>Ga0136619_10000516_pt1 | contig 14734 bp, 15 predicted proteins | sample AntDrymUQ3532106_2_FD_104807 | JGI IMG/M metagenome (GOLD analysis project Ga0136619, IMG submission 104807) | Polar desert sand microbial communities from Dry Valleys, Antarctica - metaG UQ353 (21.06) | ecosystem: Environmental > Terrestrial > Soil > Desert | place: Antarctica: Dry Valley...
AGGAGGTACTGCCTCAGACGGTGATCGAGGGCTTGTTGGCGGAGATCGAGGAGCGAAGCGCCCTGTTACGAGGTCACGGCATCGAGGTACGAGTCGATGGGTGCAAGATATGAGTTTCTTGATATGGACAGTTGTCTTGGAGGCCAGGGAAACGCAATCTCCCGAGTTCCAACGGGAACTCCACCCAGAGTGGACGGATTTGCGGGAGACGTGATGCCAGCCAGCAGTTCAGCGGGATAATTTACTGAACTACCTCGCCAAGACCAAGCGAGTTCACCGGCCTTGGCGGCTTTGACCCTGAGTGCGCTCCCTATCTCGGTGAGCTAACGTAGCAGGCATAACATACTTCATCGAACCGCCCGCTCCGCAACCTCGACCGGAACGGTCCAGTCCTGGTATTTGTCCCATTCTCCGCGCGCGGCCTGGAAGTACATCCTCTGGAGGTTAGCGGCAAGCTCGCCAATTCTGCCGGTGCCTATGGGCCTGTCGTCTATCTCGACGACGGGGGCTATCTGGAAGCCCGTGCCGGTCAGGAAGACTTCGTCAGCGGCGTACAGCTCGGTGCGTCCGACCTGGCGCTGTTCGGTCTCCAGGCCGAATTCCTCCTTCGCCAGCTCCATTACTGCGTCGCGGGTGATGCCTTCGAGGATGTCAGCGGTTGGAGACGGGGTGATGAGCTGTCCTTTGCGGAGCAGGAAGAGGTTCGCCGCGCTTGCCTCGGAGACGAAGCCGTCGTGGGTCAGGAAGATCGCATCGTCGTAGCCAGCCCGGTGCGCGGCGTCCACCGCGAGCGCCGTGTTGGCGTAGGAGCCCGTGATCTTGGCCCGCGCCGGGATGGCGTTGTCCGGGACCCTGCGCCAAGACGAGACGCAGCACCGGAGGCCGGTGAGGGAAACGTAGTCCCCCATCGGGGCCGTGAAGATAGAGAGCGAAGGCGTCATGTCCAGCTTTACCCCGATGGAGGTTGCGCTCTTGTACGCGAGCGGCCGTATGTAGGTGTCCTCGCGCGGGGCGTTGCGTCGCAAAATCTCAAGCGTTGCGTCGCACAGTTCTTCCACCGAAGCCCCGAGGTCTATGTGGAGCATGCGGGCCGACTTCTCGAACCGCTCGTAGTGCTCACGCATCTTGAGCATCTGAAGGGTTCCCTTGTTCTCGTTCCAGTACGCGCGGATGCCCTCGAAGACCCCGGTCCCGTAGTTGAGCGCGTGCGTTGCCGGGGACAACCTGATGTCCCCGACCTTCATTAGTTCACCGTCGTGATAGCACCACTCCGCGTCGGAGACGCTGAATGCCGTTCGACTCATCTTTCACCTCCACTCGGGGCTTCGACGCCTTCGGCGGCGAGCGCCCGCAGGTCCTGCCCGACCTTCTCCACCTGGGACTCGGCCCCCCGGCGGCGCATCGCAAGGAAGCTCGCGGCCCCGGCCTGGTTCTCCAGCACCCAGTCCCTGGCGAACTTGCCGCTCTGGATGTCCGAGAGGATGCCGCGCATACGCTCCTTGACGGCGTCGTCCACGATCTTCGGTCCTGCGGTGTAGTCGCCGTACTCGGCGGTGTTGGAGATCGAATAGCGCATCTCGGCGAGGCCGCCCTCGTAGATGAGGTCAACGATCAGCTTGAGCTCATTCACGCACTCGTAATACGCGAGCTCCGGCTGGTAGCCTGCCTCGACGAGCGTCTCGAAGCCAGCCGTGAGAAGGGCTGAAAGCCCGCCGCACAGCACGGCCTGCTCCCCGAAGAGGTCTGTTTCGGTCTCCTCCTCGAAGGTCGTTTCGAGCACTCCGGCCCTAGCGCAACCTATGCCTTTGGCGTAGGAGAGGATCACATCCCGCGCCTGCCCGGATGCGTCGTTCTCTACCGCGAAGAGCGCGGGAAGCCCATTGCCCTCGACGTACACGCGCCGCAGCACGTGCCCCGGTCCCTTGGGAGCGACGAGCCCGAGGTCCACGTCCGGGGACACATCAACCTGGTTAAAGTGAACGTTGAAGCCGTGGGCGAAGAGCATCAAGTCGCCCTCCGAGAGGTTCGGTGCGACCTCGTTGTTGAAGACGGGCGGCTGGCGCTCGTCGGGGATGGTCATCATCACCACGTCGCCCCACTCGGCGGCCTCGGCGACGCTCGTCACTCGAAGCCCGGCGTCCTCGGCCTTCTCCCGGCTGCTGGAACCCTCGTAGAGCCCGACGGTAACGTTGCAGCCTGACTCCTTCAGGTTTAGTGCGTGGGCATGGCCCTGGCTCCCGTAGCCCAGAACCGCGACTTTCTTGCGTGTGATCTCATCGCCAATATCTCCTTCACGGTATACCCGCGCCATACTATTCTCCTATCTGTTTGGTGGCGGATCGGCCGGACCTTCGGTCTCCGGCCCGTCTTCTTCGGCCGGCCCGACCTCTTCCACGTCCTCCAGCGAAGATAAGAGGGCTGTGTAGCGGCGGGCCGTCTCCTCCGGGCAGTCGAGCACCAGTGTGATGCGCGACGCCTCGTGGTTGCCGTCTATCTTGATGCCGGAGGCCGGGACGCGTTTGTTCTGGAGGGTCATCAAGAAGCGGTTGAGGGCATAGATGCCCCCGGCGAGGCGTATCTCCAGCCTGGATGTGGCCGCCGCCCCGGCCGAGCCGGAGCGGCTACGCGCCATCATCTTCGATCATCTCGTGCACGCTCATGCCGCTCGGGATCATGGGGTACACGTTTGCCTCCGGGTTTATGTGGAAGTCCAGGATGGTGCAACCTTCCCGGCCCTGCGCCCACTTGATGGCATCCTCGATGTCCCCGCCCGGCTCTATGGTACGCCCGGCGAGTCCGTAGGCGGCCGCCATCTCCTCGTAGCGCGGTCCCGTGATGGGCGTCTCTGAGTAGCGGCGGTTGTGGAAGAACTGCTGCCACTGACGCACCATCCCGAGGTACCCATTGTTCAGGATGGCGACCTTGATGTTCAGGCCGAAGTCCCTGATGGTGGCGAGTTCCTGGATGTTCATCTGGAAACCGCCGTCCCCGGCCACGACCCACACGTCGTCGTCAGGGTAGGCGAATGCCACGCCCATTGCCGCCGGCAGGGCGAAGCCCATCGTCCCGAGCCCACCGGACGTGATATGGCTATTCTTCTTGGTGAACTCGAAGAACTGCGCGGCCCACATCTGGTGCTGCCCCACGTCCGTGACGACCCGCACGTCGCCGCCCGTGACGTCTTTGATGGCGTCCATGATGCGGATGGGCCCGTACTCCTCGCGGGCGTCATCGCGGCGCTGCTTCTCGGGTTCCTGGCTCTTCATCAATTCCTCGCGCCATTCGTCGCACCCCGACTCGGCCGGGGCGTCTTCGAGGTGGCCGAGGATGGTTCGCAGGGCGAGCTTCGCGTCGGCCGCGATGCCGACCGTCGGCTCGACGATCTTGCCAAGCTCGGAGGCGTCCACGTCTATGTGGATGACTTTCGCGTTCTGGGCGAAGCGGTCGACCGCGCCCGTGATCCTGTCGTCGAAGCGCATCCCGACCGCGAAGAGGAGGTCTGACCTATCTATGGCCCGGTTGACGCTCGCCATGCCGTGCATCCCCGGCCATCCCAGGTACAGAGGGTGGTCGTCGGGGAACGCGCTGATCCCGAGCAGCGTCGTGACGACCGGGACGCCCGTGCGCTCGGCCAGCAGCCTGAGCTCCATCTCGGCCCCTGAGAGCGTAACACCATGCCCGGCCAGGATGAGCGGACGCTTCGCGTTGCGAAGCAGCATCGCCGCCCGCTCCAGCGCGGGTGAGGCAAGCGGCGCGTCAGCCTCTCTCAGGCGGCGGTATCCGTTGTCGTTGCACGCGGCGAACTGCACGTCCTTTGGCACGTCCACCAGAACGGGACCGGGCCTGCCGGAGCGTGCGATCTCGAACGCCCGGCGCATCGTCGGATACAGCTCGTCCGGGTCTTCGACCAGGAACGAGTGCTTGGTGAAGGGCAGCGTCATGCCCATCACATTGGTCTCCTGGAAGGAGTCTTTGCCGAGCGCCGGGCGCCCGACCTGGCCGGTTATGGCGACCAGCGGCACGGAGTCCATCTGGGCTGTGGCGAGGCCCGTCACCAGGTTCGTCGCCCCAGGGCCGCTCGTGGCAACGCACACCCCGACCCGACCCGTCGCCCTGGCGTATCCATCGGCGGCGTGGGCCGCAGCCTGCTCGTGCCTGACGAGGACGTGCTTTAGCGGGTAGTCGGGGAGGGCGTCGTAGAACGGCATGATCGCACCGCCCGGATACCCGAAAAGATACTCGACTCCCTCGTCAAGCAGCGCCTCGCACATCGCCTCGCTGCCGGTTCTTGGTTTGTATTCGATGTTAAGTGCGGTGTTCTCCACAATTCTCCCATCCATATACAGGTCGAAGCAAAAATGAAACCCTCGGCCGGTGACGGGAGCTTTAGAGTCCCGCCTGCGGCTCTAGGCGGACCGGAGTACGTCGACCCGGCCCGCCCCTGTAATTAGTCGTAGGGAGGGTAGGACGACGAACGTGGATACTCGCGGGTGGATGGGCGGGGTGAGCAGGCGCGAGATCTTGAGCATCAAGCCCGAGATCCTCCTTCGCCGCGCCGTTTCCGAAACTTCGCTCAACTCAACGTCCCTCGCTCAATTTACTCGCAAGTGCGTGAAGGGTTACACAACGGTAGAAGGTTGTCAAGTTGCATATAGCTTCTTGTCGGCGGATTCAGCCGGATTCGGCGTGGTCCTCGAACCACCGGGCCAAGTCATCCAGGTTCATGCGGTGTGCCGCGACGTCAAGGGCCAACTCGACGAGGGCCGCGTTGGAGACTCCCGCCAGCCGGTAATCGTGTATTCGCAACAGATAGACGGCGGATGCGACGCCGGTCCTCTTGTTGCCGTCCACGAAAGGGTGGCGCTGTATGATCGACTCCATGAGCGCGGCTGCTTTCGCAAAGGGCCCGAGGAACCTCTCGGTTCCGCCGAAGCTCGTATAGGGACGGGCTACTGCTGCTTCCAGGGAACCGGCGTCGCGGATACCGGAGGCTCCCCCGTACCGGGCAATGGCGGCGGAGTGTATCCAGACCAGATCCTCGACCGCCACCGTCCGTTCTTCGCTCAACGATCTGCCAGCTCGCGCATGGCCGTGTCGTACTCCTCGAAGAACTCCGCCACGAACTCCATGACCTCCGGCGACGGCCTCCTGGCGACCGGCCCAATCCGGACCCCCTCACCCTCAGAATCAATAGCCACCTTCAGTCCTGCCTCCCACCGAAGCTCGCGCAGGATCTCCGCCGGTATCGGCACCATCACCGATCCCCCGACCTTCTTCAACTCACGCTCTATCTTCATCCCGAAACGCTCCCTTCAAGTTTGTTATACGAAGTATAACTCTGCCGCGCGGAGAGACATTGTAAGGTTCCCCATCCAGGATGGCGCGAAAGGTGATCCTCGTTCGGAAATCGTGGGATGATGGACGGAACCTTTTGGAAGGAGGGATGTGGTGTCTGGGATCGGGGCTTCGAGGGTGGTTTTGATCACCGGCTGCTCGTCCGGCATCGGTCGGGCGACGGCGGAGCGGTTGGCGGGCAGGGGATGGACCGTCTACGCGACGGCGCGCAAGGTCGAGGATGTCGCCGACCTGGAACGGCGCGGTTGCAGGCTGCTCCCGCTCGACGTGACGGACGAGGGTTCGATGCGGAGCGCCATCGAGGAGGTCGAGAAGGCCGAAGGTTCGGTCGGGGTTCTCGTCAACAACGCGGGCTACAGCCAGTCCGGGGCGGTGGAGGCGGTGCCGATGGAGAAGGTCCGCTGCCAGTTCGAGACCAACGTGTTCGGGCTGGTGCGAATGTGCCAGCTCGTGCTGCCGGGGATGAGGCGGCAGGGGTACGGTCGCATCGTCAACCTGTCTTCGATGGGCGGGAAGCTGACCTTTCCGGGCGGCGGTTACTACCACGCTACCAAGCACGCCGTCGAGGCGTTGAGCGACGCGCTGCGCTTCGAGGTGACGGGCTTCGGGGTGAAGGTCGTCCTGATCGAACCCGGCATAATCCGCACCGGCTACGCCGAGGCGGCCGTCGATTCGATGGGTGAACCGGAGACGGGAGGCCCGTATGCCGCGTTCGACGCAGCGGTGGCGCGGGCGACCCGCGAAACCTACGAACGGGGACCGCTGGCGAGGCTGGGTGGAGGCCCCGAGACGGTCGCCGGGGTCATCGAGCGCGCCATCTCCACCGAGAAACCACGGGCGCGATACGCCGTTACTCCATCGGCTACGCTGCTGATGACGCTCAGGCGGATCATGCCGGATCGGGCGTGGGACGCCTTCCTGCGTTCCAGCTTTCCACGTCCCGGACGAACGAACGGCGGATCTGCGTCCTAGAGCGCCGGCGCGGCGCTTGCAACAGGCACCTCGCCCGGCGGCTCGACCCGCGCCCCTGCGAGGTCAACGTCCAGCGCCCAGGCTTTCGCCTCGACGCCTCGTTCCTCGAAGGCCGTTCGCATCGCTGAGGCGATCTTTCGGGCTGGTCCCTGCGGGGCGAAGGCGAGGACGGTGGGGCCTGAGCCGGAGAGACACGCGCCATAGGCGCCGTTCGCAAGCGCGGCTTCTATGACATCTTCGAGGCCTGGGACGAGGTGCGAGCGGTACGGTTGATGGAGGCGGTCCTGCATGGCGACGCGCAGGAGATGGTACTCGCCGGTCGCCAGGGCGCCGAGGAGGAGCCCGGACCTCCCGACGTTGAAGGCGGCGTCGCGTTGCGGGATCTTTTCCGGCAGAGCGCGTCTCGCGGCGGTGGTCGAAACGGCGAAATCCGGGACGGCGACGACTACATTGAGGTTCTTCGGCTCCAGGCGCACGGCGCTAACGCCTTCAGGGGTGAGGGTGCCGATGACCAGGCCGCCGAGGAGGGCGGGAGCCGCGTTGTCCGGGTGGCCGTCCAGCTCGCAGACGATGTTGAGGAGGTCGGGGGCGGCGATCTGGCCTCCGAACATGTCGTTGGCGGCGACGGCCCCGCCGACCAGGGCCGCCGCACTTCCTCCGAGGCCGCGGGTGGGGGGAATGTCGTTCTCCTGGAGAAGGTGAAAATGAACATCGGATTCGCCCACGATCTCCGCGACGAAGCGGGCGGCACGGTAGGCGGGGTGTTCTGGCCCGCGCGGGATGAGGTCCGCGCCAGCGCCGCGCACCTCGATGGAAGGGGCGGGTGCCCTGTCCAGGCTTATTCGCATGGAGAGGGATAACGCCAGGCCGACCGCGTCGTATCCCGGCCCCAGGTTCGCCGAGGTGGCCGGGACGCGGACGGAGATCATGGTCCGGTAGAGGAGAGGGCGCGCTCCATCCTGCTCGCGACGGCCTCGAAAGTCGCCTCGACGGGCTCGGGCAGCTTCGCGTTCTTGAGGATTACATCAGGGTCCTTGAGCCCGTGCCCGGTGAGGACGCTGACGATGGTGCCTTCGGGCGCACGTCCCTCGCGGGCCAGCTTGAGCAGCCCGGCTATCCCGGCGGCTGAAGCGGGTTCGCAGAACACACCCTCTTCGCGGGCGAGGAACGACTGGGCCGCGAGGATTTCGCCGTCGGTCACGCTCTCTATGAGGCCGCCTGACTCGCGCATGGCGTTCAGGGCGCCCTCCTTGCTTGCAGGCGAGCCGATTCGGATGGCGCTCGCCACCGTCTCCGGGTCCTCGAAGTCGTGGCCGGCGACGAGCGGGGACGCGCCCTCAGCCTGGAAGCCGAGCATTCTCGGGGCGCTGTCCGCGTGCCCGGCGTCGCGCCACTCCCTGAAGCCCTTCCAGTAGGCGGTGATGTTCCCGGCGTTACCGACGGGGATGGCGAGGGCATCCGGCGGGCGTCCGAGGACTTCGCAGACCTCGAAGGCCGCCGTTTTCTGGCCTTCGATGCGATCCGGGTTCACGGAGTTGACGAGGGCCACGTCTTCGCGGTCCTCGTCCAGCCGCCGCGAGAGCTTCAGGGCGGCGTCGAAGTTGCCTTCTATCTGCACGATCTCGGCGCCGTGGGCCAGGATCTGGACGGCCTTGCCCATCGCGATCTTGCCAGCCGGAACGACCACGAGGCATTCGAGGCCGGCCCGCGCGGCGTAGGCTGCGGCAGACGCGGCGGTGTTGCCGGTCGAGGCGCACACGCAGATACGGTTCCCGGCCGCCTTCGCCCGGCTGAGGGCGACGGTCATGCCACGGTCCTTGAACGAGCCCGTCGGGTTCATCCCCTCGAACTTCAGGTGGACCCGCGCCCCGACGCGCTCCGAGACGCGCGGGGCTTCTATGAGGGGGGTGTCACCCTCCCCGATGGTGGCGATGGCGTGGTCTGGTATCTCTGGAAGCCAATCGCGGTAACCGTGGATCACACCCCGCCTGAATGCCTGTGCCCGAACGTCCAAAGTGGTCACGCCTTTCGAGAGAACGGCCCTTGCCTGGACCGGGGATCATGCCATTGGCAAAGCTATCATGCCCGCGCCCGGCGTTTCAAGGACGCGCCGGGCCTTCCTCGGGGTAGAACTTCCGCAACAGGGGGCCGGTGATCTCCTCGACTATCCCGGCCTGCTTCGGCGTGAGATCCTCACGCCAGCCGCCGGGCATGCCTTTGCGGTAGAAACGTCCCGCCCCTTTCTCGCTTTCCGGTAGCCGCTCCCACGAGTACCGCTCCACCGCGCGGGCGAGGGCTTCCTCGTCCGCGGGCATTTCCAGTTCGTGGTAGATGCGCCGCATGACCCCGAGAGCGTCAGCCCGGAGGTCCTCGTAACGCACGAGCGATTTACGCCCACGGTGGGTCTCGAAGGCTTCCCCAGCTTTTGTCATGTGCCGCCGGTACGAGATGGCCCGGCGGCGCACGAAGCGGTTCGGGCGCCGGTCGGCGAGGTTCTCGCGCTGTGCGCTGTCCCCGCCGCGCCACTCGTCGAGCCAGCTCTCTCCCTTCGCGCCGTCCAGGGAGGAAGCGACCACGTCGCGGGGGTCACGGACCAGCAGGATCATACGGCTCTCTGGCAGCGCCTCCATCAAGAGCGGCGCGCCCGTGGAGCCGTTTGGTTCCTTGACGATCAGGTAGTCATCGGGGCCGAGACGCGGGTGCGAGAGGTGGGCGCCTTCGATGACGAAGTCGCGGATGGATCTGAGCCAGCCTCTCCTGATGGGGTCTCCCATGATGAAGTCCGCCGAGAGCAGGTTCCCCTGCTGGGCCCTCGCGTAGAAGTCCCCGAACAGCCGCCCGACCATCGGCTCCTCCCATACCCGGTGCCGCTCCATGTCGGACATCATGCTCCTCAGCCACGTTGACCCCGAGCGCCCCGAACCGAAGATCCAGACGATGTTCTCCGGCCTCACGCCACCCGTCCGGCTGGCCTTCCCGGTCTTGAGGCTCGCCCGATGGAGCTGGCCTTTCAGACGGTGGTAGGTCCGCCTGAGGCGCGGGTTGCGCCGGGCGAAGCGCTTCATGGAGCGCTTGGCGTTGTCCAGAAGATCTCTCATAGCGTCAGGCGGGCAGTCTAGCAGAGGGACTTCGCCGTCTTTCCCGCGGTGGCCCACGGGCTGGTAGTGTGTTTGACTGCGATGATGGTGACGGTCACCGATAGAAAGGGTATCGTGCTGGCCGGCGGGTCGGGGACGCGCCTGTATCCGCTGACGCACGTGGTCAGCAAGCAACTGCTGCCGGTGTACGACAAACCCCTGATCTACTACCCCCTCAGCACCCTGATGCTCGCGGGTATCAGGGAGATCCTCATCATCTCCACACCCGAAGACCTTCCACGGTTCAAGCAACTGCTGGGCGACGGCTCCCACTGGGGCATCTCCTTGAGCTATGCGGCGCAGCCGGAGCCAAAGGGCATCGCCCACGCCTTCGTGGTTGGACGAGAGTTTGTCGGGGAGAGCCCGGTCGCGCTGGTACTCGGGGACAACATCTTCTACGGGCAGGGTTTCGGGCAGACCCTGCGAAAAGCGTCCGCCCAGTCCGGCGGCGCGTCGGTCTTCGGGTACTACGTGAGGGACCCTGAGCGGTACGGCGTGGTCGAGTTCGACGGAGAGGGAACGGTACTCTCCATCGAAGAGAAACCTGGGAGGCCGCGCTCGCACTACGCGATCACGGGCCTGTACTTCTACGACAATGTGGTGGTGGATATAGCGGCCGGGCTGAAGCCGTCGGCGCGGGGAGAACTGGAGATCACGGACATCAACCTGGAGTATCTCCGGCGCGGCGAACTCTCGGTGGAGGTTATGGGACGGGGGATGGCATGGCTCGACTCGGGGACCCACGAAGCGCTCCTTGAGGCGAGCACTTTTATCGAGACCATCGAGAAGCGCCAGGGCCTCAAGGTCTCGTGCCCCGAGGAGATCTCCTACCGCATGGGCTACATAGACGCCGAACAGGTAGCCCATCTCGCAAAACCTCTGGCAAAGAACAACTACGGCCGGTATCTCCTGGATCTCATATCCGAAAAGGACCGTCCGTGAAGGTGATAGAAACCTCTCTCCCCGGCGTACTCGTCGTGGAGCCCCACGTGTTCGGAGACTCGCGGGGCTTCTTCATGGAGACGTACAACGAAGCCCGCTACCGGGACGTCGGGCTCCCTACCCGCTTCGCCCAGGACAACCTCTCGTTCTCCATGAGGGGTGTGTTACGCGGTCTCCACTACCAGAACCCGGATGGGCAGGGCAAGTTGCTTCACGTCCCGCGCGGCGAGGTCTTCGACGTGGCCGTGGATATTCGGGAGGGGTCCTCGAACTTTGGGGAGTGGGTCGGCGTCACGCTATCTGGGGAGAACCGCCGCCAGCTCTGGGTTCCTGAGGGTTTCGCCCACGGCTTCCAGGTGACGGGCGAGAGCGCGCTGCTCGCCTACAAATGCACCGCCCCGTATAACCGCGAGGCGGAGGGTGCTGTCCTGTGGAACGACCCGGAGATAGGGATAGAGTGGCCCATCGAAGAGCCAACCCTCTCCGATAAAGACATGAAGGCCCCGCGCCTCGCGGATCTGCCCGCCGGGAGGCTTCCCCGATACTAACCGATCAGCCCTTTCCGCCCTTTGCCGAATCCCGATGCCTGATAGCGGATGCCTGAGAAACGGCCAGCTTCGCCAGCGCCCTGGCGGTTAGTCCGATCAGGACCACGAGGCTGTAGACGCCCAGCGGTCCATGCGGGCCGTGCTTGCGATGGTAGAGAAAGGCGCTCTTGTGCAACCGCCAGGTGGAGAGCGGCTTGCTGCGGCTGCTCTTGCCTGTGTGATGGACGACCTCGACGCCGGGCAGGTAGTAGACGAGCCGCCCGCCCTCCCGCGCCCTGCGGCACAGGTCCGCGTCCTCGAAGTACATGAAGAACCGTTCGTCGAAGGCCTCGATCTTCTCTAAAAGGTCCCGCCTCGCGGCCATGCAAGCCCCGGAGACCCAGTCCACGATGGTCGGGCCGTCTAGCCGTTCCGAAGCCGGGAACAGGCGTCGCACCACCACGCTATCGGGGAAGAGGCGCGTCAGGAGCGAGGTCCGGCCCAACAGCCCCGAGATGAAGCCGATCTCCTTGCGGGCGGAGAGCTGCACCGCGCCGGAGTCGTCCAGGATGCGCGGCCCCACGATGCCGGCGTCCGGATGTTCCCCGAAGAAGTTCGCCAGGTTTTCGAAGAAGTCCCGTCCCACCAGGGTGTCGGGGTTTGCGAACACCACGCAGTCCCCGCCCGATGCCCGGATGCCGCGGTTGTGGGCCCGCGCGAAGCCCACGTTGTCTTCGTTCCTGATGAGCCTTACCCCCGGCGGCAGGTCGGGGACGGGCTTTCGATCGTTGTCCACGATCGTGATCTCCAACCCCTCGTACCCCGTCGTCAGAAGCGCCTCCACACAACGCAACGTGTACGGCCAGGAAGCGTAGTTCACGATGATTACCGAAAACCTCACCGGCGTCGCCTCCCGAAGAGGGTGTGGCGAACCCTCCGGCGGACGCTTTCTCGCGCCGCCCGCGAGGAATCGTTGAGGAGCTTGCGAATCCGTGGAACCGGCACCAGTCGCCGGCGCTGGATAGAGCGCCTTTTGCGGAGCATCTTCGGGAGCAGGCGCAGGGCTTCCGCGAGGCCCTTCAGGTGGGCCGGAAGCACACCGGAGAGCGTCGTGACGGCGAGGCGCGAGAGCTGGCCCACCAGGAACGCGGGCAGGATACCAGGCACGAGCGCGGATGGGAGGTTCTTTACCAGCAGGCAAACGCTGTTACGCGTTCCCAGGCGCGTCGCCGTCGGGCTGCGCTTGCCGCCGGTCGATGCGCTCCCCACGTGGTAGACGGCGGCCCCTGGGACATAGAGACACTGATAGCCGGCGAGTTGGGCCCGGAACGAGAGGTCTCCGTCCTCACAGTAGGCGAAGAAGTCCTCGTCGAAGAGCCCGATGTCGTCGAACATCTCGCGCCGGTACAGGGCAGCCGCCGCGCATGCCCCGAACACGGGGACGGGCTTATCGAACTGTCCGAGGTCTCGCTCGCGGTGGCCCAGGCGGTAGGGCAGTCCGCTCTTGCGCAGGGCGTCGCCCGCGCCGTCCAGGATGTGGCGGTCGTGGAAATCCAGGAGCTTGCTCGCGAAAGAGCCGGCTTTCGGGTACGCCTCCGCCGCCCGCACCAGCGTCGCCAGCCACGCCGGGTCCTGCTCCGTGTCGTTGTTCAGGAGGACGATCAACTCCGCCTCCGACGCCTCTATTCCCGCGTTCACCGCGCCGGAGAAGCCCCTGTTCTCTCCCAGGGCGATGGTGCGGACCTCAGGGAAGTTCTCGGCGACGAAGGAGAGCGAGTCGTCCGTGGAACCGCTATCCACCAGCACCGTCTCGAAGTCCTGGAAGGTCTGCTCCCTCAGCGAGTGCAGGCAGGGGCCCAGAAACCTCCGGGTGTTCCAGTTCGGGATGACTACGCTTACGCGTCCGGGCACGGCGTGTACGGGGTTATCCGTCCCGGTGGACTCCGCCGGGACCATGGACCGTGGCCCTTGTGGGCAGGCGGACCAGGCCCGGGATGGCGGGCTGGCCCTTGGCGCGCTCTATCTTGAAGACCGCAGCGACATCCACCCAGTCCAGGTAGAGATTCTTTGTCTTCGGGGAGGAGACGGCCGTGGTCACGCTGTACTGTCCGGGTTGTAGCCATGCCTCGAAATTGAAGTCCACGATCGCGCGCTCACCCTTCCTCATGCCGTCCAGCGACACGTTCTCGGCGTTCGTACTGGCCGAGAATACGTCCAGCCCCGCCTTGTTGCGCAGTGTGATCTCGACGTGGCTTTTCTTCACGTCCTCTGCGTACTGGAGATGGACCCTGGCGGTGACGGAGGAGAGCGAATCCACCATCCTCACCGACCTTTCGTTCTCGTCCAGGATCTCGACGCTCATGATCCTGGCTTCCCCCGTGCCGTGCCTGAGACCCGGCACCCGCTCCTCCAGCTCCGGGTTCTCCTTGAAGATTGGGCCGTCCAACTCGTCGTCTTGCGCCTCTATTTCGTATCCGGTGTCCACGGGACGGCCGCTTCTCTGAGCCTCGGTGCTTGAGAGCAGGGCCTGGTAGCGGTCCAGGGTCTCGGCGGTTCCGCCGTGATAGAGCATCTCACCGCGATGCAGGAGCATGGCCTGGTTGCAGAAGTTCTTGATCATGCCCGTGCCGTGGGAGACAAACAGGATCGTGGTGCCGCGGTCCCTCAGTTCGAGCATTTTCTGGATGCCCATGGCCTTGAAGATCGCGTCCCCAACCGAGAGCGTCTCGTCCACGATCAGGATGTCCGGCTCCACGTTCACCGCCACGGCGAAGCCCAGCCGCGCCCGCATGCCGCTGGAGTAGGTCTTGACCGGCTGGTCCATGAACTCCCCGATGTCGGCGAAAGCCTCTATCTCCGCGAAACGGTCAAGCAGCTTGTCGCGGGGTATGCCGAGCATCAGGCCGTTCAGCATAACGTTCTCCCGGCCCGTGAAGTCCGGGTTTACCCCCGCGCCGATCTGGAGGAGCACCACCTGTCCAACCGTCTCCACCGTGCCCGAGGTGGGCTGGAGCACGCCGGAGATCACCTGCAGGAGCGTACTCTTGCCGGCCCCGTTGCGGCCCATCACGCCCAGGGTGGTGCCCGGCTCCAGTTCCAGGCTGATGTCCTTGAGGGCCCAGAAGTCACGCCCACGTTTGATCCTGCCGAAGCTCAACGCCTCCTGTAGCCGGTCGAGCGGGCGATTATACATCCGGTAGCTCTTCGAGACGCCTTCGAGGTGTACGACGGTTGACATCAGATCAGGTCCGCGAATTGCTTCTTGACCCGGTGGAAGAGCATTAATCCCAGGACGAGCAGCACGACGGAGAGCAGCGCGAACCAGAGGGTGTCCGTTATGTCCGGCACCCTGCCGTTGATGATCAGGTCCCTGTAAGCCTCAACCACGTAAGCCATCGGGTTGTAAGCGACCACCCACTCGAACTTCGTACCCTCCACCCGGCTGATCGGCCAGATGATCGGGGTGAGGAAGAACATCGCCCGCACGAAGGATCGAAGCGTCTCCCGCGTGTCCGGCAGGTACGCCCCGACCACCGAGAATATGTAGCTCAGGCCCGTGATGAAGATTAGCTGCAAGACCACCAATACCGGCAGTAAGACGAGCGTCCAGTGCAGCGCGTACCCGTCCCATCGCAGCACGTAGCCGAGGAACGCGAGGACCGCCGTGAGCACACCGAGTCCGAACAGCTTGTCAGCCATGGCCGTGAACGCCGTGGTGAGCGGCAGTATCTCGGTCGGGAAGATCATCTTTTGCACCAGCGTCGCGTTGCGGCGAATCGTATTCGTGGACCGGGTGAGAGA
>Ga0136619_10000521_pt1 | contig 14631 bp, 20 predicted proteins | sample AntDrymUQ3532106_2_FD_104807 | JGI IMG/M metagenome (GOLD analysis project Ga0136619, IMG submission 104807) | Polar desert sand microbial communities from Dry Valleys, Antarctica - metaG UQ353 (21.06) | ecosystem: Environmental > Terrestrial > Soil > Desert | place: Antarctica: Dry Valley...
TAGGGCGCGACGACGAGTGCTTTACTGCGGTCTTGGCGAAGCCAGAGGACCAAGGAGGAATCGGTCTGTCGCGCCCACACTACCAGTCGCATTGTGAACGACCATAACCAAGATACAAGGAGGCCAACGCGATGATGGGACACAAGGTGGGTACGCGCGAGGAGTGGCTGGCGGCGAGAATCGAACTGCTCGAAGCCGAGAAAGAGCTGACCCGCCGCGGCGATGAGCTGGCCCGACGGCGGCGGGAGTTGCCATGGGTGCGGATAGACAAGGACTACAGCTTCGAGACTGACGAGGGTATGGCGGCGCTCCGCGACCTGTTCGGGGGACGCTCGCAGTTGATCGTTCACCACTTCATGTTCCCGGGCTGCCCGAGCTGTTCTTCCGTGGCGGACGAGTACGACGGCTTCGTCGTCCACCTCGAGAACCACGACGTTGCCTGGGCAACCGTGTCACGCTATCCCATCGGGGAGCTGACCGCCTACAAGGAGCGCATGGGGTGGGGCTTCCCGTGGGTCTCCTCGCTAGGAAGCGACTTCGGCTTCGACTTCGGCGTAGCCTACACTGACGAGGAGATCGCTAGCGGAAACGTCCGGCATAATATGCACCTCGATTGGGATCACTCGGACACACTCGCCGAGCCGTTCGGAAAATCCGAGGAGAGTCCCCCCAAGGATCTGCCCGGCATGAGCGCGTTCGCCCTGGAGGACGGCATCGTATACCACACATACTCGGCCTACGCGCGCGGCACGGATGTCATCTGGGGCATGTGGCAGTGGCTCGACCGCGCTCCCAAGGGACGCAACGAGGCCTCCATGAGGCTCCGACCCCATGACGAGTACGAGCTTCGGGCACGGGAGGGGAGATGACCGGACGTAATCGGGATCGTGCCTTAAGCATCGTGCTGTGGGTGCTCCAGATCCTGCTTGCGCTCCAGTTCGCTATGGCCGGGCTGGCCAAGGTATTTGGCGACCCGGCGATGGTGGAGATGTTCGCCACCATCGGCATAGGCCAGTGGTTCCGCTACGTGGTCGGGGCGTTGGAGGTGGATGGACAGAAGATCAAGGGGATCGAGGTCATCGGGTACGAACGGCCGCTCGGGGCCGAGCCGGGCGAGGAAATAAAGACTCGCGTCTACAGCAACACGGGCAACACCCTCGACTACGTGTACGAGTTGGATGGGGACACGCTCACGATCTGGGCCGGGGAGAAGGGCTCCCCAGCGTACTACAGGGGGACGTTTGGCGCCTACGGCGACACCCTCACCGGCGCCTGGCATTTTCCGGGTGGCGGTGGCTACGAGGCGACCGCGACCAGGATCGGGTAGCCGAGCGTCACCCGTGGGCCTCCACGGGCGACGCAGCTGACCACACGAAAGGAAGGTGCATCATGGATTGGAAGCTCGAAGTGGTTCCGGTTCCCGTCGCCGACGTGGAGCGGGCGAAGGAGTTCTACGCCGAGAAGATGGGTTTCGACGTGGACCTCGACACTCAGCTTGGCAACGGGGTACACCTCGTCCAGTTGACCCCGCCTGGATCCGGCTGCTCTATCCACCTGAGCGTTGGGATGCTGAACGTGCCGCCGGGGATACTCGAAGGCTTGCAGCTCATCGTCTCTGATATCGAGGCCGCCAGGGCGGAACTGGTCGAGCGGGGCGTTGAGGCCGGTCCCGTCCAGCACATGGCCGACGGCGCCTGGGTCGAGGGACGGGGCGACCGCTGGAACTCCTTCGTATTCTTCAGTGATCCGGACGGCAACGGCTGGGTCCTGCAAGAGCGTCCCGCCCGCGACTAGGCAATCGAAAGGAGAATCAACATGAGTAAAGTTTCTATGGGGCTCTCGATGTCGCTGGATGGGTTCATCGCCGGACCGAACGATGGCGCCGGGAATCCCCTGGGCAACGGCGGGGAACGGCTCTTCGCGTGGTACTCCGGCGGCGATACCGAATACAGGTTGCCTGGCACCGAGATGGTGTTCGAGATCTCGCCGCAGAGCGCCGAGCTCCTTCGGGAGGTAGACAGAACGATGGGGGCGTTCGTGACGGGACGGAGGACGTTCGACATCACTCATGGATGGGGTGGTAACCCTCCCTTGGGCGTGCCGACCCTGGTCGTCACCCACACGGTCCCGCAAGAATGGGTCTACGAAGGATCTCCGTTTACGTTCGTCACGGACGGCGTCGAGAGCGCCGTCGAGCAAGCAAAGGCGGTCGCGGCCGGCAAGGATGTCGCCGTAGGCGCCGCCAGCATCGCGCAGCAGTGCATAAGGGCCGGACTTCTCGACGAAGTACACATCAACCTTGTGCCCGTACTCCTCGGAGGGGGTGTCCGCCTGTTCGAGCATCTGGGCGCCGGGCAGATCGAACTGGAAAGCACGAGGGTGGTCGAGGCCCTAGGGGTAACGCATCTCACGTTCCGCGTCGTGAAGGAGGACTGACATGAGAAAGGTAATCGCAGCGGAGTTCGTGTCGCTGGACGGCGTGATGGAGTCGCCTGATAAGTGGCACTTCCCGTACTTCGACGATGAGATGGGAGCGGAGATCGGGGCGGCTATGGGCGCGGCGGACGCCATGCTGATGGGCCGTGTAACCTACCAGGACTGGGCTGCTTTCTGGCCGTCACAGAATCCGGGCGAGAACGAGATCTCGGTCTACATGAACAGCGTGCAGAAGTACGTCGTCTCCACGACCCTGGCGGAGCCCCTCGAGTGGCAGAACTCGACCTTGATCGGCGAGAACGTCGCGGAGGAGATCACCGGGCTCAAGCAACAGCCGGGTAAGGACATCTCGATCTCCGGGAGCGGCGCCCTCGTCCGGTCGCTGCTGCATAACGCTCTCCTCGATGAACTCAGGCTCATGGTACATCCCATCGTCGTGGGGAGCGGGAAGCGCCTCTTTGATGAGGGAGGCGAACAGAAGGGACTCGAACTCGTGGATTCGAGGACGTTCGATACAGGTGTCGTCTACCTCACATACAGGCCGACGGGCACATAAGACACCCGGCCAGGTCCCGGAAGTGGGAGACAGTTACCAAGGTCAGGAGGCCCTCGATGAGCAGGGATGGTAGCGAGTACGTGATCAAAGCCAATCGACTCCCGGCCGGTGAAAACGCCTCCACGTTCGACGGCCACGAGCATGGGGCGAGCGTTTCGTTCTTCCTCAGCCGCAACGTGCCAGGCAGCGGGCCGGACCTGCACCGGCATCCTTACGAGGAGATGTTCATTATCGAGGAAGGCAACGTCCGCTTCACCGTGGGTAAGGAGAAGGTCGAGGCAGCCGGCGGAGACATAGTGGTCGTCCCCGCCGGGACACCGCACAAGTTCGTCAATATCGGCAACGAGCGGCTCCGGCAGATCAGCATCCACCCGGTTCCCCGGATGGACACGGAGTGGCTGGAGTAGAGAGCAATGCCGTCGGCGATTCCAGGCTTCCAATATCGAAAATCCTGGTTGGTATTCTTGTGATCTTTTTCAGAAATTCAATAGTTGTTTTTTAGGACTATTGCCGTATGCTCCCACCATGAAGTTGCAAGCCTGTGAGACGGAGGCGGAGACATGGCTGAGCAAGAGGTTGTGAAGGGCGAGGGATCAATATCCGGGGTTATGAGCGGCGGGAGCCGTTGGATCGCCCTCTACGTGCTCTGCGTGGGGATGCTCATGATAGTCCTCGACGCCACCGTGGTGAACGTGGCGCTGCCGGCGATCCAGGACGACCTGGGTTTCTCGCAGTCGAGCCTTGCCTGGGTCGTCAACGCGTACCTGATCGCCTTCGGCGGCCTGCTGCTGCTCGCCGGGCGGCTGGGGGACCTGATCTCCCGCAGGGGGATGTTCCTGGCCGGCCTTGGGGTTTTCACGGTGGCCTCGTTGCTGTGCGGGGTCTCGCAGAGTCAGGGGCTGCTGGTTGCGGCGCGCTTCGTCCAGGGCGTTGGCGGGGCGATGACTTCGGCCGTGATCCTGGGCATGATCGTCACCATGTTCCCCGAGCCTCGGGAGCAGGCCAAAGCCATCGGCGTCTTCGCCTTCGCCGCCTCGGCCGGTGGCGCGGTTGGCCTGCTCGTCGGCGGCGTGCTGACCCAGGCGATCAACTGGCACTGGATCTTCTTCGTGAACGTCCCGATCGGGATTGCGACGGCGGTGCTCGCCGGACGGCTGATCGAGCCCGACAAGGGCATCGGGTTCGGTGATGGCGCGGACGTCCCTGGCGCGGTCCTTATCACCGGCTCGCTGATGCTCGGCGTCTACACTATCGTCAATCCGGCCGCCAAGTACGGCTGGGGCGACGGCCGCACGTTGGCGCTGGGCGCTCTCTCGTTGGTGTTGTTGGCGGCCTTCATCGCCCGCGAGGCGACCGCGCGCAACCCCCTCATGCCGCTGCGGATCTTCCGCTCGCGCAACATCACGGGGGCGAACATCATCCAGGTACTAAGCGTCGCGGGGATGTTCGGGATGTTCTTCCTCGGCGCCCTGTACCTGCAGCGTATCCTCGGCTACGACGCCCTGCAGACCGGTCTCGCGTTCCTGCCCGTCACGGTCCTGATGGGGACCCTCTCGGTACGCTACACCGACCGCCTGGTCATGCGCTTCGGCGCGAGGACTATGGTGCTCGGCGGGCTCGTGCTGTTCATGGCGGGGCTCGCCCTGTTCACGCGGGCGCCGGTCGAAGGCGACTACGTCTCCCACGTGCTGCCGGTGATGGTCCTGCTCGGCGCCGGGGCCGGACTCTGCTTCCCGGCGCTCATGACGCTGGCGATGTCGGGCGCTACGCCCAGCGATGCTGGGCTGGCCTCCGGCCTGATCAACACGACGGCGCAGGTCGGCGGCGCCCTGGGACTGGCCGTGCTCGCGACCCTGTCGGCATCGCGGAGCAACGAGCTGATCGGGGACGGCGAGTCCACCGCGGCGGCGTTGACGAGCGGGTACCACCTCGCGTTCGGGATCGGGGCAGCCCTCGTCGTCGTGGCCATCGTCGTCGCCGTGACGGTGCTGCAACCCGAGCGTCAGGCAGAACTCCAGGCCGAGATGGAACCCGCCGACTGCGAGGCGGCGTAGGAACCCGCCGGCCCGACTACTCGAGAAGGGAAACGCTCATGAACGACCTTCAGCAACAAGTCCAGGAAGCCATTGACGGATTGGTCGAATCGGGAGCCGAGAGGGGCCTGCAAGTCGCCGTCTACCGGCACGGCGAATTGGTGGCCGACGCCGTCGCGGGCGTCGCAGATCACGAAACCGGACGTCCTGTCGCATCGGACACTCCGATCTACTGCTACTCGACTGGCAAAGGGGCGACCGCGACTGTGGCGCACATGCTCGTCGAGCGTGGCGCGTTCGGTTACGACACCAGAATAGTCGAGCTGTGGCCGGAGTTCGGCGCCCACGGCAAGGAGAGAGCGACCGTGCGCCACGTGCTGACGCATACGGTAGGTGTGCCCGGCATACCTGCCGACACGACGCCCGAGGACCTGTGCGACTGGGACAAGATGTGCGCGGTGATCGCCGACTCTGAACCCTGGTGGGAGCCGGGGATGAAGACCGCGTATCACGCCTACACGTTCGGCTATATCATCGGCGAGATCGTGCGCCGGGCCACCGGCAAATCCATCTCGCAGGTACTTCGGGAGGAGGTGACCGGGCCGCTCGGCATCGCCGACGAGCTCTATTTTGGCGTACCCGAATCCGAGCTTGACAGGCTGGCCCGGCTGGAGGATGTGGAAGGCGGCGCGGAATTTCTCGCCGCGATGCCCGACGATTCGCCGCTCCTCAAGTGGGGGCCGCGCGCGACCTTCCCGACCGCCGAGTTCGGCAACCGCGACGACATACTGATGGCCGATATCCCCGCCGGGGGCAAGATGTCCGCGCGCGCGATGGCGTGCATGTACGCCGCGCTGCTGGGTGAAGTGGACGGTGTTCGCCTGATCTCGCCGGAACGGCTGCGCGAGGTCTCCGCCGTGGCGTTCAGTGGCGACGACCAGATCTTCGGTTCCCTGACCACCTGGGCTCTGGGCTACACTCTCAGCAGCCCCGGAGCGGATCCGCAAGAACCCCCGACCGCGTTCGGGTGGGGAGGAGCCGGCGGGAGCAACGCCTACGCCGACACCGCCACCGGGACCACGTTCGCGCTGACCAAGAACCGGCTCACAGCCGATTTCTCCGCCGCCGAGCAAGTCGCCGGAATCGTTGTGCAGACCATCGCCGAAGGCTAGAAAGGATCGAGATATTGCTTGAAATTTTCACGGACGAGAAGGGCATCGCCACGTTCGACGGCGGTGCGAAGGTCGCGTACTTCAGGGACCCGGACGGGAACACGCTTTCGGTCGCCCAGGTCGGGCTTTCGTAGGAGAAACTAAGAGATGGAGGAGGACGAATGAGGAAGCTGGTAGCTACGGAGTTGATGTCTATGGACGGGGTGGCGGAGTCGCCGGACGAGTGGGCCTTCTCCTACACGGACGACGAGATGCAGACCGAGGACGCGGCGGGGATGGCGGCCTCCGACGCGCTTCTGCTCGGGAGGGCGACGTACGAGGAGTTCGCCTCCTTCTGGCCGAACCAGCCCGCCGACAATCCGATGGTGGACTACATAAACAGCGTCAGGAAATACGTCGTCTCCAAGACGCTGGAGGAGCCGCTGGAATGGAACAACTCGGCCGTGATCGGGGGCGCAGGAGGAAACGTCGTGGAGGAGATCTCAGCTCTCAAGCGCGAGCCGGGCAAAGATATCACGATCACAGGCAGCCTCATCCTCGTGCGGTCGCTGATGCGCGAGGGGCTTCTCGATGAACTCCGGTGCGTGGTCTGTCCCGTGGTGCGCGGGAGCGGCAGGCGTCTATTCGAAGACGAAGCGGACCGCAGGGAACTGGAACTCGTGGACTCGAAGTCGTTCGGCACGGGGGCCGTCACCCTCACCTACCGACCGATGAGCGAGCAGCGCTCCTGAAACGAAGGATCACACGAAAGGAAACAACATCATGGACTGGAAGATCGAAGTGGTGACGATCCCGGTATCAGACGTAGACCGTGCCAGGGACTTCTATGCCGAGAAGGTCGACTTCGCGGTGGACATTGACCAGGCGGTGGGCGATGGGATCCGGCTCGTTCAGCTTACTCCTCCAGGTTCGGCATGTTCCATCCACCTCGGAAAAGAGACGACAGACATGAGAGCCGGCTCTCTAGACGGCGTGTTCCTGGTCGTCCGGGACTTGCGCGCGGCACGCGAAAGCTTGGTGGAGCGAGGCGTGGAGGCCGGCGAGTTTCTGGTCTTCGACGAGGGCGCGTACCGTCCGGCCCGCAATGGAGAAAACCTCGACTACGTCGGGTGCGTCTTCTTCAGCGACCCGGACGGCAACCGCTGGTGCGTGCAACAGATACCCGCCCGCGATTAGCGGGCCATCGAAAGGAGAGTGGGCATGAGAAAGCTGGTCGTGTCGGAGTTCGTGTCGCTGGACGGCGTGGTGGAGGATCCGAGATGGACCTTCCAGTTTTCCAGCGAAGACCGGGATCAGTTCAAGTTCGACGAACTGGCCGCGAGCGACGCCCTTCTGCTGGGACGGGTGACCTATGAAGGCTTCGCCGCGGCCTGGCCCCAGATGGAGGAGCAAACAGGGGAATACGGCGCCTGGATGAACGGCTACCCCAAGCACGTCGTCTCCACGACCCTGGGAGAGCCCCTGGAGTGGAACAACTCGACGCTGGTCAAAGGGAACGTCGCTGAAGAAGTATCGAATCTGAAGCGGCAGCCCGGCAAGGACATCCTGATCTTCGGCAGCGGAGAGCTGGTGAACGCGCTGATGCAGCACGACCTCATAGACGAGTACCGCCTCATGGTCTTTCCCGTCGTCGTGGGGAGCGGGAAGCGCCTCTTCAGCGAGGGTGGCGATACGAAAGCGTTGAAACTCGCGGAGACGAAGACGTTCGATTCGGGCGTCGTCGTTCTCTCCTATCGGCCGGCGGACGAGTAGTGACGAGGACGCTGCTGGCTTGCGGCGGCGACCTGGACGAGGTTGTCCGGGATATCGGGAGGCTGTAGAGGAGAGTTCATGGAAAGAGTACGTTCAAAGGACGGCACCACCATCGCCTTTGATCGGCTGGGTGAAGGACCAGTGGTCATCGTGGTGGGCGGAGCGACTTGCGACCGGGCGATGAGCCGTCCGCTGGCCGAGCATCTGGCACGGCATTTCACCGTATTCAACTACGACCGCCGGGGTCGGGGCGACAGCGGCGACACCGCACCTTACGCGGTCGAGCGTGAGATCGAAGACCTCGGCGCCCTCATCGACGAAGCCGGGGGGACGGCGTTCTTGTACGGCCATTCCTCCGGCGCCGGCCTCGTCCTGCACGCGGCGGCACACGGCCTGCCCATCATCAGGCTCGTGTTGCATGAGCCGCCCTACGTGCCCGATGATGAGGAGGAGCGGCGGATCTCGCGGGAGTACGCTGAGAAACTCGAGGCCATCCTGTCAGAGAATCGCCGGGGCGACGCGATCGAGCTATTCTTTACGACGGTTGGTATGCCGCAGGAAATGGTGGACGAGATGCGCCACGCCCCCAGTTGGGCGGGATTGGAGGAGATCTCACCCACGCTCGCCTACGACTCCGAGGTCATGGGCGACAGCAGGGGCGGCACGATTCCGACCGACCTGCTCGGCGCCGTGACGGTCCCCGCCCTCGTCCTCTGTGGCGGGGCGAGCCCCGCGTGGATGGTCGACATAGGCGGGCAGATTGCTGACGGCATGCCGAAGGGGCGGCTCGGCATCCTGGAGGGCCAGGAACACGTCGTGGCCCCCGAAATGCTCGTACCGGTGCTGGTGGAGTTCTTCGACGGATGACTGAAACCAGCTACACGATCAGACCAATCGGGGTCATACGCTCCGAGCTGGACAGTCGCGAGGCCGCGCCTCTCCAGGGATACGAAGGCGCTCCCGAAGCCTGGCTGGAGCTCACGGCTCCGGTAGCGCAAGGACTTGCCGGCATCACGCCCGGCGACGAGCTTATCGTTCTAACCTGGCTTCACCGTGCGCGGCGCGACGTGCTTCAGGTGCATCCACGCGGGAGGCTAGAGGCGCCGTTGACGGGCGTGTTCGCAACGCGGTCGCCGGATCGTCCCAACCCCGTGGGACTCCATCGAGTTTCGGTCCTGGAGGTCGCCGGGCAGAGGTTGAGGGTTGCGCCAATAGAGGCGATAGACGGGACGCCGGTGGTTGATATCAAGCCCGTGCTCGCGTCCTCGGAGGACCGATGATGTGCCAGCCTGCAACAGCAAAGGAGGCGAAATGAACGACAAACCCAAAGGTAACTACGCCGAGGTGAATGGCCTCGAGATGTACTACGAGATACACGGCGCCGGGGAACCGCTGGTCGTGCTGCACGGCGCCTACATGACCGTCGGGACTATGGGCCTGATCGTGCCCGGCCTGGCCGAGACCCGTCAGGTAATCGCCGTCGAGTTGCAGGGGCACGGGCGCACCGCCGACATAGATCGCCCGTTGACCTACGAGCAGATGGCGGACGATGTCGCCGCCTTGATCGGGCACCTCGGCCTCGAAAGGGCCGATATCTTCGGCTATAGCATGGGGGGCGGTGTCGCCCTTCAGGTCGCCATCCGGCACCCCGAGGTCGTGCGCAAGCTGGTGGTCGCCTCGGTCTCCTATACCAGCGACGGCATGCACCCCGAGTTGCTCGCGATGATCCCGACCATCACGCCGGAGGTTTTCGCTGGGTCCCCGATCGAAGAAGCCTACCTCCGGGTTGCGCCGAACCCGGAAGATTTCCCCACCCTGGTCGCCAAGTTGAAGCAACTCGACATGCAGCCCTATGCCTGGCCGCCGGAAGACATCCAGGGGATCTCGGCGCCCACCCTGTTCATCATTGGGGATTCGGACGCCATCCGCCTGGATCACGCCGTTGAGATGTTCCGTCTGCTCGGCGGTGGCGTACCGGGCGATCTGGCCGGCCTCCCGAAGTCCCAACTCGCCGTGCTCCCGGGCACCACGCACTTCTTTCCCCCCGGCAGTGCGGTCCTGGACCGCGCCGAACTGTTGCTGGCGATGATCCCGCCGTTCCTCGATGCGCCCATGCCGGAAGAGGGGGAAAGTAGCGATGAACAGGAGAGCGACCTTCCGGGCGAGTTAGCCGGGCCGGCGCGACGGGCGCTCACCGGGGCGGGATATGTGCGGCTCGAACAGCTCACCAGGCTCAGCGAGGCCGAGGTCCTGAAGTTGCATGGCATGGGACCTAAAGCGCTGGATCAGATCCGCCGTGCCCTCGCCGCAAGAGGCCAATCGTTCGCCGAAGGATCTTGACTTGCTAATACCGGAAGGACAAGGAGGCAGGAAGGATGAAGAAGACCTACCACGGCAGTTGCCATTGCGGTGCGGTACGCTTCGAGTGCGACCTGGATCTGGCCGCGGTCACCAGCAAGTGCAACTGCTCGATCTGCGCCAAGACGAGGTTCTGGAAAGCCATCGCCAGGGCCGACGGGTTCTGGCTCATGCAGGGTGAGGACATCCTGACAGACTACAGCTTCGGCGGAGGCGTCATCCACCACTTCTTCTGCAGCCGCTGCGGCGTGAAAACCTTCGGCAGCGGAGAGATGGAGGAGCTCGGCGGCAGGTTCTACGCCGTCAACGTCGCCTGCCTGGACGATGCGACCGACGAGGAGCTTGCCGAAGCGCCCGTCGTCTACGAGGACGGCCGCAACGACAGGTGGGACAGAGTCCCCGCCGAAACGCGCTACCTCTGACCCGGCGGACGGCTATGTAAGAGATCAAACGGAGGGAACAGGCAATGAGTACAGGAGGATTGTCCAGGACACGGCTCGGCCGCATGCACGATGTCATGGCGGGCCACGTCGAGCGCGGCGACGTGCCCGGCGTTGTCACGCTGGTCGGCCGGCGAGGCGAGGTTCATGTCGATGCGATCGGAACGAAGGCAGTCGGCGGCGAGGACCCCATGCGGCGCGACACGATCTTTCGCATCGCCTCGATGACCAAGCCGGTCGCGGCCGTGGCGGCGATGATCCTGGTGGAAGAATGCAAGCTGCGACTGGATGCGCCGGTCGATCCGTGGCTACCGGAGTTGGCGGACCGCCGGGTTTTGAAGCGGCTCGACGGGCCGCTCGACGACACCGTGCCGGCGAATCGGCCGATCACGGTTCGTGACCTGCTGACCTTGCGGCTGGGGATTGGGGCGATGATGGCTTCCCCCGGGCAGTACCCGGTCCAGGAGGCGATGGAAGAGGCGGGAGTCGCTTCCGGATCGGATCTGCCCGGGCACGCACCAGACGAGTGGATGGAGCGCCTCGGCGGTCTGCCCCTGATCCACCATCCGGGCGAGAGGTGGATGTACGATACGGGATCCGACGTGCTGGGAGTCCTGATCTCACGCGCGGCGGGCCAGCCGCTGGAGACGTTCTTGCGCGAACGCATCTTCGAGCCGCTCGGGATGAAGGACAGCGGTTTCAGCGTGCCCGCCGCGAAGCTCGACCGGCTGCCGGACTGCTACCGGGCCAGTTCCGAAACCGGGGCGCTCGAACTCTATGACGATGCCGCCGACAGCCAGTGGAGCCGCTCTCCCGTCTTCGAGTCAGGTGGCGGGGGACTGGTCTCGACCGTGGACGATTATCTGGCCTTCTGCCGGATGATGCTGAACAAGGGTAAACACGGCGGCGAGCGCATCTTGTCGCGGCCTTCGGTCGAGCTCATGACCACCGACCATCTGACAGCGGAGCAGAAGTCGGAGGCGTCTATCTTTTTCCGGGATAACAGCGGCTGGGGGTTCGGGATGGCCGTGTTTACGAGGCGCGACGATCTGGCGGCCACCCCCGGAAGGTTCGGCTGGGACGGAGGCTATGGCACCTCCGGGTATTCGGACCCCGGGGAGGACATGGTCGGCATCCTGATGACCCAGCGCCTGGCTTCCTCGGAGTCCTCGGGTCTCTACAGCGATTTCTGGACCTCGGCCTACGCGGCTATCGACGACTGAATCACCTCGATCAAAGGAGTAATCATGACGGAAAACCAGGCTGATCTCCCTAACATCGTGTCCCGAGACGAGTGGCTTGCCTCCCGCAAGGGACTGCTGGCCAGGGAGAAGGAAGCTACCCGCGCGCGCGACGCGCTGCGGGCCGAGCGCCGGGCGTTGCCGATGGTCGAGATCGAAAAGGAGTACACCTTCGAAGGTCCCGACGGTACGGCCACGTTGGCTGACCTGTTCGAAGGGCGCCGGCAGTTGATCGTCCAGCACTTTATGTTCGATCCGGAATGGGACGACGGCTGCCCGAGCTGCACCTACGCCCTTGACGACCTCGGCCATCTGCCGCATCTGCACGAGAAGGACACCTCGTTCGCCGTGATCTCCCGCGCCCCGCTGACGAAGATCGAGCCGTACAAGCAGCGCAGGGGCTGGACCGTCCCGTGGTACTCCTCATTCGGCAGCGACTTCAACTACGACTTCCACGTCACCCTGGACGAAGCGGTTACCCCCGTCCAGTACAACTACCGTGACAAGGCCGGGCACGAGCGGGCCGGCACGCCCTGGTTCACCAGGGGCGAGCAGCCCGGCTACAGCGTGTTCCTGCGCGACGGAGGCAGGATCTTCCACACCTACTCTACGTTCGCGCGCGGCGTCGAGTTGCTCAACCCCACCACGCAGTTCCTCGATCTGACGCCGCTGGGCCGGCAGGAGGGTTAGCCTTGATAAGCCACCAACCGCGACGATCCACGGAGGGGCACGCATGCCCCATCGGATGACTAAGCCACGCTAGAAGCTTTGCAAGCGTTTTGCGCTTGTGTCGGCGGGGTTCGCGCGAACCGATACAACCTGCCACCGCTCGGAAATGCCAGAGGCCAGGGGCCAGGGTTTCGGCGTTCCGGCCCCTGCGTTCCTTCAATCGATATTAGCGCCGCTGCGTCTCGTCCAACTCGTCCCCGACGTTATCCTTGGCGCCGCCGGACTCCGTACCCTCGGAGCCTCCCGTGGCTTCCTCTTCCTCTACGGCCTCCGTGGAGGCGTCCTTCTTGCGCTTTGCGGCATCGTCCAACTCATCCCTGACGTTGTCCTCGGCCCCCCCGGTTCCGGTGCGGCGGTCTCGCTCGGTCATGCTCTCTCCTTCCTCCCGATATCGGGCATTGTTGATGCTGTTATACCAACACGCGGGCCGTCCAAACCCACCCGCGGGACCGCGAGATACGCGGGCCACGCGGTTGAAGCGGCTGCGGGGCTGTGCTCTAATCTCGACCGAGTTTATCGAGTTTAGCGATAGGAAGGAGCAGGATCGTGAGCGTTACCGACGATCTGTTGAGGAACAACGAGGAGTACGCGGAGTCTTTCGACAAGGGAGATCTGCCGATGCCTCCGGGGAAGCACATAGCCGTGATCACGTGCATGGATGCGCGTTTGAGCCCATACGTCATGCTCGGGCTCTCGGAGGGAGATGCACACGTCATACGCAACGCTGGAGGTGTGATCACCGACGACGAAATCCGCTCTCTGGTGATCTCGCAGCGCCTGCTCGGCACGCGCGAGATCATGCTGATACAACACACCGACTGCGGGATGCTGACCTTCACCGACGACGAGGTGAAGCAGCAGATCCAGGACGATGTGGGCATAAAGCCGGGGTTCGCCCTGGAATCCTTTTCGGACCTCGACGAGAACGTGCGCCAGTCCATCGGACGCATAAAGACGAGCCCATTCGTTCCCCACAAGGACTCGGTGCGCGGCTTCGTCTACGAGGTCGAGACGGGTAGGCTGCGCGAGGTCACCTGAGAGCGACAAGTGCGCGAACCACAGCACATTTCTATCAGCCCCTTTCTTCTACTTGAGGCTGTCCGTGATGGACGGCTGAAGAACCAAAGAGATGTAACGAACCTGCGCCATGAGGGGTGGCTGCACGCTCAACCGTACTTCGAATGCAGTCGAGCTTTCTCAGGATTCCAAGAGCTGGGGCTAATAGCGGTAGATGAGAACGGCGACATTCATCTGACTTCCAAAGTAGAGCGCCTGCTAGAAACCTTCGGCTTTGGTCCGTCTCAGATGTCTGCTTATGGTCGTGAATCCCTTGTAGTCAATCCTGTGTTCGGGCGGCCACGCCCAGCAAGTGCCAGCCCTGAAATTTTCGTACTAATGCCGTTAAAGGCAGAGTTACGCTCAATCTACGACAACAACATAAGAAGAGTGGCAGACAGCTATGGACTATCAATCGCTAGAGCCGACGACTTCTTTAGTGCTAGCGCCATAATCGACGAAATCTGGAGCGCAATCAATGCTGCCAAAATAGTAATTGCGGATTGCACCGGCAAGAACCCGAACGTTTTCTATGAGATTGGGATCGCTCATACCCTTGAAAAGCCGGTGATATCCATGTCACAAACGCTTGCTGATGTACCTTTTGATGTAGCGCATCGACGTGCAATCGTCTATGAGAATACTCCTCGTGGCAGGAAGAAACTTGAAGAGGAACTTAATAAGGCGCTGGAGACCGAACTTGCCCGCGCTAACCCTGTTGAGGTTGCCAACGATATAACCTGAGTTGCCCCCTATCCCGGTAAGCAATATCCTCCCGATCCGAAGGCCACCAACCTTCTCGAACCCGGAGGATAACGATGTGGACGATACCATAACCACCATCTACTGCTTGTGCGA
>Ga0136619_10000524_pt1 | contig 14604 bp, 18 predicted proteins | sample AntDrymUQ3532106_2_FD_104807 | JGI IMG/M metagenome (GOLD analysis project Ga0136619, IMG submission 104807) | Polar desert sand microbial communities from Dry Valleys, Antarctica - metaG UQ353 (21.06) | ecosystem: Environmental > Terrestrial > Soil > Desert | place: Antarctica: Dry Valley...
GCCGCCCACGGCGCCGGCGGCTAACCTCAACACGGCCGCCTTCGACGGCGACGGTCTGCTCTGGTTCACGGGCCAGGCGGGCTTCTACGGCAGGCTCGATCCGTCGACCGCCGAGATGCGCACGTTTCCGGCTCCCCGCGGACAGGGCCCGTACGGCATCACAGCAACACCGGACGGCGCGATCTACTTCAGCTCGTTGGCCGGCAGCTACCTGGGCGCCGTCGATCGGACCAGCGGCGACGTACGGGAGCTCGATCCACCGACCGCCGGCGCAGGACTCCGGCGCGCGTGGGCCGATTCGCAGGGGCGGATCTGGGTCAGCGAGTGGTTCGCAGGACAGGTCGGCGTCTACGACCCCCAGACGGATGCCTGGCGCGAATGGCCCCTGCCGGGAGACGCCCCACAGGCGTATGCGGTGTACGTCGACGAGACCGATGCCGTCTGGCTCACCGACTTCGCCGCGAATGCGATCGTCCGATTCGATCCCGATTCGGGGACGTTCATGTCATTCCCTGCGGAGAGCCAGCCCGCCGACGTACGTCAGCTACTGGGGCGGCCAGGCTAGGTGTGGGGAGTCGAATCTGCTGCCGACCGCCTCGTAGTGGTGCGAACGGACTGATCGATGGACGCCCTCGCCATTGGTGGCATCGTGGCAATCCTGCTCGTCAAGGAGGCCGGCGTGCCGATTCCGGTGCCCGGCGACCTCATCGTCATCGGCGCCGGCGTGGCGTTGGCGGGCGATCCATCGCTGGCGGCCGTGGTGCTGATCCTGGTCCTCGCGGCGGGTTACGTCGGCGGCAGCATCCAGTTCCTCCTGGCCCGCAGGGTCCTCCGCCGGCCGCTGCTCGCCGCGCTGGCCCGGGTCGGCATTGGCGAAGTGCGCATCGAGGCGCTTGCGGCTCGCCTGAGACGATCGGGGGCGCGCGGGGTTGCGCTGGCACGGATGACCCCGGGTGTCCGGATTGCGGCGATCGTGGCGGCCGGCCTGGCTGCCATTCCATACGCCGCGTTCCTCACGGGATTGGTCGCGGGCAACGGTGTACTTCGTGGCCGGCCACTTCGTCCTGGGCTACGCGCTCGGAGCGTCTGCAGCCGGGGTGATCGGTAGCGCCGGCGGCGTCGGGCTGATCATCGTCGGGGCGAGCGTCCTTGCTCTCGTCGGAGCGCTGGGATTGGCGTTCGTGCGCAAGTCGCGGCGCGTGGCGGTCGAGGGTGGCCCGGCGCCCGGTGATTGGGCCGACGCCGCCTGCCCGGCCTGCCTGGCCGTGTCGATCGTGCAATCTCGCGCGGAGTGAGCGCGGCCCCGCGAAACTGGTCCGCGTCCTGCAGCCCTCGGCGTCGCAGAGCACCCAGGAGGAACGAGATGCGAGCTGTCGATTGTCCGTGCGGTGAGTACCTGGATGGGTCGAACGACACCCAGCTGTTCGAATCGGCGCGACGTCACGCCGACCAGGAACACGAGGGCAAGTACACCGATGCGGACCTGCGAATCCTGATCAGTACCGCCGCCTATGACGCCGGCCGCGAGGTGACTGGCTGAGGGATACCCGGCAATCGGGCCGGAATTCATCGTCATACTTCGGGGATGCGCTCGACCGTCACCCGGATGCACGTCGGCGGGTTCCTGGCGCCCGAGTCCTACGGGCCGAACGAGCGCCTCGTCGTCAATGCGTGGCTCGTCCGTCATCCGGAGGCGACGCTGCTGGTCGACACGGGCATCGCCGAGCACATTCCGGCGGCCGACGTCGAGGAGCTCAAGTTCGTGCGCGTCCCCATCCTCGACGCGCTGGCAGCGGCCGGAGCCGCCTCGGACGAGATCGATGCCGTCGTCAACTGCCACCTGCACGCCGACCATGCCGGGGGCAACGTCCACTTCCCGCGCGCCCGCATCCTGGTGCAGCCGAGGGAGCTGGCCGCCGCGCGCGAGCCGGACTATTCGGTGCTCGAGGATCTCGATCTCGACCGCGGCCGGTACGAGCAACGCGAGGGCGAGTACGACCTGCTCCCTGGCGTCCGCGTGATCCCGACCCCCGGCCATTCGCCGGGACACCAGAGCGTGTTGATCGAGACCGATGTGGGCCGCCTTCTCCTCGCCGGCCAGTGTTACCGAGATGCCTCCGGCTTCGCCCGTGCCCTCACGGCGCTCGAGCTGGCTCGGGCGGGCCATCCCGGCGCTCCCGAGGCGCCAGCGTGGCTGCCGCGGCTCCTGGAGCTCGAGCCTGATCGAGTGGCCTTCGGCCATGACCGCGCCATCTGGGCCGCGGACGCGTAGGGGGTACCATCTGGACCATGACGAACGCGGCGCCGGTGAATGGACGCGAGCTGCCCGGGGAGGCGGAGTCGTGGCATCGGCTGCACGAGCTCATCGACCGGATCTCCCCTGAGATGGCCGAGGTCCCGGGCTATTTCGAGGAGGGCTGGACGGCCAAGGATGCCGTGGCTCACATCGGCACCTGGATGGCCGAGGGCGCTCAGATGCTGCGTCGCATCGCGGCGGGGACCTACCGCGAGGGCGAGGTGGACGTGGATGCGGAGAACGAGCGCTTCCTGGCCGCCATGCGCGACATTCCGCTCCAGACCGTGCATCTCCAGGTCGCATCGGCGCATGCCGAGCTCCTTCGCGCCTGGGCGCAGCTGCCGGAGATCACGCCAGCCGCCGAGTACTGGGTGCGAAAGGCGGGACCGGAGCACGTTGCCGAGCACCTTCCGCGGCTCGAGACATGGATCGAGGAGGTCACGGGACGGCGTCGGTGAGGCCGGGTCGGGCGTCGTCGGTCACGGATCTCGGCGACGGAACGATCCTGCGCGAGGGCGGTGTTCCCGAGCGCGAGGCGGCGATCATGGAGCTGGCCCGCTCGCACGGCTTCCCGGTCCCGCGGGTCCATGATGTGCGGCCGGAGGCCCTCGTCCTGGAGCGCATCGATGGACCGACGATGGGGCAGGGGCTGGCGCGTCGCCCGTGGCGGCTGACCCGGGACATCCGGACGCTGGGGAAGCTTCACCAGCGGCTGCATGCCATCCCGTTCGAGGGCGCTTCGCTCGTCCATTTCGACCTTCACCCCGACAACGTGATGGTCTCGTCGCAGGGCCCCGTTGTGATCGACTGGACGAACGCGCATGCCGGCAGTCCGGACGCGGATGTGGCGATGACGTGGATCATCCTCGAGACGAGCGCAGGGCTTCCCGGCCGGCTCCTGGCATGGGTCTTCCGTCGCAGGGTCGGGCGCGACGTGGTCCAGCGCGGCCTCGCGGATGCCAGCGCCTTCCGGCTGAGCGACCCCAACGTGACCGAAGATGAGAAGGAACGGGTGCGCAGGGCGGTCGCCCATCTGTAACTGAATCGGCTGCGCAAGCGCCGAACCTGGTCCCAGAATGGCCGCGATGCAGAGCTCGATCCGCGCCGCCATCCGTCACCCATCGGCCCTCCTGCTCGCGGCCCAGCTGCTGGGGGTGGTGCTCTACCCGTTCATGGACGGGCCCGCCGGACGCGCTGCGCTGTCGCTCTTCGGGATCGTCGTCCTGGTCCTGGCGGTATGGGCGTTGCGCACGACGCCCGCTCTGACCTGGGTGTCGGTGCTGCTCGGGCTGCCGGTCGTCGTCCTCACCATCCTCGAGGCGCTCCAGCCCGCCAACGAGGGGATTGTCCTGTGGTCATCGGTGCTGCATGCCGCCTTCTACCTGTACACCACGTACGGCCTGCTCCGATACATGTTCAACGACTACGACGTGACGCGCGACGAGCTCTTCGCCACCGGCGCGACGTTCACGGTTGTGGCGTGGGCCTTCGCCTACCTGTACGTCGCCTGCCAGGTCCTGTGGCCGGGCTCCTTCACGGCCGCGATCGACCCCACCGCTCAGCGGACTTGGTTCGAGCTCCTCTTCCTCTCGTTCACGACGCTCACCAGCACCGGGCTCTCCGACGTTGTGCCCGTGCTGGCCCAGGCTCGCTCGCTCGTCATGATCGAGCAGGTCGCGGGGCTCATGTACGTGGCGCTGGTGGTCTCGCGCCTGGTCGGCCTGACGCTTGCGCGACATCGCGCCTAGCCCTCGGTGAGCTCCGTCACCACGTCTCGCAGCTCTGCGGCCGCATCGGCGACGGCTGGCAGATCACCATCGTTCACCAGGCCCTGGATCTCCTCCAGCATGACGTTGATCCGAGTGGCGTCGGCGGCATCGAGGGTCTGCAGGATCCTGTCGCGGACGTAGTCGAGCGCGAACAGGTCGCCGTTCACGGCTGCGGCGTCCTCGGCGTTTGCATCGAGGCGCACCTGGGCGGCCCACAGGCCGGAGCGCGCGAGATCGACGTCGGCCACCGGCCGGTGGCGCAGCTGCAGGTCGAGGCTGAGGCGAGCCACCTCGATCGCGTGGTGGGCGGCCGAGCCATCCTCGGCACTCACCGAGTCCACGAGCGTTGCGAGCGCATCGGTCATGAGCGGTCCGATCAGCGCGGGGACATCGCCGGTCGCGATGCCATCCCAGGCGGCGGTCACCTCGTCGACCGATCCCGACGCGGCCTCCCATTCCTCGGCTTCGACGGCGCCCAGGACGTCGAGCGCGCCCGCCTCGAGCGTGGCCAGCGCTTCCGGTACGGGCTCGTCGACGGCATCTGTCGGCACGGCAAGGGCCAGCGCCTCGGTGTCGCCGCCGCCCGACGTGGAGAACTCGCCATAGCCGGGGGCGAAGTACTTCTCTTCGATGGCCCCGTCCATGTGGAGCTCCTCGATGAGCAGTCCGCCCTCGATCGGGCCGAACGGACCGTCCAGGGGTTCGTCAACCGCCGTGACCGTGACCTCCTCGAACACGAAGCCGGGGATGTTCTCGGGCCGATACACGTCCCCGACCTGCGGGTCGGCAGGCATGATCATGGCGGCCGGGCCGTCGGTGCCCGCGATCCAGGTGCCGTGGGTGTCCACGATGGCGCCGTCGGCGAAGTTGAAGACGTCCTCGCCGAAGTACCAGACCGATCCGTCATCGGCCTGCGCGTAGAAGTCGTAGGCGACCTCGTGCAGGCGCCCGTCCAGGAAGGCGACGTACTGGCTGACGAGCGTCGCGACCTGCTTGCCCTCCCACTCGATGATGCGCGGGTCCGGCAGCAGGGTGACCTCGGTGCGGAAGGGCAGGTCGTCGACGGTGCCGACGAGCAGGACCGACGCCTGGCGCGACACCGGGAAGAGCGGGTTGGTGATGTCGGTCGGGTTCGAGAAGGCGGGCATGGTCAAGTCGACCCGCTCGCTCTCGGCGGCGACGGGGAGGCTCTCGACGGCGGGCTGGGAGATCTGCTGGCCGCCAGCGCAGCCACCGGCTGCCAGGACCGTCGCCAGCGCGAGAGTGGACAGCTGATGGCGGCGCATCTCTGGCCTCCGGTTTCAACGGTTCAGGGTGGATGGATGGTCGTCAGTCGTCGTTCGGGCCGTCCTGGTCGTTCGCGCCATCGTCGTCGGGCTCTGAGCCGATGACGGCGAAGGCGGCGTCCAGGTTGACCTCGACCACGCTGCCGTCGTCCAGTCGGATCTCGATCCCGTACGCCGCCCCGTCGTCACCGATCTCGGACTCGATCACGGTGCCGCCGCCGGTGTGCGCCAGCGCCGCCTCGGTCGCGCGATCCAGGTCGGTACCGGTCAGTGGAGCGTCGGTGTCGGTGCCGCCGTTGGCGACCACGATCGTGGCGCCGGTCGCGATGGCGACGACGGCGGCCGAGAGGGCGATCAGACGAGTTCTGCGATTCATGGCGATGGCCTCGTGCGTGGTTGGTTGCTGAGGCGATCCTGCGCCACGCTCGATGAGAGGACCGTGAGTGCACGGTGAGGTTTTCGGGGCAGTCATGTGCCCGGGCAAACCGGTCAGGCGGAGCCACGTGGAAACTGAATCACCACCGATGCCCCGCCCCCCGGACGGTTGGCGGCCACGACCGATCCACCATGGGCGTCGGCGACAGCGCGCACGATGGCCAGCCCGAGCCCGGCGCCGCCGTGCGACCGGCTGCGTGCCTCGTCCGCGCGGCCGAACGGTTCGAAGGCGCGCTGCAGAAAGCCGGCATCGAAGCCGGCCCCGGTGTCGGTGACCTCGACGGCGATCGCGCCGCTCTCGTCGCGCAGGTCGACGGTCACGCGCCCGCCGTGCGGCGTGTGGCGAACGGCGTTGTCGATCACGTTGCCGAGCGCCTGCCGCACGCGGGCCGGGTCCAGCTTGGCGTGTTGCGGGTAATCGGCGCCGGTCGTGCCGATTGAGATCCCGAGCTCGGTCGCGCGACCAGCGAAGCCGGCGACGATCTCGCGGACCAGTCGGGCCGCATCGAGCGCCTCGCGGCGTACCGGCAGGCGGCCCCCCTCGCTGCGGGCCAGGACGAGGAGGTCCTCTGCCAGGCTCGTCAGCCGATCCGTCTCCTCCGCGGCGCTGTGCAGTGCCGCGACGAGCTGGTCCGGGGTGCGAGCGCGCCGGAGCGCCAGCTCCAGCTCCGCTTTGAGATTGGCGAGCGGCGTCCGCAGCTCGTGGCTGGCGTCGCCCACGAACCGGCGCTCGCGTTCGACGGCTTCCTCGAGGCGCCCGAGCATCCGGTTCAGGCTCTCGCCGAGCCGGGCGAGCTCGTCGCCGGTGCCGGGAACCGCCAGGCGCCGCCCGTGGACGGCGCCCGAGATGGCCTCCGCCTCCAGTCGCAGTCGCTCCACGGGCCGCAGCGCTGCTCCAGCCACCAGCCAGCCGACGCCGCTGGCGAGTGCGACCGCCACGGGCCCCGCGATCAGGAGCTGGCCGAGCAGGAGTGCCAGCGCCTCCTGCTGATCCTCGAGCGAGGCGCCCACGACGAGCGTGCCGCTGCCGGCAACGGTGACTGCAAGCAGGCGGGCCGGAACCACCTCCTCGGCGGTCGTGACCAGGCGCTCGAAGACGATCTGGCCCTCGAAGCCATCGGGCGCGACGAGCGGCTCGTCCACGAGGCCGTCCGACGACTGAAGTACGCGGCCCTCGTCGTCGAGGAGCTGCGCGAAGGCTTCGTCACCCTCCACCAGTGCGCCCCCGCCGACCAGGCCGCCCTCGCCGATCCGGGCGAGGAGTACGTCGGCCCGCGAGCGCAGTCCGGCGTCCACCGCCGCGAGAAGCTCCGCCTGGACTCGCAGGAAGAGGAAGGCGCCGAGCGCGACGAGCACCGCGGCCATCAGCACGCCCGAGACGAGCGTCAGGCGGGCGCGAATCGGAAGTCGCATATCGGGGCCCTAAGCCTCGCGGAGCCGGTAGCCCGACCCGCGCACCGTCTCGATCGAGCGCCGCGCGAACGGGCGGTCGACCTTCTCGCGAAGATAGCGGACGTAGACGTCGACCACGTTCGAGTCGCTTTCGTAGGCGAAGTCCCAAACGTGCTCGATCAGGCGGGTCCGGCTCAGCACCTCGCCGGGGTGACGCAGGAAGTACTCGAGCAGCGCGAACTCCTTGGGTGTCAGCTCGATCAGCACGTCCCCTCGCGTGACGCGTTTGGTGGCCGGATCGAGCGCCAGGTCGCCGGTCGTGAGCACCGCCGGCCGTTCGCGCGGCCCGCGTCGCATGAGCGCACGCAGGCGCGCGAGCAGCTCGCTGAACGAGAACGGCTTGGCCATGTAGTCGTCCGCTCCCACGTCGAGGCCGGCCACGCGATCGATGACGGCATCGCGGGCAGTCAGCATCAGGACGGGCGCCCATCGGTTCGCCGTCCGCAGCTGGCGGCAGACCTTCAGCCCATCGAGGTCGGGGAGCATGACGTCGAGCACGATGGCGTCGTACGGGTTCTCGGTCCCGGCCCAGAGGGCTTCCCCTCCGGTGCGCGCGACGTCGACGGCGTAGCCCTCCTCCTCGAGCCCGCGCTTGAGGAGGCCTGCCATCTTCACGTCGTCTTCGGCGACCAGCACGCGCATCGGTCAAGCGTAGGGCCGATCGCATGAGAGATGGATGAGAGATCGCGCCGCCGTCGCGTCCCGATGACGAGGTTGTGTCCGGGCGGCACGAACGGACCGGTTTGGTTGGGCCCCTCCGCCGCGCATGTGCCACCGCGGCACGCTTCGGTCAGGATCGGTTGCCCTGGCGGTTGATCCGGTGGGTTCGTCGGCGGATATGTGCGGCCCACGCATGCCGACGCTAGCGACACGGCCGAATGAGCAGTCTGAATGGCCGATGCGTGCCGCCCCGGCACATGCGAAGCGCGGCCGATCGTACGGCTCAGGGTTACCGGCCGCGCCACTCGTCGGCCAGGATGGCGTACACCAGCTCGCTGACCCACTCGCCCTTCACGAACTCGTTCTCACGCAGGTGCGCCTCGCGACGCATGCCGAGCCGCTCCAACACCCGAGACGACCGTGCGTTTCGAGCGTCCAGGCGCCCGATGATGCGGTGCAGGTCGAGCTCCTCGAATCCAAGCCGCAGCATCACGGCCGCGGCCTCGGTCGCGTAGCCGTGCCCGTGGTGGTCGGGATGGAGGACGTAGCCGATCTCGCCCTGCCGATGCTCGCGGCTCGCGCGAAGGAGCGTGACGTGACCGATGAGTCTGCCCGACTGCTTGAGGACCGCGGCGAGGGCGAGGTCGTCATGATCGTCGTCGATCGCGGTCATGGTCCTGCGACGGTCGAGCAGCGAGCGGGTCGCGTCGAGGTCGAGTGGCCGGTTGTACAGGTAGCGCGCCGTCACGTCACGCCGCTCGATGTCGTGGAGATCCTCCAGGTCGTCGTCGACGTACGGACGCAGCAGCAGCCGATCGGTTTCCAGCGGATAGGCCGGGCGCAGCAACGGCTCGGTCGTGGTCATCAGTCGCGTCCGTCGGGTCCGCCCACCGCGAGGGCCATCAGGACCGCGGCAACCAGCCCCACGACCGCCGCGATGCCGAACATGACGGGCAGACCCCACGCTCCAGCCGCAAGTCCGCCCAGACCCGGGCCCACGATCATCGCCAGGCTGAACACGACCGCCGTCAGGATGCCCTGCGCCGTCGCTGCTGTGCCGGCCGGCGCGTGGCGGGAGACGTAGGTGACGCCGCCGACGAGCAGCAGCCCGAACCCTGCGCCGTGGAAGAGCATGGTGAGGGCGGCGAGCACCGGATGGGCAAGGAGCGGGAGGGCCAGCGCTCGAAGGGCGAAGGCCGACGCGCCCGCGATCAGGAGGCGCCGAGCCCCGAACCTGGTCGCCAGCGTCGGATAGGCCCACATGATCGGAACCTCGACCATGGCACCCAGCGCCCACGCGGAGCCGACCAGCTCGCCGGGCGCGCCGATGGCCAACAGGTGGATCGAGAGAAACGCGTTGATCGCCATCGATGCGGACCACACGCCGAAGGCGGCCAGCAGGAACGATCGGAGGGTGGGATGCCGCAGCACGAGACCGATGCCGGACAACCTCGGGAGGGGAGCCACCGCCCGTCCGGTGCCCCGCAGCAGGAGCGCCACGACGGCGGTGATGACGAGGAGCGGCACATACACCGTGAAGAGGCTTGCGATCCCGCTGCGCTCGATCAGGAAGCCGGTCACCCACACGACGACGACGAACCCGATGGAGCCCCACACTCGCAGGCGGCCGTAGTGCTCGTCATCGCCGCGCGCGGCTTCGAGGGCGCGGGTGTCGAGCATCGGCGTGACGCCGGCGAGCGCGACCGACGTCGCAATCACCGCCGCCGCGATGGCGACCGGCTGCCGCGCCAGTGCGAGCGCCAGGGCCGAGACTGCTGCGAGGGTCGCCGCGGCCGGCAGCAGCACGCGCGAGGTGGGGTAGCGGTCGGCCAGCGTGCCCCACAACGGTGCGCCGATGAGCCCTACCGCCGCGGCCAGCGAGCTGAGCAGCCCAATCTCCCCGAGGCTCAGCCCGACTGAGCGGTAGTAGACCGGGAGGTAGGGAAACGAGGCGCCGATCGCCCCGAAAAGCGTGGCGAAGGCCGCGCGTGCCGCGACGGGGGATGACACGGCGCACAGCGTAGACTGCCGGCGATGGACGCGTGCCGGGTCATCCTGATCGGGATGATGGGCAGCGGGAAGTCGACGATCGGGCGGCTACTGTCCGAGGCAACCGGCTGGCCGTATGTCGACAACGACGAGCTCGTGCAGCAAGCGCACGGCAAGACCTCCCGCCAGCTGCTGGCGGAACGAGGCGAAGCGGCGATGCGCGCGGCCGAGTCGCAGGCGCTGAAGCGTGGCCTCGAGGTCCCCGAGCCGACCATCATTGGCGCGGCGGCGGGCACGATCCTCGATGACACGAACCGTGAGCGGCTGCGCAGCGGAGGCATCGTCGCCTACCTCCGCGCAGATGCCGCCACGCTCGAGGCGCGCGCCGCGAGTGGAGAGCATCGGCCCTGGCTCGACGGCGCTGACAGCTCCTGGATTCGGGAGGCGGTTGAGCGGCGGGAACGGTTGTACGAATCCGTCGCTGACATCACGGTGGACACCGACTCCAGCTCGGCCGAGGCAGTGGCCGACGAGCTGGGACGGTGGCTCCTCGATCACGCCTCGTGCCGCGGTCGCGCCGGCCCCGACGCCAACCTGGTTGGCCGTGTGACCGGGGAACCGCCGAGTGGTCGGTCGTCCGCCACGTCGGGTAGCCAATTGACCGACGAAGAGCCCGATCCCGGCCGTTTGGTCGGCCCCTGAGCCCCCTCGCCGGTCACAACGCCAATTCGGTTGGCACTACCAGGGACACCGGATCAGGAGGCCGAGCGGGACTCCCGCACGGCCGCCATGAAGGCGCCGACGCGCGCCGGATCGACCGGGTTCCAGGTCTGGCCGTCGACCTTGAGGCCGGAGCCGACGATGACGCCATCGGCAACCTCCAGGAAGCGGCCGATGTTGTCGGCCCGCGCGCCGGTGTTCATGAGCACCGGCACCCGTTCCCCGACGGCCTCCTTCGCCTCCCGAACGGCGGCGAGGTCGGGCTCGGCGCCGGCCATGGGTCCCGCGATGAGGAGCACGTCGATCAGCGAGGAGGTGACGGCGCTCCGTGCTCGCTGTGCCACGGACCGTGATCCGAGGGGCGACGCGAACTCGGGCGTGATGTTGGCCATGACGAGCACGTCGTCGGCGTCCAGCAGGCGACGGTAGCGATACAGCTCGGCCGCGTCGGGCGCCCAGACTCCCATATCGCTCTCGTACGCCCCGGTCACGACCTCCCGCATGAACGACGCGCCGGTCGCCTTGGCCAGCGCCATCGCCGCCATCGGATCCCACAGGATGTCGACCCCGAATGGCCGATCGGTCGGCCTGGCCTCGGCAATGACTGCGGCCATCGTGGCCGGGATCTCCGCGCCGACGTGGAGGCTGTACGGCCGATCGTCCTCGTTGCAGAACAGGATGCCATCCACTCCGCCGGCGATCAGGTGGTCGACATCGGTCGTCACGAGTTCGGTCAGCTCAGCGATCGACGTTCCGCGGATGTGGCGCGGCGTGCCGGGCAGCGCCGGGAAATGCGCCATGGCGATGACGGGCTTCGCGACGCCGAACAGGTCGGCCAGCCGGGAGCCGGTCATGCGCGTGAGCCAAGCGGGGGAGTCAGCGCCAGACCGCGACGATGACCGCACGATGAGGATCCCGAGGGCGTGGTACGTGCCGTTGATCGCGAACCACGTCCACGGCTCCGGCTTGTTCGGGTCGAAGGTCGCGTCGACCATCGTGTGCATGAGCGAGAGTCCGATGCCGAGGGTGAGCCCCAGGACGATGCCCTCGACGACGGTGTCGGTGCCGGTCGCGGCCGCCAGCAGCCCGACGGCGACCGCCATCACGAGGTAGGCGAGCGCCGGGATCGCGTAGGTGGTCGGCTTCATCTGCGGCAGTGTCTTCTCCGGATCCCAGCCGATGGATCGCTGCCACCGACGCCCGAGGAAGGCCGGCGCGTACCACAGCGCACCGAGCAGGAAATAGATGAGCGCGCCGACGATCACTGCGAGCCAGTTCAGCTGGCCCAGGAAATCGAAGCTCACGAAACGCTCCTCCGTCTTGTCCGATGCGGTCCGCCCCGCATACAGCCTACGGGTGTGCGCAAGCGCGTGGTCGATCACCTACCGTATCGGGCCATGCCGGCCAGGAAGGTCCTCACCCGCCGCGACCTGAACCGGTCGCTCCTCGAGCGGCAGATGCTGCTGCGCCGGGTGGATCGTCCGGCGCTCGAGGTCGTCGAGCGCCTGGTCGGCATGCAGGCGCAGGTCCCAACGGATCCGTACACGGCGCTCTGGTCGCGGATCGACGGCTTTCAGGCGCACCAGCTGTCGGAGCTGATCGCCGAGCGGCTGGCGGTTCGCGTGGTCGGACTCATGCGGACGACGATCCACCTCGTCTCCGCCCGTGACGCGCTCGCCATCCGGCCGCTTATGCAACCGGTGCTCGAGCGGGCGTGGCGCTACAGCCCGTTCTCCCGGCGCCTCGCCGGCGCCGACGTGGACGAGGTCGTCGCGGCCGGGCTCGAGCTGCTCGCCGAGCGGCCATACGTCGCGACCGAGCTCGGCAAGCGACTCCAGGAGCGCTGGCCGGAGGCCGACGCGAGCTCGATGGGCTACGCCATCCGCCACCTGGTGCCGGTCCTGCAGCCGCCGCCGCGCGGCCTCTGGGGCCATGGCGGCCTGGCACAGGTCGAGACGATCGAGCGATGGCTCGGCCGTCCGCTGGATTCGAATCCATCCATCGACGCGCTGGTGCTGCGCTACCTCGCTGCTTTCGGGCCGGCCACGGCCAAGGACGTCCAGGTCTGGTCGTGGCTGACCGGCATCCGCGAGGTGCTCGAGCGGCTGCGCCCCCGCCTCCGCACGTTCAGCGACGAGAACGGCCGCGAGCTGTTCGACGTGCCGGACGCGCCCTTCCCGGACCCCGACACGCCCGCTCCGGTGCGCTTCCTGCCGGAGTACGACAACATCGCGCTCTCGCACGACGACCGGATCCGGCTGATCGACCGAAGATTCAGCGAGGCGATCTGGATGCGCGGCTCGATCCTGGTCGACGGCTTCGTGCGCGGAACGTGGCGCATCGACACCAAGCGCAATCAGACCGTCCTCCAGATCGGCCTGTTCGACTCGCTGACCGACTTCGACTGGGCCGAGGTCGAGGCAGAGGCGGGCCGGCTTGCCGAGTTCCTGGTGCCGGATGCTCGAACGCGCGACATCCGCATGGGCGAGATCGGGTGACCGGCACCGATCCTGCCGCCGGGCAGCGCAGGCAGCAAGGAGAGCACGAATGGCGCAGGCGACAGGCGAATTCACGGTGACCGACTGGAAGGAGGAGAGCTACACCGAGCGCGAGTCGGGCAAGCTCACCCGAGCGACGGTGACAGCCGAGTTCAGCGGCAATATCGCCGGCAGCGGCCGCATCGAGTGGCTCATGTGCTATCGCGGTGACGAGACGGCCGACTACGTCGGTTTCCAGGACATCGAGGCCACGCTCGACGGTCGGCGGGGTGGTTTCGTGGTCACCTCGACCGGAACGTTCGACGGCAAGGTGGCAGAAGGTCCGTGGACGATCGTCGAGGGCTCTGGCCGCGGCGACCTGGCCGGTATCTTCGGCAGCGGCCACTTCAGCGCCCCGCTGGGCGGTGGTGCGACGTACCGGCTCACGTACGAGCTGACCTGACCGCGGGGTTAGACTCGCTGCCATCGCAGGTCCCGACCGAGGATTCCGACGCCGCTCATCGACACGTACGCCGCCGCGTTCGGCGAGACGGCCCTCGTCGCTACCGAACAAGGGCTGTTCGAGGCATTGGCCGATGGGCCGCGCGACGCCGCGGGAGTCGCATCTGAGGCGGGCACCGACATGCGCGCCACCGAGAAGGTCCTCAATGTCCTGACCTCGATGCGCTACCTCCGCTACGGCCGCGACAGGCGCTGACCGCGCTCGCGCGCCGATTTCTGCTGGCGGACGCGCCGTCGTCGGTCCGCGATCTGGTGCTCATGCGCCGTCTGGAGCTCGCCTGGATCGACCGTCTCGGCGAATTCCTGCGTTCCGGCGAGCCGCTCGACGTGCACGGGACCATGACTGACGTCGACTGGGGCCTGTACCAGCGGGGCATGCGTGCTCAGGCGGCGCTCTCGGCGTCGGAGGCGACGCGGCGCACACCGGTGCCGAAGCGTGCCCGCGACATGCTCGACATCGGCGGATCGCACGGGTACTTCTCCGTTGCCCTGTGCCGCCGGCACCAGGGATTGCGATCTACCGTGCTCGACCTGCCGCAGGCGGTCGAACACGCGGCCCCCATCCTGGCGCGTGAGGCATGGGAGAGCGCGTGGCGCTGCGGGCCGGCGACGCGCTCACCGACGACCTTGGCACGGACGCTTACGACCTGGTGATCATGTGGAGCCTGGTGCACCACTTCGATGACCCGGCCATCCGGTCGCTGGTCGCCAGGATTGCTCGCGCGCTGCGTCCTGGCGGCGTGCTCGTCATCGGCGAGGCGATCCGTCCGGCGTCACCGGCCAGGGCGGCCCAGTTCAGCAGCTTCCTGGACCTCTATTTCGCGCTCATCAGCGAGGCGGGCACCTGGACGTTCGAGGAGATGGCCGAGTGGCAGCGCGCCGCGGGGCTCGTGCCGAGGCGTCCGATCAAGATGGTCATTGCGCAGGGGATCGGGATGCAGGCGGCCGCACGGCCGGTCGGCTAGCGTACGAGGGTGCGCGAGGATGTCAGTCGGCGC
>Ga0136619_10000527_pt1 | contig 14588 bp, 11 predicted proteins | sample AntDrymUQ3532106_2_FD_104807 | JGI IMG/M metagenome (GOLD analysis project Ga0136619, IMG submission 104807) | Polar desert sand microbial communities from Dry Valleys, Antarctica - metaG UQ353 (21.06) | ecosystem: Environmental > Terrestrial > Soil > Desert | place: Antarctica: Dry Valley...
CGCAGGATGTGAGTAGGCTGTTACATTGTAGTAACAGTTTTTGGGGAAAGGGGTGGTATAGAGGGACGCAAACTTTGCAGATGGGTATCTGAACTCGCGTCCGGCGGTGGGCCGGTTCGCATAGGGTGGATAGAGAGGGAAGGGAGAGTGGTCTGTTAGTGGACACCTCGAGGATGTTCGAGTTTCCGATAAAGGAGTTCTTCAAGCAGCCGAGGTCGCTTCTTGGGGCCGGGGCGTATGAGAATGCCGGGCCGGAAGCGCAAGCGATGGGCCTCAAGCATGTGCTCTTCGTGACGTCGGGCTTGCGGGGGACCGGGATCATTGACGAATGCAAGACCAACTTCGAGAATGCTGGCGTCTCGGTGACGGTCTACGATAAGGTCGAGTCGAACCCGAAGGATTACAACGTCATGGACGCATACAAGGCGTTCAGCGAAGGTGAGTGCGACGGGTTCGTCTCCATCGGGGGCGGGTCTTCGCACGACACGACCAAAGGGGCCCGCGTAGTCGCGGCGCACGACGGGCGGAACGTCAACGAGTTCCAGGGAGTGAACGCCTCCGAGAAGCTCGACAACCCGGCGCACATCGCGATCAACACGACGGTCGGGACGGGCTCGGAGACGACGCCGGTTGCCGTCATCACGGACCTCTCCTCGCCGGACGCTCCCCACAAGTGGGCCGCCTTAGATCGGGCGATGACGACGACCTTGGCGATCAACGATCCCATTCTGTGCATGACCCAGCCGCCCGAATACGTGGCCTACACGGGCTTCGACACGATAGCCCACGCCTCGGAGGCTTACGTCGGCCGGGTGCAGCACCTCTCGTGCACGCCGGTGGCCCTCAAGGCCGTCACGCTGGTCACGGAGAACCTGCGCGAGGCGACCTACAACCCGAAGAACTTCAAGGCGATGGAGGGGATGGTCTGGGCGCAGTACATGGCGGCTCAGGCGTTCAGCTCGGCGCTCTTGGGTATCTTGCACTCCCTCTCGCACGCGGTCTGCGCGTACTACGACATCCATCACGGCCTGAACAACGGCATCGGGCTTCCTCGGGTGTGGACGTACAACCAGCCTGCGGCGCCAGGCAGGTATGCGGACATCGCTGGCGCGATGGGCGTGGACACGCGCAACATGACGACCTCGCAAGCGGCGGACGCTGCCATCGAAGAAGTCATCCGGCTCGTCAAGGACTGCGGCTGCCCGGAGAACTGGGGCCAGGTCGCGGAGTATCCGAAGACCCGTATGGGCATGGGCTGGTACGAGGGCAAGACGACCGGCGCCATCGCCTCGGAAGACGGCGAGTTGCAGAAGATGGCCGAGCACATGATGGGCGACCTCTGCACACCGGGCAACCCGCGCGACCTCACTGTAGAGGGGGCGAAGGAGGTTCTGCGCAACTGCATGTACGACGGCATGGACGTCAAGACGGGCAACGGCTACCGGCAGAACGTCTGGGGCGCAGCCCCGGAGATGGGCCGCAGGACGCAGCAGGCGGCGGCCGAACGGCCCGGACCTCACTAAGCCGGCGATCCTCGACGAGGGGAACGATGGACAGGGAGCGGGCGAAGAGCCCGCTCCCGCTGTATCTGAAACGGCCAGTTTTTCGAGAAGGAGCATTTTGTTCGAGAGCATCGAAGAGGTACGGGAGAAGCTCGCGGAGCAAGATTACGTCTGTGACCGGCGGCTAGCGACGGTGGTGTACCTGGCGATGAAGCTGGACAAGCCGATCCTTGTAGAGGGTCCGGCTGGCGTCGGGAAGACCGAGCTTGCTAAATCTCTGGCAAGCGCCACGGAACGGGCGCTCATCCGCCTGCAATGCTACGAGGGACTGGACGAGGCCAAAGCGCTCTATGAGTGGGAGTATGGCAAGCAGCTACTTTACACGCAGGTTTTGCGGGAGAAGATCGGGGAGGTCCTCGGGCCGACGCAGGGACTGCGCGAGGCGGCGGCGAAGCTGCGGGATCAGGAAGATGTCTTCTTCTCCGAGAACTTCCTCGTCGAGCGTCCGATCCTCCAGGCCATAACGTCGGAAGTACCGCCGGTCTTGCTCCTGGATGAGATAGACCGGGCTGACGAGGAGTTCGAGGCGTTCTTGCTGGAGTTTTTGAGCGACTATCAGGTTTCGATACCTGAGATCGGGACTGTCAAGTCGGAGCATCCCCCGGTGGTCATCCTGACCTCGAACCGGACGAGGGAACTGAGCGAAGCCCTCAAGCGCCGCTGTTTGCATTTGCAGCTCGACTATCCAAACGCGGACGTGGAGTTGGAGATCGTGCGTCTCAAGGCCCCTGGCGTCGGGGAAGCTCTGGCGAAGGAGCTGGTTGCGACCATACAGGAGATAAGAACCCTGGACCTCCGCAAGTCGCCGAGCATTGGGGAGACGCTGGACTGGGCGCGTTCGCTGGTGGTGCTTGGCGCGCCGAGCCTCGACAAAGAGCTGATCGAGGAGACCCTCAGCGTCATCATCAAGTACGACCGCGACGCCGCGAAGGTGCTGGCGTACGTAAGAGGGGCCCCGGACAGCAAGGACCTCGGCCAGAAAGAGCCAACCGGCGAAAAGCCGCACGAGGCCATGTACGAGATGCACCGCTCGACCCACAAGCACACACATTAGGGTGAGATGATCTGTGGTCCACGCTGCGGAAAAACTCTTGGACGACTTTCGGACGCTTCCGAGCCGCGTCGAACGTCCGCGAACTTTCATGGAGATCGCCGGCTACCCTCACTACGAGAATGTGTGCAGCAACATCCTCGCGTTCTTCATGGACCCGGAAGAGTCACACGGGTTCGGGACTCTGGTGCTCGATGCTCTCATGTCCGCTGGAGACAGCATCGAAGCAGACAAAGGAATCGGTGGCAACGTCTCTGTCGAGCGTGAGGTTATTACCGATAAGGGCAGGATCGACATTCTGATCGCATCAGATGATCACGCCATACTTATCGAGAACAAGATTCACGCCGGTGTGAGCAATCCGTTCGATGACTACGCTGACTACCTCGACCACATAGCTGATGACCGCCCTAAGCACAAATTCCTTCTCACACTGTATCCAACCAGCGAAGGAAGCGAGTGGGGTTTCACGAACCTCACGCACGAGGAATTTGTCGGGCAAATACGCTCGCTTCTGGGCCACTATGTCTCTGATGCGAATGCTCGATATCTGACCATGTTTCTGGACTTTCTGAATACGCTCGAAGACCTGCGAAAGGGAACCCGCATGAATCAGGAATTTCTGAAACTGCTTTCAGAACAGAAAGACGCGGTTGAAGATTTCTTATCTGAGATAAAGGGGTTCGAAGACGAGCTACGAAAAAAGGTCCGAGAGCTAGGAGCTGGCCTTGAAGTGGAAGAACATCCGAACGTCCATCAATGGTTCTATCGGGAGAAAACGACACTGTTTGACTGCCTGGTCCATGATATTCGCATTGCCGGGGATCTGCCAGTTTTTATTGACACAATTGTAAGTCCACATAAATGGGAGATACAGATTTCTGTTCGCCGCGGAGGCGATAGTTCGAAGCTGAGAGATCTCTTGCACCAACTGGAGATTCCGTTTGAGGAAGAGGGGCATTTTGTTCATCCTGCTCGCTTCGCTTACGACGAAGACCTGGAGCAAATCAGGCTAGTCCTCCAGGAACTGGTAGACAAGCTCGCCACGCATCGAGGAGCATAGTGGACACCGTAATCAACGATTTCGTGCAGGTCTTGAGACGGCATCAGATCAGGGTGTCGCCCGCCGAGAGCCTGGACGCGCTGCACGCGCTGGAGCAGACGGGACTGGGCGAACGCGGGGTGGTGCGCGACACTTTGAGGACCACCCTGGTCAAGAACCTGGATGACATCGAGACGTTCGAGAGGCTATTCGACCTGTACTTCAGTTTGCGGCCGACCGCGGTGAGGCCGTCGGCGAAGCTGGAGGTACACGACCATGACCATGATCACGGTCAGCCGACGAGCATGGAGTTCGGCGAGGACGCGGCCGGTGACGCGCCGGACTCGGAGGAGCACAGCCACGAGGACAGCGAAAACACCGACTTCCGCAAGTTCTTCGACGAGGAGAGGATGCGCCCCTCGGACGACATCCACGGCGAGGCGGACAAGATGCGCCTCTCGATGTTTTCGCAGGAGTTGATCCTGAACCGCAATCCCGGCGCTCTGGGCCAGGCCCTGCAACGCATCACGCACCAACTGAAGCTGCGCCGCGCCCGCAACATGTTCAATCCCGGCGACCTGGTGACGCACGGCGACGGCGGCCAGGAACTGCCGCTCGATGTCTCCGCCGCCGACCTGCAAGGGTTGCTCGACCATTTGCACGACATGGAGGTGGACGAGGACCTCATCCGCCAGCTCGAGGAGCAGAGCGAAGAGATCCTGCGCGGCCTGCCCCAACTCATAGAGCAGATGGTCGAGCGCCAGAAGAAGCTCGAAAAGAAACAGGGCGATTCCGCCCTCATGCGCCGCTCTTTGCGCAAGATCTTCGACTATTCCCCCGCCGAACAGCGCGAGACCGAAGCCGCCATCAGGCGCATCGCCCGCCAGATCCACGGCGCCAAAACCCGCCGCCTGAAACAGGACCGCACCGGCCACATAAGCGTCCCCCACACCCTGCGCCGCAACGTCCGCTACGAAGGCATCCCCTTCAACCCCGTCCTCCGCCGCCACCACGAGAAACGCCCGCGTGTCGTAATGTTATGCGACGTTAGCATGAGTACGCGGAACATGAGCCGGTTCTGGCTGCACATGGTCTACCAGATGCAGAGTTTGTTCTCTAAGGTGAGGACGTTCGTGTTCGTGGCCGACGTGGCTGAGGTCACGCAGTTCTTCGAGGAGAGCAGCATGGACAGGGCCGTGGATCAGGTATTCTCCGGGCGCGTGCTGGACGCCGACGTGAACAGCGACTTCGGCAAGGCGGCCGAGCAGTTCAGGAACGAGTATCTGCCGGCGCTCAACCACCGGACGACGCTGGTCATACTGGGCGACGGGCGTAACAACGGCAAGCCGCCCAACGTGGCGGCTTTAGATGAGATTACGCAGCACGTCCGGCAGACCGTCTGGATCACCCCGGAGCCCAAGTGGGGCTGGACCCTGGGCTCCTGCGACATGCCGCTATACGAGCCACTTTGCGACCGCGTCGAGGTCGTAAGGAGCGTGGATCAACTCGCGAGCGTGGCGGAAGAGCTAGTGAAGAGCAGAGTCTAGGTTTGGAAAGAGAGCAGGAAATACCGTTCACGGCCACCGAACCGTACCGCTTCTGCCCTGCGGACGGCACGAAGCTCGAAGCCAAAGGCGGCGGGAGCAGGGGCGCGGCTTGTCCCACATGCGGGAGGTCCTGGTACAGGAGTTCGGCTCCAGCGGTCGGGGCCGCCATCGCGGAAGGGGATCGGGTGCTCGTAACGGTGCGGGGCATCGAGCCGGAGAAAGGGAAGATGGACCTTCCTGGCGGCTTCGTGGAGGTCGGGGAGCATCCGAGGGACGCCCTGGCGCGGGAGGCGCGGGAGGAGCTCGGCGTGGAGGTCGAGGTCGAGGAGCGGCCGATGCTGCTCGCGGTCCACACCTACGGCGCGGACGGGGAGTACGTGCTCGCCATAGGCTTCCGGACGCGCATCGTCTCGGGCGAGCCGAGCCCGGCCGACGACGTGGCGGAGTTCCGGTGGGTTCGGAAGGAGGAGATAGACTCCCTGGACTTTGCCTGGGAGCATGATCGGAGAATAGCGCGAAAGGCGCTCGGGGGCGGATGAAGGTTGCGCGGGGAGACGACCGGCCGCATGCTGGCCTACGTGTAGAGATGGAAGGAGGTTCATGTCCGCGATAGACGGCTGGCTGGAGGGATTGCTGCACGGGCAGGCGGGGATCGGGGTGGTGCTCGTGATCAGCCTGCTCCTCGGGCTGCGCCACGCCTCGGACCCGGACCACCTGGCGGCGGTGACGACGCTCATCGCGTCCGATGAGGAGAAGGCTGGCGAGGCCGGGATGCTGGGATTCCTCTGGGGCGCGGGCCACGGCACGGCGCTCGTCCTCATCGGGTTGCCGCTGGTGCTCCTGGGCAAATATCTGCCGGAGCCGGTGCAGGCCGGGGCGGAGGTTCTGATCGGGCTCATCATCATCCTGCTGGCGGCGCGGCTTCTCCTGCGCTGGCGGCGTGGTCTCTACCACGTTCACGCCCACGACCACAACGGAGAGGCGTCCCACGTGCACGTCCACTCGCACCGGGAGCATGAAGGGCACGAGCACGGCCATGCCGTCCCTCACCGGACGCCGCTATCCGCCTACGGCATCGGGCTGGTGCACGGCATCGGCGGCTCGGGCGGCCTGACGCTGCTCCTGCTCTCGACCATCCCGGACAAGGTGGAGGCAACGGGGGCGCTCCTCCTTTTCGCGGCCGGCACAGCCGTCTCGATGGCCGTGCTCTCTACCGCCTTCGGGTTCGTGATCGCGGGCGGTCCGGTGCGGCGGCACTTCGACCGCCTGGCGCCGATACTGGGAGTATTGAGCATGGCCTTCGGGGCCTGGTACGCCCTCGGCGCCCTGGGGCTCGTGGCATACCCGTTCTGAGTCGGGAAAAGAAACCTCTGGGAAAACGGAAGGCAAAAGCGTGGGGCGGAATTATCCGTACTCGCGTTCTCGTCTTCTGACACAACGCGGTGGCGTCTCGCCGCCGATCCCGTGTTCTGCGGCATATCGAGGGCTTCGCTCTTATGGGAGCTTACAACCGCTCCAACGCTTCCTTTATCGCGACCTCGCCCGACAGGATCTCGAACGTCTTGCCGATGGTGTTCGGGTTCTCCAGCGCGGCGACGAAGGTAGCGGCCGCGTCTTCGCGCGGGATCTCACCGCGTCTCCCCAGCGACTCCGCCGCAGCGATGCGGCCTGTCCCTTCGCCGTCGGTGAGCCTGCCGGGCCGGATGATGGTGTAGTCAAGGCTACTCTCCCGCAGGCGCTCGTCGGCGCGGCCCTTGGCGGAGAGGTAAGGCCGCATCGCCTCCTCGCGGGCCCCCAGGTCGTCTGCGCCGGTCGAGGAGAGAATCAGGTAGCGCTGGACGCTGCGTGATTCCGCCGCCTCGACCAGCTTTACCGCGCCGCCGTAGTCCATGGTTTCCTTGCGGGCCTGGCCACTTCCAGGTCCGGCCCCGGCGGCGAAGATTATGGCGTCGCAGCCTTCCACGGCTTCGCCGATGGCCCCATCAGCTTCTTCCTGTTCCAGGTCGCACAGCACAGGTTCCGCTCCGTCGTCCCGGACGTTCTGCGTCTGCTCTTCCTTGCGCACCAGACCCCTGACCTCGTGGCCCCCGCTTACGAGGCTGCGCACGAGACGCCTGGCGGTGTTGCCGTTCGCGCCAGCGACCAGCACCTTCATCTCAGGTCTCCTTCTTTCGCGGTCTGTTCCACTCGGTTTCTTACCCCGGACGGGTGCTTCTTACGAGCGGAGATCTCAAGGTGAGCACGGTTATCTCCGGCCGGCACAGGAAGCGCAGGCGCAGATGGACGAACCCGAGACCCCGGTTGGTGTACAGAACCATATCCCCTACCCGATGCAGCCCGGCGACGTACCGCTGCGAGAACGGCGGCAGGATCAGGCGTCGCAGGAAAGGAATCCCGACCTGGCCGCCGTGCGAGTGTCCGGATAGCTGGAGGTCGAAGCGCCTGGTGGCGGCGCTCGCGTCGGCGAAGTCCGGCTCGTGGGCGAGCAGGATCGCGGCCCCCGACTCCGGCAATTCCCTCAACACCAGGTCCAGGCGGCAGCGGCCCGCCATCAGATCGTCCACCCCCGCGACGTGCAGTTCTGCTCCATTTCGCCGCAGGGTATAAATAGCGTTTGACAGCTCGACTACGCTACTCTGGCGAAGGTAAGTCCGGATCAGAGCCTCCCCGGCCAGATAATCGTGGTTGCCCATCACGGCCACGACGCCGTCCCGCGCCCGCAAGCTCCTCAGCGCGCTAACCAACTGCTCTATATCGAGACGCCTGGCGGAGTGGCTCGCGAAGTCGCCCATGATGGCGATGAGATCCGGCCGCTGACGGTTCACCAGCTTCACGATGCGGCCGAGCCATGCGGGGTCAGGCCAGTCGTCGAGGTGGAGGTCCCCGATCTGGACGACGCGGTAGCCGTCGAACTCAGGCGCCAGCCGCGGCAACACCAACTCCACGGGCTTCACCTCGATCCAACGCGGCTCTATCCTGCTAGCATAGACGAAACCCGCGCCGAGCAGGGCTGCGCCGGCGGCCATCTTCCCGAAAATCTCCCTGCCGTCGCGGCTCACGGTCCCATTCTAGGCGCATCCTCTGGGCGCGTGGGACCGGGACAGCGATCGGCCAAGAACCTCGGCGCCGCAACCACGGATCGTTCTGACGCCGGAGGACACACCGTTTCTCCCGGTGGACCCTTCCGGGACCGTGTGCGGTTTGAGTGAACCGCGAACTCAAGATGAACGTATCTGTCGTAGATGCAAAAATAGAGACGTCCCGCCCGGTTGGCTTCGAAGGTGGACAGGGAGATCTATCCCTGCCGGGTGGTTGGGAGACAGGTGTTGGGTAACACCCTCAAAGCGACGGTACTGTTCGCGGTGGTTGCGATCCTGGTGGTCGAAGGGTTCTTCGTCTACTGGTTCTACCAGAATAACACCGCGTCTCCGCCAGAAGGCGACGCCGCCGGTCGCAGTGCCTCCGCGAGTGCCTCCGCGAGTTCCGGCGCGTTGGAGGCCACGACACCGGGGGCGTCGGACGGTTCCGGTGGCGCGGGTCCGGCAGGGCCTGACATCGAATCGGTGTTCGTCCACCGCGCCACCCCCGGCAACAGCCGCGGGGATTACACGTACCTGAGTGATCCCGCGGCAAACGGCGATCCCAACGCCGTCGTCCTCGTCACGGCGACCCTGGACCAGGAAGACCGCACATATGACGACCGCAACATCGGCGTCTGGTACGAGCCGGAGAAACAGAAGTGGGCGATCTTCAACCAGGACCGCGCGGCGATCCCGCCTGGGACCACCTTCAATGTGGTCGTGCTGCGGTCGCCGGAGGACGCTGTCCACCGCGCCGCTCCCGCCAACACCGTGGCGTACAGCACCTACCTCGACCATCCCACCGCCAACGGCAACCCCGACGCCGTGCTCGTGGTCACACCGAACTGGAACCCTGGGGGTGGGGTAGGGATCTACAACGACCACCCGGTAGGCGTGAGATACGATCCGGATCGCCGGAGGTGGGCCGTGTTTAACAGGGACAACGCGAGGATCCCACAGGGCGCCGTCTTTAACGTGGCCGTTTGGGAAGGCGCCTGAAAGACGGGCGGTGGCAGGAGACCCGCTTCTGCCCGAAGCGCCCGGGCCCACCCTGAACGGCCGGATTGCGTAGAATACCCACGGACAGACCCGCCAGACTTATGACGCTACCCGAGAGACCGACACCCGTGGAGCCCGCGCATCGCAACCACGGGCTGTTCTCGGATCACTACCTGAACCACACGCTGTCAGGACGACCGGACTGGCAGGCGCTCGCGGCGGAGGCCCGCCCGGTGATGGAGGAGATATCCCGCGTCCTCGACGCCTACGCGCCGAGCGCGAACGAGGCACAGACGGAGGAGGACCTCGTCCGGCCCGTGCTGCGCGCCCTGGGGCACGAGGGGACCTTCGAGGTGCAGCCCGCGCTGGAGACGCCGGAGGGCACGAAGCGCCCTGACTACGTGCTCTATCGCGACGCGGCCTCTCGGGAGGGGAACAGGGACAGGACGCTCACCGACGAGTTGCTGCGTGATAGAGCGTTTGCCGTCGGGGACGCGAAGTTCTGGGAGAGGCCGCTGGACGCCTCGCTCAAGGGCCGGAGCCGAGACGCTTTCTCCAACAAGAACCCGAGCTATCAGATCTCCTTCTACATGCGGCACGCGGGCACCGAATGGGGCGTGCTGACCAACGGGCGGATGTGGCGGCTCTACCATCGCGACACGGCCCACAAGCTGGACCGCTTCTACGAGGTGGACCTGCCCGCCCTGGTCGCGGGCGGCGGCGCGGAGGCGTTCCTGTACTTCTTCGCCTTCTTCCGGCGGACGGCTTTCGAGGAAGGCCCACTCTCCGTGCGGGCGCTGCTCGCGGAGAGCGCAGACTACGCCCGGAGCGTCGGGGACTCGCTGAAGGGCCAGGTCTACGAGGCGCTGCGGCACCTGGCGCAGGGGTTCCTGGACCACCCGAGGAACGGCCTCGCGACGGACGCCGGTACGCTGCGCGAAGTCTATGATAACTCGCTCATAGTGCTCTACCGGCTCCTCTTCATCCTCTACGCGGAATCCCGCGACCTCCTGCCCGCGCGCGAACCGGGGATGTACCGCGACACCTACAGCCTGTACGCCATCAAGCGCGACGTGGCGCGGGACGTGGGCCGGGGCCGCGCCCTCCTTCCTGCGAGCGCCACGCTCTGGCCGAGGTTGCGGGAGCTCTTCTCCATCATCGCGGAGGGCAGCCCGCCCCTCCGGGTGGCTACCTTCGACGGCGGCCTCTTCGACCCCGAGCGTCACCCGTTCCTGGAGGAACACACCGTCGGCGACGGGCGCCTCCAGCAGGCCATAGACCGCCTCACCCGGGTAGACGGCCAGTTCGTAGACTACCGCGACCTCGCCGAACGGCACCTCGGCACCATCTACGAGGGCCTCCTCGAGTACCACCTCGAAGCCCTCGACGAGCCCGAAGGGGCGGAGCCAGGCTGGGCGGTCGCCCTGCTGAACGACAGGGGCGAGCGCCGGGCCACGGGCAGCTACTACACACCTGACTTCGTCGTGAAGTACATCGTCGAGGCTACCGTCGGGCCCGTGCTGCGAGAGGCGGTCGAGGGGGTTGCGTCCGACGCGGAGAAGGTCGAGAGGGTCCTGGCCGTGAACGTCCTCGACCCCTCGATGGGGAGCGGTCACTTCCTGGTCGAGGTAACGGAGTACGTCGCCCGTTTTCTGGTGGAACTCGGGGTTTTGCCGGAAGGCGCGGAGGACGATGCGAATACGGACGCGAAGGCGGACGCCGAGGCGGAGCTTGCGTACTGGAAGCAGCGCGTCGTGCAGTCGTGCGTCTACGGCGTGGACGCGAACCCGCTCGCCGTGGACCTCGCCAAGCTCTCGCTCTGGCTCTCCACCGTGGCCCGCGACCGGCCGCTCTCGTTCCTCGACCACCACCTGCGAACCGGGAACTCGCTCGTCGGCGCCCGCATCTCTGACCTCCAGCCCGCCGGCAGGAAGAAGCGAAAGAAGGCGGCTCAGCCCGACGGCGGGCAGCTCTCGATGCTGGATGACGACGCCTTCCGGCGCAGCATGAGCACGGCGGTCGGTTCGATCTGGCTGATCGAAGAGTCCCCAGCCGGCACCGTGGAGGACGTGAAGGAGCAGGAACGCCTCTACGCCCGCCTCCGGGAAGACCTGAACCGCCGCCACGCCCGCCTCGCCGACCTCGCCACCGCCACGTCTTTCGGCGTCGAAGTTGACCGCTCGCTGTGGAGGCCCCTCGCCGACTACGTCACCCGCGGCGGAATAGCCGCGCCCCCGCAGTTCGAGGCATGGCTCCGGGCCTCGGAAGAGACCGCCCGCGAGAGGCGCTTCTTCCACTGGGAACTTGAGTTCCCGGAAGTGTTCTTTGACCGGCAGGGCCGTCCTCTCGGTGAAGACGCGGGCTTCGACGCCGTCGTCGGCAACCCGCCCTACGTCCGGCAGGAGGCCCTGGGCGACCTCAAGCCGTATCTGAAGGAAGCGTACCCGGAGACGTACCACGGCGTCGCGGACCTGTACGTGTACTTCTACCAGCAGGGCCTGCGGCGGCTGAGGCGCGGCGGGCGCATGGGCTACATCGTCACCAACAAGTGGCTGCGGGCTGGCTACGGCGAGCCGCTCAGGGGCTACTTCTCCGAAACGGGGGCGCTGGAGGAGATCGTGGACTTCGGGCACGCTCCGATCTTCCCTGACGCCGACGTGTTCCCCTGCATCGTGATCCTCCAGAAACCCCGAGACACCGCGAACGATGAGGTGCGCGTCGCGGAGTTCCCCCGCGAGGCGCTGAAGGAGGGCGTGGACCTGGCCGGTTTCGTCCGGGATCACGCGCACGCCGTCCCGAAGAAGCGGTTCGGCGGCGCGGCCTGGAGCCTGGAGACGAGCGCCGTTGACGGCCTGATGGCGAAGGTCCGGGAGCGCGGTGTCCTCCTCGCCGGGTACGCCGGCGTCAAGCCGCTCTACGGCATCAAGACCGGCCTGAACGAGGCGTTCCTCATAGACACTTCGGTGAAGGAGCGGCTCGTGCGGGAAGACCCGCGCTCGGCTGAGGTCATAAAACCGTACCTGCGCGGCCAGGACATAAAACGCTGGTCGCCCGAGTGGCAAGGGCTGTGGATGATCCTGCTAAAGTCCGGCGGCGACCACCCCTGGCCGTGGAGCGACGCAGGCGACAACGCTGAGGAGATCTTCCGTCAGATGTATCCATCGCTCCACGCCCACATGAAGCCGCTGGAAACAAAGTTACGCAAGCGGCAAGACAAGGGGCGTTTCTGGTGGGAGTTACGATCCTGCGCATATTACGATGCCTTCGAGCAGCAGAAGATCATCCATACAGACATAACATGGCGGCCACAGTTCGCTGTAGTGAGCAAGCCAACCTATCTGCTCAACACCGCTTATTTGTGGCCCACGGACGATCCCTGGCTTTTGGCCGTGGTCAACTCGCCGCTTCTCTGGTCATACATGTGGCGCAACGCCACGCACGGCAAAGACGAAGCTCTGCGGCTCATTTACTCGTTCACGGGAACGCTGCCCATCGCACCGCCCACGGACGAGATGCAGGGCGAAGCGGAAGAGGCCGTGGGGCGTCTGATCTCACTGTCAGGCGTGGAGCGGGAGGCGCGGCGCGACACGCTGGAGTGGCTGCGCGTGGAGTTCGGCGTCGGGAAGCCGGGGCAGAAGCTCGAAGACTTCGTCGCGCTGGACGCGGACGCCTTCGTCGAGGAGGTCCGCAAGCGCCGCCCGAAGGACGAGGGTCGCCTCACGCCCGGCTCCCTGCGCGATCTGCGCGCCGCCTACGAGGAAGGAGCCGTCCCCGTCCGTGAGGCCCGAGCCGAGGCCGCCCGGCTGGAGAAGCACCTCTCCAACCTCGTCAACACCGCCTACGATCTCACGCCGGAGGAAGTGGACCTTCTCTGGTCCACCGCGCCGCCCCGGATGCCCTGGTTCTGAAGTCTGGCGTACGACGTCTCCAACAAAGACCGGTTTGCGGGCTCCATGCCCGTGCCCAGAGAACCTATCCCGGACTCTTGCTTTGCAGAGACTGATTTCAGGGAGCTTCGGATATGACCTCGAGGTCCTCGATGCCGGAGAAATGCTCGCGGTTGTGTGTAACGAGCGTCATCCCATTCAGCAGGGCGGTGGCGGCGATCCAGGAGTCGGCCACACCGACGGGATGGCCTCTCCTGCGGGCTTCATCCGAAACCTCCGCCCACTTGCGGCACATCTGACGGTTGTAGGGATAGACGACGAAGTTTCCGAGATGCTCTTCCATCCTCCGGCGTCGAGGCTCGCCCCAATCACGTTCCAGAGCCCACCGGTCGAGCTCCGCGACGGTCGTGAAGGAAATCACGAGCAGTTCCCCGTCCAGGTGCGGACGATAGAGTTCCGCCCGCGAGTCTCTTCTGAACAGGTAGGACACCACGTCGGTGTCAACGACAACCGGGGACATTAAGGGGTTTTACGAGGCTCGTCCTGCCGCCACTCTCTGAGAGCGGCGGCGAGCTCCTCCGGTTCCTCTTCTTCGGGCCAGAAGTCTCCCAGGAGATCGTCGAAGCTGGCGGCGGAAACACCTTGCTCCCGCGCCAGGGTATCGGGGGGCGTAGCCTCGTCGAAGGTTTCTGGTTCGCTCCCGAAACTCGTTCTCGCCTTGAGGAGAGCCTCTCCCTCTTCATCGAGAAGACCCGGGAGCACCTCCGCGAGGGCTTCGGCGATCTCTTCGAGGCTCATCTTCCGAGTGTCCAGCGCCACCTTATCGGCGAGCATGGGACTGTACTCCAATACGTCTTCGTGGGTGACGTTGTGCCAGATGGGCAGGATCAGCTTTCCGCGGCCCGCGACCTCTCTGGCGGTCAGGCCGGCCAGCTCGCGCTCCGTCCACCCTCTCTCGAAGAAATACGGGGACAACACGACCAATCCGTACTCGGCATTGGCTATGCCCCTGTCTATGGACCGACTCAAGCTATCCCCGACTTCGAGCACGAAGTCGTCGTACCAGACCTTGAAACCCATATCGGATAGTTGCTCCGCCAGGGGCTCGACGAAGTCATCTTTGTCCTGGCTGGCGTGAGAGATAAAAATGTCGTACTCGGCATCCTCTGAAGGTGCTTCGTAGTATGGAAACTCTGACACCAGCGTTCTCTGGAGCGTCTCGAGTTGGCGGCGCTCTTTGACTTCTCGCGTCAGAACTCTCTGATGTCCGAGTTTGTCAGCTCTTCGGGTCTTGTCTTGCCTGTCTTGCTCCTTCGCAAACCGCTGCTCGGCGGTGTGCAAATCTTTGGTCTTACCCGCTATCTTGTTCTCCAGGTCAGCGATATTCTTCTGAATCTTGGCGACCTCTCCCATGAGACGA
>Ga0136619_10000528_pt1 | contig 14565 bp, 14 predicted proteins | sample AntDrymUQ3532106_2_FD_104807 | JGI IMG/M metagenome (GOLD analysis project Ga0136619, IMG submission 104807) | Polar desert sand microbial communities from Dry Valleys, Antarctica - metaG UQ353 (21.06) | ecosystem: Environmental > Terrestrial > Soil > Desert | place: Antarctica: Dry Valley...
TCGCCCAGGTTGTGAGGCGGGATGTTGGTCGCCATCCCGACCGCAATGCCCTGGCTGCCGTTGACGAGCAGGTTCGGAAACCGCGAGGGCAGCACGACTGGCTCGTCGAAACGCCCGTCGTAGTTGAAGTTCAGGTCGACGGCGTTCTCGTCGTACCCCTCGAGCATCTGCATCGCCAACGGATGCAACCGACATTCCGTATACCTCATGGCAGCCGGGCCGAAGTCTGGGCTTCCGTAGTTGCCCTGGAAGTCGATCAACGGGTGGCGTAGCGAGAACGGCTGGGCCATGCGCACCAGGGCGTCGTAGACGGAGTCGGGTGAGTGCGGGTGATACTTGGCGATCACGTCGCCGGCTACGTTGGCGCACTTCACCCGCGGACGGTCGGGACGGAAGCCCTGCTGCTCCATGTCCCAGATGATCCGGCGGTGCACGGGCTTGAGCCCGTCACGCACATCAGGCAGGGCCCTGGCCGTGATGACCGACATGGCGTACTCGAGGAACGAACGCTCCATCTCGTCTTGGATGACGATCGGTTCGATGGACATCGGCTCGTCGGGCGGGATGGTGGAGTCACTCACGACTAGATGTCCAAGAACCTGACGTCGTCGGCGTTCTGCTGGATGAACTGCTTGCGGCTGTCGACGTCGTCGCCCATCAACACGCTTGTCATCTTGTCGGCGAGCCCTGCGTCCTCGACGGTGACGCGCAACATGGATCGCACGCTCGGGTCCATCGTCGTTGCCTTGAGCTCCTCCCAGTCCATCTCGCCAAGACCCTTCAGCCGGGAGAACTCCTTCTTGTGGTTCGGGTGCTCGGCCAGGAACCGCGCCTTCGCCACCTCGTCTTGGAGGTACACCTTCTCCTTGCCGACCACGGTGGAGAACAGCGGCGGTTGGGCGATGTACACATAGCCGGCCTCGACCATGTTGCGCATCTGGCGGAAGAAGAACGTGAGCAGCAGCGTGCGGATGTGGCTGCCGTCGACGTCGGCGTCGGCCATGGCGATGACCTTGTGGTAGCGCACCTTCGTGACGTCGAACTCCTCGCCGACACCGCCACCGATGGCGGTGATCAGCGCCTGGATCTCGTTGTTGTGCAGCATCTTGTCGACACGGGCCCGTTCGACGTTGAGGATCTTGCCCCTGATCGGCAGCAGCGCCTGGGTGCGGGGATCACGTGCGTCGACGGCAGTGCCGCCGGCGGAGTCACCCTCGACGATGAACAGCTCGCTCTCGTCGGCGTTACGGCTGGAACAGTCCTTGAGCTTGTCGGGCATGCCGGCGCCGGCAAGAGCCGTCTTGCGGCGGATGGCGTTGCGGGCGTTCTTGGCGGCGAGGCGGGCCTGGGAAGCGGAGAGCGCCTTCTTGACCATCTTGTTGGCCTCGGCAGGGTTCTCCTCGAGCCATTCGGCCATGCGCTCGTTCGTGGCCTTCTGCACGAACGAGCGCATCGGCACGTTGCCCAACTTGGCCTTGGTCTGGCCCTCGAACTGAGGGTCGCGCAGTTTCACGGAGACGATGGCGGTGATGCCTTCGCGTATGTCCTCGCCGAGGAGGTTCGGGTCCTTCTCCTTCAGCAGGTTCTTCGTGCGAGCGTACTTGTTGACCACAGAGGTGAGGGCGGTCTTGAAGCCCTCGACGTGCATCCCGCCTTCTGTGGTGGAGATGCCGTTGGCGTAGCCGTGGATGCCCTCGTAGTAGCCCGTGTTCCACTGGATGGCGATGTCGAGCGTTTGCGTGTCGGCGTCCTCGTCCTCGTAGTGGCACACCTTCGAGAACAGAGCGTCCTTCGAGGCGTTCAGGTGCCTCACGAAGTCGATCAGGCCGCCCTTGTACTGGAAGGTGACCTGCTGTTCGTGGCCGGGGCGCTCGTCGGTGAACACGATCTCGAGGCCGCGATTCAAGAACCCCATCGTCTGCAAGCGCTCGGTGACCGTGCGTGCCACGAACTCGATGCCCTCCGCAGCGAACACGGCCGGGTCGGGCCAGAAGGCGATCGTCGTGCCGCTGGTGCGGCCGCGCTTGGGCGTCTCGCCGACCACCTGCATCTTGCCCAGGGGCTTGCCGCCCTTGGCATACTCCTGGCGGTGGCGTTGGCCGTCGCGGTCGATCTCGACGACGAGCCGCTCGGACAGGGCGTTGACGACGCTGACGCCGACCCCATGCAGGCCGCCAGAAACCTTGTAACCCTGACCGCCGAACTTGCCGCCGGCGTGCAAGACGGTGAGCACCACCTCGGCCGTGCCCTTGCCCTTGTGCGGGCCCGACGGGTACGGATCGACGGGGATGCCGCGCCCGTTGTCTTCGACGCGGCACGCGCCGTCGGCCTGCAACGTGACGGAGATCTTCGTGCAGTACCCGGCCATCGCCTCGTCGATGGCGTTGTCGACCACCTCCACGATGAGGTGGTGCAGACCCTGCAGCCCGGTGGAGCCGATGTACATGCCTGGGCGCTTGCGCACCGGATCGAGGCCTTCGAGCACCTGGATGTCGCTGGCGCCGTAGCCGTTGCCGGAGGCAAGGGATGCGCCGGTCTTCGTCGTGTCAGTCGACACTCATACCTACTTCGTTGGTGGTCACAGATCGCGGCGAGGTGCAGACCGGGCGTGAGTCACCAGCGTCAGCTGGTGGCACCGAATCGGTCGGGTCACGGACCTCGAGGAACACCCACAATTCTACCAAGTGCGACGCCCGGAACCCGGGACTCGGCACCTGTCAGCGCCAGCGCGAACGGCGCGCCATGCGCACCTCGATTCCATCCAGCTCGACGCCAGACGCTGCAACGACGCGGGCGAGCAACTCGTCGTGGAGCAGCTGTACTTGAGTCGCCCAGGCCGGATCGTCAACGGCCACGGTGAGGATCTTGCGGTCCAGCCGCACGGGCTGCACGTGTGCCGCCACCGCGGCGCCGACCGCAACGTCCCACTTCCCGAACACACCGCCCAACTCACGCCGTCCAGCGCCGCCCTTCGCCGACTTCAGCAGGCGATCGAGCGACTCTCCGATCGGGCGCGGTTCGTCGTTCATGACGCGGTCACGACATCCCTCACACCTGCGCGCCGTCGGTTATGCGAATGATCCGGTGCGGCTCGACGGCGTCGGGGATGGCACCGGCCGTCGTGATGATGATCTGACCGACGGGGAGGTGGCGCAGCAGCGCAGCAGCGCGGGAGGCATCGAGCTCCGAGAGCACATCGTCGAGCACCAACACCGGAGCCGAGTCTTCCTGTTCGGACACCAGCCGGTGCGTGCCGAGCCGCAGTGCCAACGCCAGCGTCCGCTGTTCTCCCTGTGAGGCCTGGGAGCGGGCGGGCAGCGAGCCGATGCTGAGCTCGATGTCGTCGCGGTGGGGGCCGACGGTCGACGCCCGCAGCCGGACGTCAGCGGTCCTGGCCACCGCCAGCGCTGCCGCCAGACCCTGAGTCCGCCACGGCGGTTCGTAGCTGAGCCCCACGGACGTCGGGCCGGCGAGATCGCCGTATGCCTCCTGCACGATCGGCGCCAAGCGGCCGATGAGCGCCGCCCGAGCCTCCCCGAAGCGCTCTCCGGCGTCGGCGAGTCGGGCATCCCAGACATCGAGCGTCACGGCATCGTCGCCGTCCATGCGTCCCGCCATCTGTTTGAGCAGGCGGTTGCGCTGGCGCACCGCCCGATCGACGTCGAGGCGCACAGCGTCATACTTCGCGCTGAGCGCCACGAGTGCGTCGTCGACGTAGCGTCGCCGCTCCCCCGGCGAACCCTTGACGATGCCCAGATCGTCGGGCGAGAACACGGTGACGCGAATCGTGCCAAGCAGGTCGCGGGCGCGCCGTAGTCGCTGGCGGTTCACCTGCACGCGGCCAGGCGCGCCGCGACTGAGCTCGGCGTCGACGTTGGAGCGACGCCCATCGGGATGCAGCACGGTTGCGCGGATCACGGCGGTCTCCGCTTCGTGGCGGATCATGGCCTCGTTGCTCACGCCCCGGAAGCTCGACAACGTGGCCAGGTAGGCCAGGGCTTCTGCCAGGTTCGTCTTGCCATGACCGTTGTTACCCAGCACCACCGTGGTGCCGTCGGTCAGTTCGAATCTCTCCTTGCGGTAGTTCCGGAAGTCGACGAGCTCGAGGTGCTCGACGATCACGATCGGCCTAGACCCGTACTGGCATCAGCAGGTACAGGTAGTCATCGTCACCAACCCCTCGAAGGACCACCGGTTTGCCGGGATCGTTCAGCTCCACCGTCAGCTCGTCGCCGTCGAGGGCATCGGCACCGGCGGCGAGGAAGTCGGGGTTGAACCCAACCACCATCTCAGCACCCTCGTAACGTGCATCGACGGCCTCGGAGGCGTTCCCGACGTCTTGAGCGACGACGGTGAGCTCGACCACCTCTCCCCCGAGCGACAGGCGCACCACCCTTGAGTCCTGGGCCAGGATGCGCACGCGCCGGAGCGCCTCGAGCAGTGCCTCCCGTCCGATCGTCAGCGTGTTCGGGTGGCTCGAAGGCAGCAGGTTGCGGTAGTTCGGGAAGTCGCCGTCGATCAGGCGCGTCGACAGGTATGTGGTGCCGAGCTCGAACTCAGCCGAGCGTGACCCGAAACGCACCGACACGTGATCGGCCGCTGGCAACAGCCGTTGCAACTCGCTCAACGCCCTGGCCGGGATCAGCACCGATTGACCCGACGTCAGCAAGCCTGCCGCTCCGAGGTTGCGCACGGCCAGTCGGTACCCGTCGGTGGCAACCACCCACAGGCCCTCCTCGTCGGCGCTGATCAGTACGCCGGTGAGCACGGGACGAGCCTCGTCGGTGCTTGCCGCCCGCACCACCTGGCGCAGTGCCGACATCAACAGCGCGGCATCGATCGACACGGGCTCACCGTCTGGGCCTGCCTGGGCCGGGTAGTCGTCGACGGCGAAGGGGCGGACGGCGAACTGGGCGCGCCCGGCGCTGATGATCACGTCGTCACTGTTGGTCTCGACCGTGACCGTGCCGGCTGGCAGCGCCCGAACGATGTCGGTCACGAGGCGAGCCGGCACCACCGCCGAACCCTCGGTGTCCATGCCGACCTCCACGCTGAGGCGAATCGTCAGTTCCAGGTCGGTGCCGGTCAGCGTGAGCTGGTCGTCGCTCACGTCGAGGCGCAAGCCCGCCAGGACCGGATGGGTGCTGGTCCTGCTCGTCGCCGCCCGGCTGGCGGTGACCAGTGCGTCGGCCAGGATGTCGCGTTCGCAGCGGAACTTCACAGGGCGCCTTTCACAGTGCAGGGTGATGAAGAAGAACTAGTAGTAGTAATAGGTGCTGTGGATTGTGGGTAACACGCGTCAGGCCAGCGTAGACGTAACGAGTTGACAGCACCGTTGTCCCCACGGATCCCCAGCTGACAGATCACAGCGCTGTGGTTCGGTGGATGAACGTCAACTGTCCACCGTCCGTGCAGCCGTCGTCCACTGCACGGTCCACAGCCGCACCCGGTACGTTCGTCGGTGGGAGGCGAGGACCCGATTCGGCACGCCGGCGCCTCCAGGCGCTTCGGCGGCCGCATTCATATGGCTCATGAGTTCAACCGTTGCAGCAGGTCGGTGACCTGGTCGTAGATCTGCTTGCGTTCTCGCATCAGCCGTTGGATCTTGTCGAAGGCGTGGATGACGGTGGTGTGGTCGCGCCCTCCGAACAGACGAGCGATCGCGGGATAGCTCAAGTCTGTGATATCGCGGAAGGCGTACATGGCGATCTGGCGAGCCGTGACGAGTGGCCGCTGGCGGCTCTTGCCGCGCAAGGCGTCGACGTCGAAGCCGAGTATGTCTGCCATCTCGTGCAGCAGCTCGATGTCGGTTCGCCGCTTTGGACGGGACTCGATCAGCAGATCCTCGAGCAGGCGCTGGGCGAGATCGGTCGTGATCACGTGCTGGTTGAGGCTGGCGAACGCCGTGACCCGGATCAGGGCCCCCTCCAGTTCACGGATGTTCGACGTGATGTTGGCGGCGATGAACTCGAGCGTGTCGGGCGGGACGATCATCTGGTCGCGTTCGCTCTTGTTGCGCAGAATGGCCACGCGGGTCTCCAGGTCGGGTGGCTGGATGTCGGTGATCAACCCCCACTTGAACCGTCCGCGCAGGCGCTCCTCCAACGTGGGCATGCCGTCGGGCATTCTGTCGCTAGTTATCACGATCTGCTTGTTGGCGCCATGCAGCGAGTTGAACGTGTGGAAGAACTCCTCCTGCACACTCTCGCGGGTTTCGATGAACTGGATGTCATCGACGAGCAGCACGTCGACCTCGCGGTAGCGACGCTTGAACGCTGCGGTCGTGTTCTGGCGGATGGCATCGATGAACTCGTTCAGGAAGCTCTCGGTGGACACGTAGCGCACCACGTGGTGTTGGTAGTTGCTGCGCACATAGTGGCCGATGGCGTGCAGCAGGTGGGTCTTGCCCAGTCCGGCGGCGCCGTAGACGAACAGCGGGTTGTACGACCTGCCCGGCGTCTCGGCGACTCGCAGGGCGGCAGCGAGCGCGAATTGGTTGGACGGACCCTTCACGAACGTCTCGAACGAGTACTGCGAGTTGAGCCCGGCGCTGTTGACCGGGCTCGGTGAGGCTCCGATGCGAGCCGAATCAGCCTGCGGCACGTCGAAATGGGGTTGGCTGCCGAGCTCCGAGCCATGCAAGACGGGGGAGTCGGCCTGCGGTTCGAGTTCGGCGACGCGCTCGTCGGTGCGGATCTCCACCTCGAACCGCTGTGGTGCCGACGGCAACTCGGACAAGGCGTCGGTGACCAGTGGTAGGTAGCGGGTCAGGATGCGTTCACGCACATGGCTGCTGGGCACGCTGACCCGCAGCGAGGATCCGTCACTCTCGAGCGGCATGACGTCTTGAAAAGTCGAGAACCAGACGGATTCGTTGAGCTGAGCCCGTAGTAACTGGGCAACGGCGGTCCACACCTCGGATTCGTCGCTCACCGTAACCTCCGCACAGTTGTCCGGCTTCGTCCACAAGCTTGTCCACACAATGTGGACAAGGCCGTCACCGTGATCGAGTGACCCTAACACGCCATTCTGGGCTTGTTTTCGCTCGGTTCGCGGCTCGTCGCCAGGGAGGACAACATCACGGTTGTGTGGGTCGGGAGGCGGGCGTAGCCTTGGTAGGTCAGCGCCGTCGTGAACGTCGACGCGCTGGCGTCTTGTTGTCAGTCGCCCGCGGCGTCGATCGCCGTGCCGAGGAGGCCGTTGTGAAGAGGACGTACCAACCGAACACCCGCCGCCGCGCCCGCAAACACGGGTTCCGGGCGCGGATGCGCACGCGCGCCGGCCGCTCGATTCTGAAGGCCCGTCGCGCCAAGGGACGCACCCGGCTGTCCGCTTGATCTGGAGCATCCGAGAGCGTCGGGCGTTCGAGCAACTCGTGCGCAGGGGTTCGCGGGTCCGAACGACGACACTATGGTGCACCTACGCTCTCGATCCCGCTGCAAGCCCTCCACGGGTGGCGTTCTCGATCGGCCGCGCCGTCGGACCGGCCGTCGTCCGCAACCGGGTGCGCCGCCGTCTGCGAGCGATCGTGACGCAGCTCGAGCTGCCGCCGGGTTGGTGGCTCGTCGGTGCCCGACCAACCGTACGGAAACATACGTTCGATACGCTCCGGGGCGAGGTGCGATCGCTGATGGAGCAGGCTCGATGACGACGGCCAAGACCCGTGCCGAGCGCTTGTTCGTCAGCCTGATCGGCACGTATCAGCGAGCCGTTGACGGTCGCCCGTCGCCGTGCCGCTTCACGCCGACATGCTCCGCCTACGCTCATGAAGCGATGGTGTGCCACGGCGCCCGTCGCGGTTTCTGGCTCACCGTGCGACGCCTGGCCCGCTGCCGGCCATTCGGACCGTCCGGGTACGACCCGGTGCCTGATCCTGCCCCCACGGCGCTCACGAGGACGATCGACGCATGATTGCCGGTTTCTTCGAAGTCCCTGCTTCCTTGCTCGCCTGGTTCTACGGACACACCGGCAGCTACGGCGTCGCCATTGCCCTGATCGCCGTGGTGGTGATGGCGCTGATCACGCCGCTCACGCTGAAGAGCACGAAAGGCATGCTCGAGATGCAGCGCCTGGGGCCCGAGATGCGGCGCCTGCAGAGCGAGCACCGCGGGGACCGCCAGAAGCTCAATGAAGAGATGATGAAGCTCTACCAGGAGCACAAGGTCAACCCGATGGCCTCGTGCTTGCCGCTGGTGGCGCAGATGCCGGTCTTCATCATCATGTTCCGGATCCTCGTGGGCCTGACCTACAAGCCCGGCGGCGCCAACGACGTGATCGCCCGCGCCGTGCTGTTCGCCGGCGATGAACGTCCTGGGAAAGTTGGGTTCCTGCCCCGCTATCTCTCGCGGGACTCCGAGCTCTTCCAGTCGCTCGCCCGCAGGGGCGAGATGAAGTCGTTCGGGATCGACCTCAGCCTCTCCCCCGCCAACGCGATGTCGGACGGTTTCGGCAAGGGTCTCGTGTACGTCGGGCTCGTGGTCGTTCTGGCCGGTTTGTATTTCCTGCAGCAACGCATGGTGGCGGCGCGGGCGGCGCTGAGCCCGACGATGTCGCCCACGCAGCAGAAGGTGATGCAGTACCTCCCGGTGTTCTTCGCCATCTTCCAGATCTTCTTCCTGGCCGGCCTGATCGTGTACTACATGGCCCAGGCGATCCTGCGCATCCTCCAGCAGCTGTACATCACACGGCGTTTCTACGGTCACGACGAGGCGCTCGGCCGCCAAGCCCAGCGCGCCAGCGAGCGAGCCCGAGAGCTGGCCAAGGCGGACGGCGGCGGCAGCGGTATGTTCGCTCAGATGCGCCGCCCGGCCACCGAGACCACGGCGACCGAGACGACGGCGACGGCGCGTCCCACGAAGTCAGGTCGCACGGCGAAGTCGTCGAAGCCGGCCAAGTCGGCCAAATCGTCACCGTCGGCGCAAGCTGCCGAATCTGGTCCGTCGCGCCAGAGCAAGCGGTACACGCCCCCGAAGGGCCGTCCGACGCCCTCGGCGAAATCATCGAACGGTCGACCCCGCAGTGCGTCGAGCCGCCCGGGTGGCAAGAAGCGACGCTGAACACTCGACAGGAAGGAACTCACTATGGAGTGGGTGGAGACGACCGGCAAGACGGTCGATGAAGCGAAGGAACTGGCTCTCGATCAGCTTGGGGTGGCCGCCGACGAAGCGGAGTTTGAGATCGTCGAGGCGCCTCGTCCTGGCCTGTTCGGTCGGCTACGGGGAGAGGCGCGCGTGCGCTCGCGCGTACGGCCGGCCGAACTGCGTCCCAAACGCGACCGGCGACGCCGCAAGGAGAAACCCGACGAAGAAGAATCAGTCACGAGTGAACACGATCAACTCGCCGGCGAAGCCACGCCGACGGTGGCATCGGCGCCCGCTCCGCAGTCCCGTGCACCGCGCCCGACACCCGATCCGTCGCAAGAGACAGCGCCCGAAGAGCCCGACGCCAGCCCAGACGAGGTTGGCGCTGCGGCTGTGAAGTTCGTGTCTGGGCTGGTCGAGGCCATGGGCTTCGAGGCCACGACGTCGCTGCAGTCCAACGGCACGGAGCTCGACGTCGTCGTCAACGGACAACAGCTGGGGCTCTTGATCGGTCCAGGAGGCCGGACATTGTTGTCCATCCAGAACCTTGCCCGCGTTGCCGCCCAACGGCGGCTCGGTGATCACGATACGCGGCTGCGGGTCGATGTGGCCGGCTACCGGGCTCGGCGCAAAGCCGCACTGGAAGAGTTCGCCGCCAAGTTGGTGGCTGATGTCAAGACGTCCGGTGTGTCCCGCGCCTTGGAGCCAATGCCGTCGGTCGATCGCAAGATCATCCACGACGCGCTGAGTGGAGTCGATGGAGTTTCCAGTCGTAGCGAAGGCGACGATCCGTATCGCCGGGTGATCGTGTCGCCTGCGAGCACCGGCGACTCCTGAACACGCCAGATCACACGCGGCTCGCCGAGGCGTTGGGCATTGCGCATCGTCTGGGCGCCTTTGGGCGCCAGCCCATTGCCGACGTGATCGACCATGCTCGAGGATTCGTCGCCGCCCTTGCCGAGGTGACGGGGACAATCGTCGACCTCGGCAGTGGCGGCGGAACCCCAGGTCTGATCATTGCGGCCGAACGTCCAGACCTGGAACTGATCCTGATCGATCGGCGCGCTGGACGTGTCGACGTTTTGGACCGCATGATCGCTCGCCTCGGCTACGTCAGTCGCGTGCGCACCCTCTGTGTCGACGCCAGCGATCTGGTGAGTGAACCTTGGGCGCCGGTCGACGCCGTCGTGGCCCGAAGGTTTGGGGCAGCGCACAAGACGCTTGCCATCGCCCAGCCACTGATCGGCCCCAAAGGCATCGTGATCGTCAGCGAACCCCCGGCCGCTGAACGCTGGAACGAGAGAACGCTTGCCGGACTTGGACTGAGACGGCGCCCGTTCGACGTTCCACCCGGAACAGGACGCGTAGCCGTCTTCGAACGTTCCACGTGAAACGACATCACGATTGTCCGACGGGTCGGCGACGACCTGTGTTACCGTGAGCCGCCATGTCCGACGAGCGGTGGGATGTTTCACGTGAAACGTTCTCACCTGCCGGCGCCGATGATGCCGACACCTTGACGTCCACGGATCCGACAGAGCCGATACGTCGTCCGCTTCCCCGCGTGATGGCCATTGCCAATCAGAAAGGTGGCGTCGGCAAGACAACGACGACGATCAACCTCGGTGCTTGTTTGGCTGAGTTGGGCTTGCGCACGTTGATCATCGACCTTGATCCTCAGGGCAATGCATCGACGGGGCTCGGAATCGAGAATCGTGGCCTGCAGACGTCGATGTACCACGTGCTGATGCATGAGGAACCGCTGGAGAACTGCGTCGAACCAACGGACGTGAAGCACCTGTTCGTTGCTCCGGCGAGCCTCGACCTCGCCGGCGCCGAGATCGAGCTCGTCCCCGCCTTCTCCCGCGAAGGCCGGTTGCGGCGGGCCATCGACGACGTGATCGACGGTTACGACTATGTCTTGATCGACTGCCCTCCGTCGCTCGGTCTGCTCACGGTGAACGGACTGACGGCTGCCCAGGAGGTGCTGGTGCCCATCCAATGCGAGTACTACGCGCTGGAGGGACTGGGCCAACTGTTGCGCAACGTCGACCTGGTGAAGCGGAACCTCAATCCTCAACTCGACGTCAGCACCATCGTGTGCGTGATGTACGACGCTCGCACGAAGCTCGCCGACCAGGTCGTCAACGAGGTGCGCGAACACTTCGGCGAGAAAGTTGTCCGCACCGTCGTGCCGCGTTCGGTGCGGTTGTCCGAAGCTCCTTCGTTCGGCCAGCCGATCATCATTTTCGATCCCCGGTCCCGTGGGGCGCTGGCGTACCGGGATCTTGCGCAGGAGGTGCATCATGGGTCGTCGCAGCGGGCTTGGTAAGGGACTCGGCTCACTGATCCCCGAGGGGTCACGAACCGAGGCCGACGACGTCTCGTCCCGAACACTGACCGAGCTGCCAGTGGCCCAAATCGAACCGAACCCCCATCAACCACGAGTGCACTTCGACGAGGAGTCGCTGGCCGAACTGGCGTCGTCGATCGAGCAGGTGGGCGTGCTCCAGCCGATCCTGGTACGGGCGCTCGGGGATCACCGATTCCAGTTGATCGCCGGTGAGCGCCGTTGGCGAGCAGCCCAGCGTGCGGGCCTTTCCACGATTCCTTCAATCGTGCGACGACTCGAGGATGATGTCGATATGGTCGAGCAGGCGCTGGTCGAGAACCTTCACCGCGAAGACCTGACGGCACTCGAGGAGGCGGCGGCATACCAGCAGCTGATGGAAGACTTCGGGCTTACGCATGATCAGATCGCCAAGCGGGTCGGTCGGTCGCGTTCGGGAATCTCGAACATGCTTCGCCTGTTGTCACTGCCTCCGGCCGTGCAACACTTGCTCGCTGATGGCAAGCTCTCCGCCGGACATGCGCGTGCCCTGCTCGGCACGCCCGACCGGGCGCTGCAAGAATCGCTTGCCCACCGAGCGTCCGCCGAGGGTTGGTCGGTTCGAGCGGTCGAACAGTCGATCCGCGACGCCCTCGGGGATGACGCGGGAGCGGCGGACGCGACGGCACACGACTCCTCGGCAGGAACTGAGCCCGGCCCGGCCGGAGCTGCCGAAGGTGCCGGTCTGGCGCCGCCTCGGTTGCGTCCACCCGGATTGCTGGAGCTGGAACAACTGCTCGCTGATCACCTCGACACCCGTGTCGGCGTGCAGATGTCGGCTAAGCGAGGCAAGGTGTCGATCGAGTTCGCCGATCTGGCGGACCTGGAACGTATCTACCGGGCGATCATCGGCGAACACTGAACGTTCGACCCTCACCTCGGCCGGTTCGTAACCTCGTCCTCATCGTGAGCGTTGCACACAGCCTGGGGATGGGTCTGTGGACAACTACGAGGACAGCGTCGACGGTGCGCCGGTCCAGGCCAACACCGTCTCGACAACGACGTCGGCGAGCACTGGGGCGCCGGCGAGCACGTCGCGAACTGGCCACAGCGAGCACAGCACGGCCGGCATCCTGGTCTCGCGCAACACTGCGACGCGCATCCCCTCGGCGGAGCTGGCGAAGGGCAAGTGGGCATTGGCGGAGATTCGCTCGGAGAGTCGTTCGGCGAGCGCTCGCCCGCCGACTGACTCGAACGTCGGCGCAGCGAAGTACGACACGGTGCAGCGCTCGTTACCGCTGGCCTCGAAGCCGAGGTATGCCGTCGCCCGGTGGCGGTTGGCGACGGCGGCCTGGACCGACGGATCCGGCTCGTCGATGGTCAGCACATTCGCCGCATGCTGGCGGAGGGCTCGGGACACCTGACGAGTGAGCGCACTCAGGCCACCGAACTGCCCCACTACGATGCGGACATCTTCGCCGTCGTGGCGCACCGCGCTCAGACCTGTCATCTCCCGCAGCATGGCGACCCCGGGCCCGTCGCCGGTCTGACGACTGTTCATCAGCAGCAGGCGCACGGTGTCCGGACCACAGACACCGTCGCTCTGCATGCCGCTGTTGCGCTGGAAGCGCTGGACCGCCCGGACTGTCAGGGGACCGTAGATGCCGTCAGGACGCCCACAATCGAAACCGAGTCGCAGCAGCGCCGTCTGTAGCTGACCGACATCATCTCCCCGGATGTACGGCGACGACAGCTTCAGCCATCGGTCGCCGAGCTTCCACGACGCCTCGACGAGCGCTAGCCACGTCGCCTCGTCACAGATCCCACTGCGGTGCAACCCTCGAGCGGCCTGGAACTCAGCGACGGCGCGCCCGGTTGGCGCGTCGAACTCAGCCACTTCCGAGTCGTCGGTTTGGAAACCTGCAGCGTCCAGCCGGCGCTGCAGGTCGCGTATGGGTTCGCCGCGCTGTCCAGGGATCAGCGGGAAGTATCGAGAAATTCGTCGAGCTCCTGCAGCAGGTGCCCCTTGTTCTTGGCGCCAACCAGTCGCTTGTGGACTTCACCCTTGTTGAATACCAACAGCGTGGGGATACTCATTACGTTATATCGCATGGCGAGCTCGCCATTGTCATCGACATTGACTTTCGCCACGGTGATCTGATCGCGCTGCTCGTCGGCGATCTCCTCGAGTATCGGCGCGATCTGCTTGCACGGTCCGCACCACTCGGCCCAGAAATCCACCACGACGGGCTTATCTGCACCGGCGATGGTCTCATCGAAGGTCGAACTCGACAGATTGACGATTCCAGCGGTCATCAGGCTTCCTTTCGTCGAAGCATCCTATGCGTAGTCCAACCGCAGCGACCACCGCGCTATTCCGTAATGCCGCGCTCGCTTGCCCGTTGGCGACTCGTCCCAGGTTTGCGTGACCGTCGTCACAGCGGGTGGGTATGGCGCCAACCATTGTTACGGTTTTGTGTCAATTCCCCCCCAGTTGACGAACCGCGTCTGTGCGGGCTTCGCTGCCCCGGATGTGCGGTTCTCCGAAAGGAACCTTGTGCGTCGTTTCCGAACTCTCCTCGTGTGCAACGCCGTGGCCGTCGGCGTGGTCGCCTCCGGTGCCGCCGCGGCTCCCGACGACGACGGCGACGGACCAGTCGATACGACGTCTGTGACGACCGAAGCGCTGACCGAGCGCCACGACGTGATCACGTTTCGAGACCGTGCGTTGTTGAGCGGCAAGCGCCGAGTGGTCGTCACGGGGATGGACGGCCGTGGCGAACGGATCGTGGAGACCACGACGATCGGCGGCGTCACCCTGACCGAGATCCGGTCGAGCACCGTATTGCTGTACCCGGTCGCCGAGGTGGTGGTGGTCGGAGCGCGGCGCCCGACGCGGCCCGATCCCGCCCCGGAACCCGTTCCCGTTCCTGCCCCCGCCCCTGAGCCCGTCGCGGAGCCTGAGCCCGTTGCGGAGCCTGAGTCGGAGTCGGAGCCCGACGCAGAGTCGGAGCCCGTCGCAGAGTCGGAGCCGGTCGCGGAGCCTGAGCCTGCCGCGTCGTCCGCGTACGAGGCGGTATGGGATCAGCTGGCCGAGTGCGAGTCCGGTGGTGACTGGTCGATCAACACCGGAAACGGGTACTACGGCGGTCTGCA
>Ga0136619_10000530_pt1 | contig 14542 bp, 13 predicted proteins | sample AntDrymUQ3532106_2_FD_104807 | JGI IMG/M metagenome (GOLD analysis project Ga0136619, IMG submission 104807) | Polar desert sand microbial communities from Dry Valleys, Antarctica - metaG UQ353 (21.06) | ecosystem: Environmental > Terrestrial > Soil > Desert | place: Antarctica: Dry Valley...
CGGACGCCGACGGGCGCAGCCGGCTGCCGTACGCCTGCGGCGACTGGCGCTGAGCGGAGCTCCGCCGGCAGCGGGCCTGCCGCCTCGACCGTTCGGGCCATTCTTACTCCTTAACACGGGCAGTAGTCAGATCGTCACTTGCAGTTACATCGCATTCCTGGCTCCATCAGGGTATGCCCGCCGCTCGTCCCGTGCCGTCTGCTGCCGACCGGCACCTGCTCAAGCGGTTCAGCTACGGCATCACGCCCGCGCTGACCGACGAGGTCTACCGCCTCGGCGGCGCCGACCAATGGTTCTCCCGCCAGCTGAACCACAAGGACATCTCCGACGGCTACGCCAACGGGCTGCGCGACTGGTTCCCCGCGCTGGACAAGACACCACAGCAGCTGTGGCACACCGACCAGACCGGTGGCCAGCAGGGCTTCGAGGTCACGGCGGACTACGAGCGCTGGACGATGCTGCGCAGGGCGTACAGCAAGCGGCAGGTCCAGGAGACGATGGTCGAGTTCTGGGCCAACCTGCTGCACATCCCGTGCCCGGAGGCCAAGTCGTGGCCGCACCGGGTCCGGTACGACACCACGCTGCGCCAGCACGCCCTCGGTCGCTTCGACGACATGGTCGTCGCCTGCGTCCTGCACCCGGCGATGCTGCTCTACCTGGACAACGCCGTCTCGCAAGCATCCAACATCAACGAGAACCTCGGCCGCGAGGTGCTCGAGCTGCACACCGTCGGCGTGGCCGGCGACTACACCGAGGACGAGGTCCAGGACAGCGCTCGGATCCTCACCGGCTATCGGGTGGACGCCTGGGAGACCTGGACGCCCTACTACGCCGAGGAGGACCACTTCCGCGGCCAGGTGTCCGTGCTGGGCTTCTCGGACCCGAACCCCTCGTACAACGGGCGTGACCTCACCAAGCGCTACCTGCGCTACCTGGCCACGCACCCGGTGACCGCACGGCGGATCGCGCGCCGGCTCTGCGTCCGGTTCATCAGCGACGACCCGTCGCCGGCCGTGGTGGATGCGGTCACCGCCGCGTTCGTCCAGTCGGGCACCGACATCAAGCAGACGCTGCGGGCGCTGGTCGCCCATCCGGAGTTCGCGGCGTCGGCCGGGGACAAGACCCGCACGCCCACCCAGGACGCCATCGCGACGTACCGCGCCCTTGGGCTAGAGGTCATGCCCCCGAGCAAGAAGGAAGACTTCGCGTACTCGCTGCTCCACCAGGTCAACTCGATGGGCCAGCAGCCGTTCGGCTGGGTACGCCCGGACGGCTTTCCCGACGTCGCCGACGCCTGGACCTCGATCAGCCGGATGCTCGGCTCGTGGCGCGCGCACTGGGGTCTCGCCGGCGGCTACTGGCCGAAGAGCGGGGTCCGCCACCGCACCATGGGGGAGTGGCTCCCAGCGCTGCCCGCTCGCTTCGATGAGGTCGTCGACCACATCAGCCGGCTCGTGCTTGCCAAGCCAGCGTCCAAGACCCACCAGCGGGCCGTCACCGCGTTCACGACCATCCAGCCCTTCGAGCGGATTCGGACGTCTTCCGACCTGCCCGAGTACAAGCTGGTCCAGCTGCTGTCGGTGCTGCTCGACAGCCCGGCCCACATGACACGGTGACGGGAGCCGGGATGGACAACGACAAGCTGGCACAGGAGTGCGGCTGCCCAGAGTTCACCGCGTCGCGGCGTACCTTCCTGCGCGGGGTCGCCGGCGCGTTCGGCGCGGGCGCGGTCACCAGCGTCATCGGCGACGTCCACCGCCAGGTCGCCTTCGGCGCCACCGTGGAGAACCCGAACGTGCTGGTCGTGGTCAGCCTGCGCGGCGGCGCCGACGGCCTGTCGCTGGTCGTCCCGCACGGCGACCCGCATTATGCGGCCGCCCGACCCCGCATTGCGATCCCGACCGCGCAGCTGCTGGGCTCCGACGCCATGTTCGGCCTGCACCCCGGCTTCGCGCCGCTGCTGCCGATGTGGATCAACGGGAGCTTCGGCGCCGTGCACGCGGTCGGCCTGCCGCAGCCCAACCGCAGCCACTTCGCCGCGATGGAGGCGCTCGAGGACGCCGACCCGGGGTCCTCGGAGCGGCGGGGATGGATCAACCGCATGGTTGGGCTGATCCCCGGCGAGGAGCCGCAGCAGGCGACCGAACTCGGCTCGCCGATGGTCCCGGGCTCTCTGTACGGGGTGTCGCCCGCGCTGTCGCTGACCAAGCTGTCGTCGATGCAGCTGTCCGGCACGCAGGAGGCCGACTTCCAGCGCCGGCACCGCATCGCGTACGACATGCTCTGGGGGAACAAGACCGGCGCGCTCGCCCGCGGGGCGCGCAACGCGGTGGCGACCACCGAATCGCTCTCCGACCTGGCCACTACCCCGATCAACCCACAGAACGGCGCGAGCTACCCGTCCGGCGACCTCGGTCAGGCGCTGGCCGAGACCGCCACCCTCATCCGGGCCAACGTCGGCACCCGGGTCGTGACGCTGGACTGCGGCTCCTGGGACATGCACAGCGGGCTCGGCACCCTGCAGTGGGGCGGGATGCAGAGCAACGTCGACGAGCTCTCGAACGCGCTGGCCGCCTTCTTCACAGACCTCGGCGGCAGCGCCTCGCAGGTGACGGTGGTGTCGATCACCGAGTTCGGGCGCCGGGTCACCGAGAACGGCCACTTCGGCCTCGACCACGGGTGGGCCAGCGCCGTGCTGCTGCTGGGCGCGGGGGTGCGGGGCGGGCAGGTGCACGGCAACTGGCCGGGCCTCGCCGAGAGCGCCCTGGTGGACGGCGACCTTGCGGTCACCCGTGACTACCGCAGCGTGCTCACCGAGGTCGTGCGCTCCCGCTTCCCCGAGCTCAACTCCTCGCAGGTGTTCCCGGGCTTCGTTCCCGAGACCATCGGCGCGATGACCCTGGGCTGACTGACGTCGGTCAGCTGCGCCGGACGAGAACGTACTCGGCGGCCTGAACGCTCAGCACCGCTTCGCCCGCGGCACCGCTTATCTCGACGCCGTCCGGACGCGCCCGCGCGCGCACGGTCCGACCGGGCAGCGCACCCACCCGACGGAGGTCGGCCAGGACCGCGGTCTCGGACTGCAGCGGCTCGGAGATGCGACGCACGTCAACCTCGACCTCGCCTGTTTCGCCATCCATCCCGACCGCCTCGGTCAGCGGGTGCACCCCCACCAGGAACCCCTCGGTTCCCCCGCGCGGTTCGCCCAGCTCGTCGAGACCGGGGATCGGGTTGCCGTACGGCGACTCGGTGGGGTGGTCGAGCAGCTCGACCAACCGCCGCTCGACGTGCTCGGACACCACGTGCTCCCACCGGCACGCCTCGTCATGGACGAGCTCCAGGTCGAGCCCGATAACGTCGGTGAGCAGCCGCTCGACCAGCCGGTGCTTGCGCATCACCCGGGTGGCGACCTGCCGGCCCGCCGGGGTGAGCTCGAGGTGCCGGTCACCCTCGATCGTCAGCAGCCCGTCCCGCTCCATCCGGGCCACCGTCTCGCTGACCGTCGGGCCGCTCTGGTGCAGCCGCTCGGCGATCCGCGCCCGCAACGGGAGGATGCCCTCCTCCTCCAGCTCGAACACCGTGCGGAGGTACATCTCCGTCGTGTCGATCAGGGCGGTGCTCACGCCACCATTGTGACCCACGGCGACTTGTCACCGCCCAAAGGTGCTAGAGCACTGCCTCACGGTGCCAAGTCGTCATGGGGGACCGATTAGCGTCGGGACGGTGAGCAGCCAGGCTTGGGTGCCGAGCGGGGCCGGGCTCGACCAGCTCCGCACCGCTGCGGCGGGCTGCCAGGGCTGCGAGCTGCACGAGGACGCGACGCAGACGGTGTTCTCGTCCGGCTCGGCGACCGCCCGGCTGGCGTTCGTCGGCGAGCAGCCCGGCGACGCGGAGGATCGCGCCGGCGCTCCGTTCGTCGGACCCGCCGGGCGGCTGCTCGACCGCGCGCTTGTTGAGGCGGGGATCGACCGCGCCGACTGCTACGTGACCAACGCGGTCAAGCACTTCCGGTTCAAGGCGACGCCCACCCGGCGGCTGCACCAGACACCCGACCTCGTCCACCTCACCGCCTGTCGGCCCTGGCTGACTGCGGAGCTGGCCGTGGTCGACCCCGAGGTGGTGGTCTGCCTGGGCGCGACCGCGGCCAAGACGCTGCTCGGCGCGGACTTCCGGGTCACCAGGCAGCGGGGCATGCTGTTCCCCCGCACCGCCCGCGTCGCCGATGCGGCGCTGGTGCAGGGCGGGTGGTTGATGGCGACCATCCACCCCTCCGCAGTGCTCCGCGCCGACGACGGCGAGGCTGCCTTCGCCGGTCTCGTGGCTGACCTCCGCACGGCCGGCGCGGCGCTGTGAGGATCGAGATCGGCCGCTGCGGCCCGGAACGGTCCGGCAACGGCGGCTGGACCGCCGGGTTGCTGGCCTCACACCTGCGCGGTGCGGCCACCGTCTCGCTGCGCCGCCCGCCGCCGCTGGGCACGGAGCTAACGGTTGCGGTCGAGGGCGGCGCCGCCCGGCTCCACGACGGGGCCGACCTGGTGGCCGAGGCGACAGTCGTCGACACGGGTGAGCTCGGCACCGTCGACCCGGTAGACGTCGACACCGCGGTCGCGGCCGAGCCGGCGTACCGTGGGCTGCTCTCCCACCCGTTCCCACGCTGCTTCGTCTGCGGGCCCGAGCGGATGGTCGGCGACGGGCTGTGCCTGCGACCCGGTCCGACCGCGGGCGGCCGCACCGCCTGCACCTGGGTGCCGCACCCGGCGTTCGCCGACGATGACGGGACGCTCGACCCGGCGTACGTGTGGGCCGCGCTGGACTGCCCGGGCGGCTGGACGGCCGACCTCGCGGGCCGACCCATGGTGCTCGGTCGGATGAGCGCGGCAGTCGAACGCCGGGCGCGGGTGGGCGAGCGGCTGGTGGTCGTCGGCCAGCACCTGGACACGTCGGGCCGCAAGACCAGGACCGCGACTAGCCTCTACGACGCCGACGGGCAGGTCGTGGGACGGGCCGCCCAGCTGTGGCTCGGTGTCGACCCCCTGGCGTTCGGAGACCGCGCGTGACGCACGCCCCCTGGTGGCGAGACGCGGTCTGCTACGAGATCTACCTTCGCAGCTTCTCCGACTCCGACGGTGACGGCGTGGGCGACCTCGCGGGCGCCACCAGCCGGCTGCCGTACCTCGCCTGTCTAGGCGTGGACGCGATCTGGCTGACGCCGTTCTACCCGTCCCCGCAGGCCGACCACGGCTACGACGTCACCGACCACTGCGACGTCGACCCGCTGTTCGGGAGCCTCGCCGACTTCGATGCGCTACTGGCCGAGGCGCACCGGCTCGGGCTGCGGGTCATCGTCGACGTGGTGCCCAACCACTCGTCGGCCGAGCACCCGTGGTTCCGCGCAGCGCTGGCCGCTGGACCCGACAGCTCGGAGCGTGACCGCTACGTGTTCCGGAACGGTCGAGGTGTCGGCAGCGAGCCGCCAAACAACTGGCCGTCGGTGTTCGGCGGTCCGGCGTGGACCCGGGTGGCCGACGGGCAGTGGTACCTGCACCTGTTCGACGCCGGCCAGCCGGACTTCGCGTGGGACCACCCCGACGTCGGCGACGACTTCGAACGGGTGCTGCGGTTCTGGCTGGACCGCGGGGTGGACGGCTTCCGGATCGACGTGGCGATGGGACTGGTCAAGGCCGACGGTCTGCCGGACCTCACGTCTGCCCAGCTGGCTGCCGAGACCGGCAGTGCGGACGAGATGCTCCGCCACTCGGACTGGCCGTACCTCGACCAACCCGGGGTGCACGACGTCTACCGGCGGTGGCGCCGGGTGCTCGCGGACTACCCCGGCGACCGGATGGCGATCGCCGAGGCGTGGGTCCCCGACCCCGAGGCGATGGCCCGCTACGTACGACCCGACGAGCTGCAGCAGGCGTTCAACTTCCACTGGCTGCTGTCGGAGTGGTCGGGCGACGCGATGCGAGCGGTTGTACGAGAGACCCTGGCGGCGACCGACCCGGTCGGCGCGACGCCGACCTGGGTGCTGTCCAACCACGACGTCGTGCGCACGGTCACCCGCTACGGCGACGGCGCCCGCGGGCTGGCCCGCGCCCGCAGCGGCCTGCTGGCGATGCTCGCACTGCCCGGGTCCGCGTACCTCTACCAGGGCGAGGAGCTGGGCCTGCCACAGGTGGACGTGCCGCCGGAGCAGCGCCAGGACCCGACGTACCTGAACGGCCGCGGCGACGGGCGCGACGGCTGCCGGGTGCCGCTGCCCTGGACCACCGGTGACAGTGGCGACGACACCGAGGCCACCGCGTACGGGTTCTCGCCGGCGACCGTGAAGCCACCCTGGCTGCCGCAGCCCGCGTCGTGGGGCGCCTGGTCGGTGCAGGCGCAGGAGACCGACACCACTTCGACGCTCACGTTCGTCCGCGACGCGTTGCGGCTGCGCCGCGAGCTGGCCGGCACCCTCGGCCGCCACGTGGACACGCCCGACCTCGGCGACGACGTGCTGGTGATCCGCCGACCCGGGCTGGTGTGCGTGGTCGCCTGCGGCAGCGCGCCGATCTGGCTGGCCTCCTTCGGGGTGGACCCGGCGACGCTGCTGCTCGCCAGCCGGGCCGACGCCGTCGTCGACGGTGCCGTGCAACCGGACACCGCCGGCTGGTTCCGCACCGACGTCCGCTAATCACCTTGTGCCGCCCAGCCAGCCGCCGTAGTTTTCGGGTACGCAGGAAGGGAGGTGGTCCGATTCCATGAGTGGCAAACGGATGTGCGAGGTGGCTGCCCGCTAGTCGCCATCGCTGCGGGATCCGCCGTGGGCCGCGCCACTTGCGCGAACACCCACGAGCCGCTGAGCCACGCTGGCGAAGCGACGAGCGAATCCACGGCAGCCACCGGGCCCGCAGGGCGCCGAGCCCCGTCCGCTCGGCATGCGGTGCCACCCGACCCTCTGGGTCGGTTGGGACCGCGGCCCTGCGGGCCGACCCTGCCCAGACCCCGTTCCCGGCTGCGCTAGGGGGCAAGGCGGTCTCGCTGCCAGCCGGTTCCCTGCCGGGTGAACCGCAGCCGGTCGTGCATCCGCCCGGGCCGGCCGTGCCAGAACTCCATCCGCTCCGGCACCACCCGCCAGCCGCCCCAGTGCCGCGGCCGCGGCACCTCCGGTCGATCCGCGAACCGCTCCTCCACCTCGGCATACGCCTGCTCGAGCGCGGCCCGGTCGGCCACCGGTCGGGACTGGGGTGAGGCCCAGGCGCCCAGCTGGGCCGGCCGCGGTCGGGAGGCGAAGTAGGCGTCGCTGACCTCGTCCGGCAGCCGGTGCGCCCGCCCCTCGACCCGCACCTGGCGCTGCAGCTCGTGCCAGAGCAGGGTGGCCGCGCACCGCGGTTCGGCGGCCAAGTCATGGCCCTTGCGGGAGTCGTAGTTGGTGTAGAAGCACAGCCCCCCGTCGTGCAGCCCCTTGAGCAGCACGGTGCGCACCGACGGTGCACCGTCGGGTCCGACCGTCGCCAGCGCCATCGCGTTCGGCTCGGCCAGCGCGCCAGCGTCGAACGCGGCCAGCGCCTCGGCGAGCCACCGTTCGAGCAGCGCGTTCGGATCGGCGCCGGCATCGACCTCGCGCAGCCCGACGTCGGCGTACTCGCGGCGCACGCGCGCCCAGTCGCCGCCCATCCCCGGAGCGTAGGTGGTGCACAATGCCGCCGTGAGCGAGGTGCGGCACGGTCTCGAGGGCGTGGTCGCCTTCGATACCGAGATCGCCGAGCCCGACGAGGCCGGCTCGGCGCTGCGCTACCGCGGCGTCGACATCGAGGACCTCGTCGGCCGGGTCCCGTTCGAGAAGGTCTGGGGGCTGCTCGTCGACGGCACCTACGAGCCCGGGCTCCCCCCGGCCGAGCCCTACCTGATCCCGGTGCACTCCGGCGACATTCGCGCGGACGTGCAGAGCGCGATCGCGATGATCGCCCCCGCCTGGGGGATGCGCCAGCTCTACGACATCGAGGACGACCAGGCCCGGCACGACCTCGCCCGCACCGCGGTGATGGTGCTGTCGTACGTGGCGCAGGCCGCACGCGGCGTGGGGCTGCCGATGGTGCCGCAGGCCAGGATCGACGAGGCGGCGACGATCACCGAGCGGTTCATGACCCGCTGGCGCGGCGAGCCCGACCCCGACCAGGTGCGGGCGGTCGACGCGTACTGGGTGTCGGCCGCCGAGCACGGGATGAACGCGTCCACGTTCACCGCGCGGGTAGTGGCGTCAACCGGAGCCGACGTCGCGGCCTGCCTGTCCGCCGCCGTCGGTGCGATGTCCGGCCCGCTGCACGGCGGCGCGCCGTCGCGGGTGCTCGGCATGATCGAGGAGGTGGAGCGGCGCGGACAGGCCGAGTCGTACGTCGCAGAGCTGCTCGACAACGGCGAGCGGCTGATGGGGTTCGGCCACCGGGTCTACCGCGCAGAGGACCCGCGGGCGCGGGTGCTGCGCCGAACCGCGCAAGAGCTCGGCGCGCCCCGCTTCGAGGTCGCCGAGGCGCTGGAGAAGGCCGCACTCGTCGAGCTGCGGGACCGGCGGCCGGACCGGGTGCTGGAGACCAACGTCGAGTTCTGGGCCGCGATCCTGCTCGACTTCGCCGCGGTGCCGCCGCACATGTTCACGTCGCTGTTCACCTGCGCCCGCACCGCAGGGTGGAGCGCGCACATCCTCGAGCAGAAGCGCACCGGCCGGCTGGTCCGACCGTCCGCGCGGTACTCCGGGCCGGAGCCCCGGCCGGCCGACTCCGTCGACGGCTGGGACAACGCGTGGTCCTAGACATCCCCGCGAGCCTGCTGCCTGGCGACGGCCGGTTCGGCTCGGGGCCGTCGAAGGTCCGGCCGCACGCGCTGGCGGCGCTGGCCGACACCGGCGCCGCACTGATGGGCACGTCGCACCGCCAGCCGCCGGTCAAGCAGCTGGTCGGGCGGGTGCGGGCCGGGCTGCGTGAGCTGTTCGCCCTTCCCGACGGGTACGGGGTCGTGCTTGGCAACGGCGGCACGACGACGTTCTGGGACGTCGCGACCTACGGGTTGATCCGGGAACGCAGCCAGCACCTGTCGTTCGGCGAGTTCTCCGCCAAGTTCGCCCGGGGCGTCACTGCGGCCCCGTTCCTGGCCGACCCGACCGTGGTCGAGTCAGCGCCTGGGACCCGGCCGACCGCCGTAGCCGAGCCCGGCGTCGACGCGTACGCCTGGGCGCACAACGAGACGTCGACCGGAGTCATGACCGAGGTACGCCGGGTGGCCGGCGCCGACGACGGGGCGTTGCTGCTGGTGGACGCGACATCGGCGGCCGGCGGGCTGCCGGTGGACGTGTCGCAGGTCGACGCCTACTACTTCGCTCCGCAGAAGTGCTTCGCCTCGGATGGCGGGCTATGGCTGGCGCTGCTGTCACCGGCCGCGTTGGAGCGGGCCGCCGAGCTCGACCGGTCGGGGCGCCATGTGCCGCCGTCCCTCGACCTGTCGATCGCCATCGCCAACGCGGTCGTCGAGCAGACGTACAACACGCCGTCGATCGCCACCTTGTTCCTGATGGCCGAGCAGCTGGACTGGCTCAACGGCAAAGGCGGCCTGTCGTGGGCGGTCGAGCGCACGACCGACTCCTCCGGCCGGCTCTACCGCTGGGCGGAGAAGACGTCGTACGCGCGTCCGTTCGTCTCCGAGCCGCAGGCGCGGTCGCTGGTGGTGTGCACCGTCGACTTCGACGACGCGGTCGACGCGGATGCGGTCGCGGCGGCGCTCCGCCGCAACGGGGTGGTCGACGTGGAGCCCTACCGCAAGCTCGGGCGCAACCAGCTGCGGGTGGCCGCCTTCCCCGCGATCGAGCCCGGGGACGTCGATGCGCTCACCGCATGCATCGACTGGGTGGTCGAGCGGCTGGACTGAGCTGCCGACCCCGGTTGTGGCGCCAACACGCCGGCGACGCGCCGGGCCGGAGCGTCACATGCCGCCAGAACCCTCCGGCCGCAGGTGTTCAGGAGCCCTGAGTGCTGGAGAGGCGGCGCGACTGCGGCGACGTCCAGCGGTCAGTCGTTGCGGCTGCGCCGGGCCCGGGCGACGAGCAGCGACACCGCGAGGACGAGTAGCGCGCCGCCACCGCTGATCACCCAGGTGAGCCGCTCCCGAAGCGGGCCGGTGTCGTCGGCCGACACCGGTTCGGCCCCCGGTCCGGGGGTCGCGGGTTCGGTCGGCTCGGCCGGTCCGGAGAAATCGGTCGAGAGCTCGTCGAGGATCCGCTGCGGCACCGGCACCACGTCGATCAGCGCCGGGCTGCCCTCCGAGCCCGCGAGCAGCGTCTGGCCGTTCGGCAGCGGCGTCACCGACTCCCCCTGCTCCTGCCGCGGCAGCCGGAAGGACCCGACCAGCTCCCAGCTCGGCAGCCGGTAGACCTGCGCCTCCCCGTAAGTGCGGACCACAGCCGCCGCGCCGTCCGGCAGGACGGTGGCATCGGTGACGAGGCCGGCGACCCGTACGCCGGTGACCGGCACCGGCGTGACCACCTGGCCGGGCGTCATCTCGTTGGGCAGCCGCAGCACCTGGCCGCCAAGGAAACCCTTGGTGATGAGCCATGAGCGACCGGTCGTCTGGTCGATGAGCAGCGCCTCGATGTTGGGCCGTCCGCTTGTGTACACCAGGGGGACCCGCTCCGGCGTGGCAGTGGCCGCGCCCCGCCCTGGCGCCGGCAGCCGATACAGCGCCGCGTCGGTGCGCACGTTGGTGTTGTCGCCGGTGTCGGCGACCCAGAGGGCACCGCGGTCGTCTACCGACAGCGCCTCGGTGTCGTGGCTCTCCGGGTCGGGGCCCACGAGCGCGGTGGTTCCGACCACGTCCCCGCTCCGCCGGTCGAGCACGAAGACGACCGGGGCGTTGCCCGAGTCGTTGATCGTGTACAGGAGGTTGGGATCGGTCGGCGACACGCTCAGGCCGCTGGACTCGGTGATCCGCGGGTCGTCCACGACGATCTCGCTGGTCGGCTCCTGATCCCACGCCTGCGCCCCACCGGCGCCGCTGAGGGCCAACGCGGCCAGGAGCATCGGCAGCCGGACCCGGCGGATCACCGGTCGACCTCGGGCCGGCCGACGAGCTCGGCCAGCCGCGGGGTGACCTGCCACTCCGCCACCAGCCGGTCATAGTCCGCCGCGACGCCATCGCCGCCGGAGGAACCCGTACGGACCGCGCGCAGCAGCGTGTTGCGCGGCGTGTGCACGCTGTCGACGAAGTCGACCACGTCGACGCGGTAGCCGTGCTGCCGCAGCAGCGCGGCCCGGAACGTGTCGGTCAGCGTGTCCGCGAGCCGTTCGCGCAGGATCCCGTGCCGGACCAGCAGCCCGTACGGCGGTGGCGGCGGGTGGTCGCGCAGCTGGACCTGCAGATGGTGGTGGCAGCACGGGGCGGCCAGCACGACCGGAGTGCCCCACTCCAGCGCGCGCGCCAGCGCATCATCGGTCGCGGTGTCACAGGCGTGCAGCGCCAGCACCACCTCGGGGCTGGGCTCGAACCGCACCGCCGCGATGTCGGCGTGCACGAACGACAGCCCGGTCGCGCCGAGCTCCGCCGCGAGCACGCTGTTGCGTTCGCGCGCCGGCGCCCTGGCGTCGACGCCCGTCATCGTCACCGGCAGCCCGCGGACGTGGCTCAACCAGCGGTACGCCGCGAACGTCAGGTATGCGTTGCCGCAGCCGAGGTCGACGACGCGGAGCGGGTCGTCGGTGGTCGGAGTGCGGAGCTGGCCGTTTGCGAGCGCACCGTCGACCACGGCGGCGAGCTGGCGGCAGAACTCCTCGACCTGGCGGTCCTTGGCCTGCCGGAATGGCTTGACCTTGTCCATCCACGGGTCGGCCGGGTCGAGCAGCCGCTGCTTGACCCGGTCGTGAGCCGGGGGCGCCGCGACCGCGCCGTCTCGTGGCGTCTCGTGCAGCTGCCCGGCGCCCTTCTTGGTGACCCGCAGCTGCAGCGTCGACCCCTCGGTCTCGACGTGCCAGCTGCCGAACCCGACCGCGAGCAGGTCGTCGACCATGGCGGTCGCATCCGCGCCCTCGCCCGCGTTGCGGGTGTGCGCCTGGGTGGCGTCGTACGACGTCGCCTGCAGGTGCCGACCCGACTTGAGGTCCACGGGCCGCAGCTCGACTCGGCGCCACGGCGGCTGGTGACCGCGGCACCGTCCGGACGCGACCGCCCGGACCAGGCGGTCGCTGAGGAGCGCCTCGCGCACCCGGGACAGCGCCTCCTCCAGCGCGACCGGCACCGTCACAGCCTTCCCACCGCGACGACGACCACCACGAGCAGCAACGCCACCAGCAGGGCGGGGATGACCAACCGTCGGTGCCGCGGGTTCACCTGGCGAGTGTAAGGAGCGGTGATCCGCCACTCGACGGCGAAGCAGCGCGGCGCTGCTATCCGTCGGTGCCGGCGGTGTCCTCGGTCGGCTCCTCGCGGGGTGCGGTGAACTCGTACGTCTCGACCTCTTCCCACCCGTCCTCGGTGCCACCGCTGCCGGGCCGCCACCGCACCACCTGCATCTCGTGCGCGGTCCACGGGACGCCCTGGTAGGTCGCCAGCGTGCTCGCCGCGGCCCGCGCGTCGAACGGTTCGCGGATCTCGCGCGCGACGGTGATGTCGGCCTGGAACGACCGGCGGTCGAGGAACAGGCCGTGCTTCTGGACCATGGACGGGATCGCCTTGGCCAGGCTCCAGAGGTCGTCGAGCTCGCCCTCCAGTCCGAAGACCAGCGACTCGGCCCGCTCGTCCTCGGGGATCGCTTCGATGCCGACCATCCGCAGGCTCAGCGGCGGGGAGTACGAGCCGATCTGCTGGAGCGTCTCGCGGACCGCCATTGACTGCTCGAGGTCGAGGTTGCCGAAGTACGCCAGCCGGAGGTGCCACAGGTCGCGCGCCAGCCACGGCACCTGCGGCGCGGCCGCGGTGGCCCGCTCGACCGCCGCGGCGACGTCCGCCAGCACGTGCGGCGGCGGCGTGATCACGGCATACAGGCGCATGGCGGACACTGTCCCACGGTCACGGGCGAGCGTCAGCCGGGCACGCGCTCGGACTCCCCGATCGCAGTGGTCGCCGCCTGCACGTCCAGGCCGGGGTGGCGACCGAAGTGCGCCCGGATCACCAGCCCGCGGCGCCGGGCGAACACGAGCACGGCGAGCAGGGTGCCGAGCAGCGCCAGCGCCCCACCACCGGTGAGCGTCCAGCGGGCCCCGAACTCCTCACCGACCCAGCCGATCACCGGCGCACCGAGCGGGGTGCCGCCCATGAAGATCATCATGTAGAGCGACGCCACCCGCCCCCGCATCTCGGGGGCGACCGCGAGCTGCATGGTGGCGTTGGCCGCGGTGATCACGGTGAGCGCCGCGGCGCCGACGACCGGCAGCCAGAGGGCGAACGTGAGGTAGGTCGGCATCAGGCCGGCAACGATCTCCGCGAGGCAGAACGCGACCGCCGCGCCGACGACGAGCCGGCCGCGTGGTCGGGTGCGGCGGGCGGCGAACAGCGCGCCCGCGAGCGAGCCCACCGCCATGAACGAGCCCAGCAGCCCGTAGGCAGCCGCGCCCTCGTTGAACACCTGCGTGGCCATCAGCGCCGTGGTGAGCTGGAAGTTGAGCCCGAAGGTGCCGACCGCGAACACGATCGTCAGCACCATCATCAGGTCTGGCCGGCCCCAGACGTACCGCAGCCCGTCCCGGATCGCCCCCGGGCCACGACGCGCGGGGGTGGCGGGATGGAGCCGACGGGCATCGAGCGCCCGCAGGGACGCGATCACGGCGAGGTAGCTCAGCGCGTTGAGGAGGATCACCCAGCCGGTCGCCTCCGCGTCGGAGCCGAGCAGGGCGATCAGCCCGCCGGCGAGCGCGGGGCCGACCACGCGGGCTAGGTTGAACGAGGCCGAGTTGAGGCCGACCGCGTTGGTGAGGTCGTCGCGACCCACCATCTCGACCACGAAGGACTGCCGGGCCGGCGCGTCGAAGGCGGTGCCGACGCCGAACAGCAGCGCGAGAACGTAGACGTGCCAGGTCTGGGCGAGCCCGGTGACGGCGAGCAGCCCGAGCAGGCCGGCGGGCACGGCCATCGACAGCTGGGTCGCGAGCAGCACCCGGCGCTTCGGGAACCGGTCGGCGACGACGCCGGCCAGCGGCGACAGGAGCAGCATCGGCAGGAACTGCAGCCCGGTGGTGATGCCCAGCGCGGCCCCGCTCCCAGCGGTCAGCTGCAGGACCAGCCAGTCCTGCCCCACCCGCTGCATCCAGGTCCCGGTGTTGGACACCAGGGCACCCATCGCGTACATCCGGTAGTTGCGGATGGCCAGCGCCCGGAAGGTCCTTCTCATCGGGTCACGACCTCGCCAGCTCCTCCAGCAGCGGTGTTGCGCGACGCAGCAGGTCTCGCTGCTCCGGTGCGAGCAGCCGCAGCTGCTGGGCCAGCCAGGCGTCCCGACGCCGGCGCTCGGTCTCGAGGACCGCCCCGCCCTGCTCGGACAGGTGCACCACGACCTGCCGCCCGTCGGTGGCGTGCGGCTCGCGGC
>Ga0136619_10000534_pt1 | contig 14508 bp, 18 predicted proteins | sample AntDrymUQ3532106_2_FD_104807 | JGI IMG/M metagenome (GOLD analysis project Ga0136619, IMG submission 104807) | Polar desert sand microbial communities from Dry Valleys, Antarctica - metaG UQ353 (21.06) | ecosystem: Environmental > Terrestrial > Soil > Desert | place: Antarctica: Dry Valley...
AGTGGTTCATAGCGGGGCATCGCAAGGAACCGACGGGCAGAGCACCGGGCAGGCCCAAAGGAGCGAAGGACTCGAACCCCCGCAAACCCTACGAGAGAAAGAACTTACCTGCTGCTACTTAGCGATAGTTACGCGAGTGCTTCCCTGGAAACAGATCAAACCCCGCAAGACGCGGCGCTGAACGGCCACGGCTCCGTAATGACCAACGTTTCAACGGGCAAGGTGTTCTTCCTGGCGCGGCGCGGTCTGCGCTCCCTGAGCCGCGCGGGCGAGCCGTTCCTGGGACACGAATCCGGGGACCTGTTCTGGAGGGACGTATTCGAGCTGGTCCACCGCGACGATCTTGCGTCGCTGCGGGGCAGGATCTCCTCCACCATCGAAAGTCCGGGGGCTTCTTCGAGCGTCGAGGTACGCTTGCGGGATGTTTACGGGGCATGGCGATGGATGGAGGCCAGCGTGCAGAACGTACTCGAAGGTCCCGGCGATACGGGCCTCCTGATGGTGGACCTCCGGGATCTCTCCGGCCGCCGCGGACTCGCGCCGCCCACGCGCCCGACCTACCGGGATGCCCTGGCGGGCTGTTCGCGTACACCCCCTGATGGGGAGTGGTGAGGTTCACGCGAGATTCCACAACCCAACCGGATAGAAACAGCCAGGCCGTCTACACCTTTCGGGCCATTTTCGTCTCGTGCAGGACGGCATGACGTTACCTTCAACCCCATTCGGGTAATCAGATACCTGGATGTTTGCCTTTTCGCGAGCGTCTCCGTTCGCAACACGCGGTCGGACTGACCAACACAGCAGGCATGTGAAACCGTGCCGGAAGGAGATCTCATGAAGGCGGTTGTCTATCAAGCGCCGTACAAGGTCACGGTCGAGGAGATGCCGGACTCTAAGATCGAGGCGCACAACGACGCGGTGGTGAGGATGACCACCACGAACATCTGCGGATCTGACCTGCACATGTACGAGGGCCGCACCCCGGCGGAGCCAGGCTTCATCTTCGGCCACGAGAACCAGGGTATCGTCGAGGAAGTCGGCCCGGGGGTGACCAAGGTACAGGTCGGGGACAGGGTCAGCCTGCCGTTCAACATCGGCTGCGGCTTCTGCTTCAACTGCGAGCGGGGCATGACGGGCTTCTGTCTAACGGTCAACCCTGCCGGCGCGGGCGGCGCCTACGGCTACGCGGGCATGGGTCCCTACCAGGGCGGGCAGGCCGAGTACCTGCGCGTGCCTTTCGCTGACTTCAATTGCCTGGAGCTTCCAGCAGGCGAAGAGCACGAGAATGACTTTGCCATGCTTTCGGACATCTTCCCGACCGGATACCACGGCACCGAGATGGCCGACGTGAAGCCCGGTGATTCGGTCGCCGTGTTCGGGGCCGGGCCCGTGGGGATCATGGCCGCCTACAGCTCGTTTATCCGGGGCGCCTCCGTAGTCTACGTGGTGGACAAGGTTCCCGAGCGGCTCGAGCTGGCCGAGCAGATAGGCGCCGTGCCCGTGGACTACTCCCAGGGTGACGCGGCGGACCAGATCTGGGAGATGCGCGGCGGCGACGGCGTGCAGAAGGCCGTCGAAGCCGTCGGCTACCAGGCCCACAACGCCGAGGGCCAGGAGAACCACCCCATGGTGCTCGAAGGCTGCGTCAAGGTCGTCAACCCGACCGGCAGGATCGGCCGCGTCGGCGTCTTCATGGTCGGAGACCCCGGTCCCGAGGACGAGCAGGCCCAGCAGGGCATCTACCCGTTCCCCATTGGCACGTTCTTCATGAAGGGCCTCACCATCGGGATGGGCCAGGCCAACGTCAAGAAGTACAACCGCTACCTGCGCGACCTCATCGTAGCTGGCAAGGCCATACCCAGCCAGATCGTCTCGCACGAGGTTCCGCTGAAAGGCGCCCCCGAAGCCTACGACAAGTTCGACAAGCGCATAGACGGCTACACGAAGGTCCTCATCAAGCCGGGGATGGCCGCCTAGTGGATTCCGGCGAACGCATGGATATGCACCACATCAGGATGGGCAGCGGGAAACCGCTGCTTCTGCTCCACGGCCTCGGCGGGAGCTGGCGCGAATGGGGCCCCGTCCTCGACGGCCTCGCCGCCGAACGAGAGGTTATAGCCGTGGACCTGCCCGGCTTCGGCGATACTCCGCCCCTGCCGGGCGAGGTCTCCATAGAGACGCTGGCGGATGCCGTAACAGGGTTCCTGCAATCCCAAGACCTCATCGGCGTGGACGTGGCCGGCGGCTCGATGGGAGCGCGGCTCGCGCTGGAGCTTGCGCGCCGCGGCGTCGTGGGGGCTACCGTATCCCTCGATCCAGGTGGCTTCTGGAGCGGCTGGCAGGAGAAGTATTTCTACGCCTTGATCTGGCTCTCCATCCGGCTCATCCGGCTGCTGCAACCGGTCATGCCCCGGATCACAGCTAGCCCGGTAGGCTGCGGCCTGCTCTTCGCCCAGTTCTCGGCGCGGCCCTGGCGGCTACCTCAGAAGGTTACGCTGGAGGAGATGCGCTCCTTCGCCGCCTCGACTTCCATAGACGAAGCTCTGCATCAACTCGTCAGCGGGCCGGCCCAGAAAGGCGCGCCACGAGGTTCCATGCAAAAGCCCGTCGTGATCGGGTGGGGCCGCCAGGACAGGGTATGTTTCCCCAGTCAATCCGAGAAAGCAATGCGGCTCTTCCCGAACGCGAGGTTGCACTGGTTCGAGGACTGCGGGCACTTCCCCCAGTGGGACGCGCCTCGGGAGACGATCCGTGTGATCCTGGCGAACACCGGGTAGAGGGTGCATGAAAGACTATAGGAAGGAGGCTGAACATGGCAGACATAAACGTAGGGCTTCTGGTTCGCATAGAGGCGTTACCGGGTAAAGAGGCTGACGTCGAACAGTTTTTGCAAAGCGGGTTGGATCTCGTGAACGAGGAGCCGGATACGATCTCCTGGTACGCGATCCGTCTCGGGCCTAGCACGTTCGGCATCTTCGACACATTCCCGGACGACTCGGGCCGCCAGACACACCTCTCGGGCCAGGTCGCCGCGGCACTGATGGAGAACGTAGGCGAGATCATCAAGGAGCCTTCTATCGAACAGGTGGACCTCATCGCGGCCAAGCTGCCCAGCTAAAACAAACAATATTCGCAACGTCAAAAAGAGGAGGAAATTTCATGCCGAAAGACACCAACATCGCGGCCCAGGAGAGGTTCGCCGAGGGCATCAACACCGGTAACTTCGACGTCTTCGACGAGGTCGTGTCCCCCGACGTGGTGGACCACGACCCCGCCCCCGAGCAGGGGCCGGGACCGGAGGGTTTCAAGGATATGTTCCGGACCATGCGTTCCGCCTTCCCCGACCTCGAAGTCACGCCCGAGCACATGACCGCCACCGACGACGACGTGGCCCTCGCCTACACCATAGCCGGCACGCACGAAGGAGAGTTCCTCGGCGTGGCCCCCACCGGGAAGCGCATCACGGCGCGAGGGGTCCAGATCGGGCGCTTCGAGGACGGCAGGCTCGCCGAGAGATGGGGCAGCTCGGACCAGCTCGCCATCCTCCAGCAGATCGCCGAATCGGACGATCAGGACAAGAGCCTGCTGGACAGGATCCGGGACACGTTGACGGGCGGGTAGGAGGCTCTCGATGAGTACCGAGCAGGTAGGCGAAGGCGTCTTCCGGCTGGCGGAGGGCCTCGTCAACTGTTACCTGATCGAAGACGGCGGGGAGGTCACCGTCATAGACGCCGCGTGGCCCCGGAGCTGGGACGCGCTCCAGGGGGCGGTGGCCGACATAGGGCGTTCCCCATCCGACGTGCGGGCGGTGGTCCTCACCCACGGCCACCCCGACCACCTGGGAAGCGCGGAGCGGGCGAGGCGCTCCTGGGGCGTGCCCGTCATGGCCTACCGCGGTGAGGTCGAGCGGGTGAAGGGTCGCGCGCGGGGTTCTTCGCCCTTCTCTCTGGTGCCGGTCTTGCTGCCGCAACTCTGGCGTCCGAGCGCCTTCGGCTTCGTCCTGCACGCGACCGCGCGCGGCTTTCTGACCCCGACGTGGGTGGGCGAGGTCGCGGCGTTCGACGACGGGGAGGAGCTCGACGTACCCGGACGCCCACGCGCCGTGTTCACGCCCGGCCACACCGAGGGTCACACGTCGTTCCACCTCCCGGAGCGCGGCGTCTTCCTCGCAGGAGACGCTCTCCTGACGCTCGACCCGCTCACCCGCGAGGAGGGTCCGCGCCTGCCCCCGGACTCGCTCAACACCGACTCAGATCAGGCTCGCAACTCGCTGGACAGACTGGCGGACATCGAGGCCGAAATGGTGCTCCCAGGTCACGGAGATCCCTGGAAAGACGGGCTTCCTGCCGCCGTCGAGCGAGCGCGGGAGGCGGCATGAACCGGGCGGCGCATCTTCCGCCCGGGTTTATCGGGAGATGGTTCTCACCATCGAAACATCGAAAGGTACTTTCATGAAGATAGTAGCCGTGCTCTATCCTGGTGGTGAGGCAGCAGACAACCCGGAGCTTCTCGGGTGCGCGGAGAACGCGCTCGGCCTGCGGGACTTCGTCGAGGAGCGGGGACACGAAATGGTCTCCATCACCGACCGCGAGGGGGATGAGCTTCGCGAGCACCTGCAAGACGCGGAGGTGCTCATCACCACGCCCTTCTGGCCGGTCTACGTGGACGAGGCGATGCTCGACGGCGCCCCGAACCTGAAGCTGATCCTGACCGCAGGCGTCGGCTCCGACCACGTGGACCTTGGCGCTGCCGCCGAGCGAAACATAACGGTCGCCGAGCAGACCGACTCCAACACCGTCAGCGTCGCCGAACACGCGGTCATGCAGATCCTGGCCCTCGTCCGCAACTACATCCCGGCCTACAGGGACGTGGTGGACGGCGGCTGGTCCATCGGTGAGATCGCCGCTCGCGCCCACGATCTGGAACACAAGACCGTCGGCATCTACGGCGCGGGCCGCATCGGACAACTCATCTCGCTGCGCCTCAAACCCTTCGACGTAGAGACCCTCTACTACAAGCGGACCCGGCTGGAGACGACCGAAGAGGACACTTTAGGCTTCCGGTACGCCCGCCTGGAGGAGATGCTGGAGCGGTGCGACGTGATCTGCATCGCATCCCCCCTCACGCCGGAGACGCGGGGTCTCTTCGACCGCGAGAACATCTCGAAGATGAAGCGCGGCTCCTACATCGTCAACATAGCCCGCGGCGCCATAATGGACACCGAAGCCGTGGTCGAGGCGCTGGAGAGCGGCCAGCTAGGCGGCTACGCCGGGGACGTGTGGGACCCGCAACCGGCCCCCGAGGATCATCCGTGGCGAACCATGCCCCGTCACGCCATGACCCCGCACATCTCCGGGACCACCCTGGAAGGCCAGCAGCGTTACGCCGAAGACGTCAGGCTCTGTCTGGAAGCGTACTTCGAGGGCGAGCCGATGGAGAAGGATCACCTCATCGTGCAGGACGGCGAGATCGTCTCCGGCAGCTACCGCGCCATCTACGGTTAGGGCCGGTCCACGCAAGCATCCCGGAGAAAGGAGATCAGCGTGAGCGAAGAACGCAGGCAGATACATCCCCAGGAGCCCGCCGAGGGCAGCCAGGAAGACGTTGAGGCGCCCGACGTCCAGCAGGCGCGTGACGATCTTGGGGTGCCCGAAGAGGACACCGAAGAGCGTTCATCGACGCATCCGCAAGAGCCTGCCGAAGGCGGCGAAGACCAGGTAGACGCGCCGGGCGTGGACAGGCCCGGCGACGGCGGGTAGCAGCCGGATAACGGAAAGCGAGAGAAAAGGAGCGGCAGACATGGCAAACGAGTTGCAGGGCAAGAAGGTAACTATACTCCTCGCTCCCAAGGGCACCGAGGAGGTCGAGTTCACGCAGCCGAAGCAGGCCGTCGAGGATGCTGGAGCGGGCGTGGACGTGATCGGCATCGAGACCGGCGAGGTACAGACGCTCGTGGACGACATAGACCACGGGGACGTGTTGACGGTGGAGAAGACATTCTCCGAGGTCTCCGCCGACGACTACGACGCCCTGATCGTACCGGGCGGCGCCGTTGGCGCGGACAACCTCCGCGCCAATGCCGGGGCCGTGAGCTTCATCCGCTCCTTCTTCGAGCAGGAGAAGCCGGTCGGCGTGATCTGCCACGCCCCCTGGACGCTGGTCGAGGCGGACGTAGTGCGCGGCCGGACGCTGACCTCTTTCTGGAGCCTACAGACCGACATCCGCAACGCGGGCGGGAACTGGGTTGACGAGGAGGTCGTCACGGATCAGGGCCTCGTCACCAGCCGCTACCCCGGCGACCTCGATGCGTTCTGCGCCAAGATCGTCGAGGAGTTCGCCGAGGGCAAGCACGCCGAACAGGCGCGGAGCGCCTGAGCCAGAATCCATGTAGGCCGGGTCTCGGTGGACTCGGCCTCTGTCTTCCCGAGGAGGAGGAACATGAAAGCCGTAGTCTTTCACGGCGTTGGCGACATAAGGCTCGACGACGTGCCGGAGCCGAAGATACAGGCGCCGACCGACGCCATAGTGCGGCTGACTTCGAGCGCGATCTGCGGCACCGACCTGCACATGATCCGGGGCACGCTCTCCGGGATGAGGGAAGGCACGATCCTCGGCCACGAGGGCGTCGGCGTCGTCGAAGAGGTCGGAGCTCAGGTCCGTAACCTGAACCCCGGCGATCGGGTCGTCATCGGCTCGACGGTCGGCTGCGGATACTGTTCGTACTGCCGCGCCGGCTACTACGCCCAGTGCGACAACGCCAACCCCAACGGCCCGCAGGCTGGCACCGCCTTCTTCGGCGGCCCTGAGACCACCGGCCCGATAGACGGAATGCAGGCCGAGTTCGTCCGCGTTCCCTATGCTGGCGTCACCTGCGTCAAGCTGCCGGAAAACGTCACCGACGAGCAGGCGATCATGATCTCCGACATCTTCCCGACCGGATATTTCGGGGCGGACATCGCGGACGTCTCGGACGGGGACACGGTGACGGTCTTCGGCTGCGGACCCGTCGGCCAGTTCGCCATCGCGAGCGCGTTTATGATGGGCGCGGGCCGCGTCTTCGCCGTGGACCGCGAGACCTCGCGCCTGGAGATGGCGCGTGCGCAGGGCGCGGAGATCGTGAACTTCGATGAGGAGGAGCCGGTCGGGACGATACAGGAGCTGACCGGCGGCATTGGGACGGACCGCGTGATCGAAGCCGTCGGCGTGGATGCCGAAGCTCCTGGCGGAGAGCGCGACGAGCAAGAAACCTCCCAGGTCGCCCCCGAGCAGAACCCGCAAGGAGACAACTGGCATCCCGGCGGCGCGCCCTCCCAGTCGGCGCAGTGGGCGACGCAGGCTGTTTGCAAGGCCGGGACCATCGGCGTCATCGGGGTCTTCCCGCCACAGGCGACGGACTTTCCCTTCGGGACCGTCATGCAACGCAACCTCACCGTGAAGGCCGGCAACTGCAATCATCGCCGCTACATCCCCAGGCTCGTCGGGCTCGTCGCTTCCGGCGCGCTCGACCCGACAGAGGTACTCACGCAAAGAGAGCCCGTCACCGGGGCCATCGAGGCGTATGAGAAGTTCGACCAGCGGCGTCCGGGTTGGATCAAGGTCGAGCTGCTCCCGAAAGCGAGTTGAGCCGCGCGGCCATCGGGCTGGCAAAGCTCCGGGTAGACGAAGGGCGCCGGCTACGGCGTTAACGTAAAACACGAGAAGGGGGCAAGGATGGAGCAGGAGATCACACTCCACGTAGACGGCGCGGAACACACCCTCGCCGTGGACACCCGAACGACGCTGCTGGACGCCCTGCGCGAGCGGCTGGGGATTACTAGCCCCAAGAAGGGCTGCGACCACGGACAATGCGGCGCCTGCACCGTCCTGTTGGATGGACGCCGCGCCAATAGCTGCCTCACGCTCGCCGTCGCCCACGATGGCGCCGAAATAGTCACCGCCGAAGGGCTCGCGGAGAACGGCGAACTCCATCCCATGCAGCGTTCGTTCATCGAGCACGACGCCTTCCAGTGCGGTTATTGCACGCCCGGCCAGATCGTCTCGGCGGTCGGGATGCTAGATGAGGTAAAGGATGGCTGGCCGAGCGCCGCGAGTGAAGACCTCGGCGCTGACGGCTTCGTCCTCGACGATGCTGAGGTCCGCGAACGCATGAGCGGCAACCTCTGCCGCTGCGCCGCGTACGCGAACATCGTCCCGGCGATCCAGGAGGCGAAGAACCGATGAGACCTTACAGTTACTCTCGCGCCAGAGACGCCTCCGGCGCGGTCGCGGCCCTCGCCGAAGCCCCGAACGCTAGGTTCCTCGCCGGCGGGACCAACCTCGTTGACCTGATGAAGCTCGGCGTCGAGACGCCGGACATGCTCGTTGATGTGCGCCGCCTATCCTTCGACCAGGTCGAAGAGCTCCCCGACGGGAGTATCCGCATCGGGGCGGCGGTCCCGAACAGCGACCTCGCCGCCGACTGGACGATCCGCTCCCGCTACCCGATGCTCGCCGAAGCCCTTCTAGCCGGCGCCTCGGGCCAGCTCCGTAACCTCGCCACCACCGGCGGGAACCTGCTGCAACGGACGCGCTGCGTGTATTTCCAGGACGTGACGACGCCGTGCAACAAACGCGAGCCTGGCTCCGGATGCTCGGCCATCGAAGGCCACCACAAGAACCACGCCATCCTCGGCGCTTCGGAGAGCTGCATAGCTACGCATCCCTCTGACATGGCCGTCGCTATGACTGCGCTCGACGCCATCGTTCAGGTACAGGGACCGGGCGGCGAACGGGAGATCCCGATACAAGAACTACACCGCCTGCCCGGCGACGAACCCCAGCGCGACACGACGCTGGAGCACGGAGACCTCATCACCGCGATAGACCTCCCGCCACTCGGCTTCGCCGCGAGTTCCAAATACCGCAAGGTCAGGGAGCGGGCCTCGTACGCTTTCGCCCTCGTCTCGGTCGTCGCCGCTTTGGATGTCCAGGACGGCGTGGTGCGCGACGCGCGCATCGCGCTCGGTGGCGTGGCCCACAAGCCCTGGCGCGCAACGAAGGCCGAAGAAGCGTTGCGCGGCGAGCCGGTAAACGAGGCGAACTTCCGGGCCGCCGCCGAGATCGAACTCGAAGACGCCGAGCCTTTGCCGGACAACGCTTTCAAGGTCCTGCTCGCCCGCAACGTCATCGCGCGCACGCTGCTCGAACTATCGGAGGAACGATGAGCATTACCACGAAGGCCACGGGCAAGGCTATCGGCGCGTCCCTCGACCGCATAGACGGCCCCGAGAAGGTCGCGGGAACCGCCCGCTACGCCTACGAGCATCCCTTCGAGAACCCGGCGTACCTGTTCCCGGTGCGGAGTGAGATCGCCCGCGGCCGCGTCACAGAGATAAACGCGAGCGAGGCCGAAGCCCTCTCCGGCGTCATCGCCATCATCACGCACGAGAACGCCCCGAAGCTGGCCGACACCGGCGACAAAGAGTTGGCCGTGCTCCAGTCAGGTGAAGTCGCCTATCGCGGCCAGTACGTAGGGGCCGTCGTCGCCGAGACCTTCGAGGCCGCCCGGCACGCGGCGAGCCTTGTACGGGTCTCCTACGACGAAGAGCCGCACGACGTCGAACTGAGGACGGACCCGGATGGCCTGTACGCCCCGGAGGTCGTCAACCCGGCCTTCCCCACCGACACCGAAGAGGGCGACTTCGACGCCGCGTTCGCCTCGGCGGCGGTTACGCTGGACGAGACGTACACGACGCCGATGGAACAGAACAACCCGATGGAGCCGCACACCACCGTAGCCATCTGGCAAGGTGGCGACCTTACGCTGTACGACTCGACCCAGGGCGTACACGCCGTCGGGAAGACCGTCGCCGGGGTCTTCGGTCTCGACCGGAAGCGGGTGCGGGTCGTGGCGCCGTTCGTCGGCGGCGGGTTTGGGTCGAAGGGGCTGCCTCACGCCAACACCGTCCTCGCGGCGCTCGCCGCGCAGGTCGTGGAGGGCCTTCCCATAAAGTTCGCGCTCACCCGCCAGCAAATGTTCACCGGCGTCGGGTATAGAACGCCGACGATACAGAGGGTCCGGCTCGGCGCGGACGAGGACGGACATCTCACCGCCACTTCGCACGACGTTATAGAGCAGACCGCGAGGTACAAGGAGTTCGCCGAGCAGACGGCGGTCGCCACAAGGACGATGTACGCCACCGAGAACCGACGCACCACCCACCGTCTCGCCGCGCTCGACGTTCCGGTGCCGTCGTGGATGCGGGCGCCGGGCGAGGCTCCGGGGATGTACGCGCTGGAGTCGGCGATGGACGAGATGGCGGCGAAGTGCGGCCTCGATCCCATCGAGTTCCGCATCCGCAACGAACCTGAACTCGACGCGGAGACGGGGCTCCCGTACTCCAGCCGCAACCTCGTCGCCTGCCTGCGCGAGGGAGCGAAACGCTTCGGATGGGAGGGGCGCGAACCGGCCCCGCGCGCCCGGCAAGAAGGACGGTGGCTGGTCGGGAGTGGGGTGGCCGCTTCGACGTATCCCGTGTTCAGGATGCCGGGATCGGGGGCGAGGATCCGGTTCGAGGAAGACAGGCGTTACGCCGTGGAGATCGGGGCCATGGACATCGGCACCGGCACCTGGACGGCGCTGACCCAGATAGCCGCCGATGCTCTGGGCGTCTCTGTTGAGACGATAAATTTGAGGATCGGCGACACGAACCTGCCTTCGGCCTCCGTCGAGGGGGGCTCCTCGGGCATCAACACCTGGGGCTCGACGGTCTTCGAGGCGGCCCGAGTCTTCCGCGAGCGGCACGGCGATGATCCTTCGGCGGGCGACGAGGCCGAGGGCAGGCTGCCCAAGAACCCGGACACCGAGAACTACGCCATGCACGCCTTCGGGGCCCACTTCGTCGAGGCGAGGGTGGACGAAGATACCGGCGAGGTGAGGGTCCCGCGCATGACGAGCGTGTTCGCCGCCGGGAACATCATCAACCCCAAGACCGCACGTTCGCAGTTCCTCGGCGGGATGACGATGGGGCTCTCGATGGCGCTGCACGAGGAGAGCATGGTGGACCCCCGCTTCGGGCACGTCGTCAACCACGACTTCGCCGAGTACCACATCCCAACCAACGCCGACGTGGGCGAGATGGACATATCCTGGATCGAGGAGGACGATCCCCACGTCAACCCGATGGGCGCGAAGGGTATAGGTGAGATCGGCATCGTAGGCTCCGCCGCCGCGGTAGCCAACGCCGTGTACCACGCGACGGGCATCCGGGTGCGCGAATTGCCGATCACGCCAGACAAGCTCCTCGCATGAGGAGATCAAAGACAATCGAAGGGAGCAACCAATGAGCATAGGAGACGTAGCCTCGGACTTCGGCAAGGGCCTGTTCGCGGGCCTGGCCGGGACAGCGGCGATGACGGTGTCGAGCACCCTGGAGATGAATCTGAGCGGTCGAGGCGCGAGCGAGACCCCGGCCGAGGCCGCCGAGACGGTGCTGAAGGTCGAGCCGGAGGACGAGCAAAGCGAAGGCCAGTTCTCCAACCTGGTCCACTGGGGATACGGGACGGCGTGGGGCGGCGCGCGGGGGCTTCTGGCTTCCGCCGGGCTCCCCGGTCCAGTTGCTACGGCGGCGCATCTCGGTCTGGTCTGGGGCTCCGAACAGGTCGTCCTGCCGGCGCTTGGCGTCTCCGCGCCGGTCTTCAAGTACGGTGGGAAGGCGGTCGCCACGGACCTCCTCCACCACGTCGTGTACGCCACGGCCACCGGGCTCGCCTACGCCTACCTGGACAGAAGCCAGTCCCGCTAACGAAGGACGAAAAGCAATGCGAAGAAGGAGGCATGTGCAGCATGGCTGATACGAGGAACGGTCCGGAATTGCATCCGATGACGGTCGAGTTGGCGAGCGGGGCGAACTTTGGTTCGATCACCACGATGTTCCCGAGCGGGCACTTCCAGACGCACATGATCTGGGTCGGCACCGACGGCGAGAGGCTCGTGGTGAACACGGAAATCCACCGCGAGAAGCACGAGAACACACAGCGCGACCCGCGCGTCACGCTGACCATCCGCGACGAGGACGACCCGTACCGCTACGCGGAGGTCCGCGGGAACGTCGTGGAGACCGTCACGGGCCAGGAAGCCCGCGATCACATAGACGAGCTGTCGCGCAAGTACACCGGAGAGGACTACCCGCCGGACGACATAAAGACCGAGCGGGTGATGATGTGGATCGTCCCCGAACGCCAGACCATAGTGGATCAAAGCGCCGGCACCGGCACGGAAGACTGACAAGGGCGAGAGGCGGTGCATCTTTCGGACCACTCTCAGCCTCGAACGCAGGAACATGGTTCGATGCCGTTGCGAGGAGAGGACAACTTACCGATGACCGTTCAGCCACACGAGTTGCCCGCCGGAAGGCCGCTGGGCGATCTGGAACCCGTCGCCCATTTCGACGGCCCGATGCTAACCGGCGTGACGGTATCTCACGGGGGACGCATCTTCGTGAACTTCCCGAAATGGGGCGACGACGTGGAGTTCACGGTGGCCGAGGTTCGCGACGGCCGCGAGGTGCCGTTCCCGAACGCGGACATCAACCGGGTGGAGAGCAAGGATCAGGCAGACAAACTGGTCTCGGTGCAGAGCGTGGTCGTGGACCCTGCGGATCGGCTCTGGATCCTGGACACCGGAAGCCCCCTGTTCGAGCCGACCGAGTACGGTGGGCCAAAGCTGGTCTGCGTGGACCTTGAGACCGACGAGGTCGTCAAGACGATCCTCCTCCCCCAGGACGTAGCCCTGCCAACCACCTACCTCAACGACGTGCGCTTCGACCTGCGGCGCAGCGACGAGGGCGTAGCCTTCATCACCGACTCTTCGGACAGGGGACCCAACGGGATCATCATGGTTGACCTGGCCTCCGGCGAGAGCTGGCGCCGTCTCCACGACCATCCCACCACGAAGGCCGAGCAACCACCGGACTTTCTGCCCGTGGTCGAGGGAAGGCCGGTGATGGAACGTAATCCCGACGGCTCCACCAACCCCATCACGATGGGCTCGGACGGCATAGCCATCGGCGCGGACGGTTCGCGCCTGTACTACTGCAAGCTCATGGGCCGGCAACTCTACAGCGTCTCCACCGACGCCTTGTGCGACCGGTCGCTCGGAGACGGCGAGGTCGCACGAACCGTCATCCACGAGGGAGACAAGGGCGGCGCCGGGGACGGCATGGAGACGGCATGGAGACGGACGCGGCGGGCAACATCTACGCGACGAACTTCGAGCACAACGCCGTTCTGCGCCGTGTTCCTGGCGGAGAGTGGGAGACGGTGGCGCACGATTCGCGCTTGTTATGGCCTGACACCATGTCGGTCGCGGCGGACGGCTACCTCTATTTCACGGCGAACCAGTTGCATCGTCAGGCTCAGTACCAGGGTGGTGAGGATCTGCGGCAAAAGCCCTACACGCTCTTCCGCGTCCGTATCGGAGAAGGCCCCGTCCGGCTGCGATAAAACGCGGAATCCATGCTGATCTGCGGACTTTACTAGTTTCGGTCTCTGTCACGTTTCGCGGGGCTGGCTGTCTATCCAGCCCATCTCATGGACTCTGCGAGGTCTTCCGGCCATGATGCGCTCTATGAAGCGTCTCCGAAGGAGCGAGACGAGCCCCACGGTCCTCTCGGCCACCATCTTTCGGCAACGGGTCGAGGGCGACCTCCCTCACGCCCGCGCAGGGCCCGTAGAGCACGGAGACCACCTCCCCGGCGCTGCTCTCGCGGACCCGCCAGCAGCAGGCTAAATCTCCAAACCGGAGGAACATTTCAGCTTCCTCTTCGTGGCTGAAGACCGGCAGTATCTCCTTGCCGTCGTCATCGAGGGTGAGCACCTCCATCCGGCCGTGGTCGGTCTTTGAGATCAACCAGTAAGCCGGCCCCGATGGCCGCCGGGGCGCTCGTTCGGCTATACGCCGCGTCTCTTTCGTTCCGATCCCGGTCACAGCGTAGGCTCGCCCCCTTCCGTCCCCTCTCCCGGATTCTCTTCGAAGTCCCGCATGACGTAGTCCGGGACAGCCAGGGCGTCCGCTGTACCGGGGTCTTCTTCGTCCCGGATCTTCCGAGGTTCTTCCCTGGCAGTGGGCTTGCCGGTGGATTCCTCCACCGCCCGTCCGCGCTTCTGTTCCGTTTCCTGCATTCCGTCCCCCTTACCTCCGGTCGCTTGCGCTCCGCGGTCGGGTCCCGGCGCCCCGCCGTCGTGAAATGGAGAGGGAGTGCATGGGGCGCCGGTTTGTGCCGATAAGGCTCTCTGGCGTTTCGCGGAGAGCCTTGCAGCCGCGTTGTGCAAGACGCGACTTCCAGAAGTGGAGCGTAGCAAGTGGGCGAGACTTCGCACATCGTCCTGATTGCCCGTTTTTTCCTGAGTAACTCACCTTACGCACGAGGCAGGGTGTAGAGTTAGAACACTATGAACAGAGACCTCCTCGAACTCTATTCCGATTACTTGTTGAGTACCTTTTCCCACACCACCGCCACCGGCCTCTCA
>Ga0136619_10000535_pt1 | contig 14496 bp, 15 predicted proteins | sample AntDrymUQ3532106_2_FD_104807 | JGI IMG/M metagenome (GOLD analysis project Ga0136619, IMG submission 104807) | Polar desert sand microbial communities from Dry Valleys, Antarctica - metaG UQ353 (21.06) | ecosystem: Environmental > Terrestrial > Soil > Desert | place: Antarctica: Dry Valley...
GAACCGAGCGTAGCCGAGACTATCCAGTTTGCGAGTGAAGCGGGTCGAGAAGAAGGCGCGCTCGAGATCCTCGTCGCGGTAGCGCACTCCGGTGAGCCACCCGAGCACCTCCTCGGGCGAGCGCGCGCCAGAGGAATGGTTCTCCCGCTACGGACGCCCGGTCTACGATGACCTCCCGAAAGGCGTCTGTGCGCGCAAGGAGTACGCCGAGAGTGTTGGGAAAGACGGGATGATGCTGCTTTCATGGATCGGCGCCGAGGCTTCGTCCGAGTTCTCCTGGCTGGGAAAGATACCCGCCGTGGAGTTGCTGGAGAAGATCTGGGAGAATCAGTACCGGCTCGAGGGCAGTGAGCTACTCTGGCGGGAGGCGAAGGAGCTACCGAGGGCGGGTGAGCGTTTGGACTCTCCTTATGATCCCGACGCTCGCTACGGCAACAAGAGATCGAAGAGATGGAGTGGCTACAAACTGCACCTCACCGAGACTTGCGACGAGAACCTACCCCGCGTCGTCACGCGCGCTGACACCACTCCCGCGCACCTTTCCGACGTAGCTAAGACTCGGAAGGTTCACGATGATCTCCACCGACGCAATCTGTTGCCCAAAGAACACATGGCTGATGCAGGATTCGTGGACGCGGACCTCCTGGTGAAGAGCGCGCTGGAGCATGGGATCGACCTGATCGGCCCGGTCAGGCCCAACGTAAGCTGGCAGGCCAGGACCAAGGGCGCCTACGATATAAGCCGCTTCCACATAGACTGGGAGGCCAAGAAAGCGACCTGCCCGGAAGGCAAGGAGAGCAGAACCTGGAACTCAATCACAGACCCGTGGGGTAACGCGGACATCATAGTGAGGTTCGCCCGCAAGGACTGCCGAGCGTGCGATAGCCGCGCTCTATGCACGCGCTCGAAGGACGAGCCTCGCCACCTGACGTTGCTGCCAAACAAGGCCGAACACGAGGTGGTCCAGGCGGCGCGGGTCAGAGAGAAGACGCCGGAGTGGAAGAGCAAGTACGAAAGAAGGGCGGGGATCGAGGGGACCTTCTCACGGACGGTTAGTCTGCTCGGCGTCAGGCGAGCTCGCTACAGGGGCCTGGAGAAGGTGAGTCTGGAACACGTGCTCACGGCCGTGGCGCTCAGTATTCTTCGGGTGATGGAGTGGCTTGGTGGGATCACCCCTCAGAAGAGCCGAGTCTCCGCCTTCGCGAAATTAGCGGCATGAACGTCGCATCCGAATTCGCCAACAGCATCGAGTTATACTCAGACCCCTTATACGTTGCTTTCCTGACCCAGGATAAAGTATCCGTAACGGGGGTGAGAGCCTTCTCTCAGAGCCGGTTCTGGAGGACGTCCATTGGTCCCATAACCATTATGCGCGAACGTAAGGGTATACCGCTATCCGTGCATCCGGCGCCTAAGACATTCGAGAGGACGTACAGCCCGCCAGCATAGGACAAACCTTGATTCCGGCCTCGGCAGGCGATCCGGTGTAGCATACCGGTGTCCGGCCCACGAGTCCCGGATCGAACCGTAGCTGTGGCGGACGAAACGTTCGAACCATCGAGGAGCTCTTGGCCCACACCGTCTTTATCAGCCACTCGACCAAGGATCGGTTCATCGCCCGGCAGGTGGCCGAGCTGATCGAGGAGGCCGGTCGCGAACACGGGATCGAGACCTTCCTGGACGAGAAGGACATCGAGTTCGGCGGTTCGATACCCGAGCGGATAAGGCAGGAGATCAGGGATTGCGGCGAGCTGGTCGTGCTGCTCAGCGAATACTCCGTCGGTCGCCCGTGGGTTTTGGTCGAGATAGGCGCGGCGTGGGTGCTGGAGAAGCGCATAATCGCCGTGATGGACAAGCTCTCGCCGGACCAGATGCCCGACGTCATAGCCGACTACCGGGCCGTGGACCTCAACGACGTGCAAGATTACGTCGACGAGCTCGTCAGGCGGGTGCCGCCGGAGCCCGCAGGGGATTCCGAGGAAGGAGAGACGTCTTGACACAGCAGCAGGAGAGGGCGGGCACCCTCCGGATCTTCGTCAGCTACTCCTCCGACGACCGCTGGTTCGCGACCCTCCTCCTCGACCGGCTGGCGAACCATTCCGGCGTGAGCGTGTTCGCCACGCAGAACCTCAGCGCCGCGGGAGACTACCGACGCCGGCTCAAGGAAGAACTCCGGGCCGCCGGCGCTTTCCTGGTCCTCCTGTCGCCGCGCTCGGTGCGGTCCAACTGGGTCCTCTACGAGCTCGGGGCGGCGTGGGCGCTCGGCAAGCCGATCGTCGCGGTACTCACGGACCCCGCCGTGCGTTCCAAGATCCCCATCGAGGCCCACCAGCTCAGCATCGTCCATGTCGGGGACCCCAAAGAACCAGGGGCCGTGGATCGTATCCTCGAGAAGCTTCACCCCAACGGTCAGTGGCATCTCTGAGGCCTGCCGTAGGGCCTCTATACCCGCACAATTTTGGTTATGAGAATCATAGTTCTCGGAACCGAATCACTTCTGCTAAGATGGGATCAGCTCGGACGGTGAGCGGTGCCCTTCGTGGCGCCGGGACGGTACGGGAGGGAGTTTGGCGGGGCCGCAGCGGTACTTTTCGGACGTGTTCTGGCACTTCCCGGGTTCGCCCGACTTCCCAGAGGGTTTCTGGCCGAAGAGGCCCGCGGACATCTTTGCGATGGGCCTCGCGCCGAAGGAGCCCTTCGAGGGCGTGGCGACGGTCGAAAAGATAGCAGAGTCCGGCAGGCTGCTCGCGACCTGCTCGGACCCCATAACCAACGACTGGTCCACGAACAAGTTCTGCTGCGTCACCGACATACCGATAAAGGACCTGCCGCACCACGCCGCCTTCTACGGCAAGGTTGCCATAGGCTTCAAGGCCAGGGCGATCTACGGGGGCGGCTTCTTGCCCGTCCAGTACGTACCCGAGCAGGTTCTACCGCACGTCGAGGAGTTGGTACCGGCGCCGCTCGACCCGGCCATGACTAAGGTGATGTGGGAGTTCGACGAGCTCGAGTGGGGAAGCGGTAGCGCGGACGATAGGGCGATGCGGGGCATCTTCAACCAAGCCCGGCGCAAGGCGGAGGAGGACGGAACCGTCGAAAGGCGCGTCGACGAGGGCGCTCTCGGTGCCAACTCCCTCGCCGATTATCTGAAGATCACAGACTTCTCCGTGGATCCGGCGAACACGTTCTACGCGGAGCGCGAGTGGCGCAGGGTCGGCGACTTTGTGTTTGGGAAAGAGGACGTGGCTGCGGTCGCCGCCCCGGAGGAGCACCTAGGCGTCCTCCGCGAGGCGCTCTTCGATCGGCTGGGCTATCCCGCGACCCTCTCGGTGGTCGCCTGGGAGTTCGTGGAGGGCGCGTGAAGCCGGACGTTGCGCGCGGCGCGGTCCCGGAGGCACTAGAGACGGAGGTACTCCCCGACCCAATAATCGAGATCTCGCCGCCGGCGCGGGCCTTCGTCGGCGAAGAGAACCCCGTCCTCTCCTACCTCGGCAGGCTGTCCGAGGGGTCGAGGCGCACCATGCGCGGCTCCCTGGAGGAGATAGCCAGGATCTCCTCGGGCGGCGAGGTCGGGGCGCTCGCGTTTCCATGGTGGCGGCTCAACGGTTCCCACACGGCGATGATCCGCGGAGTCCTGGCCGGGCGCTACGCGCCGGCCACCGCTAACAAGATGCTCTCCGCCATGAAGGGCGTCCTAAAGGCCTGCTTCAGACTCGGCATGATGAGTGCCGACGAGCGCGACCGTGCCTCAGACGTCGCGCCGGTCCGCGGAACGCGCCTCCCCCCCGGCCGCTCGATACCGCGCGGCGAGCTATCCTCGCTCTTCGAGGCCTGCGCCAGGGAAACCGAGAACCCCAAGATGCGCGCCCGCGGCGTCCGGGACGCGGCGATGCTCGCGCTGCTCTACGTCGGCGGCCTTCGGAGGACCGAGCTCGCCGCCCTCAGGATCCGGGATTACGAACCTCAAACTGGGACCCTTCGCGTACGCGGGAAGGGCAACAAGGAGAGGGCCGTTTACGCCGAGGGCGGCGCCGACCTCCTGCTGGACCGGTGGCTGAAGCTACGCGGAGCTGGCGAGCCCGACGACCCACTCTTCTTGCCGGTAAGGAAAGACGGGCGGGTGCAGCACGCGGACCCCTACGGCGAGAGGAAGGTCTCCCTCTCCGACCAAGCTGTCTACAAGATGGTTAAGAGGCGCCACCGGGAGGCGAACGTGAAGGAGATCTCGCCCCACGACTTCCGCAAGACCTTCGTGGGCGACCTCCTGGATGCGGTCGGAGATCTCTCTGCCGCCCAGAAGCTGGCCGGCCACTCGGACCCTGCAACCACCGCTCGCTACGACCGTCGCGGCGAAAGGGCCATGCGCCGGGCCGCGAGCCACTTGCACGTCCCCCACTTCGGGGAAGGCGGGGGGCGCCGGTAGCAGCCTTGGATACCGTTTTGCATCCGGCTATAGACGCGGCACGAGGGTAGGTTAGCATTCTTCCGTGGCCCGACGTTCTATAGGCACTTATACGTGGAGGTTGGCCCCCGACGGGCTTCGCTCGGCGATCGAGGTTGGTGCCCTGTCGCCCCTCGGAGTCGACCTTTCGAACGTGGGATTTGTGACGCCGGGCGGATTCGTTGGGCTGGCTTGCATCCTCGAAGAGTGGACCTCGAAGTACGGGGTAGTGCCGGTTGTCCTGCCCAACGAAGACGTCACAGCCTACATGCACCGGATGGACTTCTTCGATTACTTCAAGGATCGTCTACGTCTCGATAGAGACATTAGCCACCTGCAGTTTCGTGGGCGCCACAGGGCTTCCCTGTCGGAGTTGCGCACGGTCCGGGACGACGACGATGTCACGGAGGTGACCAAGCAATTCTGTGGAACCTTATCGGATCGGGGAGTGCCCAAAGAAAAGGTACGTCGCTGCTTCGCAGTTATCTCCGAGACTCTGGACCACGCCGTAGACCACGCGAGATCCGCCTGCGGCGCCTACACCGCCATCCAGCCCTGGCCGAGCCTGAACAAGGTGGCCGTAGCCGTATCGGACGCCGGAGTCGGCATCCCCCGCACCATCAGCGCCCACCCCGACGCTCGCGGAGTGGCCTTCGAGGATCACGAGCTCATAACATTAGCCGCTAATCATCTCGTCTCCAGCAGGCACGACGAGGAGGGAAGAGGCGGCGGTCTCACGAGCGCCCTGCAGAACGTCCGATCCGGGAGCGGGAGCATGGTGATTTGGTCCGGACGGGGCTGGGTGGAGTTCGCGGGTATGGGCATCATCACTGCCTCAGAGCTTGCCCCCACCTTCGCAGGCACCTGCGCAGAGGCGGTGTTCCCTATCTCCTGAGGCCACCGTGGAGGTTGACACGGAGTGCGGCGCACCCTAATCTTAAAATAAGCGTTCATTGAGCGCTATGAGAGGAGGAGCACCGTGCCGACCGCCAGCCGTGCGACGATGAAGGTCGTGGAGTTCCCGCAGACCCGGGAGGCCGACACCCCGTTGGGCAACCGTCAGTTGGGCGAGGAGGAGCGGACTCTACTCGAGCAAGAGGTAGCCAAGGCCGAGCCCGGTGGTATCGTCGGCATAGACGCCCGGCGGGTGGAATTCCTGAACTACACCTTCGCAGACGAATGCTTCGGGAAGTTGTTTAGCCGCATGCACGCCGGGGAGTTCGGCGAGCGCTTCGCGGTGCTCGTGGCAAACAAGTCGAGATTGGAAGAGGAGCTCAAGGACGTGTCGGTCGCCCTGGCGGCCAGAAAGCTGGCCGTGCTGTGCGTGGATGACCCGTTGCACGCCCAGGATTGGCGCGTCATTGGGGAGTTGCCCAAGTCCCTTGAAGACACCCTCAACGTGGTCGAGGCCGGTGACACTAACGAGGCGCTTGCGGGCCGCCTCGGTATTAACCTGACCACGTGCAACAACCGCACCGATCGGCTCGTCAAGCTCCGCCTCCTGCGCCGGACCCTGCACCAAGGCGAGCTGGGCTACAAGCAATACGAATTCGCCCCGGTCCTGGCCTCCTTTTAGCCGATCCCTCCGCCTCTTCGCATGCTGCCCTCCTCCGCGTGTTACACTGTTCATATTGCTCCGTGAACAATTAGAAAAGAGAGGTAGCGGTGGCGCACAAGGCGACGTTTTACCCGGAAGGCAATGCGGACACCTGCCTGGTCGAGCCCGAAGGCGGCGGCTTGCTGCTCTTCGATTTTGCCGACAAGCACGTAGAGGGAGGCCTCGAAGTCGATCTGTCGGCGGCGCTCGGGGAGAAGCTCGAGGAGTCAGGGCGCGACGGGTTCGACATCGTGGCGTTCACGCACCTTGACGACGACCATATCCACGGCGCCACAGAGTTCTTCCACCTGAGGCACTCCCGGGCCCACCAGGGCGAGGGACGCGCCAAGATCGAGGAACTCTGGGTGCCGGCCGGCGCGATCACCGAGAGCAACCTTGAAGGCGAGCGCTTGACCATTAGGGCCGAGGCGAGACACCGTCTCATCGAGGGCGAGGGGATCCGGGTGTTCTCCCGCCCCAAGGCGCTCGAGACCTGGCTGGCGAGCAGGGGAATCCGGCTGGAGGACCGGGAGCACCTCATCACCGACGCCGGGAATGTCGTGCCGGGCCTCGACAAATGGGTCCACGGGGTGGAGTTCTTCGCGCACAGCCCCTTCGCGCTCCAGCAGGACGGCCAAGGGCGCGTGGACCGCAACCGCGACTCGCTGGTCTTCCAGGCCACCTTCCGGTACGGGACGCGGGACGCGCGGCTCTTCCTCAGCGCGGACAGCACCCACGAGGCACTGGCGAACATCGTCCGCCTGAGCGAGTATCACGGGAACGGTGAGCGGTTATTGTGGGACATCATGAAGATACCGCACCACTGCTCCTCTTACTCCCTGGCCGACGAGAAGGGCGACGAGGTCACCGAGCCGGAGGAAGACGTGGCTCGCCTGTTCGAAGAGTACGGGCAGGCCGGGGGCATCCTCGTCTCACCCAGCAAGCCCATTCCGTCCAACGACGACAGCGACCAGCCCCCTCACCGGCAGGCGGCCAACTACTACAAGGGCGTGGCCCGCTCGTTGCGCGGGGAGTTCAAGGTGACCATGGAGCACCCGAAGCCGTCGAAGCCCGAGCCGCTGGTCATCCTCATCGACGGGACCGGGGCGAGGGTGAGAAAGGTTGCATCCGTGGGCACCCTGGGAATCACCAACCGCCCGGCCCCCCGCGCCGGCTGAACCCGAAATGCACGATGGTGAGGCGACCTACCTCGAGCCACCGGGCGAGCGGATCGATCCCGGAGACCTACAGGTCCCTAAGGCCCGCGAAGTTGCCAGGCTGCTAAGGACGGACGACCTTCCCTTCTGCGAGGTTCTGGAGTGCCGGAGCGTCGAAGAACCTGCTCCGGCAGAAGTGGTGGTCTTCGAGGTGGAGGTCGGCCAATACCCGGAGCACGACGTCCGGCGGCGGGAGCGGGTAGCGGCGATCTTCCGCGAAGACGACGCCGCTGCGCCGGAGACGTTGGCGCTGCGTTCCGACTTCCCCACCGTGCCCCACCTCAACGCCGGCAGCTCTGTCGGAAGCGAGCTGCCACGCAGCCTGTGCCTGTACGCAGAGCCCTACCCCGAGGTCAAGCTGCTGTGGACCGCCGCCTCCTTCGTCGGACGGATTCGCGATTGGCTGGCGCTCACCGCTCGAGGCGAGCTCCACGCCAACGACCAGCCCCTCGAGCCGCTGCTAATGGGCTCCCCGTGGTCGCTAGTGCTCCCCCCGGATCTGTTCGAGGATCACCTGGAAGCGGGTCCGGAGACGTTGGGCGTGCGTACGGTGGAGGATGGGAGAGGCGGATACACCATGATAGCCGAACGCCTCGGTGGGGCGCAGGACCGGTCGGCCTTGCAGTACGCGGCTGTCGGCTTGGTGGGAGATCCGCGCGAGCATGGTGTCATCCAAATGCCCCCGACCAACTTGAGCCGGCTCCGAGAGTACCTGTGCAATGCCGGCCTCGACCTCTACAAGGAGCTCCATAGTCGGTTGGGGTCTTGGCCCCGGGACGAGTGCTTCAACGATCTGCTCGAGAAGCGCTTGATCCTCGTTATCGCGTTGCCCAAGAGCCGGCACCATTCGAGCGCGGTTGAAGAATCGGAAATGTGGGCGTTCTTGAGCGCGGAAACCGCGGGAGAAGTGGGCACGCGCCTAGGTGTCTGGGAGGCCCGCGAGGGGCACTATGGGATGGTCCTCGGAGACGACGCACCGGAACTTCGGGGCGAGGACGTAGCGCTCGCGCCATTGAACGTAGGCTACGCCTTCTCCAGGGAACAGGCAGCGGCGTTGTCCGGCCACCCCGAAGCGGACGGCAGGAGCAAGATCACCTCCGTCGGGGTCGGCGCCCTGGGGTCGCAGGTGTTCTTGGACCTGGTGCGCGAGGGCCAGGGCGAGTGGACCCTCATCGACCATGACAAGCTGCTGCCCCACAACCTCGCCAGGCACGCACTCACAGGCTTCGAGGTGGGATTTCCGAAGGCCGAAGCCCTGGCCCACATCGCGAACCAGACCGTCTACGGGGATCCAATCGCTTCGTCCATCGTCGCCGACGTCTTGGCGCCCGGCGAGCAGGCGGACGCCGTCCGGGAGGCGCTCTCCGAGGCCGAGGTGATTCTAGACGCCTCGGCCTCGGTGCCCGTTGCGCGGCACCTGGCGCGGGACATCGACTCCGCGGCCCGCCGCGTCTCGTTGTTCCTCAACCCGTCTGGGACCGCGGGCGTGATGCTTCGGGAGGACGCCGGTCGCGAGAGCCCGCTGGACTGGCTCGAGATGGTGTACTACCGGGCGCTCCTCCACGAACCGGGGCTCCGGGAGCATCTACGTCGGCCCCAGAGCAGGATGCGGTACGGCAGGTCCTGCCGCGACCTGAGCTCCGTTATCCCCCAGGACCTCGTGGCCCTCCACGCCGCGATCGGCGCCAGCGCCTTTCGGATCGCGCTAGGGAGAGACGCGGCGGAGGCCACCGTGTGGAGCGTCGGCGAGAACGGACTTGGCGTCGAGCACATCGAGATTCAGCCGACGGCAGCCCTCTCCCAGCAATACGGGGACTGGACCGTCGTCATGGACCAGTGGCTGCTCGACAAGGTGGCGCGGATGCGCCTGGACGGCCTGCCCAACGAGACCGGCGGGGTCTTGATCGGAGCACACGACATGCAGCGGCGCGTCCTCTACCTGGTCGACGCGCTGCCGTCTCCGCCGGACAGCGAGGAGTGGCCGACGCTCTACGTCCGCGGCAGCCGGGGGCTGACCCGGCGGATCGATGAGGTAGAGGAGACCACCGGCGGGCAACTCGGCTATGCCGGCGAGTGGCACTCGCACCCGCGGGGACGCGGCCCGTCCCCCAGCGGGGACGACCGGAAGGTGTTTGCCTGGCTCCAGGAGCACCTGGGCCTGGAGGCTCTGCCCGCCGCGATGCTGATCGCCGGGGCGGACGACAGCGCCCTGTTCGTCGGGAGCATCCCGTGACCCGTGGCGACAACAGTGGTGGCGGTCCGCGTTCGGACAGGGGCGGGAACCGCAGTAACGTTCCCGTCACCAAGCGGGAACTCAAAATAGGGCTCGCCCTGTCTGGCGGAGGGGTGCGCGCGGCGGTCTTCCACCTCGGGGTACTGGGCCGGCTGGCGGAGGAGGGGCTCCTCGAGAGCGTGGCGTTCGTTTCGACGGTCTCCGGTGGCAGCCTCGGGACGGGGCTTATCTACACCTTGGCCGGCAATCGGTGGCCGGCGAGCGCCGAGTACCTCGGTTCCGTTATGCCGGAGGCTAGGCGTCTGCTGACGAACGTCGACATCCAACGCGACGCGCTCTTCCGACTCCTGCTCAGGCCCTGGCGGCTCGTCTCTCGTGGCTGGGCCAACGTGCTCTCCGAGAGCTTGGTGCGCCGCTGGGGCGTGAGCGGGTTGGTGAGTCAGCTACCCCGACGACCGCGCTGGATCATCAACGCCACCTCCTACGAGTCTGGCAAGAACTGGCGCTTCGCCCCCCACCGCATGGGGGACTACCTAACTGGCCACGTCTTCGAGCCCCCAGTGCCCTTGGCGGACGCAATGGCTGCCTCCGCCGGCTACCCAATACTCATAGGGTTTCTGGTACTCAAAACGAAGGATTACCCGTGGAAGCGCTACCTCGAGGGCTCCACCTCCGAGACCGAGCCCTCGGAGCCCGGCCTGCGCAGGCTGCACCTGTGGGACGGGGGCGCCTACGACAACCTGGGCGTGGAGGCCCTCTTCAAGCCGGGACGGCTGCGCGAGGGCTGCAACTTCCTCGTCGTGAGCGACGCTTCTGGAGCCCTTGGACCTGAAAGGAGATACCGGATTTATCGGCAGGCTCGCCGGTTGCTCTCGATAGCGATGGATCAGGTGAGGAGCCTAAGATCGAGGATGGTTTTCGACCACTTTCTCAAGCATCCCGGCTCGGGCGTCTACCTGATGATGGGGGGCACCGCGCAGAAGATCCTGCGCGAGGCGGGCTTGTCTACTCAGAAGATTGAAGAAATTTCGACCGGGTGCCTACCGGACGAAGAGGTCGAGCGGGTCGCACTGTTCCCCACGACGCTGCGCAAGATCGGACAGGCCGAGTTTGACCGGCTCTACCGGCACGGCTGGGAGGTAGCCGACTGTAACCTCAGGGCCCGCCGCCCCGATCTCTTCGCCACCGTGCCGACGAGCCGGCGGCAGTGACTTTGTTCGTCACACCTCGATAACCCTGTATCGGTTCCGGACACCCCAGCAGGAGGGCGGCGACGATCGGAACTCACGCGGGCTCCTTTGTCGAGCACTGGGCGCTCGCTTATCTCGCCGTCGAGTACCTCGTCCCCCTGCTTGGTGCCTCCACGCCGCCAGGCGCCGTGATCCGGCCCCGGTCGATGCCGGTGGATGGTGCTCGATCCAGACCGGATCGTAGTCTCTGGGCCGCTTCGTGGTCGTGGACACCCTCGCCGAAGAAGCGGCCTCCGGCCGCAGGGGTGAGGAGGGCCGGGGCATGGTAGGAGATCAGGGCACGCTCCAGATCAGGCACCTGCGAGTAGGAGATGGGACCGGAGCGGCCTTCCGACGGCCGATTGGTCACCCGCCAGGCGACCATCGGTTCGCGGTCTCTCGCACCGGGCACGTCCGCGGGCAAGCGAGTGACGGCGCAGGAGAGGTGGAGGGTCCGCGTGGGGTTGCCCTCCTGGGGGCGCGACCCGACCGGAGCCTCGAAGGTGGCCTCGTCGGTGCGTGCGCCGCCGAAGCGACGCAGGACGGCCTCGGGTTGCCGGTCCCCGCGCATCGCCCTCCCGATGAGCTTCTGAAGGCGCCTTGCGCGGCGCTCCTCGTCGCATAGCATCAGGTGGTTGCCGAGGTCGAGCAGCGTTGCAGCGACGCCCAGCCTCGCCCGCTCGCGGGCGCTGGCGAACGCCTTGGCGAACGCCTTGGCGAACGCCTTGGCGAACGCCTTGGCGAACGCCTTGGCGAACGCTTCGGTGGGCGTATGCGCGATCCGCCGGCGGAGGGACGTGATCCCGAGCGGGACCCCGAGCACGAGCGCCGCAGCGGCTGACACGACGAGCAGGGTTATCAAAAGGGATTCCCTTCCGGGTCGGGCGCAGGCCAGTTAACAGGGCCCAGCTCTCCTGCGGCCTGCGTCTCGGCATACGCCTCCGCGAAGAGGTCCTCCATCATCTCGACGCTGACGCACTCCGAGCGGGAGTGAGGGCCGGACATGCAGCACCTTTCGGGGAAGCAGCACCCGAACTTCTCGAAGCCGAACTCGTCACGCTCGAAGAGGTCCTCGTCACGCTCGAAGAGGTCTCGTCTGCGAAGTGGTCCGTGAAGTCGTCGTCTTCCACATCGTAGACCCGTGCGTAGGGATCTCGCTCCGTCGCCATCGTATCCTCCGTTTTTCTGACCGGGTCCTCCGGCGCCGTCCGCGTTAACGTCCACGAACGTGCGCGACGCCAATGGAATCGTGCGTCTCGGAACATCCGGGCCGAGGTCCCGACGAGGGTGAGGCATCCGCGAGACAAAAAGGGCCGGAGGTCAGTGTGGAACCTCCGGCCCTTTTTGTTTTCCGGGGCGCCATAAACAGTGGACGTTCAAGGCCGTTGGTGGGTTGACACCAGGCCCCCCAGAACCCCATCAAGGCCCGGTGCCAGGGTCGCTGCTACGAGGGGCAAAGTATCGGTCGAGAATCGGGCGAAAAGTGCCGGATACGTTTCTGGAACAGGAACTTGGTCTCAAGATCCTGCCGTATGGTGGCCGGGAACTCTCTTTCTCACCAGGCTGCTGGGACGAAAGTACCGTTTCTAACCGAAATCGGAACTTCCACGCTATTCGGCTCATGACTAAAACGCTTCAGTTTGCCCCTGGTGACAACGACCCTGGCACCAGGCCGTCAAGGGTAGATGCGGATCACCTCCTGCTACAGGATGCCTCGCACGATCAAGGGCTTGGTGCCGGGGCCGCGGAAGGGGATGTCGTCCCAGTCTTCCTCGCCGGCGTCGGGAGCCTGGCCGTGTCCACCGCCCTGGCCGCCGCGACGGCCGCCCCGGGCGTCCTTGGCACCGGCCTCGGAGCCGGAACCGGAGCCGCCGTTCCCGTCGGGCTTACCGCCGAGGAACTGGACGTTGTCCGCGACTACATCCACCTTGGAGCGCTTGGAGCCGTCCTGCGCTTCCCAGGTGCGGTACTGTAGCCGGCCCTCTACCAGGATGGGGTCACCCTTCTTCTTGTAGTTGGTCACCGTCTCGCCGAGCTCGCGCCAGCAGGTGACGTCGAAGAAGTCCACCTCTTCGTCCTTGGACCTGACGCGGTTTACGGCGAGGCCGAAGTTCGCTACCGGCACGCCGCTCTGGGTGAAGCGGAGCTCCGGATCCCTCGTGAGGTTTCCGGCCAAAACCACTCTGTTGAACGCAACCATTCGGTTCGCTCCTTTCCGGGGCGTCTGCCCCTGTCGCGCGCCGCCTCTGCTCAGTGCTTCGGCGGCACGGCGTCTTCCGTTCCTCCGGGACCCTTCGACCGGATATGGCCGCCGATCCCCATGAGTACGGTTGGCCGGCAGCAATCTCTGCTCGGCCCAAACATACGGCTTGGTTGCCTCCTAGATCTCACATCGTCTGTGCTCTCCCCTCTTCGTAGGCCCCTGCCCGTCGTCGCTCGCTCCCTCCGGGGGCGACGGCGGGCGGATCGGCTAGCTTTGATCGTCTCTTCAGCGGCCTACGGGAGGTGAACCCAGAAAATCGACCCGTCCTCGCGCGAGCGGACCCGGCGCAGTTGCCCAGCGGCAGCGAGCCCGGCCGCGGCTTCCAGCGCCCGCATTCGTCCTTCTTCGTCTTCGGGGAGCATGGACTCCTCCGGGATCAAGGCGCCGGGCCGATGCAGCCCGACCAGGATACGGAGGCGCTCGGCGTGGTCCAGGGAGTCCAGATACCGCTCTATGGCCCGGCCAAGAGAAATGGTGACCGCTTGTTCGTGGGAGTCGCCGCGTGCTTTGGACTTCGCATAAGCATCCATCCAGCGCGAGACCGCCTCGGATCGTCTGTCGGAACCAGAACGTCGCCTACTCACACAATCCTCTTCCATCGGACCTCCCTCCATGCATCGGACGATTTAGCGAACGGCTTCCTGGGCGGGACGGTATCCCCAGCGAGCCGCCCACCCCTTGCCGTTGCCACGCCCCGAACCTCACCCCTCCCGATGCATACGTCGAACGCATCCTTGTTGATGTATGCGACCCGACCGACCATGCCCCTCCTCTCCCCCACGCCATCTGCCCTGTCCGGTGCGCGTGCCCCGCCGATGGTTGTCGGGGCACGCGAGAGGCTTCATACAAGCATACAAAGCCTAATTGAAGGCAAATAGGGGAGGGGACTTTAAGCGGTCTCTTCGAGGTCCTCGGGGTCCGTGACCTTATCGAGGAACGCGGCCAACCGTTCTTCGTTGGGGTAGAGGGCGCTCCTGGGCAGGTCTCTGGCAAGGTCTTTGGCCTCCGCGACGGCCTCGGCGAGCGTATCGTGGTCGCCCTGGTAGCCGACATTTACGGTCCAATCTGAAGTCTCCTTGCCTCGTTCAGGCGGGAAGAGCCCATCCTCGTCCACGGCGGCGGGGTCTGGGGTAACAGAGAAGAAGACGACCATGTACCATCGTCCCTTCGGCCCGGAGAGCCGCTGGATGGCGAGGCCGACGCCTTCCTCGGTTGGCGAGTCGTCGTCGAAGACGGGCGCGCAGTGCATCCACAGGGAGAGGCCAGGAAGAGCGCGGTCTATGCGGCGTATGAGGGCGTTCCAGTCCACGGGGATCATTATAGTTGCTCCGGACTTTGCATTGGACCATCCCTGGCGTTGGCAGTCACAAGCATACGATACCTGACTGTGGACAAAAAGATGACATGTAATGGACGGTAGGGCGAAGCCCCCTCAGCTCAAACGCGGGTGATGAGATCATACCCCGTGTTGTGTAAGTAACGGAGCTTGAGGAGGCCCCACCACATGGACATTGTA
>Ga0136619_10000536_pt1 | contig 14492 bp, 14 predicted proteins | sample AntDrymUQ3532106_2_FD_104807 | JGI IMG/M metagenome (GOLD analysis project Ga0136619, IMG submission 104807) | Polar desert sand microbial communities from Dry Valleys, Antarctica - metaG UQ353 (21.06) | ecosystem: Environmental > Terrestrial > Soil > Desert | place: Antarctica: Dry Valley...
CGCGGTGGTGAGGCGTGGTGCGGCCGCGGATAACCTCTACTAGGGTCGGCCTTGCGGTGCTTTGGTCAATCAGACCCACTTGGCACAGGAGGCTCCTTGACGATTCCCGCGGGATCACCGTCTCCGGCGGTCAATGCTCGGAAGATCCACCGACGAGGAAAAGGCCACATGACTCCACTGCCTGATGGCGACCCCCAGGCCTCTCTCCGCGAGCTGGCACGACGCTTCTTCGAGGACGTCCTCAACGGCGCAGATCCCGCCGCCGTCGAGGAAATCGTTGCCGAGCGCTACCACGAACACGCCCTCGCGCCGTTCGGCGACAGCGAACCCGGTGTCGTCGCTGGCCCCGTCCACGTCACCGAGGTCGCCCGCTCCCTCCGAGAACAGTTCACCGACCTGCACATCACCGTCGAGCACCTGATCGCAGATCATGACCATGTGGCCGCACTCGTCTCGTCTCGCGGCACGAACGATGGCGCCCTCAACGGGTTGATCCCACCGACTGGCCGTCCGTTCTCGTCACGACAGAGCCACTGGTTCCGCGTCGAGCACGGCAAGCTCTGCGAGCATTGGGCCACCCGAGATGACCTGACCACCATGCTCCAGCTCGGGCTCATTCCCCGTCCCGGCCCGCCCAGCGGCCCGGAAGCCTGAACGCTGGCAGACCCAGACCTCTGAACCCGCGTTTACGGGCCGGCCGGGCTGCAGCTGCGGCTGCGGCTGCGGCTGCGGCTGCGGCTGGATCATCCATAGGGTGACGTCGAGCACTCGACGCGGGACCGAACTCGAACCAGCACACCCGAGGCGCGGGAGATCGACATGCGACCAGCACGGACCTCGGTGTGCTCACGGAAGGTGCCCGGGCCTCCGACCGTTAGCGGGTGGGTCGAGCCCGATCAGTAGTCGCCCCCAAAGCACGCCCTCCGCCAGCTCACTGATCTCGCGCATCGGATATGCCCTGTGCCAGCGCGAGCACGACCCCGACGGGTGGATCGCCGCCACTGCGCCCTGCCTCGGCGCCCCGCTCGTCTCCAACGACGGCATCTTCGAGGGCACACCCGGTCTCTGCTCGAAGTCGCCTGACGCCCGCCGCGCTCGGGTGGGACCGAACCCGTGCGTACACCGACCGCACCGCAGAACCGTGGCGAGTCTGTGACCAGGAGGCCTCGCCGGGGCGTGGTCACCAGCTTCGCCAGCCTCGCTACCAGCATGTTCACGTCGATGATCGAGTGGGCGAGGGGGGACTTGAACCCCCACAGCCTTGCGGCCACAGGAACCTGAATCCTGCGCGTCTGCCAATTCCGCCACTCGCCCTCAAGCGACAGCGGCGAAGTGTAGCCAGGCCACGGTCCACCGGACAATCCGGGTTGGAGCAGTGCCATCTACACTCATACTCCTACAGCCAGCGGATACGACGACGGAAGGTCTGCGGGCGCGGCATGGGGATCCTGCGCGACTTCGAGAAGCGCCTGGAAGGAGCCGTCGAAGGTTTCTTCGCGCGCGTGTTCCGTTCTGGCCTGCAACCCGTGGAACTGGCCAAGGCCGTACAACGCTACGCCCAGAGCTATCAGCAAGTCGGGGTAGACGGCGTGTTCGTCCCCAACGTCTACCGCTTCGAGCTCGCAGCCGAGGACCACAATCGCTTCGAAGGGTTCGCCGACTCGCTCAAGGCCGAGCTGTCCAGCGTCGTGAAGCGCACCGCCAAGGACCGCGGCTGGCGCCTGCAGGGACCGGTGCGTATCGAGTTGCGCCCCTCCGACAGCCAGACGGTCGGGACATATGAGCTGCGCGCCAAGATCGAGGCCGCCGTTGACGCCCAGCACGAGGCCCCCGCTCCGGCGGCGGCACGTGCGCCGGCAGGCGCCGCGGCAGGTGCCGGCCAGGCCGACGAGGGCGGGCACACCAGCGTGCTGCCCCGGCCCAGTTCCGCCCCCAGCGCGCAGCTGGTCGACCGCAACGGCCGCCATCACCCGCTGCGGGGCACCGCCACCATCGGCCGGCTGCCCGAGTGCGAGGTGACGCTGGACGACGCGTCGGTGTCACGTCGCCACGCGCGCGTCGAGCGTGACGGCGACGGCTGGTCGATCACCGACCTCGGGTCTACCAACGGGGTCAAGGTCAACGGCGAGTCGGTGCGGTCGGCGACGCTGCGCGACGGTGACCGCTTGCAGCTGGGCAGCCTCGCTCTGACGTTCTCCGCGGGAGGTTGACGGCGGTGCCGCCGATCGTCCTGCTCGCCGGCCAAGCGCTGTTCCTGCTGCTGCTGTACCTGTTCGTTGCCCGCGCCGTGCGCGTGGTGGTCCGCGACGTGCGCAGCTCGGCCGCGACCGCCGCGCCGGTGCCGCGGTCCCCGGCGCCCAAAGCCCGCAAGGGCAGGAAGGGCCAGACCGCTGCCCCCGGCGAGCTCGTCGTCCACATCCCGGATGGTCGCCCGCGCGTCATCCCGCTGGACGCCCACGACGTGACGTTCGGGCGCGCTGGGGCCTCCACAGTGGTCCTCGACGACCCGTATGTCAGCGATCACCACGCCCGGGTGTTCCTGACCGACGGGCAGTGGCAGGTCGCCGACCTCGGCTCCACCAACGGCACCTTCTGCAACCAGGTGAAGGTCAGCTCACCGACCGCACTGACGCCGGGCGATCAGCTGGGGATCGGCAAGACCGTCGTGCAGGTGCGCCGCTGATGACCGACGACCGGGGATCAGGGATGCGGCTGCGGGCCTACGCCGGCTCCGACGTCGGGCAGGCGCGCAAGGGCAAGGTCAACGAGGACAACCTGTTCTTCGGCACGACGGTGTTCGCCGTCGCCGACGGGATGGGCGGCCACCAAGCCGGCGAGGTTGCCTCCGAGGAGGCCCTCAAGCCCGTCGAAGACCTGGACGGCCGCGACTACGGCGACGAGTCCGACGCCACCGAGGCCCTGCGCCAGGCGATCCGCGGCGCGAACCGCAACGTCATCGCCAGGGCGCAATCGGACCCGTCGCTGTCCGGCATGGGAACGACACTGACCGCGGTGGTCGTGCGTGACGGGCGTGTTCACCTCGGCCATGTCGGTGACAGCCGGGCGTACCTGCTGCGGGGCCGCGGCGAGATCACCCAGCTGACGACCGACCACACCCTCGTCGAGCAGCTGGTGCAGGAGGGCAGGCTGTCGCGCGACGAGATCGCCACCCACCCGCAACGCAGTGTGGTCACCCGGGCCATCGGGGTAGACAGCGAGGTCGAGGTCGACACGCTCCCGCCTCTGGTCCTGGAGGTCGGCGACCAGGTGCTGCTGTGCTCCGACGGGCTGAGCGGGCCGGTCACCGACCGCGAGATCGCCGACATCCTGGTCGACACCGAGGATGGCGACGACGCGGTGCGCCGGTTGCTGGAGGCGGCCAACGCCCGTGGCGGCCCGGACAATATCACCGTCGTGTTGCTGCGCGCCGAGCCGGGCGCCGACCACGACGACGAACCCACCGAGGCCATCGCGGCGGTCGTCTCCGGCTCCTCCGGCTCCTCCGGCGGTCGCGGCAGCGGCGCTGGCGGCGCCACGCCCGCCGGCGGCGGGGGGGCCCGCTCCAGCATCGCCATCAGGACCCGGCCCGACAGCGACGGCCACGACTTTGCCAGCGACTTCGGCCGCTACGGGGCGCGAGGCAGTGTCGCCGCTCCAAGCCCGGAACGCGGCGGCTCCGTCAAACGCGTGCTGGCGATCCTGCTGTCGGCGGTCGTGCTGCTGGCCGTCCTTGGTGGCGGGGGCTGGTTGCTGTTGAGCCGCGCGTGGTTCCTCGGTGACGTGGACGGTGAGGTGGCGATCTTCCGAGGTCTGCCCCAGCAGGCCGCCGGCGTCGACTTGTTCCGCGTCGCCGAGGTGACCGGGCCGGCCGTCAGCGACCTCGACCCCCGTATCCGTGACCGTCTCGCCGAGGGCATCACCGTCGCGTCGCAGAGCGAGGCGCTGGCCACCATTGACGAGTGGCGGGCTCAGGCCGAGGACGCAGCCGAGCCAACGCCCACGTCCCGGCCTCGCCGGTCGCGCCGCTCGAACGCCTCCGAGTCGCCGTGAGCGCCGTCGCCGTAACAACCAAGGCGCCGGCCGACGCGCGTCGCAAGGCCAACTCCGAGCTCGCCCTGCTCATCCTGGCGTTGCTGATCACCGTCGGGGCGTACGCCCTGGTTGGCCTGGCGACGACCGGCGTGGTCCCCGGCGGTCTTGCCGCCTACGGCGGAGCCATGGCGGCGCTGGGTGCGGCGGCGCACCTGGCCAGCCGCCGGCTGGCCTCCGGCGCCGACCCGGTGCTACTGCCGCTGGCGTTCCTGCTCAACGGCCTCGGCCTGGTCATGGTGCGCCGGCTGGACTTCGCCGAGCAGACGTCGCAAGCCCCCGCGCAGACCATATGGACGGTCGTGGCGATCGTCGTGTTCATCCTCACCCTTGCCGTGGTGCGCGACCACCGGATCCTGGACAACTATCGCTACATCGTCGGCATCGGCGCACTGGCCTTCCTGCTGATGCCACTGCTGCCCGGCATCGGCAAGGAAGTCAACGGCGCTCGGATCTGGCTCGGCCTTGGTGGGCTGTCCTTCCAGCCGGGCGAGGTCGCCAAGCTGGGCCTGGTCATCTTCTTCGCCAGCTATCTCGCCGAGAAACGGGCGCTGCTAACGGTGGCCACCAACCGCCTGGGACCGCTGATGGTGCCGCCGGCACGGGCCTTCGGGCCGATCCTGGCTGTCTGGGGCCTCAGCCTGTCGGTGCTGGTGTTCCAAAAGGACCTCGGGCTGAGCCTGCTGGTCTTCGGCATCTTCGTGGCGATGCTGTACGTGGCCACGGCCCGCCTGACCTACGTACTGCTGAGCCTGGCGCTGTTCGGTGTGGGCGCCTTCGCCGCATGGACAGTCTTCAGCCACGTGCAGTCACGGATCCTGACCTGGCTCGATCCCTGGAGCGTCTACGAGGACGCCGGCTACCAGGTGGCCCAGAGCCTGTTCGCCATGGCCACCGGCGGCATCTTCGGCGTCGGCCTTGGCCAGGGACGACCTGACATCATCCCCGAGGTCAACACCGACTTCATCTTCGCGGCGTTCGGCGAGGAGATCGGCCTGCTCGGCACGACCGCGTTGTTGCTGTGCTTCTTTCTGTTCGTCGGTCGCGGCTTCTCGGTGGCCACGCGGAGTCCCGACGACTTCGGGCAGCTGCTCGCCGCCGGACTGACGTTCCTGTTCGGCCTGCAGGTGTTCGTGATCCTCGGCGGTGTGACGCAGCTGCTGCCGCTGACGGGCGTGACCTTGCCGTTCATGTCCTACGGCGGCTCGTCGCTGCTGGCCAACTACGCCCTGGTCGCGCTGCTGCTGCGGGTGTCCGCCTCGTCGTCGTCGACGTCGGCGGGACGGGCTACCCCATGACCCGTCAGGTCCGCCGAGTCGCCATCGTGCTGTTCCTGCTGTTCGGAGCGTTGTTCGTCAACCTCAACTTCTTGCAGGTGCTGCGCGCCGACGGCCTGAGCAACGACACCCGCAACAGCCGCAAGATCATCGCCGAGTACTCGATCCGCCGAGGCTCGATCGTGGCGGGAAAGGGCCGCGACACCACCGTGCTCGCGGAGTCCGTCGCCACCGACGGTGGTCGTTTCGAGTACCGGCGCCGTTATCCCGAGCCGGAGCTGTACGCCCATGTGACCGGCTTCTACTCCCTGCTGTACGGGCGGGCCGGGCTGGAGGACACCGCCAACGGCCTTCTGGTGGGTGACGCCCCCGAGCAGTTCGCCCGCAACGTCGGCGATCTGTTGACCGGCCGGGAGCCGGAGGGCGACGACGTCGTCGTCACGCTGCGGCCCGAGGTGCAGCGAGCCGCACGCGAGGCGCTGGGCGACCGTGTCGGTGCCGTCGTTGCGCTGGCACCGCAGACGGGGGCAGTGCTCGCGTTGTGGGCCAATCCCAGCTACGACCCCAACCGGCTGGCCACCTTCGACCGGGCCCGGGCGGTCCGCTACTGGGAGCGCAGCGAGAACGAGCGGCGCAACCGCGCGTTGCGTGAGACCTACCCGCCCGGCTCGACGTTCAAGGTGATCACCGCGGCGGCCGCTCTTGAGGATGGCATCGACCCCGACGACACCTTCGACGACCCGTCGGGGTACACCCCGCCGCAGACGACCGCCACCATCCCCAACTTTGGCGGCGGCCTGTGCAACGGCGGCAGCCCGATCACCCTGGCACGGGCGTTCGAGGTGAGCTGCAACACGACCTTTGCCCAGCTGGGGGTCGACATCGGCGCCGCCAAACTGGTGGAGCAAGCCGAGGCATTCGGCTTCAACCAGACCTTCGACCTCGGGTTGCCGATGGCCGCCAGCGTGATCCCTTCCGAGCTGGACCCGCCGTCCACCGCGCAGAGTGCCATCGGCCAACGCGATGTCCGGGCAACCCCGTTGCAGATGGCCATGGTGTCGGCCGCCGTGGCCAACGACGGCGTGCTGATGCGCCCGCATGTCATCGCCCGCGTCGAGGACTTCGCCGGGCGGGTCGTCCGCCAGATCACGCCGTCCATGCTGGTGCTCGACGGCCAGGACGACGCCCGCGCCGTCAGCCGGGAGACCGCCCAGGCGCTGCAGGACATGATGCTGGGTGTGGTGACCAACGGCAGTGGGGGGGCGGCGGCGGTCCCGGGCGTCGAGGTCGCCGGCAAGACGGGGACGGCACAGACCGCCGAGGGCGCCAACCCCACCGTGTGGTTCACCGGGTTCGCCCCGTTTGACGACCCCCAGGTCGCCGTGGCGGTGGTCCTGCCCGACGGCGGTGACGTCGGCAGCGAGGCGACCGGCGGTGCAGTCGCCGCGCCGATTGCCGGTAAGGTCATCGACGCTGCGGTCGGCGAGTAGGCGTTCGGCGTTGGACGACGAGACCACCGCGGTGTCTGACGGTCCCAGCCGTCGGGTGCTGGCCGGCCGCTATGTGCTGCAGGGCCTGCTCGGGCAGGGCGGGATGGCCGACGTCGAGCTGGCCTACGACGAGGTCCTCGACCGTCAGGTCGCCGTCAAGCTGCTCCACCAGCGCTACACCGACGACCCGGCCTTCCTGGAGCGCTTCAAGCGCGAGGCCAGGGCCGCCGCCAGCCTCAACCACGCCAACATGGTCGCCGTCTACGACACCGGCGAGCAGGACGCCCGGCCCTACATCGTCATGGAGTACGTCGCCGGGCGCAGCCTGCGTGACCTGCTGCGCCGCGAAGGCGTCATGCCTGACCGGGCTGGGGAGATTGCCAGCGACGCCGCGCTCGGCTTGGACTACGCCCACGAGCGCGGCCTGGTGCACCGCGACATCAAGCCGGCCAACATCATGCTGTCCGACGAGGGCCAGGTGAAGGTCACCGACTTCGGCATCGCCCGCGCCGCGGGCGTGGACACGGTGACGCAAACCGCCGCGGTGTTCGGCACCGCCGCCTACATCGCTCCCGAGCAGGCCCAGGGCGAAAGTGTCGATCGGCGCACCGACGTCTACAGCCTCGGCGTCGTGCTGTACGAGATGCTGACCGGCCGCCAACCCTTCACCGCCGATAGCGCCGTCGCGTTGGCCTACAAGCACGTCTCGGAACCGCCGGAGCCGCCGTCACAGATCAACGACGAGATCTCGCCGGCCCTGGAGTCCGTCGTCCTGCGGGCGATGGCCAAGAACCCGGACAACCGCTACCAGACGGCACACGAGTTCCACGACGACATCCAGCGCGCGATACAGGGACAGCCCGTGTCGGCGCCCCCGGTAATGGCCTACGCCACCACGCAGGCGATCCGCCGGGATCCAGCCGACACCGCCATGATCACCACCGGCGCCCGCCGGTACGTCGAGGATGAGTACACCCCGCCGCCAGACCACCCAGGCCGGCGCCGCTTCGGCTACGTGATGCTCGCGCTGCTGCTGCTGGCGGTGGTCGCGGCGGCGGTGTTCGCCCTCACCCGGCTGTTCGCCACCGATTCGGTGCGCCAAGTGGTCGTGCCCGACGTCGAGGGCATGCAGGTCGAGCGAGCTGAACGGGAGCTGCGCGACGCGGATTTGCGGGGCGAGGTCGTCGAACGGGTGGAGGACCCGCGGGTCGGCGAGGGCAGGGTCATCAGCAGCGACCCGCCGGCGGAGGTCGAGGTCCCCGAAAACAGCATCGTCGCGCTGGTGATCTCCACGGGAACGCCCACCGTGCAGGTGCCCCGGCTGCGGGGCCTGACCGAGGACGATGCCAGGGGGGCGTTGCAGCAGGCGGGCCTGTCCATCGGCGAGACCGAGGAGGCGCGCAGCGACGACATCGAGGCCGGGTTGGTGATCCGCAGTGACCCCGCCGCTGGCAGTGAGGTCACCGAGGGCAGCGACGTCTCCTACGTCGTGTCGGCGGGTCCGGAGTCGGTCCGCCTGCCAGACGTCAGCGGGGACCCCGAGGGTGTGGCCGCCGAGCGCCTGCGCAACGCCTGCGCAACGGCCCCCTGTGTCGAGGTCGCGGTGGTGCGCACCTTCGACGACAGCGTGGACCAGGGCGACGCGATCCGCACCGAGCCCGAAGCCGGCTCCCAGGTGCCGTTCGGCTCCACGGTGACCCTGGTGGTCTCCCAGGGCAGCGAGCCTGAGCCTGAGCCGGTGCCGACCGAACCAGAGCCTGAGCCCACCGAACCCGAACCCACCGAACCCGAACCCACCGAACCCGAACCCACCGAACCCGAACCCACCGAACCCGAACCCACCGAACCCGAACCCACCGAGCGGGCGGTCCAACCACCGCCGACCGAGCAGGGCGGCCAACCGCCACCGACCGAGGAGGCCGGCCAACCGCCGCCGACCGAGCAGGCGCCGTAGCGCCACCCTCGGCCTCTCGACCCGAGCACAACGCGCTACCGCCTCCGGGCTACCTGAGCGCAAGGCTGGCCTGGACCTGGGCCGCGGCGGCCAACCCCGACAGCGCCGCCCCCTCGACCTTGGCGCCGCCGAATGCGTCGCCGGCCAGGACCAGTGGGCCGGCCGGTCCCTCGAAGACCAGGCATCGATCCCTGAGCGGCTCGACCGGACGGCTGTGACGCCACCGGGCGACCGCCGCCCGTTCGACGATCGCGTCGCGTGTCCACGGTGCCGATAGCGCCAACAGTGCCGCCGCGATGGGACCGTCGCTGTCCTCGTCGTGTGCCACCGACCAGTCCGCCGCCGCGTGCACAGTCAGCGCCGGTTGCGCTGACACACCCTTGGTGGCGTTGTCGGCGAGCCAGGTCACCGGTCCGCCGGCGAACTGCACGCCGCCGGGCGGTGGCAGCCCCACAGGCCGGTCGAGCACCGCCAGCAACACCAGGCACGGCTCGAAGCGCACGCAGCGCAGCCGCGCAGCGGCGTCACCCGCGTCCACCCCGCCGGCGTTCAGCAGCCCCAACGACTCGGGTAACGGCGGGGTGCAGATCAACGCCTTGGCCTCCAGCACCCGGCCTTCCCGCATGACGACGCGCCAGCCCCGACGCGACGGGGCCACCGCTGTGGCCGGGGCGGCGAAGCGCGCGTCGGTGCCCACCGCGAGGTGACGGCCGAGCGTCTGCATGCCGTCGCCGACCACGTAGCGGGGATGGCCGTCGGTGCCGGTTTCGGCCGCATCCGGCCCCGCCGCGATGGTGGGGGCGTGGGCCAACCCGTGACTCCACACCCGGATCGGGCAGCCCTCGTCGGTCCAGGCCCGCACCAGGGCCGCAAAGGCGTGGGACCGGACCGTGAAGAACTGGGCGCCGTGGTCCAGCGTCGCGGCACCGATCCTGCGGCTGGCCAACCGGCCTCCGGGCACGTCGGACCGGTCAACCAGCGCCACGCTGGCGCCCTGTGCACGCAGCGCGCGAGCCGCCACCAGACCCGCCAGTCCCGCGCCGAGGATGACCACGTCCATGCCCCGCATCCTGCCACCGAGCGAACAGTGTCCTGTCCCACCCTGCACAAGACGGGCAGCGCGGGCTAACCTGGCGAGCCCCCCCGTGGCTGCGGCCGCTTTGGAGGCAACCTCTTGGATGCTCCCGGCTCCACCCTGGTGCTGTACCGGACGACGCGTAACGCTCCTGTGCTGACCAACCTCGCCGCGGCCGCTGTCGGTGGCGGCGCCTTGCACGCGCACGGCCCCGCGTTGCACGGTTGTGACGGGGCAGAAGCCGCCGAGACCGTGACCATGCTCGCCCAGCAACGCGGTGTCACGGCCATGATCTGGGACGGCGACGCGCCCACGGACCTGGCCGGGGTCCACCGGCTGGCCAAGGAAGCCGAGGCCAGTCTTGTGGTCGTCGAGTGGCAGCCCGCCGTGCGCGGCGGCGATGCGCTGGCTCGAGACGTGCTCGCAGACCCGCCCTGCGACGTGCTGCTGGTCCGTCCCGGCGAGATCGCCGACATCCGTGAGATCATCGTCGCGGTCGGTCCCGGGCCCAACGCCCCGCTGCTGGCCCGCCTGGCGCGCTCGTGGGCCGCCGCCTTTGGGGTGCCGGCCAAGACCCTGCACCGTGTCGCCAGCGACGACGACGTGGCCGAGGGCCGCGCGCTGTGCAAACGGTTGGCACCGGAGCTGGAGGCGATCGTCGAGGTGGGCCGCGATCTGACCAACCTGTTGGCCGAGTGTGCGGCACGCACCGGCTTCGTGGCGCTCGGGGCCACCGAGCACGTCGCGATGGACCGGGTTGCGGCCCGCACGGCCTCCGGGCAGCTGGCCACCCGTGCCGGCGCCACAGTGGTGGTCGGCCGCACCGCCACGTAGCCCGCCCCGCCTCGCAGCAGCCACGTATGCCGGGCGTCAGTCCACGGTGATCACGTACCTAGAGGCGGTAGCGCTTCCAGATAGGGCAGGGCGTCACCGGGCCGCCAGGCATACAGCGAGCCGTCCAGCGGCGGCGCCCCTTCCCTCGCCAGGGTCAGCACCGCCGCGGCAGCGGCCTCGGCCCGAGCGATCACGTCGGACGGGTAGCCGTAGCGCAGCTGGTTCTCGGCGAACTCGTCGGCGTCGTCCAGCGTCACCGTGCCATCCGGGTGCCGCAGGACGTCCAGGTCCAGGTCGACGAAGCGCAGGGTGCCGTCGTCCCAGGTTGACGGCAGGCCGATGTTGACGTACTCGCAATGCGGCCGCCAGTCGGCGGTCCACTGCACGATCAGGTTCCAGTCCCGGTTGCGCCAGTGCACCCACAACTCGTGGAGGGGAAACGCCAACCGTCCGCGATAGCTGTCACACGGCGTGCCCGCCGGCGAGTACAGCACCAGGCGCTCGGCGCGGCGCTCGACGACCTGCGCGGCGAAGCGGTAGTGCAAGCTCCCGCCGAACTTAGTCGTCGCGACACGGAAGCTCACGCCGGGCCTGTGCGGCTCACGCCCTGATGTGCCACGGCGTCCAGCGTGGCCAAGAAGTTGGCCAGCAGGTCCATGCCGGCGGTGGTCAGGATCGACTCGGGGTGGAACTGCACCCCTTCGACCGCCCATTCGCGGTGGCGCAGGCCCATGATCAGGCCGTTGGTGGTGCGCGCGGTGACCTCGAGGCTGTCGGGGACGCTGTCGGGCGCCACCACCAGCGAGTGGTAGCGGGTGGCGTCGAACGGTTGCGGCAACCCGGTGAAGACGCCCCGGTCGTCGTGGTGGATTAGCGAGGTCTTGCCGTGGACCAGCTCGGGTGCCCGCACGACCTGGCCGCCGTAGACCTCGCCGATGCACTGGTGGCCCAGGCACACCCCCAGCAGCGGGATATGACCGCCGAAACGGCGGATCACGTCGTTGGACAGTCCGGCGTCGGCCGGGGTGCCGGGTCCCGGGGAGATGACGATGCCGTCGGGGCGTTGCGCCGCCAGCTGGTCCAGGGTGAACGCGTCGTTGCGGGCGACCTCGACATGGGCCCCGAGCTCGCCGAGCTCCTGGGCGATGTTGTAGGTGAAGCTGTCGTAGTTGTCGACGAGAAACACGCGCGCGCCCATCAGGCAAGCCTACGGCCGACACGTCGACCGCTGCCGGCTGCCTGGCTGGGTTGCGCTATCGCACCTCACGGCACAACTCGGCGTTGAGCTCGCCGCCGACGAGGATGGCGAACCCCGTCAAATACGTCCACACGATGGTGGCGACCAGCGTGCCGATGACGCGTCCGACCAGCGCGACCGCCACGTCCTGGGTGTCGGCGAGCACGCTGTCGCCGCCGCCTGCCGCCAGGTACACCCGGAAGCCGACGGAGGCCAGGATCCACAGCGCCACCCCGAGCACGGCGCCCGGAAGGCAAGCCCGCCAGCCGAAGTTGACGTTGGGGCACAAGCGGTACACGCAGGTCAGGAACGCGATCACAATACCGACCAGCAGGGGCCAGCGGCCGATTCCCCACAGCGCTTGGAACAGCCCACCGAACCCGAAGCGGTCGGCCAGCGTCTGACCGGTCCCCAACAGCGGGCCGACGACCATCAGCAGCAGGGTGAGGACCACCACCACGATGAAGCCGGCCGCCAGGCCGATCGACAGCAGGCGCTGGATCACCAGGCCACGGCGCTCGGTGACGCCGTAGGCGGTGTCCAGCGACCGGATGGTGGCGCTGAACACGCGACTGGCCAGGTACAGCGTGACCAGGGCGCCGCCCAGGGCCAGGCCGCCACGCTCTTGGGTCAGCAGCGCGCGCAGGAACGGCGCCAGCACCTGATTGGTGAGCCTGGGGCTGAAGATCACGGCTAGGCCGCGGATCACCGCGTTCGCGCCGCGCAAGACGGTGTCCGCGCCGAGCAGATCCTCCAGGTATCCCATCGTCGCCCCAAAGGTGACGAGCAGCGGCACCAGTGACAGCAGTGCCCAAAACGCCATCTCTGCGGCCAGCCCGGAGACGCGGTCGTTGACGGTCTGCTCCACCAGCCGCACCCCGAGGACGAACGGGTTGACGGAGCCGACACGCAGGCTGCGGGCCTCGGCCCACTCCAGGACCCGGTCCCGCTTGCGCCGCTTAGCCACCGGCCAGCAGCGGGCCGATCGGCGGGGCGCCGACATCGCGGTGGCTCACGAACGTTGCTCGGCGGCCGGCTCGGCGACATCGATGGTCGGCGGGCCAACGTAGCCAGCCAGACCGATCTGGCGGTCGACGAGGGAGAAACCGAGCTGGTACTGGCTGACCGCAGTGCGGAAGCTCGCCACCACCGGATCACGGTCGAGCGCGGCGCGCAGCGCCACAGCGTCACCGATCGCACGGATGACGTAGGGCGGCGAGTACACCGAGCCGTGCAGCAGCAGCGTGTTGCCCGCGCAGCGGATGGCCGTCGTGGCCAGGATCCGTTGCCCGTTGACGTCCATCGCCTCCGCGCCTCCAGCCCACAGTGCGTTGATGACGGCCTGCAGGTCCTGTTCGTGGATGACGAGGTTGTTCAGGTCGCCCTCGGGCGCCTCGTCCAAGGCGGAGTCGTCCAGCGTGACCGCGACGCCGGGGCCGCTCAGTCGGGTCATGCCAGCCGGGATCATGATGCGGTCGATGCGCCGTTGCAGCCGAGCCACCGCCTTGTTCCCCGTGACCGTCGCCTCCTGGTAGCCGTCGACCTGCGAGGAGAGCTCGGCGACGCGCTGCTCGAGCTCGGCGGTCCGCCGCTCCTCCGCGCGGATCAGCTCGACCAGCTCAAGGCGGCGTCCTGTCCGGCCGACGGTCGGCGCATCCTCCGAGCGCGCGGCCACGGTCAGGACGGTGGCGACCAGTCCCAGCGCGAGAAGGGAGGCGGCCCGGCCAGGCAATCGCGGCCCGGCGGGATCACCAGAGCTCATGGTTGTTCCAGTCCGCCGGTGCACAACATGCGAGGTCGCAGGCCTTGCGCCTCGGGTGCAACGGTACCATCCCGCCCTGCGCCGCCGGCCCGTGGACCGGTCGCCTGCCCGGAGGAGATGCCCGTGCCGAAGTCGAAGTCCAAGCGCTCCAGCTACATCCCGCCCAAGCCGCCCAAGCCGAAGCCGAGTCCCCGCTGGGTGCCCTGGCTGGGCCTGGCATTGATTCTTCTCGGGCTCGCGCTGGTGCTGCTGAACTACATCCTGCCGGGAATGCTGCCCGGTGGGAACTACGTGTTGATCGTGGGATTCGTGATCATGGCCGCTGGGCTGATCGTCCTCAGCCGGTGGCGCTGAGCGCTGCCATCGCGGACCTGTGAAATTCCAGCGATGTCATCACGTCCACAGACTTGTCCCCAGATGGGGACAAGCGCCCGCTACGGCAGCGACTGCCGGGCGACCTCGTGCCGCTCGGTCATGCGCTCACCACAGTGGCGTGGCGGCACCGCCGCGCCCCGGACCAGCAGCAGCAGCTCGGCACCGCAGCCACCACACCAGTAGGTGATGCGCTCGTCGCGCGGGTCGACGGGCTCGGGCGGACCGTCGGGAACGTAGGCGGCGCCCCGGCGCAGCGAACCCAGCGAGGCGATCCCCACCCGCCAGATGAACAGCCCCAGCAGCGGTGCGAACACATACCGCGCCTCGACGACGTCGAAGGCAACCAACGCCAGCCCCACCCCGACCAGGGGCCAGAACCAGCGGCGCGTCGGCACGGTC
>Ga0136619_10000543_pt1 | contig 14385 bp, 19 predicted proteins | sample AntDrymUQ3532106_2_FD_104807 | JGI IMG/M metagenome (GOLD analysis project Ga0136619, IMG submission 104807) | Polar desert sand microbial communities from Dry Valleys, Antarctica - metaG UQ353 (21.06) | ecosystem: Environmental > Terrestrial > Soil > Desert | place: Antarctica: Dry Valley...
CGCAGCTCCTCCTCGGAGTGCTCCTCCTCGGTCTCGGAGGCCGGTGGTACCCCGAAGAGCCTCACCACGGCGTTTGCCACACCGTTGAAGACGACCACACCTGGGTAGAAGAGGAGGTAGAAGAACCTCATGAACGGCGCCACGAACAAGGAGGTCCCCTCGGCCCTGGCGATGGCGACACTCTTGGGCGCCAGTTCCCCAAAGACGACGTGCAAGAAGGTGATGATCCCGAAGCCGACGGCGAAGGCGATGGCGTGGATCAGGCCCTCCGAGAACCCCGCCGCCGCCAGCACGGGCTCGAGCAGCGAAGCTATCGCCGGCTCGCCCAGGGCGCCCAGACCCAGGGAGGAGATGGTGATGCCGAGCTGGCACACAGAGAGGTAGGCGTCGAGCTTGTCGGTGGCCTTTTTGAGGAGCCCGGAGGAGCGCCGGCCCTCCCGCACGAGCCCGTCCACCTGCGTGGAGCGGATCTTGACCAGCCCGAACTCGGCGGCCACGAACAGGCCGTTCAGGGCGACCAGAAAAAGCGCGAGGACGATCAGCAGGGCGTCGGAGGCTATTCCCCCCAACCCGCCTCCCCCGCGTCAGGGAGCGCGGGCACACCCGGTCGGGGGGCGCCCGACCGGGTACCCTGTGTCTCGTCGGCGTCCGGTGCCATGCTCAACGGAGACAGCATAGCACCCGGGCGGGAATCGGCCACCCGAGCAACCCGGTTGGCCTCAGGCGGCCCTGAAGAACACGACGGCCGATGCGCCGACCAACAGCAGTATCAAGATGGCCGGGAGCAGCACCACCAGGAGCGCCTTTCCGGTGGTCGTCGCGTGCATCTCCCGGATGCCCACGGTGGCCAAGTAGAGCCTGTACAGGGAGAAGACCCACCCGACGAATGGGGTACCCAACCCGCGAGGCTGGTCACCGACGAGTAGGCGACCACCCGGAAGGTCGCCCCGAACCCGGAGTGCCCCGATCCCACCACTAAGACGACCAACAGGTGCGTCACCAGGGCCGTCAAGAAGACTGGGCTTCCCCCGCTAGAGCGGACACGTTAACCTTACGCGACCCTAGCTTCTTCCATTCTATCCTCCTCGAAGTCGGCGGGACTCCTGTAGCCCAGAGCTGAGTGCAGCCTACGGGTGTTGTAGAAGGTCTCCAGATAGTCGAAGATAGCCGTTCTGGCGGCCTGCCTCGTCGGGGACTCCAGGTTGCTCACCATCTCGGCCTTCAGTGTCGAGACGAAGCTCTCGGCCATGGCGTTATCCAGGGCGGTCCCGGTCCTTCCCATCGACGGCGTGATGCCTACTTCTTTCAGCCTCTCGCCGAAAGACAGCGAAGTGTACTGCGCTCCTTGGTCCGAGTGATGCACCAGGCCGGGAGCGGGCTTCCTCCTCCACACGGCCATCCGTAGAGCGTCCACGACGATCTCTGTCCTGAGATGATCCTCCATCGCCCAACCAACGACCCTGCGGGAGTGAACGTCCAGGATGAAAGCTAGATAGAGGAAGCCTTCTCCCGTGGCGACGTAGGTGATGTCCGCCACCCAGACCTTGTCTGAGCGTGTGGCCGCGAAGTCCCTTTTCACCAGATCTTCGGCAGCAGCGGCCCTCTTGCTTCGGCGAGTGGTTCCTCTTCTCCTACCGCGCATGCAGCCCTGTAGTCTGGCTTTGCGCATGAGCCTCTCAACCCGTTTGCGGCCACAGCGAGTCCCAAGCGCCCTCAACTCGGCGTGGATCCTGGGAGATCCATACGTGTGGCGACTGCGTTCGTGGATCTTCCGAATCCTCTCGGTGAGAGCGGCATCCGCTCGGTTTCTTACCGAAGATGGCCTGTCTCTCCAGTCGTAGTAGCCGCTCCTCGATACTCCGAGCATCCGGCACATGAACTGAACGGGAAAGCTCGTCTTCTCTGCCTCGATGAGCCTATAAGAACTCACCGAGTCCCTTCCTCCCTCGCAAAGAAGACGGCAGCTTTTTTCAGGAACTCCCTTTCCTGCCTGAGGATCTTGTTCTCCCGGCGTAGCCTGCTCAGTTCCTCCCGCTCGTCCGTGGTGAGTCCCTCGCGCTCGCCTTCGTCGACCTCGTGCTGTCTGATCCACCTCCTCATGGACTCGCTGGCTATCCCCAGCTCCTCGGCCATCTTCGGTATCGACTTGCCCGAAGAGCGGCAGAGCTTGACGGCTTCCCGTTTGAATTCCGGTGGGTAGTGCGGTGTTGGTCCCGGCACTTGGACTCTCCTTTCCGGGGACTCCTCGTCCCCACTCTAGAGTGTCCGTCTTACCGGGGGAAGTCCACGATGGTGCCCGACTGCTCCTCGGGTACGACGATCTCGCAGGCGAGCCCAGAGGGAACCACCCTCCTCGTGTCGAAGAGGAACGCCATGCGCTCCCCGTTTCCGGGGGCTCCCTCCGTGACGTCGGTTAGGCTGAGGCCCCAGTTCGGTCCGAGCGCGTGGATCAAGTGCCGGAGTGCCTTGAGGTTGTCCCTGGCCTCCTGCACCGCCACGACGTCGAACCTCGAGACGATCTCCGCTATCGAGAGCAGGGAGTGCAGGTCGCGCCTGGGCGTGTCCTCCTCTGAGGACTCCCACTTCTCGGTGAGGTCGCCGAAGGCCCGGACGTTCCAGGTGGCTATCAGCAGGTTGCGATCGAGCGCCTTGGCCGGGAGCTCCTCGTCGAGCGCTAAGCGCAGCCGGGCGAGGTCGGCCAAAACGTCTTCGGGTGGCGGTTCCGTCACCACAGGCGTTGGGTCGAGAGGCATCTGTACTCCTTCCTTATGGGCCCCGACAAAGATTCGTCGCTTCTGAGTATATGGGAGCATGGGACGATGAATCGGCGATGAAACGAGGTGTCGTTCCCTTGTTCGCGCTACCAATCCGCGTAGTCAGCGATCGCGGCGCACGTGATCATCATCCCGCACGAACTGCGGCCAGCACACACTTCCCCCTATACTGTACGAACTGACGACACCCTAAAGTTCCGTTTCTCCTCCACGTTGGGCCGGGGACCGGGGATCGAGCTGGCGCTGGTCTAGCGGCAACGCGTTCGTGCCCTGCTCACCTTACTGTCTCGGAGAGGTTTTCTAAGAAGTTCACCTTACGCGTTGGGGTTGCCGGACCGGTTCGCCTTTTCCCGACCACAGTATGTACCCTAGCCACGTGAAGGGGATGGCGAACATCAACGCTCCGAAGAACGGCGCGATGGCGAACCCGCCGAGCACGGCGAACGTCATCGACGGCTTGCGCGCCAGGACCTTCGCTCGCACGGTGGCGATCCCAAAGAGCACCGAACCTATGGCCAGGACGAGGTGTCCCAACAGGTAGATCGTCCAGGAGGCGTCTCTGCCGTTCGCCTCTCCGTAAGGCTGCATGGTGAACACCCAGAACTCACCCACGCTGCCGGCGACCACGAGGGTGAGTCCGACGAGGGCCGTAACGAAGCCCGCTCTACCTAGCCACCCGTAGCTCCTTCTCTGTGCGGCGTGTAGCCCGAGGAAGCCCACCACAACGGGCAACAGAGCGAGGGGCAGCAGCCTGTTGTATGCCTCGTAGCGCTCGTAGGCCGGGGTTCCGAGTTCGCCGTAGCCGACGAAGTTGAAGCCCACGGTCCACAGAGCCCACATTACACCGCCCAACACGGCGGCCAATCCACTCCAACGGATCCAGCTTGCGGCCACCCCATTCCTCCCCGTTCTCAACGTTGGTTCACACGCGCAGGCTGCCGGGCCAGCGTATCCCTTCCGGACCAGAGCACGAACCCCAGCAACATCCAGCCGAGGCCAACTGGCAGGACAAGCGCGCTGGGGAGGTGCTTTACCTGCCACAGGCCCAGGACAATACCGAGCGTCGGAGCGATGATGAGTGTCCAGCCGCTCCAACGAGGCAACGCTGTCGTTCGCAGGATGGAGATACCGAGAAGCACCGAGCCGATAACATAAACGAGCGTTCCCAACATCGTGCCGATGACGAACGACATCCCCCACAGAGGTTGGTGCAGGACCTCCTTCCCGAGCCAATAGTCGCCGACATTGCCGACAAGGTTCATTACGAGCCCGGTAAGGGCAACCCGGAAACCTCGTATCTCCGACCGGCCCGCACGCCCGGATAGGCATGCATGGAGACTCACCAGACCGATCATGAAAAGCAGGTAGATCGGGAGAAACGCCTTGCCGTAAGTGGCATAAACCTCTTCGCGCGCACTGAACCCGAGGAACGGCGTCAGCAACGGCTCGGTCAGCCGCGCCCACATCATGTCGGGGTACGTGTGGCCCGGACCTGCCATCCAGCCCGCGAAAGTAGCGAAAGGGGTCACTATGATCGCCAGCACACCACTCAGCACGGCCGCGAGCCCACCCCACCGGATGAGAACTGGCGACGGTTGCGGTTTTCTGGCTACCACTCTTATCTCACCCGTACGGGTTGCCGGCCCGGCTCGCCCCTCTCGGACCGGAGGACGTAGCCCACCGCCATCCAGCCCAGGCCGAACAGCGCGATGAACGCCGCCCCCGCAGTCTCCGGTACCCACATCAAAGCGTACACCAGCGGCCACAGCGGCAGCAGGAAAATTCCCGCGAGACCGAAGGCTACCAGCACGCCCATCCAGCCCGGTGCCGCATTGCTCCTGCGAGCATCCACACCGGCCAGGAAGGTCGCGATCCCGAGCGCGAGAGTACCGAAGACCCGGCCGCTGGTGAATAGCGGGTCGAACATCGCGATCACTCCGGCCAGACTGAGAACGGCCAGCACTACCGCAACGTACCCCAGGGTGAGCCCGATCCTGCCAACGCGACCGGCGGGCACCCCGAGCCGGGCGAGGACGCCGAGCAGCCCCAGCGAGGTGAGCAGCAGAGCCAGGCTGCCGGGCAAGCTATACGCCATGAATAGCGGCGTGTTGGTGATAACCGAGTATCCCACGTCGTCCCTGTAGGCAACGTCCGCCCCCCACGGCTCCACCACCTCGAAGACACCATACGGCACCCAGAGCGCCCCTCCCAAGATCGCTGCCGGCTCACCCCAGCGGATCAAATTGGACGACATCACGACTCCTCCTTTTTCACCTGTCATCTAACACGCGGGCTCCCGGTCGATGTGCTCTCGCCCAAGCACGACTTATTTCTCCTCAACCGTTCTCTAGAGCACTAATACCCGTGCGTGTGATACACACTACACTCCGACGGACAAGCCTTGACGAGGACGGCATCCTCATCGAAACCGCGCGACTTCGGGACGCCATTTGCGGAGAGCCCACCAGTAGAGCGTGGCGAAGGGGATCGCGCCGACGAGCGTATGGTCCAGCAAGTGGAATCTGGCCGCGAAATCCGTGCCCCATGAGCCGTAGTCGCACATCGTGGGTAGCCTCTCGCCGCCCAGCTCAAGCGCGATAAAGCAGGGGTTCAACAGGTGCGGGACTATCTCGGTGCCGACGAAAAACACCACTGCCCCGGCGAACACCAGCATCCTCCGTCCTCCCGCCGTCCACCGGCCGCACAGCAAGTCCCAGGCGCCGGCGAGCAGACTGGGCACGCCCAGTACGATCACCAGCAGGTAGCCCATCATTGTGACGATCCAGGGGAGATCCCGCAATCCCGGTCCCGGCGTTGCTTCGGCGTTATCGCCGGGCTGCCATATGGCTATTATCGCCCCTCCGATCAGGCCGACGACGATGGAGAAGAGCAGGACCAGCCACCCGTACCGCGCCAGCCGGTCCGCCACCCGCTGCCAGCCCGCTGATGCCATCACCGGTGCAGTGCTCTCCGGCGCGCTCATGATGCGAACCCTCCTCTCACCGTACAGACGCAGTTCGGCGATCCAGAGTGTTGTTCTCCGACCAGAGCACGTAACCCACCGCTATCCACGCCACGCCGAGAGGTATCGTCAGCAACACCCGCGCGGTCTGCTCGTTGGCCGCGAGCATCGCCAGCGCCCCTATGATGAGTAGCGCCGCCGCCCAGCGTGGCAGCACCCTCGACCGCAGGATAGCCACACCCAGGAGCACGAGACCAACAACCAGCGCAAGGAGACCGGGGATGACGAAGTAGGGCATCAGCGGGAAGTCCCCGCCGAAAACAATGCCCTGTATCAGGCCGGATATCACCAGCAGCGCAACTCCGGCGGCGCCGATGACGACCCCCGCCTTTCCCATCTTTCCGAATCGTCCAGCGCTACGCGCCAGGATCACCAACCCCATGACACCGACCGCGAAGAGCAGCAGGGAGAGGAGCGTTAGGATGCCGTCGAGGGCGCCGGATTCCCGCATCGGCCTGAACGCGCACTCTTCCGCGACACAACCCCGGGGCTTGGACGCGTGGATAACGGCGCCGATAATCCACAGCATGCCACCCAGCATAGCCGCGAGCCCACCCCACCGGATGAGGTTCGAAGATGACATGTTTCCCTCTTTTTAGCCTCTACGTGCAGGTGCATTATGCCACCGGTAGAAGCCCTGCGCACCTCATGAGAGCTTATTCACCGAAGTGCCTAGAAAGGGGTGTTGTCGTAAGTCCGTATCCGACATTGTGGATAGAGTCGAGGCATAGCCGCCCGTCGGGGTTGTATCGGTGAGCTGAGATCAGATCCCGTGACCCCAGGATGTAGGAGCGCTGCAGATAGTTGCGCGCTCTGCGACGGTGCGTAGGTGGCACGCACCTCCCCGCGTGTACTACCAACTGACAACCGACAACCCGACCGCCTCCGGTTCGTCTGCGTCCTGACCTCCGAGCCGGAAGGAGAGCCGGAGGTGGAGCTATCGCTGGCCTAGCGGAGGCTTCGCCAGCGCTCAGGAAACCTCGCGCAGCCTGCCGGTCTCGACCTCGTAGACGAAGCCGCGTACGGAGTCCTTGTGCGGGATGAACGGGCTGTTCTCGATGCGCCCGATGGACTGGCGCACATCTTCTTCCAGGTCGGAGAAGGATTCCAGGGCGAAGTGCGGCTTCACGCCCACGTCGTCGTGTATCTGCTTCTTAACCTCGTCGTCTGAGAATGTGAGCATGCCACAATCAGTATGGTGAATGAGAATAATCTCCCGAGTGCCCAACAGACGCTGAGAGATCGCCAGGGAGCGTACTTCGTCGTCGGTTATCACGCCTCCGGCGTTGCGGATGACGTGCGCGTCGCCCTCCTGGAGACCGAGCATCCCATAGACGTTCAAGCGGGCGTCCATGCAGGCGACCACGGCCACGCCCTTAGCCGGAGGCAGAGGCAAGTCTCCCTTGTCGAAAGACTCGGCGTAGCCCTCGTTGTTTCGCAACAAATCGTCGGTCACGCTCATTGTGCTCTCCTCCTCGGTAGCTGGCGTGGGCAGTATCTCACAACGCCACGCGGACACCAGGTACTGCTCGGATGCCTGCAAACAGGCGGCGTACCGGCACAGAAATCCACAGTCTGAAGGTCTCGGGCTTCGCCCGGAGAGGAGGTGGAGCTATCGCTGACAGGGGCGCAGCATTTGCTACTCCCTACGCGCTGAGATAGCGGTGCGTCCGCGCCTCACTGCGTTCGAGCGTCCATGCTATGCTGCGTGTGGGCGGAGGTTGGTTTTGTTGCCGTCAAGCTCAAGGTCTCCTCCGCCCGTTTTGCTATCCTTTGGACATGGCCGAAAAGTCCAAGCTCCGGGAAGCGATGCGCCGGGCGGACATCTCGACGCGCAAGCTCGCGGGGGCCGCCGGACTCCACAGAGGCGACGTAAACAACGCCCTCTACTACAGACTCAGTGCGGAGCGAGCCGGAGTCCTGTGTCGAACCCTCAGTGAGCTTGCGGGCCTCTCGGCTTCTGAACGCCGCGACCTGTTCCGGGAGATGGTCCTGCCGCCGGGAAAGTCACGCCTCTCCGCCTTCGACATCACGACCGAAGATCCGCAGTCCGAGCTATGGCAAGGAGTCGAGGACCATCACTCGGACCCGGACCTGCTAGACGAACTCAGAAAAAACGTTCAAGGCTCGGAGGAAAACATTCCCGAAAGTGACTAGAACCGGCGGCAGCGGGCTTTACCTATCTCAGACCGGCTTCAACAGGAAGCCTCAGAGAAAAGGAGATCGTCATGCTTCATTGGTTCGCCAAAAGGCTCAAGGAAGGCCGCGAGAACGAGAAGGGCTTCACCCTGATCGAGCTTCTCGTCGTCGTGATCATCATCGGCATCCTCGCCGCCATCGCCATCCCGGTGTTCCTCAATCAGCGGGAGCAGGCTTTCGGAGCGACGGTCCAGAGCGACGTGCGTAACGGCGCCGCTGCTGCTACTGCTTACGCCGCCGACAACAACGGCGTCTACACGGGCATGACCTCCGCTATCCTCCAGAACGCCACCTACGAGTGGAACCTGAGCCCGGCCGTTGTTGACGATACCGTGGTCGTATCCGGCGCTGGCGACACCGCTTTCACCCTCTCGGCGCGGCACCCAAGCGCCGACCCCACCGAGGACGTGTGTACGTTCACCAGCGGGACCGGCCGAATCGTCTGCAACTAGTCTGACCGCAACACCACGGCGCTCCTCCTTCGCGGGGAGCGCTTTTTTCGTGCCCTCAATTCCGGCGTGTACATCTTCTCTGGCATTGGAAAAGCCCCGATCTCTGGGGCGTCCCCGCTCGATGGCGTATCATTGACGCCGCAAACCGGGAAAGATGCGCGGGAGGTATATGCGTGGGTCGCCGGAGGAAACTATTCGAGCGCATTCTCAGCGGGCACTCCGACGCGAACATACCATTCGAGCAAACCCGGACGCTGCTGAAAGCTCTCGGCTTCAGCGAGGACATAGAAGGCGACCACTTCATCTATCGCAAGGAGGGCGTACCGGGCAGGATCAACATCCAGCCCCAGGGCGCGAAGTGCAAACCTTATCAGGTGCGCCAAATCCGCAAGGTGTTGGTAGACTACGATCTCAAGCTCTAGGAGGTGAAGGCGTGGCGGAAACGAAGGAACCCAGGTACGAAATAGATATCTTCTGGTCGGACGGAGATGAAGCCTATGTCGCGGTCGTCCCAGACCTTCCTTACTGCTCCGCGTGGGGCGAGACTTACGAGGAGGCGCTTGCTCAGGTCAAGGTGGCGATCCGAGGCCATCTCAAGGTAGCCCAAAAGCATGGCGACCAGATCCCAGAACCAAAGGCTCGCCAGATCTTCTAGGCTCGGAGGAGGGCTTCACCCTGATCGAGCTTCTCGTCGTCGTGATCATCATCGGCATCCTCGCCGCCATCGCCATCCCGACGTTCCTGGCGCAGAGGGATAACGCTCGCCAGGGTGCCATGGAGAGCGATATAAGGAACCTCGCCGCCCAGGCCACCTCTTGCTCGGCCTCCGCTAACGGCTCCTACGCGACCTGCGACAGGGCTGCGCTCCAAGCCGCCCCGTACAACTTCACGGGCACCGATCGCGTGACCTGCGTGGTCCCCGCCGGCACCTTGACGGCCAGCCGTTGGGCCGGTAGCTGCTCGCACACGGACTTGCCGGCCGCCCAGTCTGCCAGCTTCGACACGAACGGTACTGGACGGGTTGAGACGAACGGTTACTAAACTTTAAGCCCAACCGCAACACCACGGCGCTCCTCCTTCGCGGGGAGCGCCTTTTTCATGGGCCGGACCAGCAACGGGCGCACGAGAACTCTGCTGTCTACTGTGGGAGTCATGCGGAGGACGCCTTCTCTCAGCGGTGGAGGTAATGTCCACGGACGCGGATGATGTCGTGGGCACCGGCTCTCCTCCAACCCAAGACGCGGCCTGGCCCGCTAGACGCAGCCGCCCGGTAACCACGCATCGTATCCACCGTTGATAGTTACATAGACCCCGGCCAGGCTCGCCGAAGGTCGTGGAAGCGATCCTGACGCCTCTCATTTCTGTGTTATGCCTAGTAAGTCCCTAACACTTTCCACGGGGCCATGAGGAATGGTGGATCTACCGTGAGATCACACCACCCTCCGAAGGCTCTGCGGGCCGTCTCGCGGCTCTCAGAGGCCCTTGTCGTGCGGGTTGGGGGTAAGTGAGCAGGATACGGGATCGGTGATGGCTCTCATGGCAGCACGCTCCTGTGTTGGCGACTCGCAGGAGCCGTAAGATACTGCCTTTCACCAACTTAGCGCCAGATCCTGTTCCTGTATCTCGGCTGTACCCCAATAATGCTCAGTCCCTTTTCTGGCGGCGACCCGACGCGGCTCTCTTGCGAACGGCCGGCAGGCTACGGCGCAGGATGCGCCCCAGGTCCGGCACCCTCACCTCCAGCGCCCCGTCTGGCTCGATGAGCACCGTGAGACGGAGCAAGCTATACAGGCGTCGGCGCTGTCCCGGATCGAGCCGCTCTATCGAGGGACGCGCTTTGCGCTTGACCCACCGGTGAAGCGCGTCGGTCTCATTTTCGGGCGCGGCGGCACGGTTCTGCTTTCGGCGCTTCAGGGACGTGATCCCCATCCGCGCGCTCTCGCGGGCCATCTCCACCCCGCGCAGCTTGCCGGCGAGCTCCTCGAAGGTGATGTAGCCCTCGGCGGCCATGTCCTGTAGCCGTGAGCGCCTGTAGTCCATCCCGGCCAACTCCTCCTCCCAGGCCCGCAGCTCACGCTCCACATGAAAGGCACCCTGATCCCGCTCCCGCGCGAGCGCCTCTTCGACCCCGATGAGCAGCCATCCGGCGCTCCTCAGTAGTCTTGAGACGACCGTGGCGACTCGGGGCTCAACCACATCCGCGCGATGGACGCGGCGGTTCGGGCATTGTCCGGGATAGTGGGTGTCTCGGGAACACCGGTAGTAGTAATTGGACTTGTTGGTGCTGGCGCTGAATATGGACTTGGCCGTCATGCTCCAGCCGCAGCAGTCGCAGCGCAGGATACCGTGGGACACCTCCCACACTCGATCATCGAGCCTGGTGGTCCGGACATTGCTCTTCACTACCTCGCGGGCCGCGTCCACCCACTTGCGGGGTATCCTGGAGCTGGGCACGGGGACGGCGATCCGCTCGGAGAGCGGGTTCTCCACCTTGTGCGCGCGTCGTCGGTAGCGCCTGCCCCGCGGGCCGTCCTCGGCCACCTGCGCGAATGTGTGCCGCTCGCGATTGAACCACCACACGCCGTACTCCCCGGCATGGTCAAGTCCCGCCGCGGCCTCCGGCGAGAGGAGGTGTGAGATGTCGGCGTAATCGTGAGGTCTGTACACATCGTTGAAGATGACGGATCGTATGAAGGTTTGGGTCCAATAGGGCGTGCCGCCGGGCGATGGCACCCCATCGGCTTCGAGGGCGCGCTTTACTCCGTGGATCGTCCTTCCTTCAACGGCTATCGCGCGGAGGATGCGCCCGACGGTCTGCATCTCGCCGGGCTCGAGGACGAAGTTGGTTCGCCCGGCGTTGTATCTGAAACCGAACGGGGCGCGGTTGCCCGGCACTATCTTGCCTTCCCTGGCGCGGCGCAGTTTGCCCCGGCGGGAGCGTTCGACCATCTTCGCCCGATCATACTTGGAGAACAGGTCGAGCATCTCCTCCATCAACTGTCCCTCCGGGCTGCCGTCCCCGCTGTCGTTGAGCGCCACGAGCCGGCCGCCCCGCTCCTCGAACTCCCTGCGGAGCAGATACCCGTAAGCGGGCTCCCTCGAGATGCGGTCCCGGTCCTGGGCCAGCACCACCGAGGCGGCGCCCGCGGCCACCAGCCTCCTCACCCGGTCTATCCCCGGTCGGGCCAGGCTCGCTCCGCTGTAGCCAGGGTCTGACACCTCCTCGACCACCTCGTAGCCGGCCCGCTCCGCGTACTCCCTCAGCGCCTCGAGTTGCTGGGCCAGAGAGAAGCCGCTTCTGGCCTGCTCCACGGTGGAGACCCGAGCGTAGAGTACGACCCGCCTCCGTCCGGGTCCATTCTCTGAGGGCCTTCCCCCCCTACATTCATCGTCTCCGTCTTGCGGCGCTGCCGCCCCGTTCCACATCGCAGCCGTAGCCTCGTGGATGCCCTCTGGCGCAGCGGACCAGTTTACTTTCCCCATGCTTTCCCGACCTCCATCGCTCCTCTACGACCAAAACATTAAAGGGGGAAGGGATGGAATCCGCAACCTTCTTGTGGCCCAGTTAAAGTTCTCCGCCTAACGCGCCGATAAACAACTCGTGAAACCCTGTCAGCCAAAAACGCGCGATTCGTGGCCGAACCAGCGAGGCTTCACCCTCCCGGAGATACTCGTAACTATTCTAATCATGGGCATCCTGATGTCCATCGCAACGTCCTCCTGGTTCGGGCTGGTGGATAGCCGCCGGGTTACTTCCGACACCAACCAGTTCGCGGCGGATTTGCGGCTGGCGCATACGAAATCAACCAACCAACTCAAGGAGTACGCGGTGGTAACCGACCTCGCCGATCTCGGACTCCCCGCAGGCACAGCCGATTACTACATCGTGGAGATCACGGGTTCGGTTGTCACGCCCAGACTGTTGGACGACAGCGGCAATACTGAGATAGACACAGCGTTCGGCGTCACGTTCGAGCCGGATGGGTCCGCCGTCGACGTGGCCGGTGTTGCCACCACGATCAGCCTGGACGACACCGGAGCAACCGATCCCTTACACAGCATAGAAGTAAACACCGCAACCTCGAGGATCAAGATTGATTAAGCGGCTCAGAGACGAGGCTGGATACTCCCTGGTGGAAGTGATGGTCTCCATACTGCTCCTCTCAATCGCCATCATCCCGATGGTGGCGATGTTCGACGTGGGCCTCAACACCGCTACCAGGGCCAGCAACTACGACAAGGCGCGGTCTCTCGCCAAGAAGCAGATGGAGATCGCCCAGAGCCTGCCTTACGCGAGCGTAAAGAGTAGTTTCCCGAATGCCCCCTGTACGTTCAACGGTTCGGGTCACTGTGAAGCCACGAACCTCACGGACCCCGACACTGAGTTTTCGAGCTTCCGATACACGATCCAGAAGCAATACGTAGACCTCAACGGTGCCGGAACCGCTTTCGTCAACAGCACCACTGATGAGGAGTACATGCAGATAACGGTGGTCGTGGGGTGGGGCGGAGCCAGCTTCAACGACACGACTTACACGACGAGCAGCGTGAAGGCCAAATGAACGGCGCGCTCAGAACGCGGTTCCTGCGCGAAGAGCGGGGCTTCACGCTCACCGAGATGCTGGTGACCATGATGATAATGTTGGTGGTGCTATTCGCTCTCTACAGCATCTTCGACATGAGCATCCGGGTGTTCTCCTTTGGCAACGACAAGGTAGAGGCGACGGAGAACGCACGGCTGGGGTTGGAGAGGATGGAGCGCGAAATAAGGTCCGCCTATCCGGTGGATAGGATCACCAGCAAGAAGCATGTCTTTTTTACTGCGGGCTTCTCCACGATCCCGTCCCGTCCCGGAACGACCTCTATAACGTTCGGCAACGACTTGCCCGACGGAGTAACCCCGCCGAACCGCATGGTGGACGCCACGGAGGAGATAACCTACGAGCTTAGGAGCAGCAGTGACCTGAGCATTGCCTGTCCCACGTCGGGTACGGATGGTGTCTGCTCCCTAGTGCGTCAGCAGGGCTCCACAGGTGCCGTTCAGCCCGTGGTCGAGTATGTCGTGCCAAACGGTCTCACCTTCGAATACCTCGGGGGCAGCATGACGGCCACAAACGCCGCCGGAAACGGCACGGATATTGGGGTGGTGCGGATAAAGCTCCAGGTAAACGTGGACGGCCGCGGACAGACCCTAACTACTGACGTGGACCTGAGGAACAGAGGATAGATGATGCGCAGATTCTTGCACGACGAGTCCGGGATGACGATGGGCCTGGTGATCATCATGATCGTCTTGATAAGCGTGATGGGTGCCGGCTTGCTCACCTTCGTGAGCCGGGACCTCGAATCTATCGTTCAGGTCAACCAGGGACAAAGCGCGTCGGAGATGTCGGACCTTGGGATAGATGCCGCGAGAAGGCACCTGGCGGTGGAAGACGCCATGCCTTCAAGCTACGACGCGGTCGTCACCGTCGGCAACTCAGACTGGTACGATGACTCGACGCCGAAGATCCTGAACTTCGACGGCAAGCAGGTAAGCGTCAGCATACGCTACCTCACTCCCTCGGCCACCACCAGCCAGATTCGCCTGCCGAACTACGCACCGGAATTGCTTCCGACCTATGCAGGGGACGACGGGTGCCAGGACATAGACGGTGACGGCGTGGATGATGTAGATGCCACACCCACGATAGATGCCTGCGATTATCCCAACAACCGCAACTACTTCAGGGTGACGGTGAGCGGGGGTTCCGGTAACGCCGTGCGCCAGGTCCAGGCCATCTACATGGCCCAAAACTTCGATTTCCCTGTCGCCTTCTACGCGACCAGGGGGGAGTACCACACGCAACCGTGGATGGTAGTCAGGCTGCATGAGCAGCCTCCAACAACCATCTCGGTCGTCTCCCGCGTCGCTTGAGTGGGGTCGGAGGAACGGCAA
>Ga0136619_10000545_pt1 | contig 14359 bp, 15 predicted proteins | sample AntDrymUQ3532106_2_FD_104807 | JGI IMG/M metagenome (GOLD analysis project Ga0136619, IMG submission 104807) | Polar desert sand microbial communities from Dry Valleys, Antarctica - metaG UQ353 (21.06) | ecosystem: Environmental > Terrestrial > Soil > Desert | place: Antarctica: Dry Valley...
AATGGTGGAGCTGAGGGGACTCGAACCCCTGACCCCCACACTGCCAGTGTGGTGCGCTACCAGCTGCGCCACAGCCCCTTACCGAAGCTCGAGACTACTGCACGGTCTCGGCTCCGACTGCGGGCCCTGACGCTCAGCCGGCGGGCACCTCGTGAGGCATGTCCAGCACAGCCTTTGCCCGCATCCGGAGCAGGCCAATGGCGCCGATCGCGAGACCAGCCCCGAGGCCCAGCAACAACAGCACTGCCAGCCGCGCGCCCCAGACGGGGCCGATCGCGGACACGTTCGATCGGAACAGCAGGGCAAGATCGGGCAGCGCCTGGACGATCAGCAGCCAGCTGGCGATCGCGATCAGGTACGGCGCCGAACCCGAACCTCCGGCCGGCGGCTGCCGCCTCGCGGCTCGTACGGCGAGGAACGTCAATCCGAGCACCACCAGCATCGGGACGACTACCGCAAGCAGGCCGTACACGACCGACCCCGTGCTGCCCTCAGCCAGCGGCGTGCTCAGCACATGCCAGATCGATCCCGCACAGGCGAGCACGAGCAGACCCGCAGCCAGCCGAACCGAGCGCCACAACCAGCCCGCCGCAATCCCGACTACCGCCAGGCCGAGCAGGATGGCGTAGGACAGCCAGCCTGGCGGGGGTGGCGTCCAATCGAGCACTCCGGAGACCTCGTAGGTGGTTGCGTCGATCTCCAGCGGGATCGTCCACTCGATCACCCGATGGGTGAGGCCAGGATCGGCCAGCACCTCGGGCGGCAGCGACGCGGACATCCAATGGGTGCGGTGGTCATGCCACTCGTACGCGGTCTCGGAGCTGACGCTGACCCAGGACGGCTCGGCTAGTGGATCGGCCCGTTCGGGGAGCGACGTGGCACCGTCCCGACTTGCATTGAGATAGGTCGCGGGGCTGTTCTCGTTGCGCAGCACGCCCTCCGGGCCGATCTGCAGGTACGGCTCGGAGGAGTAACCCGGTACGGAGACGACCTCGTCGCCAGCATTGGACAATCGCAGACGGTCACCGAACTCGAGGATCTCCACCGAGACCCCGTCGGGCAATGCCGGGCTGACCGAGGTCACCGAGCCGGAGAAGTTATCCGCTATCGGCGGATCACCGACGTGCGCCGAGCCCGGAGCGGCCAGCAACAACACGAACCCACACGCGGCTGTCGCCACGGCCAGGCATCGACCCAGCCAGGGCAGCGAGCCACCACGGAGAGTGCGAGACGTCGAGATGTTCACTGCCCCGCGATGAGCTCCAGGTCATGGGTGATGTCATCGGGAACGCTGCCCGCCAGAAACGCCACCCGCGCCAGGTCGTCACGCCCGAAGAGCAACAGCAGCGTGGAGTGGGTCTCCCCGTTGTCCTCCGCGACCGGAACCCCGGCTTCGAGCTGGGCCGCTTCGACGGCAGCCTGGTCGCCGGTCAACCCGACATAGTCGACCGGCAGGTCGGCGTCGAAGCGATCGAGGTAGGCCCCCAGCGTGGCCGGGTCGTCGCGAGCCGGATCGGTGGTCACGAACACCACGTTGACCTCCTCGGCCAGCCCCGGATCGATATTGCGCAGGGCTACCGCGACGTTGGCCATCGTCGTCGGGCAGACGTCCGGGCAGTTCGTGAAGCCGAAGAACAGCAGCGTCAACTCGCCGGCAGTCTCAGCCATGAAGTTGTACGGCGCCCCGTCGGTGCCGGTCAGGGTGAAGGCCGGACGAGGGAAGGGCTCGGTGGGCGCCAGGCCGCGGTAGGGCGTATCCGGTCCGCCACCGACGGTCGCTATGCCTGGCTCCATGGACGACATGTCGTGCTCGGCGTGGTCGTCGGCCGAAGCCGAGCATCCGGCCAGCGCCAGGAGCAGGCCGAGCAACATCACAGCCGGCACCGCTGGCAGTCGTGCGAAGGACATCACTGCTCCACGGTACGGCGCTGCCCGAAATTCCAGGTACTGCCCCTGGCCCGATCCGCGTTGCAGGCTCTGCGGACGATCCAGCTCCTACTCGGCGGCTTCGACCGCGGCCACCAGGTCCTCCGGCGCGCCGCCGCTGAGCTGTTCCCCGTTGACCAGGACGGTTGGCGTCGACCGGATGTCCCGCTCAGCGGCGGCTTGGGTGACCTGCTCGACCCAGTCGGCCTGGGCACCGCCGCTCACGCAGGTCTCGAACTCACCGGACAGGCCGACCTCGGTTCCCAACTCCACCAGCCGCTCGTCGCTGAGGCCCTCGCCGCCCTCATCCGGTTGCTCGGCGTACAGGAGTTTCTGGTACTCCCAGAACAGGCCCTCGTCGGCGGCACAGGCCACCGCCGCGGCCGCGCGCGAGGAGTACTGCGTCGTGGAGGCTCCGTCCAGGATCGCTATCGGGTGGACGATCAGTTCGACCCTGCCGGCGATGACCAACTCCTCCAACGTGTCGGCGATCCGACTCTCGTACTCCCGGCAAGCCGGACATTGCAGGTCGAGGAAAAGCTCGACGCTGACCGGGGCCTGCGCGTCGCCGGCGACCATGACGACGGCCTCATCGGTACGCGTGCTGTCCGGGAATCCGGCAGCCACCGAGGTGTCCAATGCCTGATCGTCGGCCGAATCCGGGGAGTTCGACCCGACGATGATGCCGACGACCAGCGCCACCACCAGCGCGGCTGCGACGCCGCCCCAGGTGAGCAGCCGCCGCCGTCGCCGGGCATGAGCAGCAGCAGCGGCGGCCGCCGCGGCAGCCGCCTTCTGGCGCTGCGCGGAGGAGGCCTTCTTGCGCGAACTACGGGTCTGTGCCTGTTTCCCCGACGTCGGCTTCGCGCCCGAACTCGGCGTGGTCATGGGTCCTCCTCGGGTACGGGACGGTCGAGAGCGGAATCAAGCGACCAACGACTGCACGGGCAACAGGCTAGGAAAACCGCAACGATCAACAGGGCGATGTCGCGGGCCGCGATCAGCGGATACGAGGCCGGGCTGCCGTCGGAGAGCAGGCTGGTCCCGAAACAGCCGCAGGCCGCCTCGATCCCGCGTAGCCACAGCGAGGACACCCCGACGACGAATCCGAGCAGCAGGACCGCACTCAGCGCGGCGGCGACGCGCGTGCCGAGTCCGATGAGCAGCAGTACGGCCAGGGCGATCTCGACGAAGGGCAGGACGTTGCCGGTTAGGTCGGCCAGCACGTCGGGCAGCAGCTGATACGAGCGCACGGTCAACCGGGACAGGGCCAGATCGCCGGCCTTGGCCAGCCCGGCCCACGCGAACACCGCTGCCAGCACCATCCGGGCGAACATGGCCGCCCACGGCAGACCACGAGCCAGCCTGGTGCGAGGGATCATGGTCGACCCGTCGCGAGCGAGGCCCACTCGATGTCCTCCCAGCAGGCAGCGTCGATGTCAGGAGGTAGACGTAGGAGCGCTGCGTTCAGTTCCCCGGGACGACCAGATCGAGGGTGGCCAGCAGTTCACGCAGCGTTCACCTATGCTGCTCGACGGCGATCAACTGCACCAGTACGAGCACGACGGCGACACGATCACCCACTCGATCTTCAAGCAGCTCAACTCCAGCTTCGTCACGCCCTTCGACCGTGCGGACATCTACAACCTCGCCTCCGACCTGGACGATGTCATGGACTCGATCGAGGCCGCCACAGACATCGTCGTCCTGACCGGACTGGGCACGCTGCCGCCGAGATGGCTCAGCAGGTGGAACTGATCCTGCGGGCCGCGCAGACCACTGCCGAGGCGATGCCCCGGCTGCAGACGATGAAGGACCTTCCGGACTACTGGATCGAGGTCAACCGGCTGGAGAACGAGGCAGACAAGCCCTACCGGCGGCTGCTGTCCCGGTTGTTCTCTGGGGAGTTCGAAGCCCTCGAGGTCATGAAGCTGAAGGAGGTCGCAGACCTTCTCGAGGAGGCCGCCGACGCCTTCGAGCACGTGGCGAATGTGGTGGAGACCATCGCGGTCAAGGAGTCCTAGGCGGTGGAAGGCACCACCCTCGCGTTGATTGCGATCATCGTCATCGCGCTCGTCTTCGACTACACCAACGGCTTCCACGACGCGGCCAACGCGATCGCGACATCGGTGTCGACCAAGGCCCTGACCCCCCGTACGACGTTGGCATTTGGCCGCGGTGATGAACATCGTCGGTGCGCTGATTTCCACCTAGGTGGCCAAGACCGTCGGCGAAGGGATCATCGACACCCCCACCGGTGGCAATGGGCTCGAAATCGTCTTCGCCGCGTTGATCGGGGCGATCACCTGGAACATGATCACCTGGTACTTCGGGCTGCCCTCGTCGTCCTCACATGCGCTGATCGGTCGGTTTCGGCTTGGGCTTCCTGTTCATGCTGGTGGTGCTCTGGTCCTTTCGCGACGCACACGTCGCCCGAGCCAACCGCGGTTTCCGCTACGCCCAGATCATCTCCGCGGGCACGATGGCCTTCGGGCACGGACTGCAGGACGCGCAGAAGACCATGGGCATCATCACCCTGGCCCTGGTCACGTCCGGGGAGATCGACAGCTTTGACGTACCGCTCTGGGTGGTCATCGCCGCCGCGTTGGCGATCAGCGCCGGGACCTACGCCGGTGGTTGGCGGATCATGCGCACCATGGGTCGCCGGATCATCCAGCTCACCCCGGCCGGCGATTTCTCCGCCCAGACCGTCGCATCCGGGGTGATGATCACTACCGCGACCGTCTTCGCCGTACCCGTGTCCACGACGCACGTTCACCACCTCGATCAAGGGTGTCGGGTCCACGCGTCGGCTGTCGGCGGTGCGCTGGGGGGTGGCAGGGAATATCGTCGCCGCCTGGGTGCTTACCCTTCCCGCGGCCGGTGCGGTTGCGGCCGTGGCCTACTTCATCACCCACGCCCTCGTCGGCTGACCTGCCCGAGTCGCGTGCTCTAGTAGGCGGGACGCGAGCCGGAGAGGTCGGTGGTCGGCATGGCCGGGTCGGACGTGCGATGGGGTACGGCGCAGGCCCGCTGGATCCTGCTCGCGACCATCCTCGGCTCCTCGATCGCGATGCTCGATGCGACCGTGGTCAACGTCGCGCTGCCCACCCTTGCCGACGATCTCGCTGCGCCGCTGTCCGGTCTACAGTGGACGGTCAACGCCTACACCCTGACATTGGCCTCATTCATCCTCGTCGGCGGCTCCCTTGGAGACCGGGTCGGGCGCCGGCGGATCTTCCTGATCGGCATCGCATGGTTCGCGGTCGCCTCCCTGTTGTGCGGCCTGTCCCAAGACATCTGGCAACTCGTCGCCGCCCGAGCGCTGCAAGGCATCGGCGGCGCATTGCTGACGCCGGGCAGCCTGGCGCTGATCCAAGCCTCGTTCATTCCAGCTGACCGGGCTCGGGCGATCGGAACCTGGGCCGGCCTCGGCGGCGTGGCGACCCTGATCGGTCCGTTCCTCGGCGGCTATCTCATCGACACGGTCAGCTGGCGGTGGATCTTCCTGATCAACGTCCCGCTCGCCGCCTTGGCGCTCTGGGTGGGAGCCAGGCACGTACCCGAGAGCCGCGACGAACAGAGTGCGGGGCATTTCGACTGGCTCGGCGCGGCTTTCGCGGTCCTCACCTTGGGCGCCGGCACGTACGCGCTCATCTACGCCGCCGACGATCTCACTCGTCCCGACGTGCTGGTGGCGGCGGTGCTCACCCTGGCCGGTGGCATCGGGTTTCTCAGCAGCCAGCGGCGCGAGGCTCACCCGATGGTCCCGTTGGGCATCTTCTCGTCGCGACAGTTCAGCGCCGCCAACGGGATGACCTTCCTCGTGTACGGCGCGTTGAGTGCGGTCTTCTTCATACTGGTGCTGCAACTGCAGGTCGTCTCCGGTTTCTCCGCGACGGGTGCCGGCCTGGCGTTGATCCCGGTCACCATCCTGATGATGCTGTTCTCAGCTCGGGCCGGCGCACTGGCCGGTCGGATCGGCCCACGGATTCCGATGACGGTGGGCCCGTTGGTCTGTGCCGTCGGCGCGCTGCTGTTCCTGCGCGCCGGGACGGACGCGAACTATCTGACCGATGTGTTGCCCGGAGCGGTCGTTTTCGGGTTGGGACTCACCGTGCTGGTGGCCCCCCTGACAGCCACCGTCCTCGCCGCGGCAGACGATCGATATGCCGGGGTGGCAAGCGGAGTCAACAACGCGGTAGCCCGAGCCGCCGGCCTACTCGCCGTCGCCGGACTTCCGCTGCTGGTGGGACTGTCCACGGAATCCGGCCTGGACCCGGTCGGGCTGGATGCGGCCTACACGCTGGCGATGATCGGCAATGCAGCCCTGCTGGCGGCTGGCGGCGTCCTGGCCTGGCTCACCATCCGTACGCCGTTGCCCACGGCGGATCCGGACGCCGCTGAGGACCCGATTCCGGGTGCCGGTCGGACACCGGCCGAGGCCACGGTCGGACCCCGATCGTCGGCGGCCTCGCCGCCGCTGTCTGAACTGGGCCATGACCGACTGCCCTGCGTCCCCTGCCTCCCGGCACGCAGCAGATCTGGCTGAGCCGGTTAGGACACGGTATGCCCGCCGAGCCGTCGCGCAGCAGCAGCCATCCCCTCGAAGCGCACTTCCGCGAGGCGGTCGGCTCGTTGCGCCGGGGCGAGGCCACCTCAACCGCCCCGGACCAGCATCGGGCTTCGGCCGCCGTACGCGGCGGTTCCGGGTTGAGCCTCGAGCGGTGCCTGGAGCTCTTCGACGCCCAGATCGCCAGCCGGCTGTGTGATCTGGCCGCGCAATGGATGCACAGTCGAGGCCGTGGGTTCTACACGATCGGCTCATCGGGACACGAGGGAAACGCCGCTGTCGCCGCGGCGCTGCGCGTCGACGACCCGGCCTTGTTGCATTACCGGTCGGGCGCCTTCTACATCACCCGCGCCGGTCAATCACCGGGTCAGGATCCGGTACGGGACATCCTGTTCGGGGTGGCTGCCGCCACCCAGGAGCCGATTGCCGGCGGCCGGCACAAGGTCTTCGGGCATCCAGACCTCGCCGTGATCCCGTCGACATCCACGATCGGATCACACCTCCCCCGGGCGGTCGGGATCGCCTTCGCGATCGAACGCGCGCGCAAGTTGGGCCACCGCACACCATGGTCGGCCGATGCCGTTGCGGTTTGCAGCATCGGGGACGCCTCGATCAACCACTCGACGGTGACCGGCGCCCTGAACACGGTTCTGCACACCGTCCATCAGGGCCTCGGCCTTCCGCTGGTCATCGTGTGCGAGGACAACGGGTACGGCATCAGCGTGCCCAGCCCGCCCGGCTGGGTACGGGCGGCGGTCGGCAACAGACCCGGGCTGACCTACCTCAGCGCGGACGGCGGCGATCTCGCCGAGACATTCGACACGGCCAGTCGAGCAGTCGAGCAGGCACGTAGACGACGTCGACCGGTGCTGCTGCACGTAGCGACCGTGCGCTTTCTGGGACACGCCGGCTCTGACGCGGAAGCCTCGTACCGCAGCGCGAAGGCGATTGCCGCCGACTACGACCGAGACCCGCTGGTCCGGACCGCTGCCATGCTCGTCGCGTCGGGACGGCACACACCGACGGACCTACTCGACCGCTACGACCGAACCCGCGAGCACGTGTGGTCAGTAGCCGAGAAGGCAATGGCCAGCCCGACGATCGGCAGCCGCGCAGAGGTGATCGCCCCGTTGGCGCCCCGACGTAGCCGTCAGGCAGCGTCCGGGGCGATCGAGGCAGCCTCGCCGAGTCGGCGCAGCACGGCTTTCGGTGACCGACTGCCCGAATACCAGGGTCCGTTCACTCTGGCCCAGACCATCAAGGCCGGCTTGACCGACGCATTGGCCCTCGACCCTGCTGCCCTCGTCTTCGGCCAGGACGTCGCGGCCAAGGGAGGCGTCTACGGGCTGACTCGCGGCCTGCAACGCGCCTTCGGGCCGGCTCGGGTCTTCGACACGCTGCTGGACGAGCAGGCCATCCTGGGCTTGGCGCTGGGTACCGGCCTTGCCGGGTTCCTGCCGATTCCCGAGATCCAGTACCTCGCGTACCTGCACAACGCCGAAGACCAGCTTCGGGGCGAGGCGGCGACCATGCAGTTCTTCTCGCAGGGCGCCTACCGCAATCCAATGGTCGTCCGGGTCGCCGGGCTGGCCTACCAGAAGGGCTTCGGCGGCCACTTCCACAACGACAACTCACTTGCCGTGCTCCGCGACATCCCCGGGTTGGTCCTTGCCGTACCTGCACACCCACGTGACGCGGCGCCAATGCTGCGCAGCTGCCTGGCCGCCGCTAGGGTCGATGGGACCGTGTCGGTGATGGTCGAGCCGATCGCGCTCTATCACGCTCGGGACCTGCACGGCCCGGAAGACGAGGCGTGGCTCTGGCCGTACGCGGCGCCGGACAAGTGGGCACAGGAGCACGTGGAGATCGGTCGGGCGCGAGTTCACGGCTCGGGGCGCGACCTCCTGATCGTCACCTTCGGCAACGGGCTCCCGATGAGTCTTCGAGTGGCCAAACGTCTGGGCGCGACCGGCATTGCGGTTCGCGTGCTCGACCTTCGGTGGCTGGCCCCTCTTCCGGTCACGGACATCGTACGAGAGGCCGAGACAACCGATCGCGTCCTGATCGTGGACGAGACACGTTGCAGCGGAGGGACATCCGAGGCGGTTATCGCAGGCCTCGTCGATAGTGGTTATACCGGTCGGCTGGCACGGGTCTGCAGCTCCGACAGCTTCGTTCCGCTCGGACCCGCGACAGCACATGTGCTGCTGGGCGAGGCCGAGATTGAAACCGCTGCCCGGCGCCTGCTCCGCTGAGTTCGGTCAGCGCGCGGTTGCGCGAGCAGTCGGGCAGACTGCCGGGATGGCCAACCTCGCAGGGTCCGAGCCCGCTCAGCACGAGGTGTGGCTCGTCCGGCACGGGGCCACCGAGTGGAGCCAGTCCGGAAGACACACCTCGACCACGGATCTGCCGCTGCTGCCCGGGGGGGAGGCAGCAGCTCACGGGATTCCCGCGCGGATCGCGGGGAAGTCCTTCGCCAAGGTCCTGACCAGTCCATTACAGCGGGCCCGGCGTACCGCCGAGCTTGCCGGTTTCCCCAACGCTGTCGTTGACGACCGGCTGGTCGAATGGGCCTACGGCGACTACGAGGGCCTGACCAGTACGCAGATCCGGCGCGGCGATCCGGGTTGGAACCTGTGGACCCATTCGGTCCCTAATGGGGAGAGCGTTGCGGAGGTCGCCACTCGGATGGACCAGGTCATCGGGGACCTCCGTCGTCTCGACGGGCCCGCGCTGGTCTTCGGCCACGGTCACTGCCTGCGCGCCCTGGCCGTGCGCTGGCTCGGGCTGGAGGTAGCACTCGGGAAGTATCTGGTGCTCGGCACTGCCACGCTCAGCGTCCTGGGATGGGACAAGTCCTATCCCGTCATCGAGCGCTGGAACTGTTAGCGCGCCGCAGCTCCGTGGCGATCGTGACCGAAGGGTTCGGCGCAGCTAGACGACTCCACCGACGGTGCCGGCCCCGTATCGCTCGAGTTCAGCGTCCAGATCGAGTCGACTTATCCCCTTACGCCCGTCAAGGACGACCTCGTCCAGCTTGTCGGTCGGGACGAACCAGGCGACCTCAAACTCCATGCCGTCCGGGTCCTTTCCATACAAGCTCTTGCTGGTGCCGTGGTCGCTGGCGCCGCTGAGCGCGCCGGCGGAGTCGAGTGCCTCCCTGATCCGGGCCAGCTCCGCCAGAGTGTCGACCTCCCAGGCCAGGTGGTACAGCCCGACCGTTGACCGGCCGGCTGTCGAGGCGCCGGCGTCGGAGCCGATCTGGAACAGGCCGAGATCGTGGTCGTTGATCGAACCCTCGGCCCGGAGAAAGGCCGCGCCATCGAAACCGTCCCGAAGCATGTCCAGCTTTCGGAACCCGAGGACGTCGGAGTAGAAGGCGACGCTCGCATCGACGTCGCGTACGTAGAGTACTGCGTGGTTGAGGCGGGTGATGGGCATGTCGATGGCTCCTTGTTCGGGTCGTTCGGCCACTGGGTATTGCGGTGGTCCGCCCCGTTGAGTCGCGGAACCCTCGTGCCATACCTAAACGCACGGGCTCCGCGTCTCCGACGGTAGGGTTGTTGCGAAGGAGATCAGGCCTGCGGCTGATCCAGGACCGCTTCGATCTCCACGTGAATGTTGATCTTGTCGCCGACGACGACTCCGCCACCGTCCATCGGCATCTTGATGTCGACACCGAAGTCGTTGCGGTTGATCACCGTGGTGGCCGAAAAGCCCGCCCGGTAGCCGCCGTACGCGTCCGGACCGAAGCCGTTGATCTCGACTGCTAGCGGGACCGACTTCGTGACGCCATGCAGGGTGAGCTCGCCATCGATCACGTGGCTCTCTCCGTCTGCGCGGATGCCGGCGGAGCGGAAGGTGAGCGTCGGGTAGGTCTCGACCTCGAAGAAGTCCTTGCTGCGGATGTGGTTGTCGCGCTGCTCGTTGTTGGTGTCGAACGAGGACAGGTCGATCTCGGCGGTGACTGAGGACTGGGTGATGTCGTCGCTGGTCACCAGGGTGCCGGAGAATGCGCGGAAGTGGCCGCGCACCTTGCTGACCATCATGTGCTTGACGGTGAAGGACACGTCGGAATGCACCGGATCGATGGTCCAGGCGCCGGCGATGTAGCCAGGGAGGGTGGTCTGGACTGTGCTGGTCATATAACTCTCCTGTCGAAAGGAACTTCCGCAGCCGAACAGGCGTCGGAGAGACTAAGGATGTGAACAAGGTAGTTGAGCGTTTGATTATTCCGGTGGAAGGAAACTCTGTGAGTCGTGCCCCGATGGTTCATGCGCCAGCGCAACCCCGTTGGCTCGACGAGCAGGAGCAGATCACTTGGCGGACCTACCTCGCTGCGGCCCAGGCCATCGAAGAGGCCATCCAGGGCCAGCTCCAGCGTGAGGCCAACATTCCGCACATCTACTACGAGATCCTCGTCCGCCTGTCCGAGGCGCCCGAGCAGATGCTGCGGATGAGTGAACTGGCCGACCGCTCGCTGTCCTCGCGCTCCCGCCTGTCACACGCGGTGAGCCGTCTCGAGGAGCGCGGATGGGTCGCTCGCCAGGCCTGCGCGGACGACGGCCGGGGAATGCTGGCGGCGCTCACGGCCGAGGGCGTGGCCGCCATCACCGAGGCAGCTCCGGGCCACGTTCGCGCCGTACGGGAGCAGATTTTCGACCGGCTCAGGCCCGACCAGGTCAAGCAGCTACAAGAGATCGGCGAAGCGATCATCGGTGGTCCAGCGAGTTTCTGACCAGCGCCGGAGATCGTGCCAGGCTGAGTGGCATGGCGAAGATCAGGCTCTACACCGAGGCGACGGACAAGAAGGCATTCGCCTGCGCCCTGGACTGGCCGGGATGGGCCCGCGCGGCGAAGACCGAGGACCTCGCGATCGAGGCGTTGGCCGCCTACGCCGACCGGTACGCGCCGGTCGCCTCGGCCGCCGGGATTCGCTGGCCTGCACGGCTGGACTTCGAGGTCGTCGAGCGGCTGAAAGGCTCGGGCAGCACCGAGTTCGGGGTACTGGACAAGCCGCCGAGAGCCGACTTCGACAAGATCACTGCGCTCTCAGCTGGACGGCAGGCCGCGTTGCTGCAGGCCAGTTGGGAACTGCTCGACGACATCGCGGCACATGCCCCAGCTGCGCTGAGAAAAGGTCCACGCGGCGGCGGCCGGGACCGGGACAAGGTGGTCGAGCATGTGATCGCGTCCGAGGCCGGCTATGCCCACCGGATAGGGATCCGGAAGGACCCCAAGACTTCTGACCTGTCCACCGCCGCCGTAAACAGCCGGCGGGTGCAGATCATCGCGCTGCTGTCCGCCGCCTCGGACGGTGCGCCGCTGATCGAGAAGGGCTGGCCGACCCGCTATGCCTTACGGCGCTTCGCCTGGCATGTCCTTGACCATGCCTGGGAGATAGCGGACAAGAGCCAGACATGACTGAACCGAACAAACAACCAGGCCGTTGGCGGCAGCCAACACCGAGGCTGAGCGACGAACCGGCCGAGGCATGAGAAACGCCGTACCCAGGTGTGGGTACGGCGTTGTCTCACAGTGGAGGTGCCGGGAATCGAACCCGGGTCCTTCGGTGCTAAGACAGGGCTTCTCCGGGTGCAGTTCACATCGTCTCTACTCGGCCCCACTGATCTCGTGAACTAGTCGGTGTGACAGGCCCAGTTGCTGTTTGGTGTCCCGCACGCCCCCGCAACCGGGTCGTACGGTGATCCTCCTAGCGGCGCCAGGGTCCGGGCCGGAGGCCCTCCCGGTCTGACGGACTTCAGGCTCGCTTAAGCAGCGAGAGCGAAGTCGCGCTGACTATTGTCGGCGCTTGATTTTTTTGCAACGCATGGTTAACGAGCTCATCGTTGCCTTCCTCGACCCGCTTCCCCTGCCTCGACGAACGAAGTCGAGACCATTCACCCCCTGTGTAGTTATGCACTCACCCTAACGTGCCGGACCCGGCAGGGATTCCGGTTTTGCCGGGGCGGCCGCTTCGGGCTCGTCGGCCGGGTCGACAGAGACCCGGACGTACCCGCCGCCGAGGTAGGCCTGCTGCACCCGCTCGTCGTCGAGCAGGGCGCTCGGCTCGCCCTCCATGAGCACACGCCCGCGGTCCATCACGTATGCGTGGTCGGCGATCTTGAATGCGGCCCGGACGTTCTGTTCGACCAGCAGGATCGCCAGCCCCTCGTCGGAGCGCAACCGAGCCAGAGCTGCGAAGATCTCCCGGATCACACGGGGGGCAAGGCCCAGACTCGGCTCGTCGAGGATCAGCACCGAGGGCCGGGCCATCAGGCCGCGCCCTACGGCGAGCATCTGTTGTTCGCCACCGGACAGCGTCCCGGCAGCTTGACCGAGTCGCTGCGCCAGCCGAGGGAAGTACTCCACGATCTGGGCACGACGCGAGGCCAGCGCGGTCTTGTCCCGTCGACGGGTCCAGGCGCCCAGAGTCAGATTGTCCCCGACCGTCAGGGACGGGAAGACCAGCCGATTCTCCGGTACGTGAGCCAGACCGGCCGCGGCAATCGACTCCGCTCCCAGGCGCGTCACGTCCCGGTCACCGAGCCGCACCGAGCCGGAACTGGCCCGCAGCAGCCCGGACACCGCGCGCAGCAGGGTGGTCTTACCTGCGCCATTTGCGCCGACCACGGCAGCGATCGAGCCTGGTTCCACACCGACGCTCACCCCGTGCAGCACTTCCAAGCGGCCGTACCCTGCGTACACATCACGGATCTGAAGGCTCACCGGGCCCCCTCGGCGTCCTCGGCCGCCAAATCGCGTACTGCCGCAGCTGCCTCCGGGTCGTCGTCCTCCACACCCAGGTATGCGGCAAGGACGGCGGGGTCGGTACGGATCTCATCGGGCTGGCCGAGGGCGATCAGCGCCCCGTCGTCGAGTACCGCAACCCGGTCAGCGAGGGCCAGTACCGCCTCGACGTCGTGCTCCACCAGAACGATCGCCATGCCGCCGGATCGCAGCCGGCGCAGCAACCCGGCCAGCTCACGGCGTTCGGCTCCGGACAGTCCGGCCATCGGTTCGTCGAGCAGGAGCAGGTCGGGTTCGGTGGCCAGGGCTCGGGCGACCTCCATCAACCGCTGGCGGCCGAAGGGTAGATCTGCAGCGGGCCGATCTGCATCCTCGGCCAGCCCGACCATTCCGATCATCTCGCGCGCAGCAGCCACGATGGCGCGTTCTTCGGTGCGGGCGGCGAATCCGAGCATGCTGCGCACCAGGCCCACCCGGCTACGCAGGTGCCGCCCGACCATCACATTGCCCAGCACCGTGGAGGAGCTGAACACCTGCAGGTTCTGAAACGTCCGAGTCGCTCGGTGGCGGGCGAAAACGTGCGGCTTGCGGCCGTCGATGCGCTGGCCGGACAGCACAACGGAACCGCCGCTGGGCGCAGTGACACCGCTGATCATGTTGAAGCAGGTGGTCTTGCCCGCCCCGTTGGGTCCGATCAGTGCCATGATCTCGCCGGCGGCCACATCGAAGTCCACGTCGTCGACGGCCACGACACCGCCGTACCGCTTGGTCAAGCCCTGCACCTCGAGCAGCGTCGTACCCGGTGCCGGACGACCCTCGCGGACGAGCAACGCCCCCTCTCCAACCGACTCAGGGGACCCCTGCGACGTTAGGTTCGTAGGAATCTTCCCCTGATCCGGGTCGATCCGCCCCTCCGAGGCTGGCGCACTCGGCACAGAACCGCTTCGCGGCGCGCGCAGGCCAGTCACCGCCCGGAATGCCTGATGCAGCCCACCAGGGAGGAAGATCATCACCAGCGTCAGGATCACGCCGAAGCCGATCAGCTGAACTTCGCCGCTGGCGCCGGGAACGATCACCGGGATGAAATCGCGAAGGCCCTCGTCGAGGAAC
>Ga0136619_10000551_pt1 | contig 14282 bp, 17 predicted proteins | sample AntDrymUQ3532106_2_FD_104807 | JGI IMG/M metagenome (GOLD analysis project Ga0136619, IMG submission 104807) | Polar desert sand microbial communities from Dry Valleys, Antarctica - metaG UQ353 (21.06) | ecosystem: Environmental > Terrestrial > Soil > Desert | place: Antarctica: Dry Valley...
CGAACTTCGCAGAATAAACCTTCCACGCTGTGAGTATCCTGGAGGATGGCTGTGGGCGACGCCTCGGAGCGGCCTGACCCTCCTTCCACGTGGGCCAAAGGTGCCTTGCAAGTGACTCGTCGGCCGGACACCGTGGTGTCGCCCAACGGCCACCAGGAGCCGGGGCGTCGTGACCTCATAGGAGCTCGCCTCTGACGTGACCCCTCACAGTACCTCGTCCGTTCTCTCCCGCTCCTCGGATGGAAGCTGATGGCGACAGCGAAAGGAGTTTGGAACGTGACGACGATCAGCGCCGAGAGGCCGGACACCGAGGTTGCGGTGATCCTGTTCGCTTGTCCTTTGCGCCACGACCCCACTCTACAGGATGAACGTCTCCCCACCGTTACGGAACCCGTTACGATGCCAAGAAGTGAGCGAACTTCTCAGAAGCCCCTAAAGGCGAAGTTCGCAGAATTTACCTTCCACGCACTCCGGTGAATACGCTGTCTGAAGAGGCGTAGAGCTTCGTTCGGTGGCATCATGTCCTTGTGTTAGAGGTAGCGAGAGGAGAGGTGCTATGTCTACTTCGGGCCTTATCCGGGGGAGCGGCCTAGCGGCTCTATTAGGCGGGGCGCTTTGGGTGGTGGTGTTTGCCATCTACGCGTTGAGGGCCTCGGGACCGGGGGCGGAACCTCCTTACAGGAGCTTTGAGGGCCTTGGCTTTCCTGGCCTGCTTTCCCTGCTGCTCATCGCTTTGGGCTTCATGGGCCTTGATTGGCCGACCTGGCGGGGGAAGGTTACGGGAGGCTCGGGAGGGGGCTCGGGAGGGTAGGCTTCGCTCTGGCCCTACTCGGGGTCTTCGTGATATTCGGCAGCGGCGCCTCAGGGACCGTGGGAATAATCGGGGTTGTCGCCCTGATGGTTGCCTCGCTATTGGTGGGTGCGGCCGCTCTGCTTACGCGCGTGCTTCCCCGCTGGGGGGCAATAGTGCTCATAGTTGGCTCGCTGACGTTCTTTTTGTTTGACACCGAGAGTGCCCGGGCGTGGTGCGCGGTGCCCTACGGGGTGGCGTGGATAGCGTTGGGCTACCTGCAGTGGGCTGGTCGGGGAGTGCAGCTGCAGGGACCTACACGCGCTAGATGAACTTCGCAGAATTTGCCTTCCACGCTCTCGGGCACACAAGGGCTGCTTGCTTCTACGGGTATCGGAGACTCAGCTTCGGATAAAGCCTTCCTGGGTAGACCTAAGACATGGCGCGCCTGCTGAAAAAGACGAGCCTGCTCGGCATTCTGGATGTCGTCGAGCAAATCATTTACTACTTCGTGGCGCTTGCCTTGATCGTCCCCATCGTGATGCTCTTTGTCTCCGCAGCGATGAGCATGCTGCAGGTATCAGAGGTCGGAATCCTTCTGACGGTGCTTGCGATCCTCGACCGCGTGTTGTTGGTCTTCATCTTGGTCGAACTGCTCGACACGATCAGGATCATCAGGCGAGAGCACGGGATCATTATCGCCGAACCATTTTTGCTAGTCGGGCTGATCGCCGTCGTGCGGCGTATACTATTGATCACCGCCCAAATCGAGCAAGCTACAAGCATAAACGAGTTTCAAAGACTGCTCGCCGAATTGGGGGTAATGGGGGGTCTGGTAGTCGTCCTGACGATCGCCCTCTTCTTCGTCCGCCGCACGCATCGTTCCGAGCGGGAGACAGCAAGGAGTTCCTGAGTTCCGCCCGCCCCCCTTTCCCAGTGGAAATATTCCGGAACCGGATACGGTGGCGCACCGGAGCTATGCGGACCCCTCCCACCAGAAGAATTCTCGGAAGTTCTGCCCGTAGCGAGTTGCAACGGCTCGCAACGAATCCTCGCAACGAATCCTCGCAACGTATGTATCCGCCACCCCCAAACTGGGGCGAAGTGGGTGGCAGTGGCGGGCATCGGTGGGATAGGACGGAAAAACCGGCGGGGATTGTAACCACGAACTTCGGAGAATTTACCTTCCACGCACGAAACCTCGCCACGGTAGCACTACATATATCTGTACTCCCGCCGGTGGAAAGTACGCTGACCTAGAGCAAACCTCCCTATCATCTTTGATGGCGTCCGAGTGAGCATCCTGGACGGCGCCCAGCAGGGCTGGGGATGGCTTGCAAACCTCAGCCGCTCAAGATGGCTCTTGGCGAATCGAGCATAGACGAACAGAACTCGTCGAGGCTTGAAGCGGCCCTTCGAGGATCGGCTGTGCCGAGTACGGACTCGACGAGGAGCCTACCGCTGGTGCTAGTCTTGGTTCTCTCCGTTCCGGTCGTCGGTCTCTTGCCGGTTCAGCAGCGCGAGCGTCCGCACCCGGGCCACCTTGTCAAGAGCCCCCGCCTTCTCCAGGATGACGTTGGCCACCCCCTCGCCCTCGCGGATGATGCCGAGGAGCAAATGCTCCGTACCGACGTGGTCGTGCCCGAGGCGCCGGGACTCGTCGACCGCTAGCCCGATCACCTTGCGCACGCGTGGCGTGTAGGGCACCCACCCCGGTGGGGGAACCTCTCCTCCGGCCGGATACCCCGCGCCCCCCACGATGGTTTCGACGACCTCGCGTGTCTCGCGCAAGTCTACCCCGAGCGAGCCTAGCGCCCTCGCGGCGCCCCCCTCGCCTTCCCGGATCATGCCTAGGAGCACGTGCTCGGTGCCGATGTAGTTGTGGCCGTAGCCGTGAGCCTCCTCGTGTGCCAGGGTCAGCGCCCGGCGGGCGTGCCCGTCGAGCCTCGTGGCCAATTGCCTGTCCCGATCCCACGACGGGCAGTAGTTCGGCAGGGTCAAGGACAAGAGGTCAGTGACCACGCTCGTGACAGAACGCTCCTCCGAGACGGCTACCTGCTTGAGCCTGTCATAGAGCCGACGGGGCACCTCCAGCCGACGGCGATTCTCGCTCGATGGCACCTTACACTCCTTCCCGGACACGCTAACCCTCTCGCTAAAGAGTATACCACCGTATTACGGTGGTATACGAGACCGTTCGTGCGGCGAGAAGAATCTCCGGAAGTTCGGGCGTGTTCCGGCGTTCCTAAGACCGGCCAAGCACTTGGCGGCGTCCCAGTACAACACCCGGAGAGTCCGACGATGAGGTCCTTGAGTAGTGCGGTTGGGTAGGCACCTTTCCCGCCAGCCATGGTGGTCAGGCTATGCGTCACGCACTTCACGGCGCGGTTTGACCTGGGGTACTGTCTATGCGGTGTGGAGCTGAACTCAGCCTCGGGCATCACCACGGTGATCTCGGTGATTGGGATGCTTCAAGCTCCCGAGCATCTCGTAGCCGCTGTTCACGCTACCCAATCGCGGCAGAGAACAAGGAGCCCTGCAGAGCCTGCGGCCTGTTGTGGGCTCTGCGGGAAGCGTAATCCTTGAGCCTGAGCGCTTTGAGCCACCCGGCCTCCCCAAGAGTGTCCAACTCAAACAGCCTCAGTTGCGGTCGGCTTCTATGGTAGTTCGTCTCGAAGAGCCTGGGCTTCTTGACCTCCCTCAGACGCTTGGTGCTCATGGAGTATCGGACGTCGTAGCGGGCGAGAGTGTCCCCGGCGAACTCCACAGCAAGGCTCTCGGTACCCAACCACAGGGCTACTTCCCTGCGGGCCAGCCCTTCTTCAGCATAGATTTTCCAGTGCTTCAACCGAGCATACCCGGAGACATCCAGGATGCGAGTGAAGCGAGTGGAGAAGAACGCTCGCTGTAGATCCTCCGGCCTATGCCGTACTCCGGTGAGAAAACCCAGCACCTCTGCGGGGCAGCTTGCGCAGGAGGGCCAGACCAACATCTACCTAAGCTCGCAATGGGTACAGCTTGAGGCCACGATAGTTACCGCCCTGGACCCTTACCCCGATGCCGCTGCCGCCGTAGCCACGGCCCTTGAGGAGGTGCCTAATGGGCGACGCTAAAACAATCCTCGCCTGTGCCCTACGGGGCAAGCCCTGTAAGCGTATAAGCATAGAGGAGATGGCGAAGGTTGGTACCGGGGTCTGCCACTGGCCCCGGCCCGAGCGGCGCGAGGACGAGGTGTTTCTGGTCTTTTACGAGATCAAGTTGCGAGGCGAGCCGTATAAGCCCCTGTGCGATGCCTGTCCTTTACACGAGCTGGAGAGCAAACCCGCCAGGCATCTGACCGTTGTGGGTGCCTACACCTTTGTCGATGAGCCTCCGCCGCTCCCGCAGGAGCGGGGATCGCGCTTTCCCGTCCCTCTCGGCCAAACCAACCTTGAGCCTCCGCCTTGAACCTAGATGCTTACAGCGGGAGGGAGACAGCCCCTTGGTAGCCCACCCTAGCCTAGAAACGGTCCTGTACCACGAGGAGTACGAGGCCTTGGCCGAGCACTTGCTAAGCCTGGCCCCGCCCGAGGTCGATCCGCGCGGCAAGCACACAGCCGAGACCTGGTTCTACGGTGGCGTCTTTCCCGCGATGGTTGTCCGGAGCAACGGCTACAGCGACACGCCCACCGAAACGGGTAGCAACCAGGTGCCGGGCGAGCTTGACCTGGTTGTCGAGTTCAAGTACCCGAGCATCGGCACGATGGCCCAGCCGGACGGTGGGTCGTATGCCCAGCGCGAGACGCTTAGGCTACATAGCTTGTGGCGTAGCAACCTCTATGACCCGGCCACAACCGCCCGGACAATGGACGGCAAGTATCGGATGATCGCCATCCTGAGCATGGATGAGGGCGACCGGGACCAGTACGGCAACATCCTTGCTGCTGATAACGATAGCGACAACATCCTTTGGGTTTGCAGATGCAACGTACGGGCTTACCAGTAAGCAACGACAACGAACGGAGGCAAGATGAACGTGCACAACCCTGGCGGCCAGATCGTCTTGAGCCAGGAGGCTTTTGACATCATGGTTTCCCGCGTTAAGCGGACTACTGAGGGACATGTCGTTATAACCCAGGGGGTTTATTACGGGCTGTTGCTCAGTATCGAGCAGGCAGAGGCGGAGGATAGTTCGCCGGTTGAAGATCAGCCGCGACAGTCCTGGTGGCGCAGGTGGCGCTCGCAGCTCTAACCTAGATACTCACAGCGGGGCACGGCGGGTTTTTCTCCTTTCGGGACCGCCGACCATCTGCCCCGCCGTGGTGGGCGTGGCCGACAACCCACGGCCCACCTTTTAGGGGCGTACTGTGATGGGGCCATCCGGTACGCCCCTAGCCTTGCCTGACAGCCGCGAGGATCGGTTCTAAGGGCCTGCTCGTGCCCTTAAAGGGGCATTGCCCCACCCGCATACCCATGAGATACTACGGGGCGTGGACAACGCACAGGACGCCGGAGGGTACGAGCGTATGACGGTAGCCGAGGCCGCCGAGATCCTTGGCATCTCCAAAGAAGCCATACGCAAGCGCATTACCCGAGGGACGCTGCGTAGCGACAAAGACCCGGACGGTACGGTGTACGTGTACCCTCCGCTGTCCGGTACGCCGTCCGGTACGGGCAGCGAGGACCGGGACCTCCTGTACCAGGAGCAGCGCGAGCGGATCGCTTACCTAGAGCGGCAAGTCGAGGAGGAACGGGAGGCCAGGCGTAGGGCCGATACCTTGCTGGCCCGGCTGATGGATCGGGTACCCGAGCTTCAAGCGGCTACAGACGGCCCCGTAGGCGCACGAGAACGCGACGAGGCGGGCGAGGAGCCGCCCGATAGGGGTACGGCACCCCACCGTCCCTGGTGGCGTTTCAGACGGTAGGCACCACCCCTAGTGGTGCAACACAACTACCCTCAACCCCTCAACTTGACGTCCCGCGTTCTGCGTGTAACAAACGCCTCTAGGTAATCGAGCAACAGGAGGTGTAGGCATGGCAAGGGGAAAGAACGACGTATCAGGTACAGGGCAAGGTGCCCTATTTGAGATGGAGCCGGAGGGCAACCTGCCGCCCAAGCTTCAGGAGCCGTTGAAAATACAGCCCTTTAGCATCCTGAACGCCCGCTCAGGTTATTGGCAGGCCCGCAAGCGGGCGTGGATAAGCCTGGGCATGCAAAGCGAGCTGGGCCGGGGACAAGACCTCGCCAAGCGTAGCGATCAGACCCGGGACAAATGATGGAAGTAGCAGTACAAAACGGGTCGGCTGTGGGGAAGCAGGAGAAGGCGGCGAAGCTGGAGGAGTTAGCCGCCCGGATTGACGAGAAGCACCGCGCCCACGATGCAACAGTCAAATCCGCCCTGCGGCAGATGAGCACCGCTCTAGACCACGCCCTGGACGCGGGCGACCTGTTGTTAGAGGCGAAGAAGCTGTGCCCGCACAAAACCTGGAAGCCCTGGGTCCGAGCCAACTGCGAGGTGTCGGTCAGGCGGGCGGAGGAGTACATGTACATGGCCGAGCGCCGCGACAAGATATTGGAAGAGTCAAAAGCGCGCAACGGCGCGTTTTCTAGTATCCGGGCAGCGTTGGATTTTCTTAGGAGGACGCGCTACACGGGCGGCGGTTGGTTCCAGCAGGAGTCGGAGCTGCCGACCCCGCAGGCCGAGAGGGAGCTAACCCCAGCGGAGATAAAGCGGCAAAGGGCAAAGGAACGGGCGGAGGCCCGAAAGGAGCAGGGGCTTCTACGGAAGGCCGAGTATGCGTTGCATACCGGAAACTACGACCCTCCCGACGACCTTACCGACTGGGAATTCAAGAACTGGCAAGGCGGGCTTCATGATGCCCTAACGGTGCGCGAGGAGAACACGCAAAACATACTCGAAACCTTTTCTCACGTGCTAGCAACCCTCGTAAAGCACGTCGAGCCGGAGGCGGTGGGCATGTACCTGGCAAACGAATGCCGTGGGGAGATCCCCAAGTTCGTGGAGGGCGAGGCCTGGCTACAGCGCGTGCTTGTGGAGGCCGAAGGGCATGTCCGACAGCGCGCGCGGTACGACGAGGCCCCGAAGCTGGGGGAGGAGCACGTGCTTGAGGGTGCCGAGCAGGAGCAGGGGCGATAGTGCCCACGAGGCTTGCGAGAATGCGCCGAGTCGGCCTGCGTGGGGCCGGGCAAGGGGTATATACCTCCCCACCGACAGGGCGGCGTACAGCGTTACAAGCAGGGTGCCCGATGCTCGATGAACTACCTATACTGATCGTTCTCGGAAGTACGCTGTGCCGTACGCGACAAGCGCCTGCATAAAGATACCCCTGGGCTGCATAAAGGGGCACGCTAGCGTGCTCGGCAGCGGCCCTTGCTACAGGGCTTGTGCCGCTTGCATAAGTATCGGGGTAGCTGTATAGCCCCTGTTCCCCGCAGTACGGTGCATAAAAAGGCGTCCCCCGAAAGGGACGCCCAGGGCGGCTGTTGTGGGTTACTTACTCGACCGGCTCGCCGTTGACGATCTCGCACCCCGTGATGTAGTCCTCCTCGTCGGCGGCGACACGGTCGCCTAAACCGGTGCCGCACAAAACATCGTCCGGTCCACCGTCTGCGGCGTCCACGAAGTCGTTGCCGTTGCCACCAAAGAGGGTGTCGAGCTTGGAGCCGCCAACCAGATAGTCAGCGCCCTTGCCGCCGTTCAGTGAATCTTCGCCTTTGCCGCCGTACAGTTCGTCATCACCAGGCTTACCATTCAATGAATCGAAACCGCTAAGGCCGTAGATGCTATCCGTTGCTTCAGTTCCGATCAGCGTATCCGGTCCATTGGTCCCGACAAGCGTTGCGGCCCACGCCGCGCCTGCAAGGGCCGAGGCCATCAGTAGCGCCAGGGCCACCGCAACCACAGCCCGCCGTATCCTCGTCGCCATCTCCTTACCTCCTTGCCTCGAGTTTGTGCCGACCGCGGAGACCATCTCATAGGAGCTCGGCGGCAGCGAGTACCGACCCTCGACCAGGTTTACGGTTTGCCCTGCGGCGGCGTTCAAAGAAGCCCTGGCCCGAGTCGCCTGTCTTATGTACACAGGGGCTTTAGGGCACGGGTGCCTACATAAGAAAACCCCGGGGCATCTTGGAGGGGGGAAAGAGATGCTCGGCCCGGGGCGTAATACGCTGAGTCTACTGCCCGGTTAGCGAGGCTACGAGCCCCCTAGCAACAACGAAGCCCCGACCGCAAGGAGCCAGACAGAGCTTATCAGTAAACAGGCCCCTTCTAAGGGTCGTTGACGGTTTCGGTTTATAAGTTCCTGAAAACCCCAGTTATCAGGCTGGGGGATCTTTTTGTTTGTCTAGTCTGATAAATCGGGGTCTCACAGGGTCATCAACGTACTCAAAATGCTCATCAACAGGCAAGGCAAAAATCCGTTTGTCAATCCGCCGCACCTTATGGGTAAAGTGGTTGTAAAAGACCCTGAATGCGCCCTGTCCTATGTCAAAGACCACTGCGCCTATGTCTTGGTTTAAGTCCTGTCTCAGCTGGCGGTCTTTGTACCCAAAGCGATACCCAACAGTCTAGTATGAAAATAAGGTCGCCGCCTGGAGGAGCCTGACAATAGAGAATCTAGTATTCGTGCTCTAAGGCAACAGTTTGGGGTGCCCTCAAGGCTCCTGCGTCACACTGGTGTACGGGCTCTGCGGCACCAAGCAGCGCCGACGTCGGACCACGCGACGACCTCGTCCTTATTTTCATCCCTTCGGGGTGGCCCGGCAAGGGCCATGGGACACTGGTGTGAAAATAGCCTTGGCGGCACCTCATTTTCATAGCGTCGGTGTGGCCCGGCAAGGGCCATGGTGCACTGTTGAGGGTTAGCTCTTGGGTAGACGTACTCATGGTACTCCTGACCTCGCAATAACTCCTCGGGAGTTTGGGCAAAAACAAAGGAATGCAGATCATAAAAAACAACAGCCGTGTGGTGAGTCGGGTACTCCCTGAATTTCCGGCGGGCGGATCCTAAATCCTTTCCAAAACGCTCATGAAACGTAGGGTGCCAGTAACCGGCTGCCTGCCCCCCGCTTAGCTCTCTTGCTATTCTTTGCTCTTCCTCAATCTCACGCTTCTGAGGAGCAAAAGTCTTCACTTCAACAAGGGTGTGAAAATCTGGAAGCCACAGATCCGGGCGCTTTGTACCTGTTTCTCCAACGTGTTTCTCAAAGTCAATGCAGAATACACCCCGCTTTTTGAACTCAGCTATCGTTTGATCAACTAATTTTTGGTGTTCGTCTGAGGCACTCATGTCAACTGTTCTAGCGGGGGGATCAGGCGTTTCAAGGTTAGGGTCGAGAATGGCGAAGGCAACGTCCGCCCGATGACGCTGAGAAAGCTAGCCAGGGCGCTCGGTATGCCGGTCGATCAGCTGCTGGAGGACCACTAGCGAATTAGTAGGTTGTACCGACGCTAGCGTCAGGGCCGATCAGGCCCCGTTACAGATCCTCGTAATCTTCCTCCACCGCCACCCGCTCGAGGTAGGCAACAAGGGCCGGGGCTAGCTCGTCGGCCCGCTCGGTAGTCCCGTAAAGTACATGGGACAAAGCGGCGGCGGTAGGCTTGAACAGCTTGTTGGGGTTGGCCCGACATTGCACAAGCTGTTTTGCTAGCCAGTCAGGAGGATCCTCTAGCAACTCGGCGGCGTCCCGGTACTTGTGCCCCGCCTTGTCAGGGGCACCGAAACAGCCACTGGACGACCCCTCGGGGCCGGTTCCCTCGGGGCCGGTTGTTTTTTCGCCGTTCGGGTTACCGAAGTTACCGAAGTTGCCGTTAGTTGCCGTTTTTCCAGATCCTTCCACTCGTGACGCGGAATGGACAAAAGTTGCGGATTTGGGGTAACCCTCGGTAACCCCTTTTTCGGAATCCGGCGATTTGCGGGTGTTTTGTGGGTTACCGAAGTCTGGGGGATCGGTAACCGGGTTACCGTTGTTCTCCGTTTCCGTCCCATCTTCGGGCGCGGCAGGGCCGTTATTCGCCTCAGGATCGGTAACCCTGGCGGGGTCTGGGCCGCCGTCGTGGCGTAGCGCGATGCCCCGGCGAATCTTGACATTTCCCTTGCCGGTATCCTTCTCGAAGCCACGCTCGGTAAGGCTGTCGGCAAACCGGCGGCTACTCTCCGGGTGCTCGTGGGAGTCCTCGCACCACTTGCCGTAGGCGGCGTACAGATCGGCAAACTTGCACCATACGCTAGGCTCCACGATGCAACATTCCTCTATGAACGCCGCCAGGGCGTCCATCTCGGTCCTGTACCCCTGTGTAGCTTCGAGAATCTTGTCTGATTCGCCCAGGCCGTCCCGTTGCCAGTCCATACAGCCGCGCACCATCCAAGCTAGGACGCCCGGCAGCTCCTCGCGTAGCTTGCGCGGTAGGCTACGGTCGGCCTTAGCGCCCGTGAAGCGTTGGTCAAAGGGTATGAGCCTAATGCGGTCCCAGATAGCATCGTCGGTACCGTGGATCACCGGCTTGTTGTTGGTCGACAGCCACAGCTTGAACTCGGGCCGGAAATCGAAGGGCTCGGCAAACAAGAACCGGGCGGTCACCGTGTCCGTGCCAGTCAGGTTCTTGATCTTGCTTTCGGCCAGGGCACGCCCCTTTTCGACCTCGGCGGCGGAAACAAACCTCGCGCCCTTGAGCGCGGCAACGTCGTTGCCTATGCCGGTATGCCGCTTGCGTAGGACCGTCTCGGTGTCGGTGTTCCTGGCATAGTCCCCGAGTACATCGCGCAACAGTTCTACGAGCGTCGTCTTGCCGTTCTTGCCCGAGCCGTGGAGGATGGCGAAGGCTCGTTCCTCGGTGCTACCCGTTAGGGAATACCCCGCGAACCGTTGTACAAAGGCAATCCGGTCCTCGTCGCCCTCGAAAACCTCGTTGATGAACCGCATAAACCGCGGGGCCTCGGCCTCCGGATCGTACTCGACCAGGGCGACCTTGGTTATAAGGTCCTCGCGGCGATGCTCGCGTATCTCGCCGGTCTGTAGGTCTAGGGTGCCGCTCAAGGTATTGAACGCCCACACGTCGGCGTCTAGCTCGCCGGGTGAAACAGGGACGCCCGGCTCGGTACGGGCAAGGTATAGGGCGTCGGTAATGCGCGTTTTCGACTCGGAGCGCTTGGCATGATCGGCCAGGGCCTTACGGGCCTTGTCGTCATCCTCCGCGGCGGCCTCGACGTAGATCCTACGCACCGAGTCCTTCATCAGCCGCACGACCTCGCCGCTGTCGTCCACGCGCCACCGCTTGCCATCCCAGACCAGCCACTTGCCCCAGGGGTGGCAGTAATGCACGTTGTGGCCGTGGTCCCGCACGAACCGCTGTGCGTTGCCCCAGTCCGTAAGCCTGTATGCGGGCTCGTCTTGCTCGGCGGTACTACCCGAACCGCCGTCCTCCTGGGTGACGCTAGCGTGACCGCCGACGTGGGCGTTCCTGCCGCTGGCCTGTAGCTTCGCGTGGATGCGTTCGTACTCCCCGCGCCCGCCGTCCCTGTGACCTGTGTACTTCTCGTAGCCGAGCGTACGGTCCCGCTCGTCCAGGGCGTCAACTATCACGCGCCCGTTTGCGCCCGCGTTGTACAGAATGCGCCCGATCTTCATCAGCGTGGCCGACTTGTCTACCTCGCCGCCCTCTTTGCGCTTGGGCCGCTCCCCGCGCCAGACACTCATAGCCTCGGGGCCAAGCCTGACCGGTGGATCCTCGGCGTTACCGTCGCTTTGGGGTGGGGCGTTAGGCTCCTCTACCTCCGGCAGCCGTTCGTCCAGCTCTGCCGGGGTATAGGAGCAGCTACCGTCGATCTTACGAACCCTGACCAGCGCAGTCCCCTCGTGCTTGTGGTTCACCGTGCCCGGCACTCGTAGTAACTGCGAAAGGTCAAAGCCGGAAGTATCTGCGCCGCAAACGAAGGCCAGGCGCTTGTTAAGCTGCTCGGCTATCTCCGGCGGCAGGGGATCACTTAGCCGCCAGTAGACGTGGTAGCGCCCCGGCGAGGACTCAACCACCGCGGTGGGGCTTAGCTGCCCGTTGGGTACCTCCGCGCCGTCTAGGTCGCCCCACAAGGTACGTACCGGCGCAGCGTTTTCCTTTACCCGCCTTTTCGCGGACAGCAGGTGCGCACAGAAGTAAACCTCGCGCCCCTCTGTCGCCTTATCGTGCGCCCACTCGGCGGCTGCCCCTGCCTCCTGCGGGTAGGCGAAGTACTCGGACTCGATGCTTTCGCGGGGTATCTTCCCGCGCTCGTCGCGGAGCCCCGTGAACACCTGCAGCAAACCGCGCTCGCCGCCGAAGATGTGTTGCCAGAGTCGCGGGGCGTCGGCGGCCGCCTCTTCGGCGCTCATGCGGGGAACCCCGCGGCCCGTAAGGAGGTTATGCTGTATACTTCCATTCATATCTCCTTTGCCCCTTGGCTCGTAGACCGCAAAATCCGGAGCTGAGGGGCTTTCGCTTGCCCGCTGCTATCTTCCCCAGTATAAGGCCACAACCGCCTACAGCGCAAGCTAGTAGCCTTTTTATGTATACAAACGTCGACAAGGTTGTTATTCTACAGGAGCCGTAACAGAGGCTACGCGATAGGAGTTAGGTTTTGGAGCGGGAGTTTTCCCTAGCGAAGCGGTTGCAGGTTATCCGCCTGGAGCGTGGTTTGACGCTGCGACAGGCGGAAGAGATGACTGGGGTAGACAAAGATACGATCTCGAGGATAGAGCGTGCCAAGAGGCACCCGCACGGCCCCACGCTTGCGCGGCTTGCTAAGGGGTACGGGGTTCCGGTTGCAGATTTCATAGAGGAGCCTGCCCCTTTAGCTGAGGCCCCGGCTACGGGGCTGGCCACCCTCGATCCCTGGGCCATGCTTGCGGAGCGAGACGCCGACCGGCGGGCCGCGGTACTAAAGGCCGCTACGGACGAGGAGCGCGAGAGGTACGTGGCCGAGCTTGACGATGCTATAGCCCGCGTCGAAGTTGCCCTCTCCCAGGACGCCGCTAACCCGCCTGTCGCGGAGGACGAGAAGGCAGCGCATACCGTACGGCTTGGCAAGCTGTGGGAGCTCCATAACTCCTACGTCATCTTGCGTCACGAGGCCGAGCCTGTTGTGTTGTCCGAGCCACAGGTGGCCAGGGAGCTGGTCCCCGCCTAATGAACGCCGCGGCCCTGTTCCTACATTTGCAGGCGCGAGGCTTGAAGCTGGCGCTTGTGGACAGGCCCGAGTGTCCGGACAGCTACATGATCAGTATTCGGGGCCTTAAACACCTGGAGCCCGACGACAGCGAGCAGCCCACCACAGGCGGCTGGCCTGCACCTACCACGGCTTAGCCGCCGAGCATGCAGCTAAGGCCGAGCGGTTGCTAGGGGAGGGCGAGCACGAGGTAGGGCTGGATTGCTAAGGTGAGTAGGGAATCCGCAACGGACCTTAACAAGCGTCAGTACCGCTTTGTCTACGAGTACCTTAAGGACCAGAACGCCAAGGAGGCTTACATAAGGGCTGGTTACACGTCTAGGGGCAGCAGGGCCGAGGCTGCCTCGGCCCTGCTGGTAAGGAATAGTAGGGTGCAAGCAGCCCTCGTACGCGCACGCGAGCTCCTCGCGGAACGCACCCTTACGGACAAGGACTACGTAATGGACGAGCTGCGGCGGGTATACGAGCGGGCGATGCAGATAACGCCCGTACTTAATAAGAAGGGCGAGTTCTTGGGGGAGTTCCAGTTCCAGGGTCAGGTGGCCACAAAGGCCCTCGAGCTGATGGGCAAGCAGAACGGGATGTTCAAGGAGCAGCATGAGGTAAGCGGTGGTACGGAGCCGGTAAAGATGCTGACGATCGTAAAGACTGTGAGGGCGGACGAGTGACAGGAAGGAGATCGATGCTGTACAGCGATGCAGCGCGGGAGGCCCTTGAAAGGGAGGAGTGCGACCTTACCTACCGGCTTGAGGATGTGCGGCAGCGACTGGCCGAGCACCGCCGCTACCACGAAAGCCCGGGGCCTGATATGGAGGCGTATACGCGGGAGCGCCTGGCCGCGATCGAGCGTCGGCAGGAGGGGAAGCGTAGGTACGAGCAACAGCTAAAGCAACAGGCCGAGGGCCGGTACGCGGCAAAGGAGCAGGCGGGCATAGTACCTACCCGCGGCGCAACCTAGATACTTACAGCGGGGCAGCGGCGGGATTTCCTCCTCTCGAGGCCGCCGACCATCGGCCCCGCGCACCACCTCGTAGGGGCGTACTGTGATGGGGCCATCCGGTACGCCCTTTGCTTGTCGCCCAGGCCCGGCGGGGGTGGTAGGCAACCAGTCACCGACAATACTGATGACGACCGCGATCCTTACTGGGGGAGTAAATAGTAGCGATCCCTCCCTCCGGGTAGCGCCGGAGGAGTTAGCAAGTTTCGCACAGTAAGGAGGTCGGGAGCCCGGAGAGCGCGAGATGGCGCTCTCCGGGCTCCACTTTGTTGGAGGTTGCTCTGTCTCTCCTCCTGC
>Ga0136619_10000553_pt1 | contig 14274 bp, 13 predicted proteins | sample AntDrymUQ3532106_2_FD_104807 | JGI IMG/M metagenome (GOLD analysis project Ga0136619, IMG submission 104807) | Polar desert sand microbial communities from Dry Valleys, Antarctica - metaG UQ353 (21.06) | ecosystem: Environmental > Terrestrial > Soil > Desert | place: Antarctica: Dry Valley...
AATGGGGGCGGGGACGAGGGTGGCGATGGCTGACCGGCAGTACGCCACTGTGTGTCCCAAGAGGTGGATGGCCGGAATGACCAGACGGCCCGAAATGACCGGACGGCCGGCATGACGACGCCCCGGATGTTGGGCCAGCGGTACGAGGTGGGCGAGGTACTCGGCCGCGGTGGCATGGCCGAGGTGCACCGCGGCCGAGACATCCGCCTGGGTCGCGAGGTCGCCATCAAGGTACTGCGCAGCGATATCGCGCGGGATCCGAGCTTTCAGGCCCGCTTTCGTCGCGAGGCCCAGGCCGCCGCCTCGCTCAACCATCCGGCGATCGTCGCGGTCTATGACACCGGCGAGGACTCGGTCGCTGCCGGGGACGTCCCGTACATCGTGATGGAGTACGTCGAGGGCCGCACGTTGCGCGACGTCCTCAAGGACGACGGCGTGATGGAGGTCAAGGCGGCGATGTCGTTCGCCGCGGACATCTGCGCTGCTCTGGACTTCAGCCACCGCAACGGCATCGTGCACCGCGACGTAAAGCCGGGCAACGTGATGATCACCCCGGCCGGTGCGGTGAAGGTGATGGACTTCGGCATCGCCCGGGCGGTGTCGGACAGCTCGGTCACGATGACCTCGACTGCCGCTGTGATCGGTACGGCGCAATACCTCTCACCCGAACAGGCCCGCGGCGAGAGCGTGGACGCCCGCTCGGATGTGTACTCGGCCGGCTGCCTGCTCTTCGAGCTCGTCACCGGCGGGCCGCCGTTCACCGGAGATTCACCGGTGGCCGTTGCCTATCAGCACGTCCGCGAAGATCCGCGCCCGCCGAGCACGATCAACCCGGCCGTACCCGCCTCGCTGGACGCGGTGGTGCTCAAGGCGATGAGCAAGAACCCGGCCAACCGGTATCAGAGCGCAGCCGAGATGCGCACGGATCTGCTGCGGGCGGTGGCCGGTCAACGGGTCGAGGCCACTCCGGTGATGTCCGACAACGACCGTACGGCGATGATCGCCCCGGCCACCGGGACCCGGTACCGTCCCGCGCCGGCGGTTGTGCCGGTGCATGACCGTCGTCAGGAAGGCGAGGACGACGAAGCAGCTGGGCGGCGACGCAGGATCGGATTCGTCATCCTGGCGATCGCCTTGCTGGCCCTGATCGGCGCGGCGGTGGCACTCTTCCTGGTGTTCAACAACAACGAGGAGCCGACGCCGACGCCGACGCCGACGCCGACCGTCGAGGTACCAGCCCTCGCCGGTTTGTCGGAACAAGATGCCCGGACTGCGATCGAGGCCGCCAACTTGGAAGTCGGCGAGGTCACTCAGGTCGCCTCGGATGCGGCCAACGAGGGCTTGGTGGTCGAGCAGTTCCCGGCAGCGCTGGACCCTGTGCAGGAGGGAACGTCGGTCGACTTCGTTGTCGGGTCGGGACCGGATGTCGTGGCCATCCCCACCGGCCTCATCGGGCTGACCGAGGCGCAGGCGCAGCGGCTACTGGAAGGCGAGGGCTTCCAGGTTGTGCAGCCCTCGGTCGAGGCGGATTCGTTGGCCCCAGCGGGTGAAGTCATCGCGGTTACTCCGGCCGAAGGCAGTGAGGTCCGCCCCGAGACCTCGGTGACCTTGACGATCAGCACCGGTGTACTCGCCATCCCCGACGTGATCGGTTTCGCGGTCGAGGACGCCGAGGCAGCGCTGCGAGGGGCCGGGTTCAACAACATCCAGCGCACCAACGTCGAGTCCGAGCAGGCAGCAGGCACGGTTGTCGAGGTCAGCCCAGCAGTCGGGACCGCGATCGCCGCGGGTGACCCGATCACCCTCGCGGTGGCGGTGCCGGTGCCGCCGACCGCGACTCCAACTCCCACCCCAACGGCCACCACCACGCCCACGGCCACCCCGCTGATGGGGACCGATTCCACCCGCCGCGAGAAGTCGATCATCGGCAAACGAGTGCGTTAGGGGAACCCAGACCAACGAGCCCGTTCGAGCTGAATCAGCTGGAAAAGACCGGGTGCCAGAGGCCGGTGGCCACACTTACCGCGGTGGTCGTGGCGCACAACAGAACCGCCCCGGCGACGTATAGATGGTCACGGGAACGGAGCACAGAGCCTCGGGCGTTCGTACGCTCGGTGCTGCCTGCCGTTGCGTCGAAGCCACGGGCGTCCATCGCCAGGGCGAGTCGGGACCCCCGCCGGATCGCCGCGACCAGGAGGGCGAAAGCCGCCCCGCCGAACAGGCGGATTGCCGCGATCGGATTGCGACCGGCATCCACGCCTCGGGCCCGGCGGGCCAGCCGGATGGCCTGCCACTCGAGCACGAGCAGAGGCGCGAGACGGATCGCAGCCAGCGCGCCATAGGCAAAGCGGGTCGACACCTTCCAGTGCACAGTAAGGGCGTCGGCCACCCGCACCGGATCGGTGCTCGCGACGAACAGCACTCCGGGCAGGGCCACCGCAAGCACTCGCAGGGCCAGCGCCGCTGACCCGGTCCAGTCCCAGCCCCCGCTGGCCGAGAAGAGCAGGTTGACCCACGCGACGCCGGCGGCGCTGAGCAGCAATGGCCACGTCTTTGCCAACAGTGCCCGGGGCTGAAACAGCCCGGCGGCGGGGAGCAGGGTGAGTTCGGCGGCGACCAGCACGGCCGGGGTCAGCAGGTCGATCGTGGCCAGCGCCGTGACCGTGATGGCCAGAATCGCGGCGATCTGGGCAACCGGGTTGATCCGGCCGAGCCAGACCGCCGGCGGCGTCCCCGTCACAGTCCCCGCCGTGGTCACTTGGTTGGGTTCCGGCCCAGTTGATCATCGGAACTGCGCGGGGTTTCGGCGGCGCCGGGCCCGGTAAACCCCGCTGTCTGCCGATGATCAACTCCGCTGGTCAGGCGCAGCTCTTGGTCGGCGAATCCGTCGACCAGCCGGGCGTCGTGGCTGATCAGGCATACCGCCGTACCGGCGTCCCGGGCCTCAGCGAGCAGGCCTAGCAACTCCGCCCAGGTGACCGGATCCTGGCCGAAGGTCGGCTCGTCCAGGACCAGGACGCTTGGCCGGGTGGCCAGCGAGGTGGCCACCGAGAGCCGGCGCTGCTGACCCCCGGAAAGGGTGAACGGATTGGCATCCGCGTAGGCGTGCAGGCCCAACCGTTGCAGTAGCTCCTCGGCCCGGTCGTGCGCCGCCCGGTCGCCCGCGCCGGCCCGCAGCGGGCCGAGGGAAAGCTCGTCGCGCACTCGGCCAGTGAGGAACTGGTGCTCTGGATTCTGGAAGACCGTGCCGATTCGATGGACCAGATCTCGGGCCCGCCACCGGTGTGGAGGCCGGTCGCCGAGTCGGCCGGCCAGTTTCGGGCTGGCCACGATCCGCCCGACGGTCGGAGCTTTGAGCCCAGCCAGGAGCAGCCCCAGAGTCGATTTTCCCGAACCGTTCGGTCCGGTGATCGCGGTGACCTGCCCGGCAGTCAGCTCGACGTCGGTGAGCGCGAGCGCCGGTCGGGCGGCGGTGTCCGCGCGGTAGGAGTAGCCCGCCCCCGCAGCGCGCAACAATGGGTCCTCCCCGTTCGAGTGAAGGACGCCTTGAGTCGAACCTATTGGTAGAAGGGGTCCTTGAGTCGTGCCGAACGGGACTTCCAGGACGCGGTCGATGAGGGGCAGCCAGGGGCTGGCCTCGTGGTCGATCAGGACCAGGGTGGTTCCGCGGTCCGCCAGAATCCGGGCCACCGCGGCTCGTACGAGTTCAGCGCCGTCAGGATCGAGCTGCGAGGTCGGCTCGTCCAGGAGCAGCAGTCCTGGTTCGGCGACCATCGCCCCGGCCAGGACGAGCCGCTGCTTCTCGCCACCGGACAGCGCATGGGTGGACCGGTCCAGCGGATACCCGAAGCCGACCGCATCGAGCGCAGCACGTACCCGCGGCCAGATCTCACCCGCGGGAACGCCCCGGTTCTCCAACCCGAAGGCCACATCGTCTCCGGCCTGACTCATCACCAACTGGGATTCCGGGTCCTGGAAGAGGATTCCGATCCGGTCTCGCGCCTGCACCGCCGTACGCCCGTCGACCCGTACGGCGCCGCGAGCATCCCCGGAATCCGGACCGAGCAGTCCGGCCATCGCTGTGAGCAACGTCGACTTGCCCGAGCCCGACGCTCCGGTCAGCAGGATCCGCTCGCCCGGCTCGATCCGGACATCCATGTCGCGGACCGCCCATTCCGGGCGGCCGGAGTAGCGAAACCCGAACCCGACGACGTCGACCGCCGCCGGGCCGGCGCCGACCCTCACCGCTGCCCCGGTCCGCTATACGGCGCGCTCAGGTGCCGGTACGACCCGAGGCGAACTGGGACAGCGCCCCGGTCGCGGCCAGCGCCCGGGAGAGCAGGACGGCACCGACCCCGGCGATCACCATCGCCGACGCCGCAACCAGCGAGACATAGGTCAACTGCCAGTTGCCGGCCCAGGTGGGGTAGTACAGGACCAGGTCCAGCAGCGCGGCGATGGCTCCGGCAAAAAGTCCGGCCAGCAGGGCGCTGGACCAGGTGAACTTGCGATATCGGAAGATCGCGAACCCGAATTCCGCGGCCGCGCCCTGCGCCAGGCCGTACAGGAGGGTCGCGGGACCGAACGGTGATCCGAACAGCGTGGAGACCAGTGCGGCCAGCGTCTCGGCGAAAATCCCGGCCCCAGGCTTGCGCACGATCATCGGAGCAAGGACCGCCGGCAGCAGCCAGATGCCGTACATGAATGCCTGCGCGGGTGGAAACGCGACGAACGCTGGACCGGTCGCGCTCCAGAGCAGATTCCAGGCCCAGAAGACGACACCGAAGGCAACACCGATGACGGCGGTGACGACGATGTCGACGGTTCGCCACCCGCTCTGTGCGGCAGGTAGCTCGGATTGGTGCTGATGGCCGGAACCGGGCAGATCGACAGGCTCGGTGAGATGTGGCGTGGACGGCGTGCTCATGAGTTCCTCCAAACTCCCTGCGCTGGCATTACCCAGATCAGGTTCGAGGGTCTGCCGGGGTACGGCACTCTCAGCGCGGTTGCGCTCCCCTGTTTGCGTTTTCTGTTGTAGCGGCCAGCGTAGTCGGTGGATTCAGCCGTTGCGTCGGCCGGACCGGCCCCGCGCCATCGGCGTCCGCGCGAACAGCTTGGGCCACAAGGCGTTGGGTACGAGCCGGGCCGCCTTCATCATCAGCATCATCGGCAGCGGAAAGACGATCTCGGTCTTTTCGGCGGCGATCCCGTCAGCGATGGCCCGGGCGGCTTGGTCGGCGTCGATGAGAAACGGCATCGGAAACTTGTTGCTCGCGGTCAGGTCGGTCCGTACGAATCCAGGGCTGATCGTCTGCACCCGGATCCCCCGCGGACCGAGACTCCCGCGCAGGGACTCCAGCAGGTTGATCAGGGCGGCCTTGGACGAGCCGTAGGCCTCACTGCCCGGCAGTCCGCGGTAGCCGGCGACCGAGGCCATGCCGGTGATGACACCGCGCTTGTCCGCCAGCATCGTCGGCAGCAGCGCCTCGATGCAGTGCACGGTGCCCATCAGGTTGGTGTCGAACTGGGTGCGGAAGGCCGCGGCGTCGAACTTGTCGACGCTCACCTGCTGCCAAGCTCCCGCGTTGAGAACCGCGACGTCGATGCTGCCCAGTTCTGCGCGTACTGACTCGACCGCGGTGTGTACGGCGTCCCGGTCGGTGATGTCGACCGGCTCGACGTACATCCGTCCTTGGGCGACCTCGTCGAGTGCCTCGCGGCGGCGGGCGCTGATCGCGATCCGACCGCCGCGGCGCTGCAATTCGCGGGCGAGTTCGGCGCCGATTCCGCCCGAGGCGCCGGTGATCCAGAACGTCGTACCCGCGATCTTCACAAGACCCACCTTGCCATGGCTCCAGCACCCCCACCCATTCCGCCGTTTTCGCGATAACCGCGCGAATGACGGCCGCTGGAGCGCCGTTTTCGCGAAAACGGCGGTAACGGGGACGGGGCTCAGGCCTTGGCGAAGGGGTTTCTGGCCAGGCCCAGCTGGCTCACGCCGAGATAGCCCACGCGGAATCCGGCTTCGCAGTAGGCGAGATAGAACTCCCACATCTGGCGGAACGTCTCGTCGAACTCGGCCTCGCCCTTGAGGGTGGGCCACGCCGCGATGAACCGGTCCCGCCACTGCTTGAGCGTGTAGGCGTAGTGCGGGCCGATGTCCCGTCGCTCCACAATGGACAGCTTGGTGTGCGCGCGGAGGCTCGTCTCGATCGCGCGGATCGACGGAATGATGCCGCCCGGGAAGACGTACTTGTGGATCCAGGTGTAGGCCTTGCGGGTGGCCACCATCCGGTCGTGCGGCATCGTGATCGACTGCAGCCCAACACGGCCGCCGGGCTTGAGCAGCCGGTCCAGAGCCGAGAAGTATGTCGGCCAGAAGTCCTCCCCGACCGCTTCGATCATTTCGACCGAGACCACGGCGTCGTAACTGCCGCTGGCGTCGCGGTAGTCCTGCAGTCTGATGTCGACCAGATGCGCCACACCGGCCTCCTCGGCGCGGGCCTGTGCCAGGGCGGCCTGTTCCTTGGACAACGTGAGCGTCGTGACGCGGGCACCCCGCTCGGTGGCGGCCCGGATAGCCAGTGCGCCCCAGCCGGTTCCGATTTCCAGGACGTGGTCACCGGGGCCCACGCGGGCAAGGTCCAGGATCCCGTCGATCTTGCGCAGCTGAGCCCGCTCGAGATTGTCACCCTCCTCGAACCAGGCCGAGGAATACATCATCGACGGATCGAGAAAGGCCTCGAACAGCGAATTCGATAGGTCGTAGTGCCGGGCGATGTTCTGCTGCGCCTGGTCGACGGTGTTCTGTTCCTCGAGGGGCTGGGTGCGCTCGACCACGTTGCGCAGCCGCTGCAACGACGGATGGATCAGGGTCGAGATCCGCGCGGCGAACGGGGTGAGGAGATCGGCCAGGTCCGTACCCGGGCCGGTGGTCCAGTCGCCGACCATGTACGCCTCGCCGAATCCGATCTTCGCGTCGGAGCCCAGCCGAGCGAAGAAGGCATCCGGACGTACCAGCGTCATGACCGGAGCGCTGCGGTTGCCGGCTCCGATGCTGGTCCCGTCGGGAAACCGGACCCGAACGTCCAAGCCGTGCACCGCGCGCCGGAAGAGCTTCTCGGCGATCGCGGCCTTGAACTTGTTCGTCGGTGGGTCGGCCAAGCCTGGCCACAGTCCCGCGTTCGGGCGCGGGATGACCCGCGCGACCCGGGTGCCTTCGACGGGACGGTTCAGGGTGCTGGTCATGGTTACTGGACCCCTTTCTGGGGCTTGTGCTCGGGACGGGAGACGACCGGCAGACGCCGCGCCCACAATTTGATGCCCTGGTAGCGAATGAGCGCGCTGACTACCAGCGGCATGAACGGAAAGCGAAGCGCCGCACGGAGTACGGCGCCACGAGTGGCCGGGCGTCGGCGACCCCGGAGGGTGGCGCTGAATGGCGTACGGCCGTCCTTGCGCAGGGTCATCGTCACCGAGAGTTCGTCGGCCGGCGCGGAGAAGCGCATCACGTACTGGCCCACGGTGTCGAAGAATGGGGAGACGTACAACTCCTTGTCGGCCTGCGCGCGGCCGGACTCGTCGGGCCGCAGAAGGTAGACGTGGCGCTCGCCGTAGGTGTTGTGCACCTCGGCCAGGATCACGGCCAGGGTGCCCTCGCGGTCGTAACACCAGTGCACCGAGATCGGGTTGAACACGTACCCGGCCACCCGCGCGTTGGCCAGCATGATCACCCGCCCGCCGCTGAGGTCGATGTCGTTGTCGGCGAGATAGGCCACGACGTTGTTCTTGATCGAACGGCTCGGGTCGCCGAGGTGGTCGCGGCCCTCGAAGCGGACCAGCCAGCGCAACGGTCCCGGGTACGTCGGCAGCGCATCGAGGTCGACCAGCCACATGTAGACGGGGTAGCTGAACGAGTTCTCGATCGGCATCCGTCGGGTGTGCCCAACGGTGGCGTAGTACAACGCCGGCGTGTGAATGTCCGCGCCGGTAGACCCGTCTTTCCCCGACTCAGGGTGGCCCTGAGTCGAATGATTCGACTCAGGGGCGCCCTGAGTCGGAAAAACGGCGGCGGGTGCGGACTGCAGGGCGGTCACCAGTCGACTCCGAGCGATTTTGCGGCCCGTACGCCCGAGGCGCAGCCGTCCTCGTGGAAGCCCCAGCCGTGGTACGCGCCGGCGAAGGCGGTCCGGCCCACGTTGAGCGCGGGCAGCACACGCTGGGCAGCGACCGAGGTCGGCGTGTAGAGCGGGTGGTCATAGACCATCCGGTCCAGCACCGTGCCCGGGTCGATCCGGGAGTTGCTGTTGAGCGTGACCAGGTAGTTCACCGGCTGGTCCATCTGCTGCAACTTGTTCATCCAGTAGGTGACCTGAACCCGATCCACGTTCTGCCCGCAGGCAGACATCAGGTAGTTCCAGGATGCCCGAGCATTCGCGGCAGCGGGAAGGACCGCAGTGTCGGTGTGCAACAGGGTCTCGTTCTTCGAGTACTCGAAGGCCCCGAGTACGGAGCGCTCCTCGTCGGTCGGGTCGCCGAGCAGCGCCAGCGCCTGGTCCGGGTGGGTGGCCACGACGACAACGTCGCGTCGGTGCTCCTGGCCGTCCTCGTCGAGAATCTCGATCCCGTCGACCGTACGGCGAAGCGTCCGCACCGGGGAGGAGGTCTGTACGGCGCTGAGGCCCTTGACGGCCTTGTCGACGTAGGCCCGGGATCCGCCGACCACGGTCCGCCAGGTGGGAGAGTTCTTGACCGTCAACATGCCGTGGTTGTCCAGGAAGGTGAACAGGTACCGGGCTGGGTACTGCATGGACAACTCGGTGCCCGAGGACCACACGCAGGACACGACCGGGATCATGAAGTGCCGGATGAAGTAGTCGGAATAGCCGCCGATGGCCAGGAAGGCGCCGAGGGTGATCGAGTCGGTCGTCTCGGCGTCGGTGGCGAGCAACCGATGCGCGTGCCGATGGAAACGCTTGACCTCCAACAACATCCGGACGAAGCGAGGATCCGCGAGGCGGTGGCGCTGGGCGAAGACACCGTTCAGACCGCGGGCCCCGGCGTACTCCAGACCGCAGCCTTCGCACTTGATCGACATGCTCATCTCGGTGCCCTGTGTCGCCACGCCGAGCTCGGCGAACAGCCGCAGCAGGTTGGGATAGGTGCGCTCGTTGTGCACGATGAAGCCGGTGTCGACCGGGATGATCCGGCTGTCCCCGGTCGGGATGTCGTGGGTGTGGGCGTGCCCGCCGATCCGGTTGTCGGCCTCGAACAGCGTGACGTCGTACTTCCGCTGGAGCAGGTAGGCCGAGGTGAGTCCCGCGACTCCGCTGCCGACGACGGCGGCGGTCGGCCGCGCGCCCGAGCCGGCGCTGTCAATCGTCATCGCGGGCGTGCTCCTTCGGTGAGACGGAAGCTCTCGGCCCTCCTCCGGGGGTGGCGGCGGAGGAGGGCCGAGAGGTGATCAGTACGGCGCGGTCAACCCGGCCGGTGAGTCCTGTTGAAAGGCATTCGTCAACACCGGGCCGAACGGTTCGAAGCCCAGACCGGCCAGCACGACCTCGCTGACGAGGTTGTGCCAGGCGGAGGCACGGCGCAGCATGCCGTGCCCGCCGGGCAGCGTGAGCCGCGCGGTCCGCGGCGTGATCCGCTTGGCCCGCACAGCGAAGTCGTACGAACCCCGGGCCGGCACCCAACGGTCTGCCCGACCGTGTGCGATCACCACCGCCTTGCCGCGCAGCTGGCTGACCGGATCGCTGGGCGGCACCCACGGGGCAAGCGCGCAGACGGCACGCACGGAGGGGTGGCCGGCGACCCGGATCACCGCGCGCCCACCCATCGAGTGACCGATCAGGACGACCGGCAGATCTCCGTACCGTTGCCGCACCTCCTCCAAGGCCCATTGCGCGTCATGCGCAGCATCGGCCCGCGTGCCGTTCCACCCGGCGAAGCGATAACGCAGCAGCCACGGTTCGACCCCAAGTTGTTCGAGGCGGTCGCGTACGGCGTGCTGGATGGCCCGCATCCGCAGCAGGGACAGCGCCCCGTCCGATGGCGGGGTGGTGCTGTCGGCGGTGCCGCCATGGCAGAACAACGCCACTGCGGCCGGTGACCCTGACGTCGATGACCCCGACAGAGGCGTCACATCGACCGACGGGCGGCTCATGGTGGCGGTCACGCTACCGCGCCGCTCTGTGGGTGTGGATCAAGCGTCATTCCTGGGTATACCCGAGGGACCGGGCGTCATCCGTGGCCATAGCTATGCATTCGGGACTGGGTGACGCATCGGATGCCCGGACGACCGGTGATCTTCGACGCAGAATCCTGGCGGTTTACGTCAAAACCGCCAAGGGGCGTCCGGGAGGCGGATGCGGTGGAATCTCCGGGCCAGCCATGACGTTCTGCTGAACAGTGGCCAATTAGCGATCCAGCGGTCCGATACTTCTCCTACGGTGGTGGACATGCTCTTCTCGCGAGGCAAGACCCAGCTGATCGACGCCGAGTCCGCGCTGCGCGGCCGCGAGCAGCCGATCCCGGTCCCCGAGACGCACGCGGTCAATGGACACCGGATCGTCGCGCCGTTTCCCGAGGGCTTGCAGACGGCCGTCTTCGGACTGGGCTGTTTCTGGGGCGCCGAGCAGGTCTTCTGGCAGACCCCGGGCGTCTACTCCACGGCCGTCGGGTACGCGGGCGGCTTCACGCCGAACCCGTCCTACGGGGAGGTCTGCTCGGCCCGTACCGGGCACACCGAGGTTGTCCTGGTCGTCTTCGACCCGACGAGGGTGTCCTACGAGCAGCTGCTCAAGGTGTTCTGGGAGGACCACAACCCGACCCAGGGGATGCGCCAGGGCAACGACGTGGGTACGCAGTACCGCTCGGCGATCTATGTGGCCGGACCCGAGCAGCTCGACGTGGCCAAGGCATCACGCGATGCCTATCAGGGTGCCCTGCACCAGGCAGGCTACGGCGAGATCACCACCGAGATCGCCCAGCTTGGCGATTTCTACTACGCCGAGGGTTACCACCAGCAGTACCTCTACAAGAACCCGAACGGCTATTGCCCGGTGCATTCCACCGGCGTCTCCTGCCCGGTCGGTACTGGCGTACGCCAGGACCAGGTTCCCGCGCAGACGGACGTACTCCCGCCCCGTTAACGGTAGGACCGTCGGCGGCCGGCCGGGCAGTACCCACGTTCACTCGGATGTGGCGAGCAAACCGCTGATCATGAAGTCTGCGACGAACTCCGCAAACTGCGCGACGGACCAGCCTCGTTTCAACACGAGCAGTTCGTAGATCTCGACCGAACTACAGGCCCAGAGCACATCCGTGGCTTTGGCCAACGTGATGCCCTCGCGAAGGAAGCCTTGATCGGCGAGGAAGCGCGCGTGGTTACTCATGCGATCGAGTCGCTCGTTGTCCCCGTCCTCGAGCAATGAGGTCATCTCCGGGTCGGTGCCCGCGGCGGAGCGGATGAGCAGCCGGATCGGTGTTAGGACCGACGCGACCTCAGCGGTGAGCGCACCCCAGTTCCGCATGATCACTGCCGGGTCGCTTTCGCGCTCCCGCATCTCATCCGAACGCTGGTAAGCCGATACCGGTCCATGCCCGGTCAGGCCACGCTCGTAGATCGCGCGCACGAGTCCTGACTTGCTGCCAAAGGACTTGTAGATGGTCTCGACCGAGACGCCGGCTTCCTTGGCGATACCGCCCAGGGTCGTCGACGCGTAGTCGGCGTCCAGGAATTGGCGCTCAGCCGCGTCCAACACCGCCTCTCGGCTGCGGCGGGCCTGCGTTTGTCGACCACTCGAGTCGTACCGACGCGTTGTCCTCTTGACCCGTGTCGCCATTGGGTACATACTCCTTTATCTATTACAGTTTAGTGTAACAGAAGGGGCGATTGGCATGGACGGACCCGACACCGGAGCCGTGGCCGTACTGGCTCGGCTGATGCGAGCCGTGAACGAGCGCGACATAGAAGGCCTGGTCTCCTGCTTCGCCGACGACTATGCCAACGAGACGCCGGTCCATCCTCAGCGTGGGTTCACCGGTAACGAGCAGGTGCGCCGCAACTGGACTCAGATCTTCGCTGGGGTTCCTGACATCGGCGCCGAACTGCCGCGGCAGAGTGTGGACGGCAACACGGCGTGGACCGAGTGGGACATGTCCGGCACGCGCGTCGACGGACTTCCGTTCCTGATGCGTGGCGTCGTCATTTTCAGGATCGTCGACGATGCGATCGCCTCGGCCCGGTTCTACCTCGAGCCGGTCGAAGAGACCAGCGGCGACGTCGATGTCCACACCACCCGCGTCGCAGGCCAGCCGGACGCCGTGGCACGCGCGGGGGTGACGTCATGATCCTCGTCGTCGGAGCCACCGGCCAGCTAGGCGGGCTGATAGCGCGGAAGCTGCTCGACAACGGTCAGCAGGTACGGATTCTGGTCCGTCCCGGTTCGGCTTACGAGCAGCTGGTCTCGGCGGGCGCCCAGCCCAGCACCGGCGATCTGAAAGATGCCCAGTCACTCGTCGCGGCCTGCGACGGTGTCGACGCGGTGGTGACCACGGCGAACTCAGTCAGCCGGGGAGGCGAGGACACGGTGGCGTCGGTGGATGACGCGGGCAATGCCAAGCTGATCGAAGCCGCAGCAGCCGCGGGCGTGCGGCACTTCGTCTTCACCTCAGCGCTCGGCGCCGACCCCGAGCACCCCATTCCATTCCTCAGGGCCAAGGGCCAGATCGAGCAGCGGTTGCCTACCAGCGGCATGGGCTGGACCGTGTTGCAACCGAATCTGTTCATGGACACCTGGATCCCGGCGGTCGTCGGCGGTCCGGCCCTTGCTGGTCAACCCGTCATGCTCATCGGGGACGGTCGGCGCCAGCACTCGATGGTCGCCGCCCGCGACGTCGCTTCGTACGCGGTCGCGGCGATCGAGCGCCCCGAAGCACAGGGCCAAACCCTGTACCTCGGCGGGCCGCAGCCGGTGTCCTTGCGTGACGTGATCGCCGCCTTCGAACAGGAACTGGGCCACGAGGTGCAGGTGCGCACGATCGAGCCGGGCGAACCGGTTCCCGGCCTGCCGGAGGTGATCGCTCCAGTGCTCGCTGCACTCGACACCTACGACTCGCCGCTGGACATGACGGGGTTGAGCAGCACGTACGGAGTGCGTCCGACCACCATGGCCGACTTCGTCCATGGTTTCGTCACGAACAGTCCACAACAAGTCGGGTGAGGCTTCCGGGACAACCGAGAAGGGGAAGATTGCACCGCTAGGTTCGTTGCAGGGTGCCCCTGAGGCGGTTCCGGCCTAGGTTCGAGGCGTTCCAGGCTCCGCCCGGTCGCTCGCGTCCTCGCGGCGGTGACCGTCGGCCAGTTCCTGTAGGGCCGCGGTGTCGATCTGTTCGGCGCTCGCGACGGCTACCCGAACCTTGGTGCGCGCCCGCAGGGTCGAGGTGCGAGTGCCGCCCTCCAGCAGGGCTCGCTCGCCACCGACGGCACCGGGTCCGAGTTCGGCGACCGGCTCCCCGTCCACCAACACCTCGAGCACACCGTCGAGCAGTAGGAAGAGTTCGTCCCCCGGTTCGCCCTGCCGGACGAGGTCCCCGCCCTCGGCCAGGTTGCGGATCCGAGGTTTCGCCCCGCCGCGCATGATCGTCGTGGACAGTTCCCGTTCCAACGCGGTTTCAGCCGCGGTCACCAGGGCCGGGCTGTCCACGTCACCCCAGGGGCTGTGGTCACCGAAGTACTCCTTTGACCATTTGGAGAAGTCGGTGAAACCGCTCTTGGCGACGAGAGCGTCGTTGTCGTCGTACACCCAGTGCCGGGGAAAGGGGCTGGCACCGGTCATTCGGCCCTCCGAGCGGCCATCGGCGTACACCGTGAGTTCAAGGGTCGTCCACGCCGTCGGTGCGCTGATCTGCACGAACGGCGGACGGCTGACCGTCCTGGGCATCGGGGCGCCGGTCCGTCCACCGGTGGTCTGCCGGAACCGCACCCAGCCGTCGCCGACCTCGGGTGCGTGCTGGATGTCCGGATAGGAGACCGCAGCAAAGGTGGCTGACGAGCGGCCGAGGCGCAGGGTGGTTGAGCCGATCAGCCCACCGCCGGAGTAACCGTGACCGGTGATGGCACCGCGGTCATCAACATCGATCCAGGCCGACAGGCGGTTGGCGAAGCGAAATCGGTCGGCCTCGCACCAGGCGTCGAGGTCACCCAACTCCGGCTCGGGTGGTGCGTCGTAGTGCGAGACACCCAGTGAGAACGGGATCTTCATCGGCCCC
>Ga0136619_10000554_pt1 | contig 14274 bp, 16 predicted proteins | sample AntDrymUQ3532106_2_FD_104807 | JGI IMG/M metagenome (GOLD analysis project Ga0136619, IMG submission 104807) | Polar desert sand microbial communities from Dry Valleys, Antarctica - metaG UQ353 (21.06) | ecosystem: Environmental > Terrestrial > Soil > Desert | place: Antarctica: Dry Valley...
GACCACCAGGCACATGAACACCGAGAGCGGGTCGACCAGGATCTGCAGCTCGATCTCGAGCCCGGCGGCGGAGGCGTAGTCCCAAAGCGAGTCGGTGAGCTGGCGCCCCTCGGCCGGCTGGTCGAGCAGCGCCAGCAGCGCCCCCAGCGAGCAGACGAAGGCGAGCCCGATCGCTCCGACGCCGATCCAGCCGGCGCTCTTGCCCGGCAGGGCGCGCCAGCCGCAGGCGATGATCATGCTGCCGAGCAGCGGCAGGCCGAGCACCAGCCAGCCCCAGGTCGTCGCCTCCATCAGCCGCGCAGCCCCCGGATCTGGTCGACGTCGAGCGGGACCCGCCGCCTGAACATGGCGACGATCAGGCCGAGCCCGACGACCACCTCGCAGGCGGCGACGACCATGACCACGAGCGCGAACACCTGGCCGTCCTCGGTTCCGGTCGAGCGCGAGAAGGCGACCAGCGCCAGGTTGCCCGCGTTCAGCATCAGCTCCAGGCAGAGCAGGATCACCAACGGGCTGCGCCGGACAAGCACCCCGCCCGCTCCGACCGCGAACAAGAGCGCCGACAACACCAGGTACCAGGTGGTGTCCATCAGCCGGTGACCTCGTGCTTGCGCTTCTGCCCGGCGAGGACGATGGCGCCGACGGCTGCGATCAGCAGCAGCATCGAGGCCGCCTCGAAGACCACCAGGAAGCGCTCGAGCAGCAGCTCGCCGATCGAGCCCGGCGAGCCGAAGCCGGCCTCGATCGTCGGGCCCTGCGAGTCGATCGCCTTCAGCCCAGTGCCGATCACCGCGACCGAGATCTCGATGAAGAGCGCCGCGGCGAGCAGGGGGGCGAGCAGGCGCTGGCCGGGGATCGGCTCCCAGATCGGCTCCTCGGCCTGGCCGACGTAGGCGGTGACGAACAGGTAGAGGACCATCACGGCGCCGGCGTAGACGACGATCTGGGCGGCGGCGATGAACTCGGCGTGCAGGATGAGAAACAAGCCGGCGAGCGAGATCAGGTGCACGATCAGCGCCAGCACGCTGTAGAAGGGGTTGCGCAACGCGATCACCGCGACGGCCCCTCCGAGCGCGCCGAGGGCTCCGGCGAAGAACGCGACCGCCTCCACGCTCTACTCGCCTTCCCGCCTCAGCGGCGCGCGCTCGATCGACTCCGCCAGCAGCATCTCCTTGGTGAAGATCAGGTCGCCGCGGTTGTAGTCGGCCAACTCGTACTCGTGGCCCATGGTGATCGCGTCGAACGGGCAGGCGACCTCGCAATAGCCGCAGAAGATGCAGCGCGAGAGGTTGATCTCATAGACGGCGGCGTAGCGCTCGCCCGCCGAGACCCGGTTCTCGGGGTCGTTCTCGTCGGCGACCACGCGGATGCAGTCCGCCGGGCAGGCGGCGGCGCAGAGCGAGCAGCCGACGCACTTCTCGAGCCCGGTGTCCTCGAACTTGTGGAGCTTGTGGCGGCCACGAAAGCGGGGGTAGACCGGCGTCTTCTCCTCCGGGTACTGGATCGTGTCCGGGCCCTCGAACAGCCGCGCCATCGTCGTCTTCAGGCCGCGCAGGGTCTCGCCGAAGGCGCGGTAGGCGCCGCCGGCGCCGCCGGGCTCGGGACCGCGCTGCACCGCGACCACATCGTCGTCCTCGAGATACGGGAACTCTTCACTCACAGCACCACCACCAATACCGCCGTCACCAGGACGTTCAGGGTTGCGAGCGGAAGCAGGAACTTCCACCCCAGGCTCATCAACTGGTCATAGCGCAGGCGCGGCACCGTCGCTCGCACCCAGATGAAGACGAAGATCAGCGCCAGGATCTTGATGACCATCCAGATCGGGTCGAGCCAGCCGGGGCCCGGACCCATCCAGCCGCCGAGGAAGAAGGCTGAGGCGATCCCGCAGACGACGAACATCTCCAGGTACTCGGCGAGCAAGAAGGAGGCGAAGCGGGTGCCGCCGTACTCGGTCTGAAAGCCCTGGACCAGCTCGGCGTCGGCCTCCGGAAGGTCGAAGGGGGCGCGGTTGGTCTCGGCGAAGCCGGCGATCATGAAGATCAGGAAGCCGACGAACTGGGGGACGATGAACCAGATCTCGTCCTGGGCCTGGACGATCGAGACCAGCGAGAGCGAGCCGGTCATCATCACCGCGCCGAGCAGCGAGAGGCCCAGCGCGATCTCGTAGGAGATCAGCTGGGCGGCCGCGCGCATCGCGCCGAGGAAGCTGTACTTGGAGCCCGAGGCCCAGCCGGAGAGCAGCAGTCCGTAGAACGAGAGCGAGCTGAAGGCGAAGAAGTAGAGGACGCCGATCGAGACGTCGATGCCGTAGAAGCCGACCCCGTCCTTGACGTCGCCGAAGGGCAGGATCGCGATCGTCGTGATCCCCGAGAAGATCACCAGCGCCGGGCCGAGCGCGTAGAGGAAGGGGACCGCGGCGTCGGGGCGGAAGACCTGCTTGCCGGCGAGCTTGAGGATGTCGGCGAGCGGCTGCAGCGTGCCCACGGGACCGACGCGGTTGGGCCCGTAGCGATGCTGGAAGCGGCCGATCAGCTTGCGCTCGACCACGGTCAGCACAGGCACCACGAGGAAGACGCCGAGGAAGATCAGGATCGACTTGGCGACCAGGATCCAGGTCGCCTCGGCGAAGCCGACATCCCCCAGGGGGAGCAGCGTCGAGCTCACGACTCCGGATCCAGCCGGGTTACTTGAACGGTGCCGGCGGCGACGGCGTTGGCGTTGGCATCGGCGGTGCCCTCGATCAGGAAGGCGGCGCCGGGGCGCATGCGCTCGCGCAGCGCGACCCGGGCGCGGACGCCGCTGCCGTTGGAGCGGACCTCGACCTCGTCGCCCTGGGCGACCCCGAGCCGCTCGGCGTCGCTCGGCGCCAACTCGATCCGTTGCGCCGGGGCGAGGAAGTGAAGCGCCGGGTTGCGCTCGGTGACCTCGCCAGCCCAGAGCTCCCTGTAGGTGCCGAGGGCGAGGCCGTCGCCGTCGGTTTCGCGATCGGCGTCCGCCGACGCGGGCTCGGTGGGGCTCGGCGCCGGCGCCGCGAAACTCGCGGCGGCCTCGCGCTGCTGCCAGCGGATCCCGGTCGGCCCGATCTCCTCGGCGGTCAGCGCCGCATAGAAAGGGATCTCGCCGCCGAGCGCCGCTAGCGCCTCCTGGGCCGAGTCGATCTCGGTCTCGTGGCCTAGCAGCGCCGCCAGCTCGGCGAGCACCTGCCACAGGGGGCGCACCTGATCGGGGCGCGGCACCGCGGGGCGCAGCCGCTGCAGGCGGCCGTCGGGGTGGGTGACGGTGCCCTCCTTCTCGGCATAGCTCTCGGCTGGGACGACGATGTCGGCGGCGCCGGTCGAGGCGTCGTCGAACATCGAGATCGAGATCACCGTGCGGGCCCTGCGCAGCGCCTCGGCCCAGCCGGGACCGTCGGGCAGATCGCGGACCGGGTCGGCGTGGACCAGCACCAGGGCGTCGAGCTCGCCGTCGAGCAGGCCTCGCTTGATCGCCTCGAGGCCACGTCCCGCCGGCGCCTGGGCGAAGCCCGGCCCGGCCCCCGGAAGGCATCCCGCCTCGCGCACCCCGCGGGCGTTGGAGCCGTCGGGAACGCCGATCAACCCGGCGCCCGCGGCGGCCGAGTCCAGGGCGCCGGCGCACTCGAGCAGCGCCCCCAGCGCGGCGGCACCCTCGGGCCCGCGGCCGATCCGCTCGCCCCAGACGATCACCGTCTTGCCTGGACGAAGCTCCCCGGCAATGCGCTCGGCACCCTCGGAGTACTCACCGGTACTCGCCGGGTACCCGGCGGTACTTTCCGCACCCGACGCCCGGCCGTCGCCCGAGTCGTCGGTCCCAGAACTCGCAACCCCGCCTCCAACCCGACCCCCGTCCTTCGCCCGACCCTTCGGTTCCAGAACTCGCAACCCCGCTCCCGGTCCGGCCCCCGTCACTGCCGCCGTTCAGCTGCCCCACCAGCGCTCGGAGCAACTCGCCAGCGCCGCCAGGCGCATACCGCAAGGTCTCCTCAGCGCCACCATCGAGCGCAGTCGGCCGCTCCGAGGCAACCACGAGGCGGGCGCCGCCGTGGCGCACCGCCTTGCGCAGGCGCAGGTCGAGGATCGGCATCGAGTGCATCGGGTCGGTGCCGATCACCAGGATCGACTCCGCCTGATCGACGTCAGTGAGCGCGGCGCTCAACCCGGGCGCCGAGAGTGCCGCCAGCGCCCCGGCGTCGAGCTCGTCGGTCGAGGTCACGTGCGCCGAGCCCAGCGCCTGGCGCAGGATTCGCTGGACCAGGTAGGCCTCCTCGTTGGAGCTCTGCCCGCCGACCACCGCCGCGGTGCGCTCGCCGGCCCCGCGCAGGCGCTCGGCGATCGCCTCGAGCGCGGCGGTCCAGCCGACCTTGGAGCCGCCGACCTTGGGCGCCGTCACCCGATCCTCCGCGGAGATCATCTGGAAGCCGAAGCGCCCCTTGTCGCAGAGCCAGCCGTTGTCGACGGCCTCGTTGTCGCGGGCCAGGACCCGCTGGATGCGCTCGTCGCGGACCGTGAACTTGACGTTGCACTGGCTCGGGCGCCGGGTGCAGCTCGATCCCGAGTGCGCGATGTCCCAGGGCCGCGCCCGAAACCGGTAGGCCTCCGAGGTCAGCGCCCCCACCGGGCAGAGCTCGATGATGTTGCCGTGGAAGGGGGCGATGTAGGGGTGGTCGTCGAAGGTGCCGACGTAGCTCTGCGAGCCGCGCTCGAGCAGCTGCAGCTGCTCGTCCTCGGCGACCTCCTGGCTGAAGCGCACGCAGCGGTAGCAGAGGATGCAGCGCTCGCGGTCGATGCGGACCAGCGGCGAGAGCGCCACCGGCTTGCGGAAGTGACGCTTCGGGTCGGTGACCCGGCTCTTGCCCGGACCCCAGCCCATGGCGATGTCCTGGAGCGGGCACTCGCCGCCCTTGTCGCAGACCGGGCAGTCGAGCGGATGGTTGACGAGCAGGAACTCGACCACGGCGTTCTGGGCTTCGGCGACGCGATCGGTGCCGGTGAAGACCACCATGCCGTCGCGTACCGGGGTCGAGCACGCCGTCTGCAGCTTCGGGATTCCCTCGACCTCGACCAGGCACATGCGACAGGCGCCCACCGGCCCGCCCAGCTTCGGCTCGTAACAGAAGACCGGGATCTCGACGTCGCCGCCCTTGGCGGCGTCGACCAGCATCGCGCCCTCGGCGGCCTGTACCTCGACGCCGTCTACGACCAGGGTGATCTTCGGCCTCGGCTCGGTCACACGCCCGCCCCGGTGGTGAGCGGCCGGTCGATGGCGGAGTCGTCGAGCTCGCCGGGCCTGCGGAAGCCGGGCGCGTCGAGGCGCGAGCCCGAGGCGGCGACGTCTTCGAATTCATCGCGGAACTTGGTCACCATCGCCGCCACGGGCATCGCCATCGAGTCGCCGAGCACGCAGAGGCAGTAGCCGATGATGTTCTCCTGAACCGAGGCGATGATGTCGAGGTCCATCGGGGTGGCCTCGCCGCGGGTGACCCGCTCGAGCATCTTCACGGTCCAGTTGGTGCCCTCGCGACAGGGCGTGCACTTGCCGCAGGACTCGTGGTGGTAGAAGCGCGCGGTGCGCAGCGCCAGCTCCGGGATCGAGACCGTGTCGTCGGCGACGATGATCGAGCCCGAGCCCAGCATCGAGCCCGCCTCGGCGAGGGTCTCGAAGGTGTAGGCGAGGTCGAGCTCGGCCTCGGTCAGCACCGGCGCCGAGGAGCCGCCGGGAAACCACGCCTTCACCCGGCGCCCCTCGCGCGGGCCGCCGGCGAGGTCGAAGATGATCTCGCGGGCCGGGATCCCAAGCTCGATCTCGTAGTTGCCCGGGCGCTGCACGCAGCCGGAGACCGAGACGACCTTCGTCCCCGGCGACTGCTCGGAGCCGAAGCTCTTGAACCACTCGGCGCCGTTATTGACGATGTGGGCGAGGTTGGAGAGGGTCTCGACGTTGTTGATCAGGGTCGGCCCCCCGTAGAGGCCCTGGATCGCCGGGAATGGCGGCTTCAGGCGCGGGTTGCCGCGCTTGCCCTCGAGCGCGTCGAGCAATGCCGTCTCCTCGCCGCAGATGTAGGCGCCGGCGCCGCGGTGGACGACGAGCTCGACCCGCTTGCCGGTGCCGGCGATGTCGCCCCCCAGGTGGCCGGCCTCGTAGGCTTCGGCCACCGCGCGGTCGAGCACGTCGGCGATCTCCCAGTACTCACCGCGGATGAAGATGAACACGTAGGCGGCGCCGACCGCGAGCGCGGCGATCGCGCAGCCCTCGATCAGCTGGTGCGGGTTCTTCATCATCAGCTCGCGGTCCTTGAAGGCGCCGGGCTCGGACTCGTCGGCGTTGCAGCAGACGTACTTCTGCATGTCGCCGCGCGGCAGGAACGATCCCTTCTTGCCCATCGAGAAGCCGGCGCCGCCGCGACCGCGCAGCCCTGATTCCTCGAACGAGCCGATCAGCTCGTCGGGCTCGAGCTCGCGGAAGGCGCGCTTGAGCGCGCGGTACCCGCCGAGGCGTTCGTAGGTCTCGAGTCCGGCGAGGCCGGGTTCGTCGATGTGGTTGAACAGCAGCCTGGTCTCGGAGCCACTCACGGCCTGCTCGCCTCCTCCGCGCCGCCGTGGGGGGGTGGATCGGCCGGCACCCGCGGGTCGCGATCGACCTCGCCGCCGGCGGCCCTGCGCTTGGTCAGCGCCTTCTCCGGCAGTGGCTCGTCGCCGGCTCGCAGGGCCTCGATCGCGGCGAGCGCATCGCCGGGCTCGAGCGGCCCGTAGTAGTGCTCGTCGATCGAGACCATTGGCGCCAGGTCGCAGGCGCCGAGGCACTCGAACCCCTTGACGAAGAACTCGCCGTCGGCGGAGGTGGCACCGTGGTGGTCGGCGTCCTCGATCTCGGTCTTCGACGCCTCGCAGAAGGCCTGCAGGAGCTCGTCGGCGCCGTTCATCCAGCAGGAGATGTTGTGGCAGACGAGCACACGGTGACGGCCGATCGGCGAGGTCGCGAAGAGGTCGTAGAAGGAGGCGACCGACTGCAGGTAGGCGGGGGTGACGCCCATCACCGCGGCCGCCTGGCGGATGCCCTCGGGGCTGCACCAGCCGTGGTGGCGCTGCACCGCCCAGAGCGCCGGGATCGAGGCCGAGCGCAGCTGCGGGTAGCGCGACATCGCCGTCTCGATCTGCTCGCGCAGCTCGGCCGGGATCTCCACCTCGTGCAGCTCGGGGACCCCCTCGGCGTCCTCGGGGCGCATCGAGGCGATCAGCTCCCGCCGCTCCGCGGCCGAGAGCTCATCGGTCGGCCTGGTCAGGTGTTCGGGCTGCCCGAAGTCGCCCGTCACCGCTCGATCCCTCCGAGGATCGGGTCGAGCATCCCGAGGTTGGTGATCAGGTCAGCGATGTAACCGCCCACCGACATGTCGCGGAAGGCCTGCAGGTTGACGAACGAAGGGTCGCGGAAATGCACGCGGGCGGGCTTTGCCGAGCCGTCGGCGAGCACGAAGCAGCCGAGCTCGCCGCGCGGCGACTCGATCGCGTAGTAGATCTCGCCCGGCGGCACCCGGAAGCCCTCGGTGACCAGCTTGAAGTGGTGGATCAGCGCCTCCATCGAGGTGGCGAGCTCCTCGCGCGGCGGCAGCACGATCTTGCGGTCGTCGGCGATCACCGGGCCCTCGGGGAGCCGGTCGAGGCACTGCTCGATGAGCTTCACCGACTCGCGCATCTCCGCCATCCGCACCCGGTAGCGGTCGTAGGCATCGCCGACGGTGCCGACCGGGATCTTGAACTCGAGCTGGTCGTAGATCAGGTAGGGGTCGGCCTTGCGCAGGTCCCAGGGCTCGCCGGCGGCCCGCAGCAGCGGCCCGGTCACCCCGAGCTCGAGCAGGCGCTCGCGCGAGACGATCCCGATTCCCTTGGTCCGCTGCAGGAAGATCTGGTTGCGGTCGAGCAGCGCCTCGTACTGGGTCACCCTGGTCGGCATCTGGGCGCAGAACTCGCGCACCTTCTGCTCGAAACCGACGGGGATGTCCTCGAAGACCCCGCCGACCTGGAAGTAGCGGGTGTGCATGCGCTGGCCCGCCGACATCTCGAACAGGTCGAGGATCGCGTCGCGCTGGCGAAACGCGTACCAGAGCATCGAGATCGCCCCGAGGTCGAGCGCCGTGGTCCCGAGCCAGACCAGGTGCGAGTGGATCCGGTTGAGCTCCAGGTGCAGGGTTCGCAGGTACTTGGCCCGCGGCGGGATCTCAAGTCCGAGCATGCGCTCGACCGCGCCGCAGAACGCCTCCATGTTGAAGAAGTAGGAGACGTAGTCCATGCGCTCGACGAACGGGATCACCTTCCAATAGCTCTTGTCCTCGCAGCTCTTCTCGATCCCGGTGTGGACGTAGCCGACGATCGGCTTCAGGTCGATCACGGTCTCGCCCTGGAGGCTGACCAGCAGGCGCAGCACGCCGTGGGTGGCGGGATGGTGCGGGCCCATGTTCACGGTCATCAGCTCGTGCTCGGGCTCGAGCAGGTCGCCGGCCTCGGTGCGCTCGACCGGGGCGACCCCGATCACCTCGGCGGCGCTCGCCGCGACCACGTCGCCGCCGCGCGCCACCCCATCCGAGCTCAATTGGACCACCCCGGTACCTGGTGCTCGTTGTGGGTGAAGATCACGGGCTCGCCGCCGATCGGGAAGTCGCGCCGCTGCGGCCAGCCGACGTAGGTCTCGGGCATCAGGATCCGGCGCAGGTCGGGATGGCCCCGAAAGACGATCCCGAAGAAGTCGTAGACCTCGCGCTCCTGAAACTCGGCGGTCGGGAACATCTGCACGCACGAATCGAGCTCCGGCAGGGCGTCGGGCCCGGGGTCCGCAAGCGCGGCGCGCACCCGGATGCGCTCCACCCGGTCGCGGTTGAGCAGCTCGTAATGGACCCCGAAGCGGGGCGCCGCCGGCAGGTAGTCGACTCCGTGCAGGCTGGCGAGGAAGCGGTACTCCTGGCTCGGGGTCTCGCGCAGCCAGCCGAGCACGGCGAGCACCTGCTCGGGATCGACGATCAGGCAGGCCCGCTCGTGCTCGTAGTAGGTGTCGAGCACCGCTCCCGGATGGGCGTCGCCGATCTCTCCCGCGATCAGCTCGAGTCCGATGGCATCCGGCATTAGGCGTGCCTCGCCACTAGCGCGTTCCGGCGCCTCGCCGTGCCGGTCCGCCGGGCCCCTCGGGGCCGGTTGCCTCGGCGGAGTCCGCGATTCCCTGGCGACTCCGCGCGTAGGCGGCCTCGGAGGCCGCCGAGGGCTGCCCGGCGATCACGTCGTTGCGGGCCCACTCCTCGGTGCCGATCGCGTTGTAGCGGCGCCGCCAGCCCTGGTCGGGGTTGTCCTGGATCATCCGCTGGAGCTTGTTGAAGCCGTAGAGCAGCGCCTCGGGCCGCGGCGGGCAGCCGGGGATGTGGATGTCGATCGGCATGAACTTGTCGGCGCCCTGGACCACGGCGTAGTTGGAGAACATCCCGCCCGACGAGGAGCAGGCGCCCATCGAGATCGCCCAGCGTGGCTCCAGCATCTGGTCGTAGAGGCGGCGCACGACCGGCGCCATCTTGATCGAGACCCGGCCCGAGAGGATGATGAAGTCGGCCTGGCGCGGTGAGGCGCGCAGCGCCTCGGCGCCGAAGCGGGCGATGTCGTAGCGCGAGCCCACCATCGCGATCATCTCGATCGCACAGCAGGCGAGCCCGAAGGTCATCGGGAACATCGAGTTCGAGGCGCCCCACTTGAGCACCTTGTCGAGCGAGGTCGTGAGCACCGACTGCTCGACGTGCTCGTCGAGCTCGGCCTCGTCGAGGTCGCCCCGCAGCAGGTCGCGGGCACGCATCTGGCGGATCCGCAGGTGCTCGGGCGAGCCCGGCTCGGCCAGCGGCGCCAGCGCGCGCAGCTTCTCGCGCTTTATTTCCAATCGAGGGCACCCCGACGCCATACGTAGATCAGCGCGACCACCAGCAGGACGACGAAGATCATCACCTCGGCGAGCACGAAGAAGGAGTCCGCGGAGTTGATGATCACGCCGACCGGATAGAGAAAGACGACCTCGATGTCGAAGAGGATGAACAGCATCGCGACCATGTAGAAGCTGACCCCGAAGCGGAAGCTCTGCGAGACCTCGCTGGGCAGCCCGCACTCGTACGGATCGGCCTTCGAGGGCCGCGCCCGCACGCGCTTGCGGCCGACGATCGAGTTGAGCAGCGCGAAGGCGGTGGCGACGATCGCGCCGAGACCGACGAAGACGAGGACAGGGAGGTAGCTGCGCAGCACGGAGTCGGATTTCTACTCCACTTTGTGACGCTTTGCTACATAGTGATCTTCCGCACCGACCGTGCTTTGATCCGGGCGATGGAGACGGTGCATCTGATCCTCGGAATCGCGGTGCTCGCGACCAATGCGGCCGCCGGGATCTGGGGCGGACTCGCCTGGATCACCGGCCGGCCCAGCGTCGGCTTCTGGTACGCGCTTCGCGTTGCCCAGGCGGCGGTCGTGATCCAGGTGACCGCCGGGACGATCCTGCTGATCCTCGGCCGCGAGGCCGCGGATGGCCTCCACTATCTCTACGGCGTGTTGCCGCTGCTGGTCACGCTGCTGGCCGAGGCCGCGCGGGCCGGGGCCGCCGAGCGCGAGCTCACCGGCCTCGACCTCGAGGCCCTGCCCAAGGACCGCCAGCGGCTGATCGCCTTCGCGATCGTCCGCCGCGAGACCGGGATCATGGCCGTCTCGGCCCTGATCGTCCTCTTCCTGGCGCTGCGCGCCGCCGGCACCAGCGGCGCGCTCTTCTAGACGCCGAGCGGCATCGTCGGCGGGCGGCGGATCGATTGCAAACCGCGACTCTCGGCATTCGAGTCTGTTGACGGTTCAGTGAGCCAACCGCGAACCGAGGCCTCCACGACCCAGGCGCAAACCGACCGCCGCAGCGAAGCGGCGTCGTGCGCCAATCAGGCCGAGCTTGCCCGTCGTCGCCTGGTCGAGTGGTGCGTCAGCCGCGAGCTACCGGTCCCGGCCGAGCAGCGGGCGCCGCACCAGCCGCGGCGCTAGCGATCCAGTCCCCGGTACTCGCCGCGGTGGAAGAGCAGCGGGTCGCCGCCGTCGCCACCCGTCGAGACCACCTCGCCGATCGCGATCTCGTGATCGCCGCCGGGATGAAGCTCGAGCAGCCGGCAGGCAACCCAGACGACCGTGCCCTCGAGGAACGGCACCCCTTCGTGGGCCGCGACGGGGACCTGGTGGAACTTCTCCTCGTGCGACGCCTTGCTGGCGAAGGCGCGGGCCAACGCCTCCTGGTTCTCCGCCAGGACGCTGACCCCGAAGGCGCCAGCTTGGCGCACGACCTCCAGCGTCCGTGAGCCCTGGTCGAGGCAGGCGAGCATCAGCGGAGGATCGAGCGAGAGCGAGGTGACGGCGTTGGCGGTCGCTCCGGCCGGGCCGCCGGGCCCCGCGGTGGTGACGATCGTCACCGCGGTCGGCAGCAGCGCCATCGAGCGTCGCAGTTGGTCAGGCGTCGGCGCAACCATCGAGCCCGGAAGTATGATGCCGCCGGTCTTGCGCACGCTTTGGCTTTCGACAGCGGCAACAGTGGCGGCGCTGGCGCTGGGCGCCTGCGGCACCGAGGGGATCCAGGTCTCCGAGGACGATCCGACCTATAACGGGGCGGTGTTGTTCGCCGAGCGCTGCTCGGGCTGTCACACGCTCGAGGCCGCCGGCGCCCAGGGCTCGGCCGACCGCCTGCTGCGAAACCAGGGCCCGAACCTCGACGAACGCACCGAGGACGCCGAGGACGTGCTCTTCGCGATCCGCAACGGCGGCTTCTCCGGGGCGATCATGCCGCAGAACATCGTCGTCGGCGGCGAGGCCCAGGCGGTCTCCGACTTCGTCGCCGAGTACGCCGGCACCGAGGTCGATCGGCCCGAGCAGCCCGCTGCCGACCCGGACGCCGCGGCCGCCGAAGCGCCCTAGGCCGAGCGCACCGTGCTCGATCTGCGGGCGATCCGCGACGACCCGGGCCCGGCGCGGGAGGCGCTCGCGCGGCGCGGCGCCGCCGAGGCCCTCGACGAGCTGATCGCCCTCGACTCGCGCCGCCGCGAGTTGCTGCCGGAGGTCGAGGGCCGGCGGGCGCGCCAGAACCAGGCATCCGAGGAGATCGCCGTGGCGAAGCGCGCCGGCGAGGACACCGGCCCGGTGATCGAGGAGATGAAGGCGGTCTCGGCCGAGCTCAAGGGGATGCAGGCCGAGCTAGCCGAGGTCGAGCAGCGGCGCGACCGGCTCGCCGCGACCCTGCCAAACCTGCCGCACCCCGACGCCCCGGCGGGCGGCGAGGACGAGGGGGTGACCCTGCGCTCGGTCGGCGAGCCGCCGAGCTTCGAGTTCGAGCCCCGCGACCATCTCGACCTCGGCCTCGAGCACGGCTGGATCGAGATGGAGAAGGCCGCGGAGGCCGCCGGCGCCCGCTTCGCCTACCTGCTCGGCGACCTGGTCATTGTCGAGCTGGCGCTGATCCGGTTCGCGGTCGAGACCGTCCGCGAGCAGGGCTTCGAGCCGGTGGTACCGCCGGTGCTGGTCCGCGAGCAACCTCTGTACGCCACCGGCTACTTCCCCGGCGAGCGCGAGATGATCTACGAGGTCGAGCGCGACGAGCTCTTCCTGGTCGGCACCTCCGAGGTGCCACTCGGCTACCTGCACGCCGACGAGATCCTCGAGGCCGGCGACGTCCCCCGCCGCTACGCCGGGATCTCGACCTGCTTCCGGCGCGAGGCCGGGGCGGCCGGCAAGGACACCCGGGGGATCTTCCGGGTCCACCAGTTCGACAAGGTCGAGATGTTCTCGTTCGTCGCCCCCGCCGACTCCGAGGCCGAGCACCAGCGAATCCTCGCGATCGAGGAGCGGATCCTGGCCGCGCTCGAGCTTCCCTACCGCGTCGTCGACATCGCCGTCGGCGACCTCGGCGCCCCGGCCGCCCGCAAGTTCGACTGCGAGGCATGGATTCCGAGCCAGGGCCGCTACCGCGAGCTCACCTCGTGCTCGAACACCACCGACTACCAGGCCCGCCGCCTCGGCGCTCGCTTTCGTCCCGAGGGCGAGGCTCCGCCGCAGGTGCTGCACACCCTCAACGGCACCGCCGTTGCCGTCGGCCGCACGCTGGTCGCCTTGATCGAGAACGGCCAGCGCGCCGACGGCTCGGTCGAGCTCCCGGCCGCCCTGGTCGAGGCCGGGGCTCCGGCCTCTATTCCGGCTTAGCGTCCGGGTCGAGCTCGAGCGAAGCCGAGTTGATGCAGTAGCGGAGCCCGCTGGGATCGGGACCGTCCTCGAAGATGTGGCCGAGGTGGCCGCCGCAGTTGCTGCAGTGGACCTCGGTCCGCTTCATGAAGAAGGTCCGGTCCTCCTCGGTCTCGACCGCCTCGCCCTCCGCGGGCTCGTAGAAGCTCGGCCAACCGGTGCCGGAGTCGAACTTGGCATTTGCGTCGAAGAGCTTCGCCCCGCAGGCGCGACAGCGGTAGACGCCCTCGTCCTTGGAGTCCCAGTAGGTGCCGGTGAAGGCGCGCTCGGTGCCCTTCTCGCGAAGCACGTGGTACTCCTCGGGCGAGAGCTCCTCGCGCCACTGCTCCTCTGTCTTCTCGACCTTCGCCATCGCGGTCTCCTAGGTTACGCAGTCGATGGGCTCGGCCTTCTATCTGCCCGAGGGCGACGGCTTCCGGTCGACCGAGCTCACCCGCGGCCCCTGGGACCCCGAGACGCAGCATGCCGGTCCGCCCGCGGCGCTGATCGGGCGAGCGCTGGAGCGCCATCTCGACGACGGCTGGTTCATCGGACGAATCACCTTCGAGATCCTCAAGCCGATACCGATAGCGCCGCTCAGCGTCGAGGTCGAGGTCGTGCGGCCAGGGCGCAGCGTTCAGCTGCTGGCGGCGTCGCTGGCCGACGGGGAGAGCGAGGTGATTCGGGCGTCGGCCTGGGCTCTTGCCACCCGCGAGGTCGAGCTGCCGGCGGGGCTGCCCGGCGCGCCCGAGCTGCCGCCCGGCCCCGAGCAGGGGGTCGAGGAGCCGTTCTTCGATACCGGCCACGAGGTCGGCTACCACACGGCGATGGAGTACCGCTTCGTTGCCGGCTCCTTTCGCCGGCCGGGCCCGGCGACCGTGTGGATGCGCATGCGACATCCCCTCGTCGAGGGCGAGTCGCCGAGTCCCCTGCAGCGGGTCATGATCGCCGCGGACACGGGCAACGGCGCCAGTGCCACCCTCGACCTCGCCGCCCAGATCTTCATCAA
>Ga0136619_10000555_pt1 | contig 14257 bp, 16 predicted proteins | sample AntDrymUQ3532106_2_FD_104807 | JGI IMG/M metagenome (GOLD analysis project Ga0136619, IMG submission 104807) | Polar desert sand microbial communities from Dry Valleys, Antarctica - metaG UQ353 (21.06) | ecosystem: Environmental > Terrestrial > Soil > Desert | place: Antarctica: Dry Valley...
CTAAGTGCGCCTAACAAAACTTCTCGACTCGACGCCAGCGGATCAGCGCGCACCCCAACTCGAGGAACGCTTGGTGGATGTCGGCTCTCCGCTCGTAGCGAATCTTGAGCCGTCGAAAGCGGTTCAGCCACGAATGTGTCCGCTCCACGACCCACCGATGCCGCCCCAGCCGCTCGCTCGACTCGATGCCGCGCCGGGCGATGCGCGGGATGATGCCCCTCTTCCTCAGCGCCTCGCGGCAGCGAGGGAAGTCGTAGCCCTTGTCGGCGTGGAGCTTGCGCGGTCTCTTTCGGGGACGGCCACGATGGGGCTTGCGAATCGCTCGGATGGCGTCCACAACCTCTTCGATCACCTTGGAGTCGTGGACGTTGGCCGCCGTGTGGATCACCGCCAAAGGGACGCCGTTTCGGTCGACCACGACGTGGCGCTTGGAGCCTGATTTCCCCTTGTCGGTGGGGTTCGGGCCCGTCTTTTGGCCTCCCCGGGGGCGGCCACGCTCGCCGAGTCCAAAGAAGCCCTCTCCCAGTCGATCTCGTCGGCTTGCCCGAGGCGGTCGAGCATGACCCGGTGCAGGCGCTCCCACACGCCGCCCTCGTGCCACTCCTCCAGGCGCCGCCAGCAGGTCATGCCGCATCCGCAACCCATCTCCTGGGGGAGCATCTCCCACGGGATGCCGCTCTTCAAGACGAAGAGGATGCCGGTAAGCGCGGCGGGGTCGTCGACGCGGGGCCTGCCACCGTTGGGCTTGGGCGGCTCCTCGGGCACCAGCGGTTCGATCACTTCCCAAAGCTCGTCTGTCACCAGTGGTTTAGCCATGCTCTCACCCTACCCACCATCCGGTTTTGTTAGGCGCATTAAGCGAAGCGGCTCTTGCGGCAGATTGGGATCGCCCGGAAGAGGATAAAGCATGGTCTCACCTACAGCGGGAGCGGCCGGGTGGGCCACGGTAGCATGAACCTCTCCCGTACTAGTCGAAGGAGGAGGCGCAACGCCATGATGGGCACGAAGATCCGCAGCTTCGCGCCGCTCCCGCGGAACATCTCGCTCGAAGAGCTCGTCCCCAAGGACAACTTCCACCGCCGCCTGGAGGAGCGCCTCGACCTCTCGTTCGTCCGGGATCTGGTGGAGCCACTGTACGCCAGGGGCGGCAGGCCGAGCGTGGACCCGATGGTCTTCTTCCGGTTGCAGCTTGTCATGTTCTTCGAGGGCGTGCGCTCGGAGCGGTAGCTCATGAGCGTGAGATGGTACCTCGGCTACGATCTGCACGAACCCTTGCCGGACCACTCCAGAGCCTCATCCGGATCAGGGACCGCTACGGGCTAGAGGTCTTCCGGAGGTTCTTCGAGGAGATCGTGGAGCGGTGCGCCGAGGCCGGGCTGGCATGGGGCGAGGAGCTTTACTTCGACGTCACCAAGGTCGAGGCGAATGCCCCCCCTGGAGTCGATCACGCCCCGCTTCGCCGTGGAGCAACATCTGCGGGATCTCTTCGAGGAGGACTCACAAGAGCCGGCCCTCGACGCGGACGGCGCAGCGAGAACGGCCGAAGGAGACCTCGATCACCTGCCGGACTCCAACGACGAGGAGCTCATCACCGCCAACGCCGCCAAAGAAGATTGGATCTCAAAGGTAGGGCGTCAGGACCGCGAAGTTAAGGGCAACTTCTACCGGCGCAAGGCGGATCTCTTCTTCAGCAAGACCGACCCCGACGCCTCGCCCATGAAGCGCAAGGGAGCCGACCACAGCCACCTCGGCTACCAGGCCCATTGCGTGGTGGACGGCGGCAAGGCGCGCATCATCGTGGGTGTCCTGGTCGCTCCGTTCGAGGTCACCGAGAACAAGCCCATGTTGGACATGTTGTGGAGGGCCGTCTTCAGGTGGCGGAACTGGCCTCGTCGGGTAACCGGCGACTCGGCCTACGGCACCGTGGAGAACATAGCAGCCATCGAGAAGGCAGGCATTAGCGCCTACGTGGCGCTCAAGAGCGCCGGACAGGGACGCCCCTTCTTCGGCAAGGACGAGTTCGCCTACGATCCCGGACGCGACACCTACACCTGCCCGTCGGGCGAGCTCTTGGTGCCGCGCACCCGCAACGTGGCCAGGAGTTTGATCGGGTACCAGGCAGAGGCCGGCGCCTGCGACGCCTGCCCGCTGAAGTCCGAATGCACGACCAGCAAGCTGGGCCGACAGGTTTTACGCCACTTCGACGAGGAGTACGTAGACCGGGTAAAAGCATACCGGGGAACGTTCCTGTACGAGAAGGCGTTGCGCAAACGGAGGGTGTGGGCGGAGCCCCTATTCGCAGAGGCGAAGGACTGGCACGGTATGAGGAGGTTCAGGCTCAGACGGTTGGAGAAGGTGAACATCGAGGCGCTGCTGATCGCCGCCGGTCAGAACGTAAAGAGGTTGGTCGCGGCTCGGGATCAGGGTCCGCGGAAGCTGGCACAGGTGGCAGCCCTGCGTCCACCGGATACGGTGAGTCGTTGCAGGCCCCATTTGATCGGACGGCGTCCTTCTTTCGTAGAGGCAACAGCGTATTTCAACAGCCTGGCAAGCTCTTAGCTCGAAGCCGGAAGATCAGACCTGCGACAGCAGCCGGGCCGCCGCCCGGTCCACCATCCAGGTGAGGTCCCCGCCCGGTCTGACAAGCTTCGCGGGGTAGGCGCGGGGGTCGGCGTCGCCGTCAAGGATCTCGCGCAAGGCTTCGGCCTTGTCGTCACCGGCGACGAGGAACGTGACGGCCCTGGCGGCGTTTATGACGGGAACGGTGAGCGTGAGGCGCGTGGTCTCCAGCTTGAGCACCGGGTTGGCGACGGTCAGGCGGTCGGCGACCTCCAGCGCCGCGGTTTCGGGGAAGAGGCTCGCGGTGTGGCCGTCGCCGCCAATGCCCAGCATGATCAGGTCGAAGCGCGGAGTCCCTTCTCCGAAGAAGCTCCGCAGTTTCTCCTCGTAGTCCGCAGCAGCCTCCTCCGGGGGCAACTCGCCGCGCATCCGATGGACGCTCCCGATGGGGACGTGATCGAGCAGGTCCTCCTTCGCCATCCGGTAGTTGGAGTCCTCGTGGTCGGGCGGCACGGCGCGTTCGTCCCCGAAGAAGACGTGGACCCGGCCCCATTCGATCTCTTCGGTGTAATCCCGGGCGAGCAACTCGTAGGTGGCCCTGGGTGTGGAGCCCCCGGCGAGCGCCACGGCGAAGCGTCCCCGCTCGTCTATGGCTTCCCCGGCCCTTCGAGCTAAGTCCCTGGCGGCGGCTTCGGCGAGATCCGCTTTATCCTCGTAGACGAGTACTTTCAAAGGTCGAGTATCTCCACGACCGTTCTCAGGGCGGCGGCGTAGCTCTCATCCCGGCCTCGGAAGCGAAGCTCCTCCCCGAGTATGACATCCTGGTCGAAGAAACCCAGTTGGACCGTGCGCTCGCCCAGGAGATCCTCACCACGCATCACCGTGCTCATCGCCTCCGAGAGCTCCCGGTGGCGCGAGACCTGGAAGGTGAGTTCCTCACCGTAGAGCCTCACCCGCCGGAGCGAGGCGTCCTCTGAACCGGGATCCAGGACGACGGTCACTTCACCGGAGGGTCCGGCGAACGCGACCTCCCGTCCGCCATCGGCTTCGCCGGTCTCCCGCGCGGACTCTGGACGCCAGCCAAGAGAGGCGGCGAGCCAACCCGCAAGCAGCAACGCCCGGGACTCGCCGCGGGGATCATGGAGTATCTCCACGCGGTGTATTCGCTCCAGTTCTTCGAGCCGGTCCGCGGGATTGAAGAGGTCGGCGACGAGCGAGCGCCAGGGCGAGAGCCCGACCCACTGGAGGTCGCCGACGGCTGGCATCGCGGGGTTTTGCGTCAGGCCCGAGATCTCGCGCAGGCACGCCCCGTGGTCGGGCGCCGCGCCTGAGTTCACGATGACGCGGTCGGCCAGGTCCGCCATGCCGGAAAATTCCGGTGAATCAGCGGAAAACGCGCCAGGGTACCAGAGGAAGACTGGCAGGTCTGGCAGCAGGAGCGGGCCGGCGAGGCTATGAAGGTGGAGGGCCGGGGATCCTTCGGCGTGGACCTCGACCTGCTCGGCGCAGACCCGACTGCCGCTACCGCCCCGCGCGTCGCAGAAAGCCGAGACCCGGATGTCCAGGTTCGCGGTCTGCTCTTCGGGGTCGGAGATCATGACTATCGCCCGGCAGGGGAAGCGCCCGGCGAGCCTGGAGACGACGCGCGTGATCTCCCCTGCGGATGCCTCATCGGTGACGGCCACCAGGTTCAGGACGCTGGCCCGCAGACCCAGAGTGCCGTCCTCGTTCATGCGCAGACGGCCGAACTCGCGCTCTATCTGCTCGACGCTCATCGCGCCGGATCCCGGCGACGAACGATGCTCACCGATCATGGATCGCTCCGCTTTGCTTCGCTCCCGTGAGTCGTGAGAATAAGGCTCCCTCTTCCCAACTTCTGGCCCGCAGGCGCGGAGAAACCCGAGACATCGTCCGCCAGAGCCGGCGCTCTCGTGCGGGATGGGTCGCCGAACCCCGTCTCTTGCTGAACCTGAAACCTGCTGCCTGATGCCTCTCCATCACGGCCTGCGCCACTCCCGGCCGTCATGCCCGAGGAGTTCCCCGGCCTCATCCGGTCCCCACGTCCCTGCCGGGTAGCGGGCGGTGTGACTGTCCTTGGACCAGCCCTCCATCACGGGCTGGAGGATGCTCCACGCGCCTTCGGCCTCGTCCGCCCGGATAAAGAGGGTCGGGTCGCCCAGCATAAGGTCCAGGAGAAGCCGCTGGTAGGCGTCCGGGGCCTCCTCCATGAAGGCCGACCCGTACAGGAGGTCCATGTTCACCGAGCGCACCTCGAAGCCCGAGCCGGGGACTTTAGCCCCGATCTTGAGGCTCACGCCCTCTTCAGGCTGGACACGGATGACGAGCACGTTGGGCTCCAGCCCCTGCGTGTCGGGGCCGGAGAACGGCGTGTGCGGCGTCTTGTGGAACTGGATGGAGATCTCCGTTGCCTTCTTGGGCATCCGCTTGCCCGCCCGCACGTAGAACGGCACCCCCGCCCACCGCCAGTTGTCCACGAGTAGCTTCAGCGCCACGTACGTCTCGGTCTCGGAGTCAGGGGCCACGTCCTCTTCCTCACGGTAGCCCTTTACCTCCTCCCCGAAAACCCAGCCGCCGTCGTACTGGCCGCGAACCGCAGCCTCCCCAACCTCGTCCTCCGGTATGGGGCGGACGGCCTTCAGTACCTTCACCTTCTCCTCGCGCAGCGAGTCGGCGTCGAAGGCTACGGGCGGCTCCATCGCCGTCAGGCACAGGACCTGCATCACGTGGTTCTGGACGATGTCGCGCAGGGCGCCGGCTTCCTCGTAGAACGCGCCGCGGGTCCCGACGCCGATGTCTTCCGCGACCGTGATCTGGACGTGGTCCACGTAGTGCTGGTTCCACACGGGCTCGAAGATGCCGTTGGAGAAGCGCAGGGCCAGGATGTTCTGGACGGTCTCCTTACCGAGGTAGTGGTCTATGCGGTAGATCTGCTTCTCCCTGAAGTACCGCAGGATGTCGCCGTTGAGATCCCTCGCGCTCTCCAGGTTCCGCCCGAAGGGCTTTTCGATCACCAGCCGCGCGTAGCCGCCGTCATCCTCCCGGCTCATCCCGGCTTCCCCAAGCCGCTCCACGATGGTCGGGAACAGCGAGGGCGAGGACGACAGGTAGAAGATGCGATTTCCTCCGGTGCCCCGCTCCTCGTCGAGCTGTTGCAAAAAGTCCTTCAGCTCCTCGTACGTCTCGGGCTGCTTGGAGTCGCCCGGCAGGTAGAAGAGGCCCTTCGAGAACGACTCCCACACGTCCTCGCTCACCGAGCCCGCGCGCTGCTCTTCGAGACCTTCGCGCAGCTTCTTTCGGAACTCGTCGTGGCTCAACGCCGTGCGGGAGATGCCGACTACGGCGAACTCCATCGGCAGGCGGCGTCCCTCGGCGAGGTCGTAGAGCGCGGGGACCAGCTTGCGGGCTGTCAGGTCGCCGGAGGCCCCGAAGATCACCATCACCCCTGGCTCGGGTACGGGAGGGAGCCGCTGTTCGTCGCGGAGGACGTTCTGCCCGACGGCTTGCGTTTCGGACACGTAGGGTCTCCTACTTCCCTTGCTCGGAGTGTTCGGTGCTCGCCTCCTGGATGGCGTGGCCACCGAACTGGCCCCGCAGCGCCGCGATGACTTTCATGGCGAAGGAGTCGTCCTGGCGGGAGGCGAACCGGGCGAAGAGCGAGCCCGCTATGGCGTTGGCCGGCACGTCTTCTTCTATGGCCTCGAGCACCGTCCAGCGTCCCTCGCCCGAGTCCTCGACGTAGCCCCGGACACTCTCCAGGTTCGCATCCTGCTCGAAGGCCCGCTCGGCGAGCTCCAGCAGCCAGCTACGCACCACGCTCCCCTGGTTCCACAGGCTGGAGAGGGCCCTCAGATCGTAGTCGTAGCGGGACTTCTCCAGGATCTCGAACCCCTCCGCATATGCCTGGAGCATGCCGTACTCGACCCCGTTGTGGACCATCTTGGCGAAGTGCCCGGCCCCGGCATCTCCCAGGAAAGCGTAGCCGTTCGCGGGGGCGAGAGTCTCGAACGCGGGCTCGACATGCTCGAAGGCGTCTGCGTCGCCCCCGATCATGGTGCAATAACCCACGTCGTAGCCCCAGACGCCGCCCGATACCCCAGCGTCCAGCCAACGGAGGCCCGCGTTCCTGACCTCGCGAGCACGCGCCACGGAGTCCCGGAAGTACGAGTTAGCCCCATCCACGATGATGTCGCCCTCGTCCGCGAGCTCGGTGAAGCGCCCGATCATCTGGTCCGTCGTCTCGCCGGCCGGGAGCATGGACCACAGCACCCGTGGTGACTGCTGCTTCTCTACGAACTCCTCCACGCTGTAGGCGCCCTCCGCGCCCGCCGCGACGGCGTCATCCACCTTCCCCGGCGAGCGATTGCCGGCGATGACCCGATGGTCGCCCTTGTCCACCAACCGGCGCGTCATGTTGAAGCCCATCCGGCCCATGCCCCAAATGCCTATATCCACGCCACTCCCTTCGATCAGAAGGTTTCAGGTCTCAGGTTTCAGAAAACACCTGATGCCTGAAACCTATCTGACTAGCTGCTTGCCTTTTTTCTCCACCGTCTCCAGGGTCTCCTGGAACGGGTCCACGAACTTCTGGACGCCCTCTTTCTCCAGGGTATCTGTCACGCCCTCGTAGTCCAGACCGGCTTCCCGCAGGCGTTTGAAGAGCCGTTTCGCCTCATCCACGCCCTGTTCGAGGGTGGGTTGGATCTCGGCGTGGTCCTTCGTCGCCTCGATGGTGCTCTCGGGCATGGTGTTGACAGTCTCCGGGCCGATGAGGTTCTCGACGTAGATCACGTCCTTGTAGTCCGGGTTCTTGGTGGAGGTGGATGCCCACAGTAACCGCTGCTTGTTCGCTCCCTTTTCGGCCAGGGACTCCCACCAAGAGCCGCCGAAGATCTCACCGTATATCCCGTACGCCAGCTTGGCGTTGGCTATGGCGAGTTGTCCCTTGAGGTCTTCCGGCGCCCCGAGCTCCTCCAGCCTGCTATCCGCCTCGGAGTCTATGCGGGAGACGAAGAAGCTCGCCACCGAGCGCACGCCGGAGGGGTCGCCGCCGTTCTCCACAAGCTTTTGAAGACCCCTGATGTAGGCGAGGGCTACCTCCCGGTAGCGTTCGAGAGAGAAGATCAGGGTGACGTTTATGGACTTGCCGCGCGAGATCATCTCCTCGATGGCGACGAGGCCCGGCACGGTAGCCGGTATCTTGACGAACAGGTTGGGACGGTCCACCATCTCGTGCAACCGCGCCGCTTCGTCTATCGTGGCGATGGCGTCGTACGCGAGGTCCGGGGAGACCTCAAGCGACACGAAGCCGTCCTCCCCGCTGCCTCCGCTCTCTCCGCCGGTCTCATCGAACACTGGTTTCAGTATGTCGCAGGCTTCCTGAATATCGTCGCGGGCGAGCTGCAGGAAGATCTCCTTCGGGTCGTCCATCGTCTCCGATAGCTCCTGCAACTGCTCGTCATAGAGGTCGGAACCCCCGATGGCCTTCTGGAAGATCGCCGGGTTGGAGGTGACACCGACGATGCCGTCATCGATCATGCGCTGCAACTCACCGTTCCGCGTGCCCTCCCGCGAGATGCCGTCAACCCAGGGCGACTGTCCCAGCTCCCGCATCTGCCGCAGACGCTCGTTCATCCGCTACCTCCTATCGAGTGTTCCGTGTATTGACGCATTAGTTTGCATCAATGATTCATTAGCTCGCGCACGGCGGAGGCTATGCCCTCCGCGTCTATGCCGGCTTCGTTCATCAGTTCCGCCCCAGTGCCGGAGCCTGGCATTATGCTCACGGCCAGGTGCCGGAACTTCAGCTCCTCGCCGGTTTCAGAGAGCGCGGAGAGCACGGCCTCGCCGAGACCGCCCTCGGGGTGATGGTCCTCCACGACCACGAGCCTGCCTCCTGTACTTCCAACGGCGGCGTGTACCGCGGCGGCGTCCACGGGCTTCACGGAGTAGGCGTCTATGAGGCGCACGTTCGTGCCCTCGTCCGCCAGTTCGCCGGCGGCCTTGACGGCTTCGTGGACCGTGATGCCTGCGGCGACCACCGTAACCGCGTCTTCGCCGGACTCGCGCACGGTCTTGCTACCGCCCACGGGAAACTCCTCGTCTGGTCCGTAGAGTATGGGCGTCGCGTCGCGGGTGGTGCGGATGAAGCTGATGCCGTCGAGGTCGGCCATTTCCGCCACGAGCTTCGCGGTCTGGTTGGCGTCGCAGGGGTAGAGGACGGTCGAGCCGTGGACGGCGCGCATCATGGCGATGTCCTCCACGGCCATCTGAGAAGGACCATCCGGGCCTATGGAGATGCCGGCGTGTGAGCCGGAGAGCTTCAGGTTGGCGCCGGAGATGGCGGCCATGCGGATGAAGTCGTAGGCGCGGGTGAAGAAGGCAGCGAAGCTGGAGGCGAAAGGCGCGTAGCCGCGCACGCCCATCCCGACCGCCGACGCGACCATCTGCTGCTCGGCGATATACATCTCGAAGAACCGCTCCGGGTGCGCCTCGGCGAACTTCTGGGCCCGCGTGGAGTCGCTGACCTCGCCGTCCATCGCCACAACGTCCTCGCGGGCTGCGCCCACGGCCCTCAGCGCCTCACCGTAGGCCGTGCGCGTCGCCTCGTCCTCGTCGTAGGTCGGGAGGTCGAGGTCCCCCGTCAGCCCCGGAGTGAAGGTCGGACCCGGGTTGGAGTCAGGCTTCCGCACCTCGACGGTTACGCCGCGATCTCCGCCTAGCTCCTGGATGGCTGCTTCCTCTTCGTCCGGCGGTACGGGCTTGCCGTGCTTGCCGGGCTGGTTGGCGAGGGAGGACAAGCCGCGCCCCTTCTCGGTCTTTGCGATGATGAGGGTCGGGGCATCCTGTTCGACGGCTTCGGCGTAGGCCCCGTCTACCTCTTCGGGATCGTGGCCGTCTATCTTGACGGTGTGCCACCCGAAGGCCCGCGCTCGCGCCTCGTAGGCGTCACCGTCCCAGCCGTACATGGTCTCGCCACGCTGGCCGAGGCGGTTCATGTCCAGGATGGCGGTGAGGTTGTCTAGACCGTAGAAGGCGGCGTGCTGGAAAGCCTCCCACATCGAGCCTTCGGCCATCTCGGAGTCGCCGCAGAGAACCCACACGCGGTAGGGAAGCTTGTCCAGGTACTTGCCGGCGAGGGCCACGCCCACGCCTATTGGAAGGCCCTGGCCGAGAGAGCCAGTCGCCACGTCAACCCAGGGGATTACCGGGGTCGGATGTCCCTGGAGGCGGCTCCCGAAGGACCGGAAGGTCTGAAGCTCATCATCCGTAATAGCTCCGGCGGCCTTGTACATGGAGTAGAGAAGCGGGGAGGCGTGGCCCTTCGAGAAGATCAGATGGTCGTTCGCCGGGTTCTCCGGGTCGTCGAAGTCGTAGCGTAGATACTTGCTCATCAGTACGGCCATGAGGTCGGCCGCCGACATGCTGGAGGTGGGATGCCCCGATCCTCCGGTGGTGCTGGTGCGGATGCTGTCCACGCGCAACTGCTGCCCCAGCTCGTGCCAGTACTCGGCTCCAACGGTCTGCTGATCCTGCTGCGAAGTCACTGCGAACCTCCCGGTAGCGATCCATGCTGTCCATGATCCGGACGAAACACGTTCTTTCTACCCTACGCCAGCAACCCAGAAACGGCCCGTAAAAGCCACCGGATAGAGTTTTCCCTCTCCCTGCGTTTGCGATTGTTCGGCGATGCTGACCTGAGATCGGCACCTCCTGCGCCAACGCGGGCGAATTGCGCTCATTTAGCGTTCCTGGAGATAATGCTTTGCCCACCCGTATTTGGTCGGATCCTTCTCTAACAAGTACTTCGCTACGTCTCCCCTCTGCTGTGGGTCGGCTAGCTCCAGCGCATGTTTTTGCTCTCGTTCTTGGTCTTAGAGGAGCGCCCCCCGCTCCTGCGCATGAGCGAACCATTCGTGACCCTCTTCGGCCTCGCCGCGTTGCCAACAGATCGCCCCGAGCAGATTATATGGATGGTGGCTCGTCCGGTTGTGATCTATGGCCTCTTGGGCGCATCGTTCCGCTGCGTCGAGATCGGCTAGGTCACGGAGCGCTCCACCTCGCGTCGTAAAGACTGCGGATCGGATCCCCGATACAAGGTGCTCTTCGAGCAAAGGCTTGGTTACGTCCAAAGCCCGTTTCGGGTCTTTGGCGCGCCGCCAGTAGCTGCTGGCCTTAATCAAGGCAATAACGTAGTTGACTCACCAAAAATGTAGTATAATAGGGGCATGGAAATCCCTGCAAATCAGCCAAAAACACTCCTTGAAGCGATACGTTGTTTCTCCGATCTGGACGTGGCTACCGAGTTCGTCGCCTCGCTCCGCTGGCCCGATGGACCGGCCTGCCCTAAATGCGGTCTGGTAGACCACAAACACTACTACCTGAAAACCCGCCGCGTATGGAAATGCCGTAGCTGCAAGAAGCAGTTTTCCGTTAAGGTCGGGACCATTTTCGAGGACTCGCCGCTCGGTCTGGACAAATGGCTTCCCGCCGTGTGGCTCATCGCCAACTGCAAGAACGGCATAAGCTCCTACGAGTTGGCGAAGGATCTCGGTATCCAGCAAAAGAGTGCGTGGTTCATGCTGCACCGTATCAGGCTTGCCATGCAGACCGGGACGTTTGAGAAGTTAGAGGGTCAAGTCGAAGCCGACGAAACCTTCATAGGCGGCAAGGCACGCAACATGCACAAGAGCAAGCGAGAAGTGAAAATCACTGGGCGCGGCTCGTCGGGTAAGGTCGCGGTTATGGGGCTTTTGGAGCGGCACGGCGAAGTACGTACCAAGATAGTGCCGGACACGAAAAGTCGGACGCTACAGGTTGAGGTTCGCGAGAACGTCAAGCCAGGGTCAGAGGTCCATACGGACGCCTTAGCGTCTTATAGGGGTTTGGACCCCGAGTACGTCCACAACGTTGTGGATCATGCCGAAACATACGTCAGGGGCCACGTCCATACGAACGGCTTAGAGAACTTCTGGAGCCTCTTGAAGCGCGGGATTCAGGGAACGTATGTGTCCGTGGAGCCTTACCACCTTTTCAGGTATCTGGATGAGCAGGCTTTCAGGTTCAATGAGCGAGAGGGTGAGGATAAGGACAGGTTTGCTAAGACGCTCGGATCGGTGGCGGAGCGACGACTGACATACGCGGAGTTGACCGGCAAGGACGCGGGTCGGGCAGGATGACCGCGTGCGCTGTGTGGGGCACGTTACTGGCGCGGGCTTGTAGGGGATGTAAGATACCGTTATGGTAGAGTTGAGAATCCCGAAGGAATACCAGCGCGGGTTCGCGGAGATCCGTTGGCTTGGCGAGGGGCAGGTGCAAGGGTTAATCTCGGCCCTTGAAGACGAACCCGCTACTGTCAATCGAGCGGCTTTGCATTCACGGATCGCCGCCAAGGTTGACACCATCGCTCGCGGGGGCCTAGACAAGATGATAGATACCCTCGTCTCTCTCTACACGCTCCGGGACGGCATAGACTTGGATACACCGGGCTTTGCAGACGCGGTTTGCGATGCCATGGACGAGAGTGGTAGCGAAGATCTGGAGTTCGCCAACGAAGACGAACGCGAGGCGTTCAAGGTCCGTTTGATTCGACTGCTCGGGATAGACTTGCTCGACACATCAGCCAAAGCCAACGGCCTGCTGTATGATCACGAGCATACGGTCCACGCCCCCCCACGAGTCCTGACCGACGTTCGCCCGATTTTTGGCACAGACCCCGCAGACGACCCGAAAGGCGCGGTAATCACGCATACCCTAAAGATCACCTACCACGAGGGCGGGCGAGTCAGGGAGTTCTTTGTAGCGCTAGATCCCGACCAAGTAGACGAACTGATTGGAGTGCTGGAACGCGCCAACCTGAAGGCCGAAAGCCTGAAACGGACGCTGGCCGGTACAGATGTGTCCTACATCGACGGAGAGTAGGGGAAAGGGGAGTACGATGGAGGCACTGCAATACGGGAGATCCTTCGATGCCAGTGATTGGCACAAGGACCCCAAGGATGCAGATTGGTGGGAACGTCGCCGCAAACGGCAACAGCCCGTTCCTGTATCTGCGGAGCATGGAAAGAAAAGAAAAGCGCAACGCCCGGAGCCACGGATCGGGGCTGTGTTGCGAGCGGCCTTTGCTGGAAACGAAGCCCCCGCTCATTACGCCGACGCCATCGCGAGTTACCTGGAAGTTAGTCGCGAACAACTCTATTCTATGGCACTTGCCGAGTTTGTAGAGAGGTACGAAAGCGTGCGGCTTTCGGAAGAAATTGACGAAGCTTACGACGAGGAGTTAGAACGGGAGGACGAGGAGTTCTTGGCCCACGCCAAGAGCTACCAGGGTCGCGTCCTCGACGACGCTGACGACGACTAGCAATTTGCCGGTTCAGCAAGGGGATATCTACTACGTAAACCTGGGTCCTAAAACCGGCTCGGGACCAGCGGGATGGCACTACGTGGTTATTGTCCAAAGCGATACCATGAATAGGACTAAGGTTAGAACCGCTGTGGGGTGCGTCCTAACGTCGAATCTGAAACGCGGCAAGATCGCCGGAAATGTCACCCTCTCCCACGGAGAGGGAAGCCTGCCTTCGCAATCGGTGGTCAATATTTCTCAGGTCGTTACGCTCGACAAAATGGACTTGGTAGACAAGAGAGGCGACCTTGATGGATCTCGCATGGACGAGATCATAAGGAGCCTGCACCGCGTGTTGCTTAGAGGCAAGAAGCTCTAGTCAGCCTGCCCGCCTCTCGCGTTCTCGTTCCGTGCGTTTTTCGTCAAGCTCCCCTTTAGGAACCTTCAGGAGCTTGCGAGTTAGATCCTCGAAGCTCTTGAAAGGTTCGGTGCGCTTGTCGTCGCGCCGGTCCTCTTTGGGCCTTGGCTCTGCCACCGTGGGTCTCCTTTCGGAAGATGAGCCACGGTGGCAGTTTACTACCGAACCGAGCAAACGGTAAGAGCCGCTTGGTGAGTCAACTACGTTATTGCCTTAATCAATGACCAAGTGTCACGCGACCTCCGGTACTCGTTCTCTTTATTGACCGCTAGGGCTGCGTACAGACTGTTGCTTTCGAGCCGCGAAACCTCTTCTTCGTCGAGTAGCTCTCTTTCGTCGATCCGCAGGAGGATGGGGTACAGCGGGTCGGAAGGGCTATTGGAAGTGTATCTTCGCACTCGGTACTTTTTCTTTAGCTCTGCAAACTCTTTGGTGCTTTCCCGTTCTTCTTCCTGCTGTTTCTTGATTTCTTTCTGATGATTCTTCCGCTGTTCTCTGAGTTGTTGCTGATGCTTTTGCTCTTGTTGCTCTTGCTCTAATCGCTCCCGTGTCTGTTCGAGTCCCGGTACGCTCGGAGGTAGTTGCATTTCCGAGAAGAACCGCGTCTCGCTGAGGGCTTCACCCTTGAAAGTCTTTTCTCCGTCCTTTGGGAAGCTGATAAGCAGGAGTATTTCCCTGGGGCTCGGCTCGGAGTTGAGCTTCGTCTCCGTTATGATCCCAGTACCGTATCTCGTATGCGTTACTTGTTGCCCTTCAGCCATCTTCCATATAGCGATATCGTTCGTGGCATGGGCTGCAGGTAGGTGTGCGCTTAACTGTGAGATTGGGGCAATCGGATGCGGGTCCAAGTAGAATCCTTCCGACGACCAAACCAGAAAGAACCTCATGGACCCGCATACCGTATTCTGTCCCAATCCCGC
>Ga0136619_10000557_pt1 | contig 14240 bp, 9 predicted proteins | sample AntDrymUQ3532106_2_FD_104807 | JGI IMG/M metagenome (GOLD analysis project Ga0136619, IMG submission 104807) | Polar desert sand microbial communities from Dry Valleys, Antarctica - metaG UQ353 (21.06) | ecosystem: Environmental > Terrestrial > Soil > Desert | place: Antarctica: Dry Valley...
AGGCCGAGCAGGCCGGCGAGCCCGGCGGTGCGCAACGGGCGCGGGGAGGACGGCGCTCCCGGCGGGAAGGCCGGGGTCAGCACCTCGCCGCGAGCGGTGCCCTGGACGAGCAGGTCGGCGCGCGCCTGCAGCAGTTGGTCGCGCTCCGTCTGCAGTCCGCGACGCTCCGACCGCAGCTTGCTGAGCCTAGGGAGCAGCGCGGTGCCGGCGATCTCGACCTTGATGTCGGCGATGCGCTGGTCGAGCTCCCGGATCCGGTCCTCGATGACCGCCACCCGCTCGTCGGACTGCGAGCCGGCCTGCGCCAGATAGGTCTCGGCCAGCTCGTTCGCGACCTGCGCGGCCTCGGTCTTGTCGCCTCGTGCGGCCGAGATCGTCAGCACGGCTGCGCCGGTCTCGTCCGGCTCGACCGTGATCGTGTCCAAGAAGTCGTCCAGATCCTCGGTCAGCCCGAGGGCGTCGAGCACCTCGCTGACGATCTGAAAGGACGTCACAGCCCGCGCTTCGGTGGCGACCTCCTCGGCCGTGACCTCGGCGGCGTCGCCGCTCGAGTCCGGCTCGAGCCGGACCTCGGTCGACGCCACGTACGTGGGCGTCTGCAGGTATGACACAACGAGCCCGACCGCCACGCAGGCCAACATGGTCACGACGACGAGCCGCCAGCGACGGCGGACCACGCCGACCTGGTCTCGCAGCTGTATCGCGTCGTCGCTCACAGACCGAGGATAAGCGTGCCGCCCTCGTCGCCAGGAGTGACGGGCCGATAAGACCCGTTCGTCTCATGTGTCCACCGCTCAGGTCGGGCCCGCCCGCCTTGACCCGGCGGCGATCTCGTCGAGGAGGCACGGCACTACTTCCCAATGTGGCAACCTCGTGTTCCCAATGTGGCAACCTCGCGTTAACCGTCGAGAAGCCAGGAGTGCCGAGTGATGCGCGTTGAGGGTGTCGCGCCGGAGCTGCAAACACCAGGGGAGGGGGACCCGACCTCGGTGGCCGCGGACGTGGCCACTGCTATCGACGCTGCCCTCGCAGCCCAGGTGCTGGTCGTGGGATCTCCCCCACCGAGCGGTCGTGACCTCGATCTGCTCGCGCAGCCCGACGACTACGCGACGATCCGCAGCTGGCTGGACCGGGCCGGCTTCGTCCCGTGGGGGCACACCTGGGCCAGGCTCTCCGAGCCCGGGGCGTACGCCGTCGAGCTGTCGACGACCGAGCGCTGGAGTGCGAGTCGCGTCGACGTCTCGTGCCTGTTCGCCGACTCGGAGCCGATCCCCGGCTTCCGACAGCTGGTCCGCCCGGGGCCAGCCGCCGCGCTGCTGCTCGCTGCCCGGGGAACGGTCATCCGCCGGGGCGGCATCTCCGACAAGGTCCGCGGCAAGGTCTCCCAGGCGTTGGCACGTGATCCTGGCGCCTGGACCGTTGCGGAGGCGCGGGCTCGAGACCTCGGGATGGTGGGGTCGCTGCGCCTGCTGCGCGAGGCCTACCAGGCGGACGCACCACTGCCGGCGCGTGCGCGAGCCGTCGGGCTCTTCCGCGTGCTGGTGAACGAGGGACCGCTCGGAGCCCGGGCACGCAGCTTCATGAGTGCACTCCCGCAACGGGTGAAGCCCGCGGTCATCTCGTTCTCGGGCCTCGACGGCTCGGGGAAGAGCACCCAGGTGAGCCAGCTGCGGGACTGCCTGGAGCGACTGGGCGTCGGCTCGCAGACTCAGTGGGCCGGCTTCAAGGGCGGCAGGCAGCTGCGAACCGCGCTCCCGTTCCTCGACCGAGCCCCGGAAGGCCACCCTGCCGGGCCGCGCGACCGGCTGGTCCCAACAGGCCTGCGGCACAGTCCGCTCGGGCAGCAACTGTGGCTGTTCGTCGTCGTGGGACTGAACACCGCTCACCTGTGGCGGCACGTGCTGCTGCGGCGCCGGGGCAGCAAGGTGCTCATCTTCGACCGCTTCAGCCCGGACACGATGGTGAAGCTGGAACTGCTCTTCGACAGGTCACGCGGGATCGACTCCCGATGGCAGCGCCGGCTCTTCACGTTGGTCAGCCCGAAACCGGACGTCGGATTCCTGGTTGACGTGTCGAGCGAGGTCGCCTACGGACGCCGCCAGGACCAGACCCCCGAGGAGCTCGCGACCATGTCCGAGCTGTACCAGGACCAGGTTGCTCGGTATCGCCTGCACCGCCTCGACGGCACCAAGGCGGCGGATGTGCTGGCCGAGCAGGTGGCCGCCGCAGCCTGGCGAGGTCTGCGCTGATGCGGGGACAGTGGCATCGGCCGGTGACGCACCCGAAAACAGGCCGAGCGGCACCCGAAGGAGCCGACCCGGTCCTGACCGCGCTCTCCCGGGCACTCGAGCCGGCGGAGGGCCACGACTGGGACCTTTTCGTCGAGCGACAGCGCCTCGCCGGTCGGTCCAACATCTACGTAATCCAGGCGCGCGCGCCCAAGGAGGGTCAGGTTCACTGGGTCGTCAAGCAACCACACACCGGCTGGTCGCAGGACGACGTCGACAACCCGCTGACCGCGGAAGACGAGTACGCAGCTCTGGTCCGGCTGGATTCCCACTTCAAGCGGAGGGGCGGTCCGTTCCGCGTCCCCGCTCCGGTGGCTCTGCTGCCGGAGATCAACGCGTTCGCCATGGAGTGCGTCACCGGGCCGACGGTCAAGAGCCTGCTGAACTACGGCACCGTCCTGCGGCCTGCGACCCTCCTCGACGGGCTGGCTGCCGCCGGCACGTTCCTCCGGCACCTGCATGCGCTGGAAGCGCCGCCGCCCGCAGAGGTGAACCTGCGGGACGAGGCCGACCGGGTGCTCGCCGTCGCCGAGGAGAAGCTGCATCCGCTCGGGCTGTCGCTCCCGGACCGGGTCCGGTCGACTCTGGTTGCGTTCCCCTCGCTGCGGGTGCCCTCGCCCCGGGCACGGCTGCACGGGGACTTCGGCCCGGCCAACATCCTGCTGGAGGAGGGCGGGACCACGGTCGGGCTCGACGCATCCCTGCATGCCGTCGGCTACCCGGAGGACGACCTGGTCCGGTTCGTGGCACTCGTGTCCGGGGTGATCCGGCTGGCGCCGGAGCTGGTCTTTTCCCCGGTCGCGAGGGTTCGCCGGCAGCTCGAGGACCGGCTGCTGCGCGCCTACTACCAGAGCCCGGCCCGCCCGCCGCTCTTCGAACTGCGATACCTCCATCAGCTCGCCCGCCGGTGGGTTCGGCTTCGTGAGCTTGCCCAGCAGGGAGGGCGGCACGCCGCCCTGCTGCACACGAGGTTCACGGTCGTCGGTATGCAGATGCGACTGCTCATGAAGGATGCCGAGCGCCGCCTCGTACACAGCGTCGGGGGTTGACCGTGCGCTCGAGCCGGGCCGGCGAGGCGGCGAAGCTGGCGTTGCTGCGCCTGCTGCTGTGGATGACACCTGCGCTGCGCCACGCCGTCGTCGCCGGATTCCCCGACGACGAGGGGAACAGCGTCGAGATCGTGCGGGCGTTGTCTCGTCGGATGCCGGTCTACTGGCTCACGGGCGACCGTCCCGATCGGGTGCGGTGGTTGGTTCCGGAGGGCGAGACCCGGTACGAAGTGCGGCGCATGTCGAAGAACACCGTCCGGGCCTACCTTGCCTACGTGAGTGCTCGCTACGTCTTCTTCACCCACGGCCTGTTCGGGTCCACCCGGCCGCCGCCGCACAAGACCTTCGTCAACCTGTGGCACGGGGACGGCCCGAAACGGAGCAAGCGCTTCGCCCACATCAGGTCCACCTATGTCGTGGCAGGGACACAGCTGTGGGGTGGGCAGCGTCCGCTCCACTTCGGCGTGGGCGAGAACGGGGTCATGGTCACCGGCCACCCGCGAGTTGACCAGCTGGCGCGTCCTCCGGGCGACGAGACGCTGGGACTGCTCGGCCTCGACCCGGACAAGCCACTGGTCCTCTGGATGCCGACCTTTCGGCAGACCGAGTACCGGGGGAACCGGTTGGCGGCCGTCCAGAACTGGGCGGATGCCGAGACACTGTCTCGATCCGGCCCGGTGCGAGAGCTGGCTGCGCAGGTGGGAGCCGTGGCGCAGCGGCTGGGCGTCACCGTCGCCATCAAGCCACACCCGCTCGACGCCGACGGCTACCAGGCGATGGGCTTGCCGGTCGTCACCGGCGACGACCTGCTGCGTGAGCAGATCACGCTCTACCAGCTGCTGGGGCGCAGTCAGGGGCTGATCACCGACTACAGCAGCGTGTGGACGGACTACCTGACGATGGACCGCCCGATCGGGTTCTACTGCCCGGACCTGGACGAGTACGAGGCCACTCGCGGCCTCAACGTGGAGCACTACGCCGACCTGATCCCTGGCCCACTGCTCGAGTCCGTGACCGACTTCGAGCAGTTCCTGCGCGACTGCCTCGACGAGTCGCCCGCGTCGCGAGATCGGCGCGCCACGGGTATCTCGCTGATCGGTGCCGAGACCAGGCTGGGAGCCAGCGACCGCCTGCTCGATGCACTCGGGATCGCCGTGCCCCGGGAGCCAACATGTCCACAGGAGTAGGCGGGTCACGGCTCAGGAACGTCGCGGTCCTGCTCGCCGGTGGGGTCGGCGCTCGCATCGGGCTAGGCCTTCCCAAGCAGCTGATCAAGATCGCCGGGCGCCCGATCCTGGAACACTCGCTCGCGGCGCTGAACAGCCACCCCATGATCGACGAGGTCGTGATCGTCATGGCGCGGGGCCACCTCGATCCGGTGCACGCGATCGTGCGTGATGGCGGATACGGCAAGGTGGTCGCCGTCCTCGAGGGCGCCGAGACGCGCAACGGGTCGACGCTGCGGGCACTGCAATGGCTGGGCGAGCGGGAGTGCAACGTGCTGTTCCACGATGCGGTACGGCCGTTGGTCACGCCGCGGATCATCACCGAATGCCTGCAGGCGCTCGAGACCTACGGCGCCGTCGACGTGGCCATCCCGTCGGCGGACACGATCGTCGAGGTCGGTCCCGACAACACGATCAGCGGCATCCCGCCGCGAGCGAAGCTGTGGCGAGGGCAGACACCGCAAGCATTCCGTGCATCCGTCATCGAGGCGGCTTACGCACTCGCCGAGCAGGACGGCGAGTTCGTCGCTACCGACGACTGCACGGTCGTGCTCCGCTACCTTCCCGATGTCCCGATCGCCCTGGTCACCGGCGATGAGAAGAACATGAAGGTGACCGAACCGATCGACGTGTACCTCGCCGACAGGCTCTTCCAGCTGACGAACAGCGACCTGCCGGCACCGAGGACCGACGACGGCTACCGAGCTGCGCTCCTTGGCAAGGTCATCGTGATCTTCGGCGGCAGCCACGGCATCGGCGCGGACATCGCCCGGCTTGCCGGCGAGCTCGGCGCAGCGGTGCATACGTTCAGCCGCTCCAGTACCAACACGCACGTCGAGCGCCGCGTCGACGTCGCCGCCGCGGCGCGTCGGGTGATCGCCGAGTCCGGCCACATCGACTTCGTCGTGAACACGGCGGGCGTCCTTCCCCGCGGCACCCTGCTGGAGAGCTCGGAGGAGACGGTCTACGCCGCCGCCGAGATCAACTACCTGGCGCCCGTGTTCATTGCGCAGGAGCTCTTCCCGCACCTCAAGCAGTCCGATGGCTCGATGCTGCTGTTCTCGTCGAGCTCATACACGCGTGGCCGCGCGGGGTACAGCCTTTACTCGTCGACGAAGGCCGCTGTGGTCAACCTCACCCAGGCACTGGCCGACGAGTGGGCGGCTGACGGCGTGCGGATCAACTGCCTCAACCCGGAGTGGACCAGCACACCAATGCGGACGAGGGCGTTCGGGCGGGAGCCCAGTGACTCCCTGCTGGAGTCGGCAGCGGTGGCCCGGTCGTCGCTGGACGTGCTGCTTGGCGCGAACACTGGCCAGATCATCGAGGTTCGCAAGTCGGACCCCTTCGCCGGCGAGCCGGATACGGGGTCCGAGCCGGTCTGACGCGTGGCACCTCAGCCCGAGATGCGCCTTAGCAGGGAGAGCCTCGGGCGGAGCGTGACATGGGGCGAGATGCCCAACCGCTTGCGTACGATCCACCAGCTGGTCACGCAGTGCAGCGCGGATAGCGAGACCGCGGACGCGGCCAAGCCGTTGAGACCCCACAGTTGGGCACTGATGACCCCGAACACGACGCGAGCGGCAACGAAGGACCAGTTGATCACCGCCACGTCGCCCTCGTGGTGGCTCATCGACAGCGTCACCGCTGACATGCCGCTGATCGCGCTCAGCAGGTAGCCGCTCGACAGCATCATCAGCACCGGCACCGCGTCCTCGAAGCCGGCACCGAAGACGGTCGTGAGGATCAGGCCGGGGACCAGCATGATCGGCAGCCACAGCACGGCACTCGCCGAGGCCGCGACAGTGGCTGCCGTCCTGACCAGCGGCTCCAGCTGTTTGTTGTCGTCCTTGTACGCCAGCCGCGCCAGGGCAGGGCTGAAGATGATCTGCAGGGACTGGCTGGGGATAATCAGCAGGTGTCCGACCCGTTGCCCAGCCGCGAACAGCGACGTGGCTGTGCCGGACAGCAGGGCACCGGTGAGCCAGAGCTCGACGCTCGAGTTCAGGAACGCACCGGTCTGGCTGACGGAGAACCGCCAGTCACGCTTGATGACGACGCGCAGGTCTTGCAGTGTCCGGTTGCGCCGTTCGGGGAAGTGTGGCCAGCGCCGGCGCAGCAGCCAGGCCGCCCACACGAGCGGCAGCAGGTATCCCGCCGCCACCCCGGCGAGCACTCCCGGCAGGCCGGGGTCCGATGCCACGAGGGCGACAACCAGGACGCACCCGGCTTGGGCGACGGCGATGAGGGCGCCCCCTGACCGTCCCGTGATCAGCGTGGCGGCGCGCACGTGGCCGAGGCCGCGCAGGAAGTTGGCGCTCACCTTCTGATAGCTCGCGCAGGCGACGAGGAGCCCGCTGAACGCGGCGGTCGCGATGTCGCCGGACTCGCTGCCGCGCCACAGCCACACCACGATGGCGGTGCCCACCGATGCGACAGGGACCGGGACGAGCAGCACGGCGCGCAGACCCTGCCGCAGCACCGCCAGCCGCTCGGCGTCGTCGGTGCGCGCCGCCTCCCGGAGCCCGGACCGGTGCACGCCGACCAGGCTGAACTGGCCGATCAGGATGGATGTGGTCACCACGATGGCGAAGTAGCCGAAGTCGGCCGTACCCAGGATTCGGGCGGCCACCACGTTGAGGGCCAGGTACCCCCCGACCCCCAGGGCGTACGACGGCACGAAGTAGAGCAGCGAACGGAACAGGGACATCGCCTTTGGACGAGTCCCTGCAACGCGCACAGCCGGGCGCTTGCGCTCAGAGTCGGTGGTCATCGCGCAGGCCGCTCCCTCCGTCCGCGAACCTGGGTCCGCTCCCCACAAGGACCGAAGCGTACCTGCGCAGGCCGCGCTCTACTCCCGTTTCCTGACAGGGGTAGACCGGCTCGTACGCTACGCGACATGTCCGAACCGTCCGATGACCACGTGCTCGCCGGCTGGCTAGCGACCGTCGCTGGCGAGCGGCTCCTGGCCGTTCGAGGAGAGGGTCTGGAGGGGCGGGCGCTCAAGGACGAGGGAGACCGGGTCAGTCACGAGCTGCTTATGGAGCTGCTGGCGACGCATCGACCTGACGACGCGGTGCTGTCGGAGGAAGGCAAGGACGACGCGGTCCGGCTCACCGCCTCCCGCGTCTGGATCGTGGACCCGCTGGACGGCACCCGCGAGTTCTCCGAGCCTCCGCGCGACGACTGGGCCGTGCACGTTGCGCTCTGGCAGGACGGTGACCTGGTGGCCGGGGCGGTCGCGCAGCCGGGTCTGGCCGCCACGTACGACACCGCGCACCCGCCCGCCGTGCCACCCCGTTCGGCGGACCGGCCGCGGATCGCGGTCAGCCGGACTCGTCCACCGGGGTTCGTCGAGGGCCTGGCCGACCGGCTCGACGCGGAGCTGGTGGCGATGGGGTCCGCGGGCGCCAAGGTGATCTCCGTGGTGCGCGACGTCACCGATGCCTACGTGCACGCTGGCGGGCAGTACGAGTGGGACTCGGCCGCTCCGGTTGCGGTGGCTCGCGCGTCGGGTCTGCACGCCAGCCGGATCGACGGCAGCGCACTGGTCTACAACCGCCCCGACCCGCTGCTGCCCGACCTGCTGGTGTGCCGGCCGGAACTCGCGGAACGGATCATCGCGTACGTCGCCGAGACCGGCCTCACACAAGCCTGAGTGCCCGATCTTGCCGTTTTGGGCACTCGAGGCGTATCGCAGGTTCGTAGACAAACCCTCCTGAGATCCGACGTGTGAGCCGCAGGCTCAGACGCGACAGTGGGGCGGTTCCACAGCCTGGCCCGCAGCCCGCCTCCAACATCTGCGGCGGGCTTGCCTCGTGCTCCTGGCGTGTAGCGCGGCCCAGCTCGTCTCAGCCGACGTTGCTCGCCATATCCCCGGGTGAACTCCGCGTCCCGCTGACGGTCTCTCGTTGCTGCCGTCGCCCGGCCGCCAGCACTCCGACTACGAACGCCAGCGCGACCCACTCGATCGGCGGGATGAGCCCTCCGCCCGACGTAGCTATCCGCACCAGCGGAGGGACTAGCGCGGCCACCACTGGCACCATTGACGCGGAGAGTCGCGGCAACCGCACCACCAGCGCTACGAAGAAAAACAGCAAGGAGCCCAAGACGATCGCCGCCGGCAGGGCGGCGAAGATTCCATTGCGGAGGAGGGTGTCAAAGACGAAGTTGTGCGAGCTCACGCCGCCGGTCTCGTAGCCGCCGGTGACCCAGACGTCCGGCAGCGCATTGAAGGCGTCGAGGTAGTTTCCGGCCCGGCCCTCGTAGCCCGTCGTGTCGGTGAAGAAGCGGTTATAGATGACCAGACCGAAGCCGGACGCGAGCAGCCCTCCAAGCCCGACGACCGTGCCGTAGATGATCGCGATCTGGCTCGGCCTCAGCTCACCGCGGCGGACGGAGCGCAGCATGGCGAGCACCGGCCACACCATCGCGGCGATGAGGATGGCTCGGCTCAGGGAGAGGGTGAGGAGGAGCACACCCAGCAGCATCCCCACGCGGTAGGCTCGGTGGTGGCTCCGGGTCGGTTGCGTGCCCTCGCGGATGGCCCAGCTGCCGACGAACATCGAGAGGAGCACCGAGCCGAAGATTTCGTGTCGAAGGTTCCCCCGCACGTCCTCCTCGTCGATGCCCAAGCCGGCGAACGCGGACTTGAAGATCTCTTTCTGGAAGAGCTCGGGGTCCGCCGTAGCGATGGCTTGGCCGAATACGCCGGCCGGGTTAACCCCGTTTAGTGCCATTGCGATGGAGAACCCGAGGATCAGTGAGGTGCACAGTATCAGGGGCGCGTACCGGAGCATGCGCAGCGCCGCGGGCTCGTAACCGGCGGCGATCCGGAAAAAGAGCGCCGACAGGGCGATGAACGCCAGCAGGTAGAGGAATGGGTCGGCCGAGGACTGCAGCGGCCTGCCGGTGTAGGCCTGGACCGCGGCGATCATGGCCACTAAGTAGAGGTTCGCGACCACGAACACCGCCGACGTGCGCAGGGTCGGTGCATACCGGCGCAACGGATAGTGCGCGATGATCAGTGCAGCCAAGCCCAAGATTGCGACCTTGTGCAGCCGGGCCTGCCCGAGCGGCGTCTCGGCAAGCGCCAGCCATTGCAGCGGCAGCAGAGCGAAGAACGGCAGCACAAGGGCGCTCACGGCGCGGAGTCGCCGTTCGACGGAACTCCCACGGTGGTCGTCACTTGCGGACCATCTTTCAGACGGAGGCACGTCGGTGCAGAAGTAGCTGTCAAGGACGATACCTCGACCAGCAGGGTCACCCGGCGTGAGCGGGACCGGACAGCCTAACCGGCGACCCGCGGCACGTAGGCTGGCGGCCGACCCCTCACCGCTCGCGCTGAGGGCGGTCATGTTGCGCCCATCACTCAGGGAGAGACGCTGTCCGATGCGCCTGAGCGGTCTGGCCGACCTGGTTGCCGGCGACCGCGGGCTGGCGAGCGCCCTCACCTCCGCCCGCTCCGAGCGAGTCCCGGGCGAGCTGGAACTCACCGGGCCGCCCGCGCTGCGGCCGTTCCTCGTCGCCGGCCTGGTCGGCGCGGGTCGGACGGTGCTCTCGGTCACCGCCACGCAGCGCGAGGCCGAGGAGCTGGTGACCGCGGTCTGCGACCTCGTCGACCCGCAGACGGTCGCGCTGTACCCGGCGTGGGAGACGCTTCCGCACGAGCGGTTGTCACCGCGCTCCGACACCGTCGGTCGCCGGCTCGCGGTGCTCCGCCGGTTGCGCCACCCGGCGCCGTACGTCGGGCCGACCGGCCCGCTGCAGGTGGTGGCGGCGCCGGTCCGGTCGGTGCTGCAGCCGCAGGTGCGGGGGCTGGCCGACCTGGAGCCGGTGCGCGTGGCCACCGGCGACCAGCTGGACCTCGACGTCCTCGTCCGGCGGCTGGCAGGCGCCGCGTACCACCGCGTCGACCTGGTCGAGCGGCGCGGCCAGTTCGCCGTGCGCGGCGGCATCGTCGACGTTTTCCCGCCCACCGAGGAGCACCCGCAGCGGGTGGAGTTCTGGGACGACACCGTCGAGGAGATCCGCAGCTTCGCCGTCGCCGACCAGCGCTCGCTGGACGCGACACCCGCGCTGTGGGCGCCTCCGTGTCGCGAGCTGCTGCTCACCGATGACGTACGCCGGCGGGCGGCCGAGCTGGCCGTCACGCACCCCTCGCTGGCCGAGATGCTCACCCGGCTTGCCGACGGGCACGCGGTCGAGGGGATGGAGTCGCTCGCACCGGTCCTGGTCGACGAGATGGAGATGCTCGCCGACCTGCTGCCCAAGGACGGCCATGTCCTGGTCTGCGACCCCGAACGGGTCCGCTCCCGGGCCCACGACCTGGTCGCGACCAGCCAGGAGTTCCTGACCGCGTCGTGGGCGGCCGCGGCCACCGGCGGCGAGGCGCCGGTGGACCTCGGCGCCAGCGCCTACCGCTCGCTCACCGACGTGCGCGACGACGCGCTGGTTCGTGGGCTCCCGTGGTGGAGCACCTCGCCGTTCGGGGTTGACGTCGAGGTCGCCCCCGACGGCGGTGCCGACAGCGGCGCCGCCCGTACGACGGTCGACCTGGTCGCCGCGCCGCTCTACCGCGGCGACACCGAGCAGGCCATGGCCGATGTCGCCGGCTGGATGGCCGGTCGCCACCGGGTCGTCGTCGTCACCCCGGGCGCCGGCCAGGCCGCCCGTACCGTCGAGCTGCTCGCCGAGCACGACCTCGCGGCCAGGCTGGAGGCCGAGCTGCCGGCAGATCCCGAGCCGGCGGTCGTGCACGTCGTGACCGGCAGCCTCGACCACGGGCTGGTGTCCGAGCCGCTGCGGGTGGTCGTGCTCACCCACGACGACCTCGTCGGGCAGCGCGCGGCCGGCCGGGTCGACCGTCGGCTGCCCAGCCGCCGCCGGCGCCAGGTGGACCCGGTGGACCTCACGGTCGGCGACCTCGTGGTGCACGAGCAGCACGGGGTCGGCCGTTACGTCGACATGACCCGGCGCACCGTCCAGCAGGCGACCCGGGAGTACCTCGTCATCGAGTACGCGCCGTCGAAGCGCGGCCAGCCGGGGGACCGGCTGTTCGTCCCGACCGACCAGCTGGACCAGGTGACTCGCTACGTCGGCGGCGAGCACCCGACGCTGGACCGGCTTGGCGGCGCGGACTGGGGCCGGCGCAAGAACCGGGCCCGACGTGCGGTGCGACAGATCGCGGCCGAGCTGATCCGGCTGTATGCGGCGCGGCAGGCGACGAACGGCTTCGCCTTCTCGTCGGACACCCCGTGGCAGCGCGAGCTGGAGGAGGCGTTCCCGTACGTCGAGACCCCCGACCAGGCATCCACGATCGACGAGGTCAAGCAGGACATGGAGCGCCCGGTGCCGATGGACCGGCTGGTCTGCGGCGACGTCGGCTACGGCAAGACGGAGATCGCGGTGCGCGCAGCGTTCAAGGCCGTGCAGGACGGCAAGCAGGTCGTGATCCTGGTGCCCACCACCCTGCTGGTGCAGCAGCACTCCGAGACGTTCGCCGAACGCTTCGCCCAGTTCCCGGTCGTGCTGCGGGCGCTCAGCCGGTTCCAGACCGACGCCCATGCCGAGCAGGTGCTGGCCGGGCTCGCCGACGGCAGCATCGATGTGGTGATCGGCACCCACCGGCTGCTTTCGCCTCAGGTGCGGGTCAAGAACCTCGGGCTCGTCGTCGTCGACGAGGAGCAGCGGTTCGGCGTCGAGCACAAGGAGACGCTCAAGCACCTTCGCGCGGCCGTCGACGTCCTGTCGATGTCGGCGACGCCGATCCCGCGCACGCTCGAGATGGCGATCACCGGCATCCGCGAGATGTCGACGATCACCACGCCGCCCGAGGAGCGGCACCCGGTGCTGACCTTCGTGGGCGGGTACGAGGACGCGCAGGTGACCGCCGCCGTTCGCCGCGAGCTGCTCCGTGAGGGGCAGGTCTTCTACATCCACAACCGGGTCCACTCGATGGAGCGCGCGGCCGAGCGGCTGAAGCGGCTGGTACCGGAGGCGCGGGTGGCGACAGCGCACGGGCAGATGGGCGAGCACCAGCTCGAGCACGTGATGGTCGACTTCTGGGAGAAGCGGTTCGACGTCCTGGTGTGCACCACGATCGTCGAGTCCGGTCTCGACGTGTCGAACGCCAACACGCTGGTGGTCGAGCGTGCTGACCTGCTCGGGCTGTCACAGCTGCACCAGCTGCGCGGCCGGGTCGGTCGCGGCCGGGAGCGGGCGTACGCGTACTTCCTCTACCCACCGGACCGGCCGCTGACCGAGACCGCGATCGACCGGCTGGCCACCGTCGCCCAGCACTCCGAGCTCGGCGGAGGGATGGCGGTGGCGATGAAGGACCTGGAGATCCGTGGCGCCGGGAACCTGCTCGGCGGCGAGCAGTCCGGCCACATAGCCGACGTCGGCTTCGACCTGTACGTGCGGCTCGTCGGCGAGGCGGTCGCCGACTTCCGTGGTGACGGTCATGCTGACGAGCCGACCGTCAGCATCGAGCTGCCGGTCGACGCGCACCTCCCGCACGACTATGTGCCGAGCGAGCGGCTCCGGCTGGAGGCGTACAAGCAGCTGGCGGCCGTGCGCAGGGAGCAAGAGGTCAGCGACGTCCTCGCCGAGCTGGTCGACCGGTACGGCGCGCCCCCCGCGCCGGTCGCGACCCTGCTGGAGGTCGCCCGGCTGAGGGCCCGGGTCAGTGCGGCGGGGCTCACCGAGGTGACGGCGGTGGGCAGCACGGTCCGGTTCGGTCCGGTCGACCTGCCCGAGTCCGGCCAGCTGCGGCTGCAGCGGCTGCACCCGCGCAGTGTGGTGAAGGCCGCCGCGCGTACGATCGCCGTGCCGCGGCCGAGGACGGCGCCGATAGGTGGGACGCTGCTCGCCGACGAGCCGCTGCTGGCGTGGTGCCGTGGCGTCGTCGACGAGGTCATCGACCGGTCCTGAGCACCGCGCGGGAAGGAGTCGGATGCGCCGCGGCACCAGACGTATCACCGCCGTCGCCACGTGCCTCGCTGGGCTGGCGCTCGCAGGCTGTGGCGAGGTGAACCCGGGCGCCGCGGCGACCATCGACGGCGAGTCGATCCCACTGGACGAGGTGGACGCGACGGCGCGGGCGTTCTGCGCGGCCGAGCTGGTCATCCAAGAGCAGGCCGGTGACCCGCTGTTCGCCGAAACGACCGCGGCGTACCGCAACGAGGTGCTCGGCACGCTGATCAACCTCGAGCTTGCCGACCAGTTGCGCGCCGAGCTCGGCGTCGACGTCCCGCCCGCCTCGTACGGCACCGACCTGAGCCAGTTCGACGACCTGTTCGCCGAGCTGTCGGCCGAGGACGAGACGGCGCTGCGCGACTACGTCGCGGACTTCAACCGGCTGCAGGCGATCACCCAGGCGATCGCGCTGGAGCAGGACGACAGCCAGACGCTGCAGGACCCGCAGACCGCCATCGACGACGGCTACCTGGTGGAGCTCGCAAACACCGACATCGAGCTCGACCCGCGCTTCGGCGAGCTCGACGGCGGGCTGGTGGTCGGCGGCAGTGGATCGCTGTCCGTGCCGGCGACCACCGCGGCAGAGCCGCGGCGCGGGCAGCAGGCGGCGGACGAGCCGGTGCCCGCCTCCCAGACCTGCGCGTGACCGGCCCCATCGGAGTAGTGGCGCCAACACGCTGATGACACGCCGTACGGAA
>Ga0136619_10000562_pt1 | contig 14209 bp, 9 predicted proteins | sample AntDrymUQ3532106_2_FD_104807 | JGI IMG/M metagenome (GOLD analysis project Ga0136619, IMG submission 104807) | Polar desert sand microbial communities from Dry Valleys, Antarctica - metaG UQ353 (21.06) | ecosystem: Environmental > Terrestrial > Soil > Desert | place: Antarctica: Dry Valley...
CCTGCTGCGTGTGAAGAACGAGAACGCCCGGCGCGCGCTGCATGAAGCCTTCGAGAAGACAGCGAAGGTAAGACGGGAGGTCTTGGACATCCTGCTCACGCACGAAGGCGACAAGGCCATGTTCGAGCAGGTCTATCCCTTCAGCCCTGCCCTGGTGCAGACGCTGGTGGCGTTGTCGAGTCTGCTTCAGCGCGAGCGCACGGCGCTCAAGCTGATGCTGCAACTGCTAGTACATAACCGCGACCGCGTTACCATCGGCGATGTAATTCCGGTGGGCGATCTGTTCGATGTGATTATAGAGGGCGATGAACCGTTCACGCCGGTCATCAAGCGCCTGTTCGATCGCGCACGGGAAATCTGGACGCGCAAGTTCACGCCGCTGCTGGAAGAGGAACACGGCGTTGCAGACGAGGACGTGCGCGCGGGTCGTGTGGAGGAATCCACGGCACGCCGTTATCGCGCGCATGCCGGCCTGCTCAAGACCTTGCTCCTATCGGCGCTGGCGCCAGAGGTCGAATCGCTGCGCAACCTGACTCCCGTGCGCCTGGCCGCACTGAACCACGGCACGATCCGGTCCCCGGTGCCGAACGGCGAGGCGACGACCGTTCTTGCAAAGATGCGCGAATGGGCCAGCCACGCCGGCGAAATCCACATTACGTCCGATGCGACCAACCCGCTGATCTCTATGCAGCTTGCGGGTGTTGATGTAGAGGGCATTCTGGAGAACGCGCGCAGTATCGACAACTTCGGTAACCGCGTCCGCACGGTGAAGGATCTTCTCTTCCGAGATCTGTCGATTGATCCACAGAGCGTCGGGCTGCTGCCGCCGGACTACAGCTTCTTGTGGCGGGGCACATCTCGGAAGGCGGAACTTCTGTTCCAGAACGTACGCGAGCTCCCGTTCGAAAGCTTCAAGGCTGGCAATGAAGGTTGGCGCGCCATCATCGACTTTCCGTTCGATGAGGACGGCCATACGCCGGCGGACGATCGTGCCAAGGTGCAGGAGGTCAGGGCTCGCCACGAATCCGTTCGCACCTTGGTGTGGCTGCCCTCGTTCCTCAACGAACGCGCGCTGGCCGATCTAGGCCGCCTAGTGATCTTGAACCATGTGCTGTCCGGCAGCCGGCTAGAAGAGTACGGCGCGCATCTGCAACCCGCGGAGCGCAGCGAAGCCCGCACGATCCTCAAAAATCAGCGGGATCAGCTGGAGCGGCGAGTCAGCATGACCTTGCAGCAGGCGTACGGCATCGCCCAGGGCGCCAGCAACGCGATCGACACCACGCATGATCTCGACGAGCACTTTGAGTCCCTGCTCCCTGGCTTGCGCTTGCAGCCACCTCCGGGAGGGGGATTCCGCGAAAGCCTGGAGCACTTGCTGGATCAGGCGCTGAGCTTCCAGTTTCCGGCCCACCCGGCGTTCGAGGGCGAAGTGCGAAGGACCGGTCTGAAGAAGGTGTGGGCCGTAATCGAGCAGGCCGTTGATTCACCGGACGGACGGATCGCCATGGAGCGCAATGTCCGCGACGACGTGAGGCGCATCGCCCAGCCACTGAACCTGGGCACCTGCGGTGAGGCACACCTGGTGCTGAGCGAGCACTGGCGCACACACTTCGAACGCAAGCTGGCTGAGCACACAGTACAGAATCCGACCGTGGGGCAGCTGCGCAAGTGGTGTGAAGAGCCGCGCACGATGGGTTTGCAGGACGACATCAGCGATCTCGTCATTATGACCTGGGCGGCACAGTCGGGCCGCAGTTTCTTTCTGCATGGTGCGACGATTCAGCCGGCCATCGGGGGCTTGAATCGGGAGTGCGAACTACGGGCTCAGGCGTTGCCGTATGAAGAGGAATGGACCAAGGCCGTTCAGCAGGCTGCCGAGATCTTCGGTGAAGCTATTCCCGCCGCGCGCACCGCCACGAATGTGGCGTATCTGACCGAAAAGGTCCGTGTTGCTGTCAAGGATAGGTCCGCTGCCTTGAGTGCTTACGTCGCGGCGCTCGACAGGCGATTGAGAGCGTACGGCCTGGACATGACGACAAACCGGGCGCGGACGGCTGCAGCCTGCGCGCAGACGCTCGAATCCCTTATCCAATGCGAGCCCTCCGCAATCGTTTCACGACTAGCAAGGGCGCCGCTTGATACCTCAGGCGCCGCAATGGGCGCTGCGATCGCGAAAGCGGATCGGCTTGCGCAGTGCCTCAAGTCTTCAGAGTGGGATGTCATCGAGATCATACGGAAACGAGCGCTCGGATCGCCGCAAGCCACTTCCATCGTTGAGACGATGGCCGCCGCGTTGCGCGACGACGAGCACGTCACAGCACTTCAACAGCAACTGGCGGAGCAGCTTCGTCGTGCGCTAGATCTTCTGGAAACGCCCCAGCCACCGCCACCTGAGCCGCCCCCGGTTCCGCCGCCAGAACAACCTGAAATCAGGCATATCCAGAAACAAGGAGCGACGGTTGCCGGTGTTCGAGAAGTGATGAGAGAGGTGGAAGAAGTACTTTCCAAGGATGCTGATCTACGCGCGGACATCGAATGCCGAGTGTTCCGCACAAAGGATCCCGAGTAAGCACGATGAGTGTGTCGGCACCACAACTCTCGCAGCACGTCGCCAAGGCCCTGACCCAGGCTAGTGGGCCCGAAGTGTTCGCGTACGCCTGGCAAACGCCGTGGCAGAACGGTGATGCACTACAAGTTGGGGATCGCTCCATTCCCGTGCGATTTTGCGGCTCGCCCTTGGAATTGCGCGAGGCGCTGATTGAGGTGTCGGAGCAGCCACAGGTCGTTCTCGTGGGATTTGAGGAGGGTGAGCTGGGACAAGACGTTCTGGCGAGACTGTTTCGCCACAAGCTCTTGCACGTCGATCGCTGGCAGATGGTGGCTGATGCATTTAGCGCTCTCCAGATCGATCCTCGTCTCTATTCTATCCCGTGGATTCCCGATGCTCTTCTGGACGCCTCTCCGCGGCGCCGCCCGCAACCAGTAGCCGTGCTGACGCACGACGATGCGCTCGACGCCTGCGTTGGGCGGCTCCTCGGCTTAAGCGATGGCGGGATTGACCTGGAAACCTTGCTGTCGTGCTTTGAAAAGGGCGCGCCCGCATGGAACGAGCTGCCCGAAGAGCGGCGGGACGTTTACCGTCGCTATCTCTTGGAAAAGCTAGGGTCGGTGGCCGGCGGCATCCTTGGAGCGGTCAGCGCTGGAAATGGGCACGCGGTGGTCGGCATCGGCCTGGCCTGCGAGGTGCTGTTCGGCCCCTCTCTACAGGCGCAAGCGGACTTGCGGGACGCCCGCGTCCGCCTCGAACCGCGGGTCGGCGGCCATCGGCTGTCCGAAGGAGATGGACGGCGGTGGGCGGAAGCCGCGAAGCGCCTGGTGCTGGCGCACGATGAGAGCCGCAGGCAAGCGGTCTTTCGCACAGCGATGGATTTGCTCAAGGCGATCGGAGCAGATGCATTTGTGGGCGTCAACAGCGTCCTGCCAGAGGCGTTGGATAGCCGGATCGAAGTCTTGGCCGAAGCCCTGCGCGCATTCCTCAGGAACGAGTCTGCTTTGCAGGAGGTTGAGCGCGCGGCCGACCACGTTCTTGCTCATTCGCTAATCCCGCGTGACCACCCAGGCCCGGCGACGGCACACATGGTCGTCCGCCTGTGCCGGCGCGAAGCGAGTCTGGCGGCCGGCGACTCAGCGTCCTTCGGCGTCACCGAGTACCTGCAGCATGGTGCGTGGGAAGACTGGGCGCGGCGCGGTCTGCGCGCGGTTCGACCTGATCTGCTCGCCCGAGCGGTCACCAAGCTGCTGGATCGTATCGCCGCCCGTCGCTCCGATTCCGATCGCCGATTCGGTGAGCAGATCGCACAGCGCGCTGAAAGTGGTGCTCAACCGAGGGGTGTCCTGCCCGTCGAAGTCGCCCTGTCCGAATTGGTCGGCCCACTGGCTGCGAACCAGCCCATAGCCCTTATTGTTCTGGACGGGATGAGTTGGGACGTCTACCTGCCCATCGCCTTGGAACTGGCGCGCAGCGGATGGACTGCGTGGAAGCGTGACAAAGCACCCCCGTCCCTTCTGGCAACGGTGCCATCGGTCACTGAATGCAGCCGGGCTAGCCTTCTGGCGGGTCGCCTCATGCGCGGCAACTCGGCACACGAAAAACCGGCCTTCGCTGCCCATGAGGGCTTGAAGCGCGCCTCGCGACGCTCCAAGCCGCCCGTGCTGCTGCACAAGGGGGAGCTCCAGGACGGTAACCAACTGTCCCGCCAGGCGACGGAGTTGCTGGTCGATCCGGAACAACGCGTGGTCGGCATCGTCATCAATGCGATCGACGACGCACTGGCCAAATCCGAGCAGGTGCGCATCGACTGGTCAGTCGAAGCGATGCCGTTGCTTGGGGCAATCCTCGCCCAGGCGAAGAGCGGGTCACGGGCTATCGTGATCACCAGCGATCACGGGCACGTGCTGGAGCGCAATACCGAGCACCGAAATGTCGGCGAGGCAGAACGCTGGCGACCTGCCACCGGTGAGGTATCGCAAGGGGAAATCCGGATCGGCGGACCAAGGGTCAAGGCGCTGATCGGCTCCGATGTCATCGTTCCGTGGTCGGAATCCATCCGCTATTCCACGAAAAAGAACGGCTATCACGGCGGCGTTACCCTGCAGGAAATGCTGGTGCCTTTCGGCATCTGGACAACGGAAGCATCGCCGGCGCAGGGGTTTGTTCCCGACATTCTAGTGCCGCCCGACTGGTGGACGGCTGAGCGCGATCCACAGTTTGTTGCCGAGAAGCCAAAACCAACTGTCAAGAAAAGCCAAACAGAGGATCTCTTCGCCGCGCCCAGAAAAAATACGTGGATCGAGGAGTTGCTTGCAAGCGAAATGTTGATGCGGCAGAGGGAGCGCGTCGGACGGATCGCGCTGGACGATCAACGGTTGCGCCAGCTCCTGAACTGTCTCGACGAGCGTGGCGGTCGGGCGAACGTTGAACTGCTCGCCGCCGCGATCCAGCAGCCGCAACTACGCATGCGCGGAGTGCTTTCGATCATGCAGCGCATGCTAAACGTGGATGGCTATCCTGTCGTCGCGATGGAGCCCGCATCGAATACGGCGATCCTGGACCTGCGCCTGTTGAGGACGCAGTTCGAAATATGACAGCACTTTCGCGGGCGCGCGCTGATGAAATTCTCGACGCACTGCGGCGAGGTACGGTGCCGGAGTCTGCGTTGGATGCCTTCGCGGTGGGTCTGGATCCCTACCGTGCCACGTTGGAAGCTGAGCTTGATCAATGCGCTCAGGGCCGTGGTCGGTTCAAGGCTCTGCGGGGCGAATACGGGACTGGCAAGACGTTCTTTGCGCGCTGGTTTCAGGGACTATCTAAAAACATGGGCTTCGCAGCCGCAGAAGTACAGATCTCCGAAACCGAAACGCCGCTACATCGGCTGGAGACTGTTTACCGTCGCCTGACCGAACATCTGAGCACCGCCGAGGAACCGAGAGGCGCGCTCCGTTCAATTATCGACGGCTGGTTTTATTCGCTTGAGGAAGAAGTGGTTTCTTCCGGCGCTGCCCTTGGCGAGGGCGAGCTCCTGGCAAAGACCGACACACTGATGCGAGAGCGCCTGCGATCAATCGAGCGCCATGCCCCAGCATTTGGCGCGTGCCTACGGGCTTATCGCGAATCAGTTGCCGCTGGCCAGGAGGACGTTGCTAGTGGCTTAATCGCTTGGATGTCCGGCCAGCCGAACGTCTCCGCTTCCGTTAAACGGTCGGCGGGCATCAAGGGGGCCATAGACCACTTCGGTGCCTTGGGGTTTCTGCAGGGGCTGCTGGTAATTCTTCGCGACACGGGCTTCGCAGGTCTGGTGCTTGTACTGGATGAAGTGGAAACGCTGCAGAGGGTACGCGGAGACGTGCGCGAGAAGAGTCTCAACGCGCTGCGCCAGTTCATGGACGAGGTCGATGCCGGCAGGTTTCCCGGCCTTTACTTGCTGATCACTGGCACGCCTTCATTCTTCGATGGCCCCCAAGGTGCCCAACGGCTTCCGCCTCTAGCACAGCGACTCCACGTTGACTTTGGCAAGGACGCGCGATTCGACAATCCGCGAGCTGTTCAAATTCGGCTTCAGCCGTTCGACATGGCGAAGCTGATTGAGGTCGGCAGGAATGTGCGCGGAGTCTTCGCTTCGCGCGCCACGAATGAGGACCGAATACTCAAGAAGGTCGACGATGCATTACTGGGCGATCTTGCCGCCACCGTGACCGGCCACTTAGGCGGCAAGGTCGGCGTTGCGCCGAGAATCTTCTTGAAGAAACTCGTGGCAGAGGTGCTGGACCGGGTTGATCAATTCCCAGACTTTGAACCGCGCCGCGACTATGGAATCTCGATTTCGGCCGCTGAACTGAATAGTCAGGAGCGCCGGGCGATCTCGCCCGACGACATTGAGCTTGATCTGTGAATCCCGTTGAGCGCCTTCACCCGGCGATCCAGTTTCACATTGTCAACTCCCTCGGATGGCCGCAATTGCGACCCCTTCAGGAGCAAAGCCTCTCCCCAATACTTGATGGCCATCACGCGCTGCTAATTGCCCCGACAGCCGGAGGCAAGACTGAGGCGGCGGTTCTTCCCGTGTTGTCGCGAATGTTGACGGAGGACTGGCACGGCCTTTCTGTGCTCTACATCTGTCCGATCAAGGCACTGCTAAATAATCTGGAGGCTCGTCTTTCGCGTCTGACCGGATTCGTTGGACGACGTGCTCAACTATGGCATGGCGACATATCGACTAGCGAAAAGCGCAGGGCCGAGCGCGACCTTCCCGATGTGCTTCTTACAACGCCAGAGTCGCTCGAAGGCATATTGATCGGCAGTCGCCGCGACCACGACCGCTTGCTTGGAAACGTCCTTTGCGTGGTCATCGACGAGTTGCACGCGTTTGCCGGTGACGACCGCGGCTGGCACGTCTTGGCTTTGCTTGAGCGAATCAGACGTCTCTCTGGAAAAGAACAGCAACGAATCGGGTTGTCGGCCACCGTCGGCGACCCGCAAGCACTCCTAGAGTGGCTTGCGGGTCATTGCGAAGGTAAGTCTTCCCTCATTAATATCGTGGCGCCGGCAGCGCAACCGGAGTTGCAGGTGGACTACGTCGGTTCGCTCGACAATGCGGCCGCGATCATCAGCCAGATTCACAGAGGGGAGAAGCGTTTGGTGTTCTGCGACAGCCGCAGCAAGGTCGAAGAACTGTCGCTTGCGCTTCGAGGTCGCGGCGTGAGTATGTTTGTATCGCATGCCGCACTATCGGCGGATACACGCCGGCAAGCGGAGCAGGCTTTCTCCGAGGGCCAGAACTGCGTCATCGTCGCGACGAGCACACTGGAGCTAGGGCTCGACGTAGGCGACCTTGACCGCGTTATCCAGATCAATGCGCCAGGCTCGGTCGCCGCCTTCCTGCAGCGACTCGGACGCACCGGGCGGCGGCCAGGATCGACGCGGAATATGCTTTTCCTCGCGACCCATGATCAAGGACTTCTCGAGTCGCTGGCTATCGTCGGCTTGTTCCGTGCTGGCTATGTCGAAGCCGTAAAGGGTCCGCCAGCCCCTTACCACATTCTCGTGCAGCAGCTTTTCGGAATGCTCTTTGAGCGGGGCCTTGAGTTGGACGAGAGCGATCTCAACCACACGCTGGGTCGCGTGCCAGAGTTTCGAAGATGCCTCACTGATATGTGGCCTTCGCTGCTCGGCTACCTCTTTGAAAGCGGTCACCTGATTCGGGAGGGTCACCTCCTGCATCTCGGCCCAAAGGGCGAGTCGCGATTCAAGGGCAAAAGGCTCGCCGATCTATGCGTCTCCTTTGATTCGCCCAGAGCATTCACTGTCCTGCTCGGCAACAAGCACCTCGGCGACGTTGATCCATCAAGCCTCGCGAGCGCTAAAGAAGGACCTCGCGTTTTGGCCCTGGGTGGACGATCCTGGCGTGTCGCATCAATCGACTGGCCACGCGAGACTGTTTACGTTGAGGCGGTTGAGGAGAAGGGGCGCAGCCAATGGATTGGCGAAGCGCGTGGAGTATCTCGTGAGCTGGCTCGTGGCGTCCGCGATATCCTGCGGGGCGCCAATGAGAACCTGAGGGACATCCTGACAAAGCGGTCACGGACACGATTGGAAGAAGTTCTTAGCGAGCAGAGCCACACGCTAACCGAGGGCCCTCTCAAATTGCAGGATGGGTCCTTCGAGTGGTGGACATACGGCGGCTACGCCGTAAACCTGATACTCGCGGGAAAGCTGGAAGCCCTCGGTGGACGCTGCAAGTCAGTCGATTCCTACTGCATCCGCGTTGCAGTTGATCCGACGCACGTTGCTGCAGCCGGTGGATGGGATGCGGTAGCGGCTTTGGCCCCTGTCCCGCCATCGTCCGGTATCGACCGAATGAAGTTTGCAGACCTGCTCCCGCACTCATTGCTGTCTCGGATCTGGATTCAACGCGTGCTTTCAGCCGCAGACCACGTGTAAGTGAATAATGCCACACATGCTATTGTTTTTATTGGTAGCCAGGGACGGAAGTGAACCGCCGACACAGGGATTTTCAGGCACCTTCTCTAGCTATAAGTCGTTGATTTAACAATACAGTTGCTCGAGCCCGTTGCACACAGAATGTCGTACGGTGTCTAACAGTGTCTAACGACGTACCGCAAAAGTCCCGCAAGCCAAATCGCGCCCTCGTTGCGTTACATGCTGAACAATCAAGAGAACAAGTGGCAGCGCCAATTATTGACGCATAATGTGCGCGCACATATTATGTGCTTATCTGTCACCGTGGAGAGATCCCCTATGAACATCACCTTGTCCATCGATGAAAAGGTCGCCGAAGAGGCGCGCAAAGTTGCCCAAGCCATGGGCAAGAGTCTGAACCAACTCGTGCGCGACTATCTCGAACAGCTGACACGCCAGAGTGACGCTCAAGAGGAAATGGAGGAGCTGCGCCGTTTGAGCCAGGAGAGCGAGGGCCATTCACGAGGGTGGCGCTTCGACCGTGAGGAGTTGCATGGGCGTTCGTAGTTTTTTCGATAGCAATATATTGGTGTACACGGATGACCACGACGCCCCCAAAGAAGCAAACGGCGGCTCTCAACCTCGTCGAGGAGGCACGGTTCCAGCTACTACCCGCAAACTAAAGGTGAGGCCTGAAATCGCGCGGCGCAAGGTGGAGATCTTTGCCCGGCTGGACGTCGTGCAAGTCGACCTCGATCTCATACTGTGCGCCATTGATCTCCATCGCCTTCATGCGCTCTCCTTCTGGGATGCGCTGATCGTACGCGCGGCTCTCGCCAACGGTTGTACCGTCCTCTACAGCGAAGACCTGCAGACAGGTCAGCGGCTCAATGGTTTACAAATCGTGAATCCGTTCTATCCTGCGCAAAAATAGTAACTCGCCAACTCCAACCAGAATTGAAGTTCCGTATAACTTAGCTTCGATTGAGTATTTGGATACAACCGGGACGGATGATCGTCCTCGATAGTGCGGGTTATGCCGGGCCGACGGCAGATCAGGAATTCGGTGAAGCAGAGGCCGAGCTCTTGCGCAGCGACCTGATCCTACTCGTGTGCTCGGCCATCAACGCCGCGCGACACGCAGACCGGCAGCTACTTAATAATATCAATGCCCTGTTTCAGCGTCATTTCCATCGTCACGTCGACGTCTAGCGTACGCCTTGCCACCAGAAATCTAGTTGCGCTGGTATGTCCCGATCAGTGTACCTGGTCGAGGATACGACCCTGCATTCCGTTTTCCAGTGCTGCCGCAGTCGGTTTGCCGAGGTCGGGCAACACCACATAATAGGACCGATAGCCGAAATTTTAACTGAGACAATACCCTGTTTTGCTTACTCTTTCTTTGGTCCTATCTCATGTGCGTCTTCTGCGGCTTGCTGTATTTGCGCTGGATGAGGTATGCCTCGTCCTCGTTCCCGTTTGAGCTCGTAGCCTCTATAGAGCAGGGCTACTGCGAGCCATACGATAATGGTGATGAGCGGATAGGCAAGCAGGCGCGGAAAAAGTGCGAATAGGATGGCCAAGACTAGAAGCAGCAAGCCAGCGGTAGTCATGATGCGCGTTTCGACCGGTTCGAGGACCCGGCGATCGCTCATTGCCGCGCCGACACTATTCCCGATGCGAAACACGCCGGCGGTCGCGCGTCCCGCACTTCCTGTCTCGCTCGATATCGCACCTCGCGCGCGTGTAGGCGCGCCCGGAGCACGCACTCTGTGCTTAGCGTCCAAGACGACCTCCGTCGCGTTCGTCAGATCTTCGAGATACATCTCTTCCATCCGCCGCCCGAACTCCTCGTCCTCCACGACGACGTCCAACTCGCAGTTGCCAAGCCAGCTGGCAAGGTTGAGGTTAGTTGAACCGACGCGCGCCCACCGCCCGTCAGCGACTGCCGTCTTCGCGTGCAGCATCGTCCCGTTCCACTCGAAGATTCTCACGCCCGCTTCTAGCAGCGGGCGATAGCCGGCTCTCGATACCGGTCTCAGCACCGGTATGTCGGTCACGCCGGGGACTAAGAACCTCACGTCCACCCCGTGATGGCGTGCGGCGCGCAGCGCCTGCACGTACGATGGAGTTCCGGCGTAATAAGCATCCGTCAACCACAGCCTCTCGTGCGCAAGCGTGGCGACCAGTTGATCCAAGCGAAGCATCCCGGCGGTGTTCGGCACGCTCGCAACAACGCGTAAGGCGATATCGCCGGCAGGAGTGGCTAATTCTTTGCCGAGTGAATGCGTTTCGAGTATCGGCTCGCCCGTCATCGCCCAAACGTGCTTGAATGCCCGCTCAATTTCGGCGACCGCCGGACCGCGTACCTCGACACCGGTGTCGCGCCAAGGGTCGAGATTCTTTTCAGGCTCGCCCACCCACTCTCGGCCGACGCACAAGCCCGTGACAAAAGCCACCTGCGTGTCTACCGCCAGCATCTTGTGATCTCGCGAGAGCCAGCCAAGTGGACTATCGAGGCGCGGCGGGTTGTAGCAGCGGACTTCGATCCCGCCCTGGCGCAGGTGATTCCAGAACTTACGAGAGGTCTTGCCGAAATTTCCCATCCAGTCGTAAATCAGCTGCACGCGCACGCCTTCCCGCGCTCTAGCAATCAGTGCGTCGGCGAACACACGTCCCGTGTCGTCCTCTCGGATGATGTAGTTCTCGAAGTGGATAGTTCGCCGGGCGGAAGCAATCGCCTGCAACCACGCCGGGTAGTTCTGCTGTGCATCTTTCAAAAGGTGAACGCTGTTACCTGGAATGAGCAGCGCACCGGCAGCTCTTGAGAACGCTTGGTCGGCAAGCGGGCGAACAAGCGAGACCGGCTCCCGCGCCTCTGCTTCGGCGACCTGGTTCATTCCTTATCCCTTTCTCTCCCGCCGAGCTCGCGATCGCAGCGCCCACCGAACCGATGCTCGCAAAGCTCGCGGAGGAGCTTACCACTGACACGTTCCTGTTCGAGCTCAATCGCGACGGATTTCGCGCCATTGTTTTTCGCGGGCGTCCGATGTTTCGGAATCAAGTTCGCTGCCCGCCGTTCCACGCCAGAAGATTCAAAAATTCGCGGCGCGTTCTAGGCCCATTCGTGCGAAAGTGCGGGTTCGGCGCTTCCCGGTAGGCGATTCGGTCATTGGCGATGCGGTCATGCGCCGTGTGCCGTTTCATCTCGTCCGCGCTGATGCGGTAAGGCTTCATCGCGTTCAATCCGAAAACCTTGGCCCGGAGCTTGGGCGTGATTTCGGGGTAGCCGTGTTTTTCACGAAGCTTCTCTGAAATCTGAAAAGTCCGGAACGCTTGGATCTGATCCTGCGGCGAGCCGTACCAAATCGAATCCGTACCCCACAGCACGTTGTCCTCGCCGATGTATTTGAACAGCTTGCCCAGCGCATGCGTGGCGCTTTGTGGATCGCGCATGAGCAGGCGCCAGGTGCTGCCGAGCTCCGCATACACGTTGCTGTTCCGCGGCACGTCGTTCTCGACGACGGTCTGGATCAACGAATCGATGCCTTCCTTGCGCGCCGGATCGTATGGACCTTCGGGTTGGTCGGGCACGAATCCGGAGTGGTAGATCAGAAAATTGACATCGGGATAGCGCTTCGCGACCTTGCCGATGTCATTGCACAGCGAATGTTCATAAGATTGTCTGCCGAATGGAATGCCCTTGTGCACGCAGATATTCTTGATGCCGAGCTTGCGCGCTTTGTCGATGAAGGCGAGGCCGATGTCGTCGCTTAGAAAATATCCTTTGCCGTCCGGCCCCCACTGCGTGTAGGTCTTCCAGGCAGAAACCTTCCAGCGCTCGGCCAGCTCGTCCATGCCCTGCATGTCGCCGTCCTGATTGGGGTTCACGCGCCCGTGTATGAGCAGCCGGTGCGTCCCTTCCATGCGTTCGACGATTTCGGCGGTGGCGGCGGCCTCTTCGATGGTGAGCGGTTCGGCGGCGCGGCGCGAGGGCACGAAAGACAGCACCATCATGTCCGTGTCCGAATCCATGAAGACGTCCTTGATGAATTCGTCTGCGTTTAAGCACTGCAGGTAGCTGCGTTTGCCCGGCTCGGCCGCGAGCGCGCAGGCCGACTTCTCGAAGCTGGAAAGCGGCTTTGCATCCGGAGGCAGTTGCTTGAGCCAGGCGCCGTTCGGGTTCACGAAGTGTCCTTGCACGTCGAAAATAAATTCATTGCCGTCCAATGCCGCAGTCGCGATCTCAGGATCCACCGCGGCCGCGTCGACAAGCTCATAGAATCCGCTGCTGCGCCCGGCGGCCGCATAGGCCGCGTTCATCGCCAGCAGGGTCGAAGCCGCGCCGCAGGCCGAGACGAGAAAAGATCGGCGCGAAACACCTCGACGTTTGGCGTTCTCGGTCGAGAGATCGGACGCGAGTCGGCGCGCTTGGTGATGCACCGGCTCCAGCGGTATGGGCGCAAATTCGCCGTTGGTGGTGGTATCGAGCTTGATGGGCAGGCGCGCCCTTCGGGATCGTGTTGTTGAGGCATGAGGTCCTCCGTTGTGTGAGTTATCTGCCGGATGGGTTCTGTCAAATTGATAGATGCGAATCGTATATTTCCGGGAGCTGATGACTTCCGGCGGGTAGCGGTAACCGCGATGACTAATAACCCTCGTTCATGCGATCATGGTGCATGAATGCTTGCCAATTTGACAGAGCCTTGATTGACCGTGAGGAACTGAAGAAGGAACCCTGGGCATCCTTCGTAGCCCGGGCAAAGTCGCTCGGCTCAGGAATCGGGCCTTCAGGCTATGAAGGCTTTCCGCAGCACACAGGGCCGATGCATAAAGCAGGCTTGATCGCATACCATTACACTGTGAATACAAAGTGGCAGAGGCTCCTTCTGCGCCAATTCGGTTCGGACGGACTCTTCACCGATGCCGCGGACCGGGGGGTAAGCTGTTCCGCGGACGTTCCATTGTACTCGAACAGGCATTTCAGAAAGCGGGGTATTGATATGGCGGTTGAATCAAAGACCATGCCGGCAGGCACTGCGCTCATTCCCTTCACGCTGCCAGATGTTGACGGCAGGTCCGTGAATATCCTGGACTACAGAGACAACCTCCTTCTTGTTGTTTTCACGTGCAATCATTGTCCGTATGCCAAGGCTTCGTGGCCCGCCTTGATCGATCTTCAAAAGCGTTATGCAAAAGACGGATTCCAGGCCGTTGCGGTGAATCCCAACAACAACCCGGCGTTTCCCGACGACAGGTTCGAGGCGATGAAACCCTACGCAGAGTCCATCGGATTGAATTTTCCGTATCTCTTCGACGGAGACCAGAAAGCGGCCAGCGCCTACGGAGCCGAGTGTACGCCGGACCCGTATCTGTTCAAGGATGGAGCACTGTATTATCACGGCCGGATCAATGACAACTGGCAGAAGCCGGAAGCAGTAAAAGAGAAAAGCCTGGAGAACGCAGTCCTCGCCGCGCTCGGCCGGGGGCAGCTCCCCGGTAAGATTTTTCCGAGTATCGGCTGTTCCATCAAATGGGTGGCGTAAGATCACTGCCCTGTCCCGATCGCTCCAGGACGGGCCCCTGGATGACCCGCGCAAGCGTATGCGCGCCGGTGAGTCCATTCTTCTTCATCTCTAACACCGTCATTGATAGACTAGACCAAACGCCCATTCAGCGGGTCACAATCGTGTTGTGCTTCACTGCCCGTTCTAAATCAAGGGGCCTAGACGA
>Ga0136619_10000563_pt1 | contig 14152 bp, 16 predicted proteins | sample AntDrymUQ3532106_2_FD_104807 | JGI IMG/M metagenome (GOLD analysis project Ga0136619, IMG submission 104807) | Polar desert sand microbial communities from Dry Valleys, Antarctica - metaG UQ353 (21.06) | ecosystem: Environmental > Terrestrial > Soil > Desert | place: Antarctica: Dry Valley...
AAGGACCATCTCTGGGGTGGGTCCGGCCACGACAGCTGTGTCGCCGGTGAGTCCTACGCTGCGTGCGAGGAGACCGAATAAGTCGCGTCGAACCCGAGCCGGGGTTCAATCGTCCAATAGCTGATGAGCGTCTTACCGAGCATCCGGTTCGATCTCCGGTGCCTAGCGTGTCTCGCGATGTCCGTCAGTCTTGCCATCCTAGGGCTTACCACCCTGCCCGCCCGAGCGCACGGCCCCTGCGGTGCCGCCGGTTCGAGTTGTCTCGAGCCGTATGAAGGTCCCTCTGGAACAGTGGTGACGACAGGAGATTTTGAGGGAGTGCTTGCGCTATGGAACCCGAGGCCCAATGTCTTGGCCCTCGGCGTGCCGGGGTCGTCCAAGGTCTGCGACATCGAGTGCGCCGCGGCCAAGCCCGTTTACCATCTCGATCTGCCGATGGTCGTTCTCGACCAAGCTCCCGACCGCTCACGCCTCCAGTTCGTCGTTCCGGATGTTCCTCCGGGCAAGTTCGTAGTCGTGATGTACGACGGGTCTGAAGGAGGATTTCACTACACCTGGGATACGTTCAAGGTCGCTGCCCAGTCGCCCAACACTGAACTAACGAGAGGCGATGAGCCCGGGACTTGGAACATCCGATGGCTCGTTGCAATAGGCTTGCTGCTCTTGGGCGTGGGCGCCGGGTGGGTGCTCGGAAATCGCAGGTGACCTCCGATCCGGAGGTCACTCCAACCTATGGCTCGCGTTCATACGTTTCGTGAGGCAGACCTCTGTGGTACGGTGTAGCACACAGTGGGACAAAATGATCCAGTCGTCACGGGCGCACCGAGCCGGCATCTTTCTTTGCGTCTTCGGACGGAGCTAGTCGAGCGGCTCTCCAAGCGTGCCCGGGCAAGCGGCGAGGAGAGCAGGTCGCGACTCGCCGCGCGCTTGATCGACGAGGGACTACGCATGGACGCCCACCCCGGCATCGTGTTCAGGTCGGGTCCTGGCGGCCGCCGGGCCGGCCTTGCGGGCGGCCCGGACGTATGGGAGGTCGCCCGGGTGCTGCGAGAGATCGAACCGGCCGGGGAAGAGGCGATCACGAAAATTTCAAAGCTGACCGAACTCGCTATCCCTCAAACCCGAGCGGTGGCAAACTACTACTTCGAGTTTGCAGACGAGGTGGACGCGTGGATTGCGGAAGTAGATCGTGAAGCTGGGGAGGCTTATCCGCACCGGACACGCCGGTGAGGTTGCTGCTCGACGAGATGTTCCCTGCGACTATCGCCGGTCGCCTCCGCATCGAGCACGGGCACGATGTAAGCGGCGTCTCCGAAAGAGACGACCTGCGCGGCCTTGCGGACATTGACGTCTTTAGAGCTGCTCAGTCAGAGGAACGTGCCATCGCTACTGAGAATGTACGTGATTTCCGACCCATCGCGCGAGAATGGCAGTCGATGGGCAGAGTCCACTTCGGGCTGGTGCTGACCACCGATCGAAGGGTTCCGCGCGCAAACTCTCGAACGGTGGGTCGCCTGGGAAAGGCGCTGCACCACCTGCTGGAGGCTGAAGCTGGACGGCCGGTGGCCTCGAATCGCGAGATCTGGCTGTGAGCCGCTCAGGTCACCGCTTGACGCTTCTGGGATCATATTGATGTCATTCTGCATATGCCAGCACTTCACGTTCGAAATATCCCAGATGATCTCTACGAGGCGCTCATGGCCAGAGCGGAGGCGGAAGGCAGATCCTTGTCGGCGCAGACGGTGGCCATCCTCAAGAGGGCCCTCGCCGATCAGCTGGTAGACCGCGCCGAAGTGGCTCGGCGGATAGCCGCCCGTCGCAGGTCGGCCGGCGTGATGACTCGCAGCGCCAAAGACCTGGTGAGGGAGGATCGGGATCGCTGACGCTGCTCTGGTGGCTGATGCCAGCGTCTTCGTTGAGTATCTCGCACCGGGAGCGGCCCATGCTGATGTTGCGCCTTTGTTCGATACTGAGTCCACAGTTGAGCTGTGGACGCCTGACCTATGTTTGCTCGAGGTGGGCAATGCGCTCCGGAGGCGCTTCCTTACCGACAAGAGATTCACTCGCCGGCATCTCTCCGACGGAGTCGCCGAATTCCTTGCTCTGGGCCCTTTAATCGTGAGCAGCCGTGTCCTTGTCCAACGTGCTAGTCGGTTCGCCGACAACCTGACGATGTACGACGCTGTGTATCTGGAGCTGGCCGTAGCCCGTCGCCTGCCCATCTGCACTCTCGATGCTGGGTTGGCTGCCGAGGCGCGGCGGGCTGGGCTTTCCCCCCTTGTGCCGGGCGTCGACCCGCTCGTTACTTGAGCTACTTCCTCTGATGCCACTCTGTTAGGAGCACGTCCTCCCGCTCCGGCGACAGCCCTGCGGTTGGACGTGCGACGTCCTGTTCTGCAGGGCCCTGCCACTCGGGATGTGCTTGGCTCCAGGCGAGCGTATCGCGCACCGTCTCTTCGATAGGGCGAAACCTGAGTTGTGCCTTCACCGCCTTCGATATGTCAATGTCCATGAGACCCGCAAGCTTGGAGTCGACGATCCATAAGGGCAGTTCCTGCCACTGGGCGACGTCTCGCTCGGTCAAGAACTCGGCGGCCATCCATTGAAGTCGCGCCTCAGGGTTAGCCACCTGGCGGCATGTCTCTAGAAGGTCCTCGAGAGTTGGACGAGGAACCGGGCCCGTCGCGTTGTAGGGCCCGGTTGCTCGCTGCTCGGCCATGCGCACGACCCAGACGGCGAGGTCCCGCGCATCGATGAATTGCAGGCGAAGGTTGCGTGGTTCGGGGACGAGCACGTCGCCGCCGCGCGCAATGCGCGTTGGCCAGTACGTGAAGCGGCCGGTCGGGTCCCATGGCCCCACGATCAACCCAGGCCGGACGATCAACGCGGCGTCGGGAAAGACCTCTTCAACGGTGCGTTCACACTCCGCTTTGAGCGCACCGTAGTGCTGCTCCACGTCCTCGTTGTCGGCAACGGCTAATTGCTCGACGGCTCCGGTTTCGTCCGGGCCGCGACGAAAATCCGCATAGACGGAGACCGATGAGATGAAGGTGTAGTGCCGCACGGCGTCACGAAGCAATTTTGCCGAAGCATGCACGACGCGAGGAACGTAGCCGGACGTGTCGACGACCGCATCCCAGCGGTGACCTTTGAGCGCACCGAGTTCGCCGTCCCTGTCCCCACGCAGCTCCTCCACGTCGGCCCAGAGGCCGGGATTAGTGCGGCCGCGATTGAACACCGTGACTTCGTGCTCGCGCTCAAGTGCCGCAGCGACCAGGTGACGGCCGACGAAGCTTGTTCCGCCCAAGACCAATAGCCTCAAGTGATTTCCTTTCAGTAGGGGACAGGAGGTACGGTCCTTCATGCTACGCGCGCTCGCGCCTATCTAGCCCGCTTGGACTGCCGAGACGGAAGGTGTATGGATATTCCTAGAATGGTGTATGATGTGGTGTATGCGAACGAACATTGAGATCGATGACGATGTCCTGCAAGAGGTCCGCCGACTGACCGGAGCAAAGACCAAGCGTGAGGCGGTTGACCTTGCCTTGCGGGAGTTGGTAGCGCAGTATCGTCGGCGCGACATTCTCCAACTGCGGGGCAAGGTGCGCTGGGAGGGAAACCTCAGTAAGAGCCGAGAGGGCCGCGCTTGATCGTTGTCGACACGAGCGTGTGGATTGATGTCATCAACGCTACGGAAACACGAAAGGCCGCCCGCTGCGTCTCTCTGCTCGAGGATGGGGCTCCTGTCGCTCTTACCGAGATCATCTACACAGAGGTTCTCCAAGGCTTGCGGAGCGAGCGGGAAGCAAGGCTGGTGGGCCGCAGGCTCAGGGCCTTTCCCTTCTTGCGACTGGAAACACTCGATGACTTCGACCGCGCTGCCTGCCTCTATCGCCAAGCACGCCGTGCTGGGATCACTATCCGCAAGACCCTGGACTGCCTGATAGCGGCTCCATGCGTTCGAGAAGGAGTCCCGATTCTACATTCCGACGACGACTTCGACCGCCTTGCGTCATGCACTGAATTGGAAATCTTCGAGTAACCATCGCGGCGCTCTTGTAGCCTCCATCGCGCTGTACCTGCACAGGATGTGGAGCCCAGCCACAAGGGAGCTTTTGAGCACGCTAGTGGAGCCCTAGTCCGCCCTGCGGGCCTTCACAAGCAGATACTCCTGCTCGACGACTGCTCCTTCTCCGGCCTCGCCGCTGTCCCATGTGTTTGTGAAGTCGGCCAGGTCTTGATCCAAGGCGGCGGCCCGCTCATCGCCGATGGAGTTGTAGATGGCGATCACCGCCCGAACATAGCCTTGTGGTAATCCCGGAACTCAATCGTATCATCGAAGTAGTCGTTGGTGTGCAGCCGACGAGCTAACTCAAGCGAGGAAACCCGGTCCCCGACAGCTCGACGATCGGGATGATCAACTGGACGCCCGAGGGGATGCTCGGGCAATTGTTTAAGGTCTTGTCATCCTACGCGCCAGCGTCTCCACCGGGGGCTCAACCAGCCGCCGTTGTGGGGAAACGAGCAGCACTTGTTGAGCTCCCCCCCGATTACTTGCCCGATTTGTTTGCTCGAGTGGTTCACTTGTCACCCTATCTTTCCGCCCCACCCAGGTGAGATTGGGGCACAGAGACCAGACACCCAGCTGGACGTGAACAAGCCCGCCGCTGGAGCGTGACGGGCCCATTCGACTTTATGAACGCTTTGTCGGCCTGCTTCGAGACCGACCTCTACTTCATCAAGAAATGCCCAGCTTCTCCGCTGCTGCCTGGGTCCCCTCCACGCGGTTCTTGATCTTCTGGAAGGCGACTTCGCGGGCGTAATCGGGTGAGCCGTGCTGGGGCTTCTCATCGATGCTGAAGGGCGAGAAGCCGCAGTCGTCGGTGGAGGCGAGCCGCTCTTTGGGAATGAAGTTTGCTGCTCGCACCAGCATGTCGCGGACTTCCTGCGGACTTTCCGCGCGCGGACTCTGACCCGAGATCACGCCCATGTAGCACATCTGTGGGACCCCGTTGGCGTCGTCGCGGCTTTCCTTGCCGATCATCTCCAGCACCGGGTCCTTATCCCGCTCGCTGGAGAACTGGATCAGGAAGTATCCGGCGTTCAGCTTGAACATCTCTGGGAGCAGATTGGCGTAGGGAACATCCGCACTGTGCACCGAGTCACGGTCCCCGCCGGGGCAGGTGTGAACCCCGATGTTCACTCGCTCTTCGGCCGAGAAGCGATCGAGCACGCGGTTGTTCAGCTCGATGAAATGCGGCAGCATGCCGGAGCCGGTCCACGGGTTGCGGGGGTCGTCTCTGGTCGCGAGCCTTCCCTCGGTGAAGTCGATCGAGACGCGAACAGCTCCGGCCTTAAACGCGCTCCGGATGTCCTTCTCGCACCCGTCGACGAGGTCTGACTCGAAATCTTCGCGGGAGTAACCCGGCACTTCCTCGTTCAGGGGGTAGAGCAGGCAAAGCATGGAGGGAGCGATCACCGCTTGCTTCATGGGCTTGGTGGCGTACTTGATCGACTTCGCCAGGATGTCCCCCGTGTATGTCTGGTACTTGAAAGGGCCTCCAACTAAGCGCGGCAACTGCCTGTGATGGCCGTCGGCGAAGATTGCGAAGTATTGCCCGCCGGGCCCGAGATTGTCGGCGAGGCCGGTTCCTGCGAGAGTTTCGGCGAGCGGGTAGGTGGCGAAGCTCGAGATTCTCTGCTCGCCGTCGGAGATGATTGGCGAGCCGGTCGCTTCGAACCTCTCGATCGAATCCTTTACGGCCTCTTCCTGCACGGCTTCCAGGTCGCCAAACTTGATGTTGCCTGCGTCGTATTCCGCATAAGCGGCCTGTAGCTTGGCCGGACGCGGCAGGGAGCCGACTGGTTCGGTGGGTATTCCCGTGGCGGTTCTTGGATCGTATGTCAATTCTGTGTCCTTTCCTCAGGCTGTCGATGGACCGAAACTCCGCGACATTCTCGTGATGCGGCCGCGCGCGACAGCTGCCCTCCAAAAACCGACGGGGTATACAGACCAGTCTACCGCCCCCCGTTACGCTACGCCTTAGACGGTGGAACGTCAACAGCCAGGCCAGTTCGATGCACCGGCCCGGCCAGGCCAGTCGGCGCAAGTAGTCGAAGGGTGCAAGGAGGTATCTGGGAAGGGTAGAATCGCGAAGTATGTGCCACTCTCTTACCAGGTCGCGCAGTCCTCTGGAGCGGATTTTAGATAGTTCGTATGAGCTCTTTTCTCGGCATGGGGTCCGTGCGGTAGGTGTCGACGCCATCGTCGCTCACGCCGGCGTCGCCAAGATGACTCTCTATCGCTACTTCGCCTCCAAGGACGACCTCGTACTCGCTTTCATGGAACGCCGGGAACAGAGATGGACCAAAGGGTGGGTGCAGGCGGGGGCCTCACACCGTGCTGCGTCTCCCGAGGGACGCCTGCTGGCCATCTTCGATCTCTTCGACGAATGGTTTCAGCGGGATGACTTCGAAGGCTGCTCCTTCATCAACGTCCTTCTCGAGATCGAGGATCGTCAGCACCCCGTACACCGGGCCGCGGTGAGGCATCTCTTCAACATTCGCGCATTCCTCAAGAATCTGGCGGAGGAGGCCGGAGTGAAAGACCCCGACGGCTTCTCTCGCCGCTGGCACATCCTCATGAAGGGCTCAATCGTTTCAGCGGGCGAGGGAGATCGAGGGGCCGCTCGGGCCGCTCAGGACGCCGGCCGCCTACTGCTTGCCGCCGAGGGCATCGCCGTCGATCAATCCGAGGCTGTGGTCATGGAGGCCAGGCAAGCCGTAGCGAAATAGCTTCGGGGCAACTCTCCGCTGACGCGGCAGGGGGCTGCCTCGTTAAGGCCGGTCACAGAGGTGCTATGTGACCGGCCTCAGGCTCGGACTCGTGTGTGCGCGCGCATAAAGCGAGAACACCGAGATTCGACGACAGGAACGGAATGAGAACGTTGAGCGCTATTTTCAGCGCCAGCCACGGATCCGCATCCCCTGCGAAGCAGGTCGTCACCGTGATTGACGGCGGTGATGAGGCACCCCACGCCGAGTGCGATCTTGGCTGTGCGCCTCAGGCTGGAGGGGCCCCACAAACCGTGCGCCCCGTGCGCAACAGAGGCTCATCTCTCCGGCCTGCGACATTCTCGTTCAAGCCGGGCCGTGGCCGTTGCTCGCTCCCTGCGCGGAGAGCTCGTTACGGGTGACCTCCAGAAGATAGGCGACCATCACGTCCTCTTCCTTGAAGCGCAGGTGATACGCATCAGAGCGTTCCTCGACCCTCCCGATCTGCTCGTAGTTGCTCTTGAACAAGTCGCTGAAGGGGAAAAAGCTGAAGTCGACGACCTCCACCCGGAGCCCATTGGTCGTGAGTATCTCCGCGGTCCTGCCCTGGCCGATGATTGAAAGCTGCATGACGTAGGCATGCCCCAGAGGGGCCAGGACCTGTGACAGCAGCCCCAAGAAGTGATCTAGGAGGCTCCGCCCCCAGTAGTCGAGAGGCCGGTGCCCGGTGGGCTCTTCGAACGGATCGACGGGCATTTGATGCAAGCTGGCAACGACCACGTCGTAAGACTGGGTTGGGTCCCATTGAAACAGGTCTACTGTCTCGGCCGTGATCTGCTCTGCAGCGCCGTTGCGAAAAGCGTTGCCGAGCGTGTTCGCAATTGCATCGCGGTCGATGTCTATCGCATGAACGGACTGCGCACCATTGAGAGCGAGCTGCACCGAGAGGATGCCGCAACCGCATCCAACATCGAGACACCGTAGGCCGTTGCCGATCTTGTTGGTGAACAGATGTTTCCAGCAGAGAAAGCTTCCCTGCGTTGGGACGAAAACCCCGGGGTCGACTGTTAGCTCGGGAAAGGGAAGTGGAAACAGCGTTCGATCATGCTGGTCGAGCCATGGTTCGGAGTGCGGTGTCTTCAGTAACTCCGAGTCCCGTTCGTAATCGCGGGGGTGATCGGGACGAGCTCGTCCGGGCCGAGTTCCCTCCAAGGCTGCGGCTGCGGCCGCGATATGGTCCGGAGTCGTTCCGCAGCACCCCCCGATGATCTGGGCGCCTTCCTCTCGCCACTCGAGCGCAAGCTCTGCATAGCGCTCGGGTCCGATGTTGTCGTCGAAACGCCACTTGCTGCCGGCCAGGTAGCCGAGGTTGGGGTAGACACCCAGCGGTAGATCGGTGAAGTCGCGCAGCCAGGGCAGGATGCCCGGCACGTGCGAAACGGGCAGGCAGTTGATCAGCAGCGCTCCAACTCCCATCTCCTCGAAACGATGAGCGGCCCGGCCGAAGAGGTCGCCTTCGGGTGGGCCCCAGTGCTGTCCGTACACTCCGCAAACGCCGTGGCGGCAGCGGCGAAAGCTGACCCACAGAGGGAGCCCGGTCTCCAAGAGAAGCTCGACCGAGGCGTAGACGTCCTCTCGAATGAGCGACAAGGTTTCCAGCAAGATCAGATCGGGAGGCTCCTCATCGAAGATTCGTGCGAGCAAGGTCATCGTTTCGTTGTGCCGGGCCGAGAGTGCCTCGCCGGAGAGCGCAAACGCCACCGCGCAGTCGCCCTCCCTACCGGAGTCGTTGACGGCGCGGCGGGCGAGCCTAATCCCCAGCCTTCCGGCATCCATCCAGTGTGAGCGCTCACTGCGACCCGGTCCCGCCTTCAGCTCTGCTTCCGGCGCAGCCAGGATCGACCATGTGTCTGTGGACACGACGTCACAGCCGATGTCTACGTAGCGGCGATGTACATCCTGCACCGACTGTGGCGCTCGATAGAGGGCCCACGTGCCCCACAACTCCGGGCCCTGTCCAATGTTGTGGGAGGCCGGTCCCAAGCTTTCAAGCTCGGTCGCGACACCACCGTCGAGAATGACGGCGCGCTCCTCCGCAAACGCTTCCTCGATCCGAGCGTAGGCCGAGGAACGGAGCCCAGCAGAAGTGCCGGCCATGGCTTGTTTTAGGTGCCCTCGTCCCAAGAGGCGAGGTAGTGAGTCTGCTCGTCCGTCAGGGTATCGATTCGATGTCCGAGCGTCTCGAGCTTGAGGCGAGCGATTTCCTTGTCGATCTCCTCAGGAACTGCATAGACCTTCTTCTCGAGCTTGTCTGCGTTGGCAACTGCATGCTCGGCCGACAGCGCTTGGTTGGCGAAGCTCATGTCCATCACCGACGCGGGATGGCCCTCGGCCGCCGACAGGTTGATGAGCCTCCCATCGGCGAGCAAGTAGATGATGCGTCCGTCGGGAAACTCGTAGCCCTCGACAAAAGGCCGCGCTTCGGTGTGGGAGTCGGAGAGAGATTCGAGCGCGGGAATGTCGATCTCGACATTGAAGTGCCCGGCGTTAGCGAGAACCGCGCCGTCCTTCATGCGCTCGAAGTGCTCCCGGCGCAAGACGTGCTTGTCGCCGGTAGCGGTAATGAAGATGTCGCCCATCGATGAAGCATCGCCCATGGGCAGCAGTTCGAAACCGTCCATCACGGCTTCGAGGGCTCGAAGCGGATCCACCTCGGTCACGATTACGTGTGCTCCTTGACCCTTGGCGCGCATCGCCACCCCGCGTCCACACCATCCGTATCCGGAGACCACGACCTTTAGCCCCGCAAAGAGTATGTTCGTCGCTCTGATGACGCCGTCTATGGCCGACTGGCCGGTGCCGTAGCGGTTGTCGAATAGATGCTTTGTCAGAGCCTCGTTGACGGCGATCACAGGAAAGCCGAGATCGCCCTGTGCCTCGAGTGCATGCAGTCGAATCACCCCGGTGGTCGTCTCCTCGGTACCGGCGATGACCTCTGAGAGCTGGTCCTTGCGAGAGGAGTGAAGTATCGAGATGACGTCCGCCCCATCGTCCATCGTAAGTTGGGGATGATGATCGCAAGCCGCCTGGATGTGCCTGTAAAAGGTTTCTGTGTCCTCGCCCTTGATGGCGAAGACGGGAATTCCGAAGTCCTCGCACAAGGAGGCAGCGACATCGTCCTGGGTCGACAGCGGGTTCGAGGCGCATAGTACGACATCGGCGCCCCCGGCCTTGAGAGTGATGGCTAGGTTCGCGGTTTCCGAGGTAACATGCAGGCAGGCGGAGACACGAATCCCATCGAGCGGCCGCTCCTTCTCGAAGCGGCAGCGAATCGCAGACAGCACCGGCATCTGCCGGTCCGCCCAGGCGATTCGTCGTTTTCCGGAGGGGGCGAGGGCTAGATCTTTGACGTCATTTTTCGTCGTTGAGCTCACTAATTGTCCTTCCTCATCATTTGAGTGTTGCGAGAACAGGGGGGGCCTCGAAAACCGTCATTTCCCTAAACTCTTCAAACCTCTCGGCTATCTCTGGATCCGTCAGGCGTTGCAATCTCTCGGTTCCGAAGTCTTCCACGGTGAACGATGCCAGCACTGAGCCGTACACGGCCGCACAGCGAAGCTGATTCTCTGATGGCCGATCGCCCTCAAGCGAATCGAGATAGCCGCAAAGTCCTCCGGCGAAGGCGTCTCCGGCGCCGGTCGGATCGACCACGGCCTCCAGCGGGTAGGCAGGAACCGAGAAGAAGCCATCGGCCGTGTACATGCAGGCCCCGTAGGGACCCTGCTTGATGAAGAGTACGCGTGGACCGAGCTCCCTGATGCGACGGGCCGCTACCGATAGGTTCGGTTCACCGGTGAGCATCCGCACCTCTACATCGTTGAAGATGATCGCGTCGACCGAACGCATGGCCGTGACCAAGGAGTCTTTCGCCGATTCGATCCAGTAATTCATCGAGTCAAGGCCTACGAAGCGCGCGTTGTTGCATTGGGTTCGAACGCGCTGCTGCAGCTCCGGCTGGATGTTTGCGAGAAAGAGGATCGAGCAGTCGCGAGCTTCGGTCGAGAGCACCGGGTCGAAGTCGGCGAACACGTTGAGCTGAGTGTCGAGCGTTTGTGCTACCGACATGTCGTTGTCGTAACGTCCGGACCAGAAGAAGGAGCTGCCTCCGGGTACGCGCTTGATGTCGGCTGTGTTGATCCCTCGCGCCTCGAAGACGTTGAACTCAACTTCGCCGAAGTCTTCTCCGACGATCCCGACGACGTGAGCTTGTGTGAAGAAGCTGGCCGCGAGCGAGAAATGAGTGGCCGCGCCTCCGAGGATCCCGTCGCGCTTCCCGAACGGTGTTTCGAGCGCGTCGAACGCAACGGAGCCAACCACGGTGACCGTCATCGCTCTCGTCCCGGCCTAGACGGGCTCTGCCTGGAGAGAAACGAGGCCGGCGCCAGCTCGCAGAAGCTCGGCCTTGTCGGTGCTCTCCCACGTGAAGTCGTCGTCCGTCCTTCCAAAGTGACCGTAGGCGGCGGTCTTCGCGTAGATGGGGCGACGCAGCCGTAAGTCTTCCAAAATTGCGGCGGGGCGGAGATCGAAGTGTTCACTGACGAGCTGTTCGATGCGGCCTAAGGGAATATGTTCGGTGCCGAAGCAGTCCACTTTGATCGAGATGGGCCGCGCCACACCGATGGCGTATGCGACTTGCAGCTCGCAGCGCTCGGCGAGGTCTGCGGCGACCACGTTCTTGGCGACATAACGCGCCGCGTACGCCGCGGAGCGGTCCACCTTGGTGGGGTCTTTTCCGGAGAACGCTCCTCCGCCGTGTCGTGCTGCCCCTCCGTAGGTATCGACGACAATCTTGCGACCCGTTAGGCCCGTATCGCCCATGGGCCCGCCGGTAACGAACTTTCCGGTCGGGTTGACAAGCACAAAATCGCGCTCCCCAAAGCGGCGCTCGTCGTAGAGCTCGCTCGGAAGAATGGGCTGGAGCACGTGCTCGATGATATCGGGCTTGATGCGGGTCCGAGCGTCGAGTCCGTCGGCGTGCTGAGTGGAAACCAGTATCCGCATGATCTCGACGGGATGCTCGTGCCCCTCGGAGTCGTATTCGTAACGAACCGTCACCTGAGCCTTGCCGTCCGGACGCAGGTACGGCAGGACGCCTTCTTTGCGCACCTGCGCCAGTCGCTTCGTGATCTTGTGTGCAAGCATGATCGGTAGCGGCATGAGCTCCTCGTTCTCACGACATGCGTAGCCGAACATCATGCCCTGGTCGCCGGCTCCGACGTGATCGAAGGGATCGGTGCTCGCCCCGTCGTGTTGTGATTCGTAGGATGTGTCGACGCCTTGCGCGATGTCCTCAGACTGCTTGTCCACTGCGACAATCACGCCGCAAGTATCGGCGTCGAATCCGTACTTGGCGCGGTCATAGCCGATTTCACGAATGGTGGTTCGAACCAGCTTCGGAATGTCCACCGATGTCGTGGTGGTGATCTCTCCGGCGACTACGACCAGACCGGTGGTTACGAGCGTCTCGCACGCCACTCTGCCCATTGGGTCTTCGGAGAGGACGGCGTCGAGAACGACGTCGGAGATCTGGTCGGCGACTTTGTCGGGATGACCCTCGGTCACCGACTCCGAGGTGAACGGAAAAGTCTTCAAGTTGCGGCACTCCCCCCACTAGACCGACCTGTCTTGCCGGCCGCACGCGAACAGTATGGCCGGGATCTGAGTAAGTCAAGCACAGCCGTGGAGTGCCCCCGATCCGTGCGGTTTCCCGGAGCCCCGCATCATCAGGGTCGGCGGAGCTCCCAAATCAGCGCGCCCGGCAGCCCCGTGACCGCGATCTCGGCCGCGTCGTCGGCCACGCCCCCGCCCATGGCGCGAGCAAGCTCCGGGGGGATGGGCGGCTCCAGACAGCGCAGGACCTCGAGTTCGGCTGCGGCGAACGCCTCGATGTAGTCGGCATGGGAGTGGACATACTCAGGGATGAAGGAGCGCGAGCCGTCGGGATGAGCGAACCACGCCCGCCATCCCAGAACTCCGGTCACTATCGGATGCACGTTGGAGATCACCACCCGGCCCCCAGGAGCTACCACGCGCGCCAGCTCCTTCACCGCACGGCCCAGCTCGGGCAAGTGCGAGAGCGCGAGCGCACACACGGCCGACGTGACCGAAGCAGTCTCCACGGGCAGCGCTCCGAGGTCTCCGTCCAAGAACTCCGCTTGAGGAGACTTCTTCCGAGCTCGGCCGAGCATCTCGGGAGAGTTGTCGACGCCGATCACACGGTGGCGCGAGGTGAGCAGGGAGGCCAAACGCCCGGTGCCGCAAGCCGCATCCAGAACCGGCCCCTCGGGGAGATCTTGGAACAGCGCCACGAGCGCCGGCTCCTCGGTCCGGATCAAGGGGTTGTCGCGGTCGTCGTAGGTGTTCGCCCAGACGTCGTAGCCCGGCTGGACGCCGGAGGCGGGCAGATAGCGGGACGCAGCCAGCACCTCCTCGTCGAGGCGGGCCGCGAGATCGAGCATCTCCTCGACCCGTTCCGGCGCCGCACTCACGTCTCCGGACACGCCCATTCGAAGCAGAGCGAGGCCCTCGAGCCCGAGCATGTACTCGCCGAATCGAAGCTGGCCTGTGTCCTGACTCATCCCGTCAGGATAAGAGCGTCGGCGTCGGGGCCGGCGCCTGCCGTCGAACGGGGCCCACCTGGGCCGAAAAACGGCCTACACGGGCGGTTTTGGGACAAAGTTGGGTCTGGCCGGGGCGTCTGAGCCAAGGCGCCGCCGGAAGGGCCGTACGATTCCTCAATGACAGAACGGCTCGTGGTCATAGGCGGCGATGCGGCCGGCATGAGCGCGGCCTCCCAGGCCCGCCGCTTGCGCGGCCCCCAAGAGCTCGCGATAGTCGCCTTCGATCAGGGCAACTACCTCTCCTATTCAGCTTGCGGCATCCCCTACTTCGTAGGCGGCGTCGTGGAGGAGTTCGACCGCCTCGTCGTGCGCACGCCCGAGCAGTTCGCCACAAGGCAGGACATCGACGCTCGCATCCGCCACAAGGTCACCGAGATCGATCTCGACAAGGGGGCCGTGAAGGTCACGGATGTGGACGAGAGCAGCGAGGCGTGGGAGGGCTTCGACCGGCTCCTCGTCGCCACCGGCGCCAGGCCCAGGCGCCCCTCGCTTCCCCACGCAGACGCCGACGGCATTTTCGGAGTCCAGGTCCTGGACGACGGCAGGGCCATCTTCGAGACCATGCGCACACGCCGGCCCCGCCGAGCCGCAGTTATCGGCGGCGGCTACATCGGGCTGGAGATGGCCGAGGCGTTCAAGATGCGCGGGCTCGATGTCACGGTCGTGGAGCGGTCCTCCCATCCGATGCCGAGCCTCGA
>Ga0136619_10000572_pt1 | contig 14043 bp, 15 predicted proteins | sample AntDrymUQ3532106_2_FD_104807 | JGI IMG/M metagenome (GOLD analysis project Ga0136619, IMG submission 104807) | Polar desert sand microbial communities from Dry Valleys, Antarctica - metaG UQ353 (21.06) | ecosystem: Environmental > Terrestrial > Soil > Desert | place: Antarctica: Dry Valley...
CCGGTGACGGTGTACTCGTCGCCGTGGCGTCCGGCGCCTGCGCCGCCCACCACCTCACCGCTGTTGACGCCGATCCTGATCTCCAGGTCCCAGCCGAGCCCGTCAATCGCCTCCCGGATCCCCAAGGCCGCGTGGAGGGCGCGCTCCGCGTCGTCGTCGTGGGCCTGGGGCACGCCGAAGATCGCCATGACGGCGTCACCGATGTACTTCTCAACCACGCCGCCGTACCGCTCCACCTCCTCGGACACCGCGCTGAAATACGCGCGCTGCATCTCGCGAACCAGCTCCGGGTCGCTCGCGTCCGCGCGGCCAGTGAAGCCGACGAGGTCGGCGAACAGCACGGTGACGAGACGTCGTTCCTCGATGAGCGTCACGGACCCATTGTGGCGGACGCCTGCAATGTTCTCGCGCTGGCTAATCGGCGACGGCGGTCCGCCGGTGAAGACGCAGGACGATGCGGCCGTTCTCGGTCGGTGCGTGCGCGCTGCTGAGCGAGAGTCGGGGCTGCACCGAGCCCGCGCGGGCAGCGCCGCGGCGCCTCGTCGTGGGCTTCGACATTGCCGACCGTAATGCGGTCATGGAGCGATGCTGTCAATCGGACCGGGGGCCAACGCAGTCAACGGTCTGATTGAGCGTGAAATGGTGGTTTGGTGGGCGACACTGGACTCGAACCAGTGACCTCTTGCATGTCAAGCAAGTGCTCTAACCAGCTGAGCTAGCCGCCCATCGGTCCGAAGGAAGGCGCATTACACCACAACTCGCGGGGCCTTCGCGAGACAGCCTGAAGGCCACGGCCGAACGGGGCGTGGCCTTCATTGGCAGGTGCGAATGCGTCGCCGGACACCGCTCGCTACGCCCCTCGGACGAATTGACGCCTGAGGAGCGTCAGGGCGAAGAGCCCGGCGAGGCCAGCCGCGATCCCAACGAGGATGAGCTTGTCGCCACCCGCGTCGATGGTCTCAGCGACACCCGTGTTGGGCACCGCTGTCACCAGCGCGGGAGTCGCTGTGGTGCCGCCGGACGGAGCGGCAGTCGGCGCCGGAGCGGTCGTTCGGCACGTGTCCCGGGTGATGGTGTTGGTAGAGAAGCAATAGGTGCCATCGGTCAGCGTCTGCGTCCCAAGGTCGATGCCGGTGAGATCCGATGGCGGCGCTGATTGGCATGGAATCGCTCCAGCGACGGCGCCCCTCACGAGCGATGGACCTCCTTTCCAGCCACGAGCGTGAGGTCCGAGTGCACACCCTCGAACTCCTCGCCCGCGGCCAGAATGGTGGCGAGATCGACGTTCATCACCGCCAGATCGGCGTGCGCGCCGGGCCGAAGGTGGCCCTCGTCATCGGCCCGCCTGGCGTGGGCGGGACCGAGGGTGTAGGAGGAGAGCGCCTGCGGCACTGACAGCGCTTCGTCCGGCCGCCAGTCGTCGCGCCCGTCGCCGGGGAAGCGACGATGGACGGCCGCGAAGACACCCAGCCACGGGTTGGCAGATTCGATCGGGGCGTCGGAGCCCGCCGCCAGCAGGGCACCCGCTTCGGCCAGGGAGCGAAATGCATAGGCGTCGTGCTGCCGTCCGCCCCAGCACGCATCCACGAGATCGCGGTCCGCCGCGGCGTGGATCGGCTGCACGCTGGCCGTGACGCCGAGCGGGCCGAACCGCGCACGATCGACGGCCCGAGCCAGCTGCGCGTGCTCCATGCGATCGTTCGGCGTGCCGGCAAGCCGATCGGCGGAGCGCTCCACCGCGTCGAGCACCACCGCGACCGCCCGATCACCGATCGCGTGCAATGCCATGCCGATGCGCGCCGGCCGAGCCGCCGCGAGCAGCTCGTCGAGCTCGGTTGGCTGGACGCGCAGAATCCCGACCTGTGGATCGCCGCAGGTCCCCGGTTCGAAGAGCGCCGCCGTACCCGACCCCAGGGCGCCATCCGAGTACACCTTCGCCCAGCCGAAGCGCATGGTCCGGCGCCCGTCGAGATCGGCTCCGGTGCGCAGCCCGCGCGCGTTCGCCGCTCCGATGGCGTCGGCGGGGATGTCCAGCGTCAGCCGGAGGCGGCCGTCCACGATGCCGGCGAGCTCCGTCAGGGAGGAGTACGAGTCGCCGAAGTCCGCATCAGCCCCCACTCCGTTCCGGTCGGTGTAGTCCCCCGCCTCGGTCGCCCCGGTGACGCCCAGCGCCGCCAGCTCGCCGAGCGTCTCGTCCAGCGGCGAACGCAGCATGTCGCCCTGAAGGCGCACCACGCCCGACCCCACGAGCTCGGTGGCGGCCTCGCGCAGGATGCCGGTCGCCTCGCCGTGCACGTCGCGCTCGATGCGGCCACCCGGCGGGTCGGGCGTGGCAGCCGCCATGGCCGCGAGCGCGCGGGCCGCAGCCGAGGCCCACGCGGAGTGACCGTCGTGGCTCATGAGGAACGCGGGCCTGCCGCCGGTCGCCGACTCCAGCTCCTCGAGGCCCACGCCACCAAGCTGCGCCTCGGACCAGCCGCGGCCGGTCAGCCACGCGTCGGGCTGCGCCGCGGCCGCCGCCGCTCGCACGCGGCCCGCAACCTCGCTCACGTCGGCCGCGCCATCGAGCGCGATCGAGCGCCGCGCGCGGGCGAGCCCAACGAGGTGGATGTGAAAGTCGTGGAGCCCGGGCACCACCGCGCGGTCGCGGACGTCGATCACGCGCGCGCCCGGTCCGGCCACGGCCATCACCTCATCGGCGGTCCCGGCGGCGACCACGCGCCCACGGGCCATGCCGACGGCCTCGGCTGTCTCAATGCCGCCCGGACGCGCGACGAGCACGATCTGGCCACGGACGACAAGCTCGGCGGGCGTCATCGGTCCTGCGGCCTCGTCGATCGCGGGGTCTGCACGAACGTCCCTCGTACCGGCCACAGGGCAATCCGCAGCAGAGCGGCGGGCACGACGACGAGCCAGTGAGAGAGGAACAGGGCGCCACGCGCGGCGCGGCCGATCAAAGCAGCGCCCCGCTCCCCGCTCGCCGCGAGGCCGGCGACGGCAAGCAGGAAGGTCCCGAGGCCGTAGCCAATGAACAACGAGAGGGGCACCGTCCAATCAGCAGGTCGGGGCATCGGGATGGTCAGCAGGCTCGCCACCACGGCGGCCGCGAAAAGTGGCGGCACCAGGAACTCGGCGGCGAACGCGAGGAAGTCGAGCTTGCGCCCGAGTGGCTGGGACCCGGACAGGAGCGCCGGCCCATGCTCGAGCAGGCGTCGCAGGCTCCCCTCCGCCCAGCGCATTCGCTGTCGCCACAGGGCCACGGATGTCTCCACCGCCTCCTCGTGGACCACCGCCTCCGGCGCCAGCGTGACGTGGTAACCGGCCGACGACAGCCGCGTCGAGAGGTCCAGGTCCTCGGTGAGCGCGCTCTCGCTCCACCCCCCCACCGCCTCAAGCGCGGCGCGACGCACGAACATGCCGTTGCCACGCAGCTCGGCGGTGCCGTCGGTGGCCCAGCGCCCACACTGGCTGGCCATGTCCATGAGTTGCTCCTCGGCCTGCGCGCGCGTGAGCCACGTGACGGTGTTGCGCGGCCGGCGCGAGACCTGGAGCGCGGCCGCCGAGTCGTCCCGGCGCCAGCCACGCATGGCGCTCTCGAGGAATGACCGCTCGACGAGCGTGTCCGCGTCGATGACGGCCACTATCTCGCCACGCAGGTAGGGCATGGCGAAGGCGAGCGCGCCGCCCTTCGTCCGCGGGCCCCCAGGGTCGCGACGGACGACCCGCAGGTCCGCCGCACCATCACTGCGCCGGGCGAGGTCGCCGGTATCGTCGTCGGACCCGTCGTCGACCACCAGCAGCTCGAATGCCGGGTTGCCATCGGTGTCTGCGTAGGCGAGACCGCGGAGCGCAGCGACCGACAGCCCGATGACCGACGCCTCGTTCCGGGCAGGTATGACGATCGACACGAAGGAAAGGCCGCGCGCCAGACCCGTCGGCTCCCCGGCGCCGCTGCGCGCCTCGGCCATCGTCCGGCTTATCACGCGCCAGCCCTGCCAGGCAAGCCACGCGACGTACGCCATGGAGATGGCAATCGAGACCTGGAGCGCGCGGGCAACGAGGGGCACCGTGATCGCGAGCCAGGCGAGGAGCCCCGAGAGGAGGAGGATGGCGGCGGCGGTGAGCCTAGCCGCCATCTTTGGTCGGTTGGCGGCGGCGGCGGCGGCGGCGGTGGGGCTTCTCCCCGACCGCCGGCGGCTCGGCAAGGCGTGGCGTTCCCGGCGCGATCTCTTCGTCCACGGCGCCCACGGGCCCCGCTGCCGCGTCCTTCCTGTGGAGGCCGGCGCGCGCGTTACGGCGCCAGGAGGCGATGCCGGCCCACAGCGTCACGAGGCCGAGGATACCCATCACCACCGGGATGCCGGTGCCCTCGAAGAAGATGTCGAGGATGTCGGCGGCCGCCGGCGCGGCGATGACGGGCAGGAACGAGGCGACCGAGAGGAGCGTGTTCAGGATGCCGAAGATGCGGCCGCGCACGTCGGCGGGAAGCTCCTCCTGGAGCGCCGTCTGGGAGGGGATCGCGACGAACGCGTACTCGAGCCCGGCGAAGACCGCGATGACCGCCACCGCCGCGATGACGCTGATGAGCGGCGCGAGGGCCGGAACCGCGTCCTCGATTGGCCCCGTGGCGGCGCCGAGGGCATTCGCGACCGGCTTCACGATCGCCAGCAGCACGAGGGTGATGCCCATGGCGACCAGGCCGATGTCGATCACGAGCCGCTTCGGGATGCGCTTGCCGAACGAGTTCAGGAACAGGATGCCCGCCACCGCGCCGATACCGGCGGGGCCCATGATGAAGAAGAAGGTGTCGGAGGTCAGTCCCAGGATGTCGACCGCGAAGCCCGGGCCGATGGCGCCCAGCACCCCGATGAGGCTCGAGGAGATGCCAAGGTAGGCGAGGCTCCAGGCGATCGACCGATGGCGGCGCACGAAGGCCATGCCCTCGCGCAGCTGGTCGACCAGCTCGTGCACCGCTCGCCCGGCCGCGTCTCCCGTCGGCGTCGGCTTCCGGTCCGGGCGCACCGCCGGCAGTGGGAGGATGGCGAGCGCGGAGAGCGCGAACATGACCGCGACGATGACGTAGACCGCGATCGGCCCGAGCCCGATCAGCAGGAGCGGGCCGAGGAACCCGAATCCGATGGCGAAGGTCGCGTTGATGGTCAGCACGAAGATGGAATTGGCTGCCATGAGCTGACGCCGGTCGACGATGCGCGGGATGGAAGTCAGCTCGGCCGGCGCGAAGAATGCGGTCGCCGTCGCGATCCCGAAGTTGATGAGGTAGATGAGCGGCACGTTGGCGCTCGCGATGTTGGGCGCGACGAAGATGAAGGCGATGATGCCGACGGCGCGCACGACGTTGGTGGCGAGCATGATGGTCTTCGCGTTGCTGCGCTCGACCAGGACACCGCCAAGCGTGCTGAACAGCACGGCCGGCACGAGGAAGGTCAGCAGCAGGAGCGCGACCGCGGTGTTCGAGCCGGTCGTCCCCAGCACCGTGGCCATGAGTGCCGCGAGCACCATGTTGCTGGCAAGCTGGCTGAGCGTCTGCGCCGACCACAGGAAGACGAATGGCCGGTTTCGGAAGACGCTTCCCGCACCCGACAGGTCTGTGCCGGTGGCCTCAGGTGTCACGTGAGCCATCGGTCAGGCCGGCTCCTCGGGGCCGCGCGCGAGGTACTCGGTGAAGCGCCGCTCCACGTCGAGGCGGTCCATGAGGATGCGGTGCCCGCAGCCCTCGCAGACGAGGCCGATATCGGCGCCGAGCCGCACGACCTCCCAATCCCGGCCGCCGCATGGATGCTCTTTACGCAGGCGGAGCCGGTCGCCGATTCGGATCTCGAGCGGTGGCGCCACCCTCACCAGGTGACCTCGACACGATTCACGGGCTGAAGGCTACTCGACCGGCTGCGCGACCTGCGGCGTCAAGTCGCGTTCCGTCGCCGGGATCGTCATCTGCTCACGGGACTCGAGGCTGTAGGTCGCCTCGATCGACTGCTCGAGCAGCTGAAGGATGCCACCGGGCCGCTGGAGCGCGCTGGTGAGCCCGTCGGGCGAGCCGATCGCGGTAAGCCGGAACGGGTTGCCGATCCTGACGCCGTCGATCTCGATGCCAAGAACCGGCACCGAGCTGGCGGTGATGCGGACACCGTCGATCGCGATCGCCTCCGCGCCGCCGCTTCGCAGCTCGTGGATGACGTCGGTCACGTCGGCGGGCGTGAAGAGCCCCTCGATGTCGAGCACGATCCCCTGCCCCTCAACGGCGGTGAGTCCCCCGAACGCCGAGAAGCGGATGACGTCTTCTCGCGCCGGCATCAGGTCCGACTCGCCCTCGACCGCCCGGCGCTGGATCCTGTCGACCTGCTGGCGCACGGCGGTGAGCTCGTTGTTGAGCTGCGTGTTCGCCGAACCGAGCGTCGAGATGAGGTCCGAGAGCTCCTGCGCCGTGAGGCTCGACAGCTCGATCGCCGGCGCCTGCGAACGGAGCTGCCCGACGAGCATGATCCCGACGATGATCGCGACGAGCGAGAGGCTCAGCTGTGCCGCCAGGCGCGTCATCGGTCCTCCTCCCGAACGGGGGCGCCCCACTGCATGCGCGTGTTGCCCACGAAGCCAGGGACGATCACCTCGTCCACCGCCTGGCTGGCGAACTGGAGGTCGAAGGCGTCAATGCGGCGTTCCACTCGCCCGATGAACGCGGGGTGCGTCAGGAACCGGTCGTGCAGCCCGTCGGGGCCGATGGCCTGGATGCGGTATGGCGGCGAGAGCGGCACGCCGTTCACGAGGATGGCGGCGCCGGCGCCGACGATCGGCGTGGTCGACACGAGGCGCGCCGACGGCGCTCCCTCCGTCAGGCTGCCGCTGATCGCGATGGCCTCGGCGCCGGATGCCCACAGCGCGGTCACGATGTCGCGCAGGTCCGAGACGAGCACGATGTAGTCGTTCCGGCTCTCGCCCACCGGAACGGAGCGCAGCGAATCGGCGATCTCGATGACCACGCCCGGGCCACCCATCTCCTGGGCCCCGGCCGCCACGCGCGCCGCCCTGAGACGCTCGTTCTCACGGTCAAGCTCAGCCTCCGAGCCGAGCGCCAGTTCCTGGAGCGCCTGGAGCTGGGTCTCCGCACCCTCGAGCTCGTCGAGAAGGCGACTCTGCTCGGCGCGCAGCTGCTCGGCACGGTTGACGAGCACACCCTGCGCGGAGGAGATGAACTCCCCTCGCGTCAGCGAGCTGTTCCACTGCGCCGTGCCGAGGAAGCCGATCGCCGCGAGGGCCAGCGCAATGCTCACCGCCCACTGCGGACGGAAGAGCGGTCGAGCCCGCGCCGGGAGGCGCGGCGTCACTGGGCGCGGCGTCAACGAGTGGCCCGGCGTGCCGCCCGGCGTGCCACGACCACCGCAAGGGTGACCGCCAGCGCGACCCCGGCGGCCAGCGCCGCAAGCATCACCCAGGGCTGGACGGCCGCACGCGGGGTCGGCAGTGCGGACGGCGGCTCTCCCGCCGGGCCAACCGGGCCGCCCTCCACCCCACCGGGGTCGACGGTGCCGGGGGCCGGGCGGTCGACGTCCGAGGGTGCGATCGGCTCGGGCTGGACCGGCGTCGGCGGATCGACGCCGAACTGCGCATAGAACGCGACATACAGCTCTTCAGCGGCGATGCCCGTGGCCGCTTCGAGCGCCTCCTCGTCCGAGGCCCCGTCGCGATATGCGGCGGTCATGCGGGCGATCGCCTCGCGGCCGTAGCTGTCGATGATGAAGTCGATCATCGACGCCCCCTGCGCGTAGGACAGGCTGCCACCGAGGTCGCCGATCGGGAACCGCTCGCTGATGGCGTCGAAGGCGAAGAGGCCTCCCGCGGCCGCCTGCTCGGCCACGAAGGCAGTGGCCCCCGCTCCATCACCGATCTCGGCCCACACCGCGATGCCCTCGTTCACCCAGGTCGCAGGCTCGTGGTACGGGTTGTCGGTGGCGTCGAAAAACACGATGTGCATGATCTCGTGGACCATGGCCGTCTCGAGGAAGGCCGGATCGTTTTGGCCGAGCCACATGAAGATGGTGCGGATCTCGCTGAAGGCCGCGGCACCGGTCCACTCGCGGGCCCCGGGCCCGATTGCCGAGAAGAAGTCCGCCTGCTCGTCGTACACGAAGACGTCGACGGGGCCGGCCAGCTCGGTCCCGAGCAGCGCCTCTCCCTGCTCGACGCCGATCGCGGCCAGCTCACCGAAGCGCAGCGCCTGGGCCTCGGCGTCTCCGTACCAGTGGACCGTCGTCTCTCCGAGCTGCGCGGTCTGCCAATCGAGCCGCGGGCGGTCATCGGCGTACCTGATGGTCGCCTCCTCGGAGAGCACGACCTCATCACCGTCGATGGCTCGCCACCGGTAGGTCACGAGCGTGTTCGGCGTGACATAGTCGAGGCTCGTGTCCCAGACGTACTCCGCCTCGCCGTCATCGGCCTCGACGGGCACCGCGAACGACGCCTCGCTGCCGGGCGTGCGGAGCAGCAGCTCCAGCCGATCGGGCTCCGTGCCGCTGAACGCCACCTCGAATCGCACCTCGGTGTCGTAGGTCGAGTCGGCCGTGATCTCGCCGAATCCGTCGAACGCCGAGACCGGAGCGGCACCGGCCAGCGCCCAGGCCAGCGCCAGGCCTGCCGCCGTCAGCCAGCGCATCAGCGGTCCCACGACACGCGGCCCAGGTCGAGCAGGCCGATGGTCAGGTTGCCGAGGCCGCGAAGGCCATCGGCCACCAGCCACCACGTCTCACCGTAGGACCACGGGATGACGGGGGCCTGATCGGCGACATACGCATCGACGGCGTCGTAGGCCGGCCCGACCTCGTCCTCGGGGGCTGCGGCGGCGGCCTCGAGGAGCCGCATGAATCCCTCGTCACGCCAATCCCCGTAGTTGCTGATGGCGCCGGGCTCGAGCAGCAGGCCATAAAGCGCGTGCGGCGAGGTGTAGTCGGCAATCCAGTTGATCGTATAGAGGTGCGGCGGGCGCAGCTCGAGCACCTCCAGAAAGTTGCCGAACTCCATGGTCTCCACGGCGACGTCGACGCCGAGCTCCTCGCGCCACACGGCGGCGGCGGGCTCCACGTTCAGGCCGTTGCCGTTGACGACGATGGTCCCGAGATCGGCGCGGTCGGCGAACCCGGCCTCGTCGAGCAGCTCCCTGGCGCGAGCAGGGTCGGCATCGAGCTCGGGGGAGAAGCCATCGGGCCAGATGGCCGGAGGCACCAGGCTGGCCGCTGCCTGGGCAAAGCTCGCATCGACCAGCGGAACGAGCTCCTCGCGGTCAAGCGCGAGAGCGAAGGCCAGGCGCACCCGCGCGTCGTCAAATGGCGGGCGCGTGGTGTCGAAGCCGAAGTAGCTCACCGTCAACGGCTCGGCCGCGTGGAGCCGGAGCCCGAGCTCCGGGTCGAAGGCGATCCAGGTGGCGTCGCCGGGAGAGACCTGCGTGAGGTCGATGATGCCCTCACTGAACGCGGTGACCGAATCCGGCAGGTCCAGCCCGGCAACCCATCGGATCTCGTCGATGGGCGGCGGTCCGGCCACGTACTCGCTGTTCGCCTGGAGCACCAGGTCGCCCACATCGACATCGGCCACCACGTACGGCCCGCTGCCCACGAAGTCGATCGGTGTCTGCCAGTCGGGTGTCGCGTCGGCATTGGACGGAACCACGAACGTGGCGGGGGTAGCCACGATGTCCAAAAAGTACGACGCCGGGTACCGGAGCCTAACGATGAGCGTGTCATCGTCCGGCGCGCTGATGCCGACCTCGTCTTCGTCGACGTCCCCTAGAAGGCGCGCCGTGGCGCCCTTGACGACGCTCAGAACGTCAGGGGCGGTCGCTCCGGTGGCGGGATCCAGCAGCCTCAACCACGAGCGCCGCACGTCCTCGGCCACGAGCGGACTGCCGTCGCTGAACCGGAGGCCGTCACGCAGCTGGAACTCGTAGGTCAGCCCGTCATCGCTGATCGCCCACCCCTCGGCGAGGGACGGATACGGCTCCCCGGTCTCGTCGAGTCGAGCCAGACCCGCGTAGAGCTGAAGCAGGAGCTGAACGTCGGCGGCACCGGAGATGTACGCGGGATCCAGGGTGCCCGCCGGACCGGCGAGGTACCGCAGGGGCGGCCCCGCGGCGCGAATCGGTCCTCCCGAGGCGCCGAGCGACAGCGCGAGCACCACCGCCGTGAGCACGGCGGCTCCCCGGGTCACCCGCCGCATGCGGGCCCGGCACCCGGGGCAGCCAGGGCGAGTGGTGTAGGCACGGCGGCTAGTATACGGGCGCATTGCAGCACCTCCATGAGCACCGATTTCAGCCGCAGCCAGCCGGAAGCCTGACGCTGCGCCAGTTCGTCGAGTCGCTGCGCAGATGGACGCCGGAGATGCGCCACGTGGTGCAGATCGCGCTCACGCGGAGCGAGGCGGAGCGCCAGCAGTACATGCGCCAGTTCCACTCGGGCCACCACGAGCGCGAGCCGGGCAGCATGGACAGCTTCCTCCGCTGGGCGTACTCGGACCCGCGTCTCGAGCACGTTCCCCTGCTCCTCGTGGACCTCGAGCGCCCGGCCTCGGACTACGACGGGGCTCTCGAGCACGAGGCTGACGTCCTGGTCCGCGAGCGAGCCGCCGGCAAGTCCGCCGCCCAGCGTGTCGCCGACTACCTGGCCCTGCTCGGAATGGAGAGCAGCGAGCGCGTGCGGGCCGCCGTCGCGAGCCTGCTGCCCGTGGGAACTCCGGAGGCGCACGTTGCGGCCACCATCCGCCACATGCGCCGCCGATGGCTGGAGCTCTTCGGCGACGACCCCTTCTTTGCCGAGGCCTGACCGATGAGCATGGCCGGTCGCGCACTGGGCTGGGCCCTTCTCGCCTACGGCATCACCGGCCTCGCGCTGGTGGTGGTGGGCGCCATCGGCGGCCTTGAGATGGCGGGGCGCGTCGAGGACCTCGCCGTGCAGGCCGACACCACGCTGGCCGCCGCCGAGCGCGCGACGCAGGCGACCGCCGACTCGTTCACGGGCGTGGATGACAGCCTCGCCGAGGGCGAGGCTTCGACCGTCGCGGCTGCCGTGCTGGCGCGCGACGCATCGCTCACGCTCGACTCGCTGGCCAATGCCATGTCGCTCAGCATCCTCGGCACGCGACCGCTCGAGCCCCTGGCCGCGGACTTCGCCGCCAGCGCGGACCAGGCTTCCGCGTTGGCCGACACCCTCGAGGGCGTTGGCGATTCGCTGGCGGCCACGCGCGAGGACATGGCTCTCATCGGCTCGGAGCTGGACCAGCTGGCCGTCGAGCTCGGCGCACTCCGCGGCGCCAGCAGCACCGACGGCGCGGCGCCACCGATTCGCCTCTTCGTGATGATGGTCCTCGCCTGGCTGGCCCTCCAGGCGGTCGGCGCTCTCATCGGCGGCATGGCCCTCCTCAGGCGTTCTCGCCAGGTCGTTGCCCAGGTCGTGGTCGAGGAGGTCTGAGGTCAGTCGGCGGTGCGGAGGATGCGGCGAAGCCGGAGGAGCGACCCGACGTAGAGCACGACGCCAATGCCGAGCAGCGCGAGCAGCATCCACGGCTGGCTAACCTCGCCGCGCAGCATGGTGTCCTGGAGAGTGGCGATGCCGTGCGTGACCGGCAGCGCATACGAGATGTACTGCGTCCATCCCGCGAAGTCGGTCACCGGTAGCACGAAGCCCGAGAAGAAGACGCTGGCCAGCAGCATCAGCATCGACAGCTGAACCGCCTGCCGCTCCGAATCGGCGACGAGCGAGATGAGCAGGCCAACGCCAAGCGAGGCGAAGGTCAGCAGCAGCACGATCCCCGCAAAGATGAGTGGACCGCCGAGCAGGGGCACGTTCAGGACGAGGACGAGCAGCGCTCCCACCACGGCCGCCACGACCAGGCTCAGGACCGCGTACGCCACGTACTTGCCGACCAGCAGCTCCCTGGAGCTCACCGGCGCCACGCGGAAGCGGTCCATCTGGCCGCTCAGCCGCTCCCGGACCATGGACAACGCTGTGAGCGTCACCGCCAGGTGCTGGATGACGAGGGCGAAGACGGCAGGACCGAAGAAGCTGAGCACGAGCGGCGGCGACAGCGACACGTTCTCCGTCTCCGCCGTGGTCGGCCGGGCGATCACCTCCGGCGGGACGTTCGTGACCGCCGAGCCGATCTCCCCCGCGGCGAAGCTGATCCCCTCCTCTGCGGCCTGCTCCACGATCTCGGCGTTCAGGCTGCTCACCAGGATCGTGGTCGCGAGGCCGGCGACTCGTACAGGCTGAACAGCTGCGGCATGTACGCGATCTGGCCTCGCGCCCGACGGCTGAACTCCATCGGGTCCTCACCCAGCACCCTGATCTCGCCACCGTCCGGCCGAGCGTGCCGGTGAGCATGCGGACGGTCGTCGTCTTCCCCGAGCCGCTGGGACCGATGAGGCCGAGGATGCTGCCCGGCTCCACGTGCAGCGAGAGATCGTTGACCGCCACGTCGTCGCCAAAGGCGCGCGTCACATGGTCCATGACGATGATCGGCTCGGTCGGGCGTGGGCGGTCACGGCGGGGGGCAAGTGCAAGCGGCGTGCCCCTACCGAGCAAGCGCTTGCCGTGCGAAAGCCGGTCCGGGCGAAGTCGGGGCGCGGCGCCTCACGGGAGAAGGCGAAATCGAAACCTGCCCCGAAGGCGAAGCGTGCCGCGAAGCGCACGCTGCGCACCGCTGCCTGAGCTGAGCAGCTAGAGGCGTTCCTCGCGCTCAGCGAGCTCGTCTCCGCCGATGCGCGTCTCCCCGTCGCGCTCCACCGGCGGTGCCTGCGGATCAGCGCCCTCGCCGGAGACCTCCCGTGCCTCACCGGTCACGAACGGACGATCGTCGTCCTCGAAGGTGAGATCGCCGGTGGCTCCGGTCAGGCCGCCGCCACCGGCGTTATCGCGCTCGTTCACCGTTGGGCGCCAGCCTCCACCTCACCGCGCCACGCGCCGCTCTCGACGCCGCGCGACTCGATGAGCTCCTTGAAGCGCTCGAGATCGCCCTTCACCCGGCGCTGCACGAAGCCCAGGGCCGTTCCGACCGACTCGACGGGGCCCTCAGGCTCCACGTCCAACTGGAGCGTCACGCGCGTCGTCTCGTCATCGAGGCGGTGGAAGGTCACGACGCCGGCGTTCTGGGCACCCGACGTCGCGTTCCACGCGACGCGCTCATCGGCGTGCTGCTCGGTGACCTCGGCGTCCCACTCCTTCTCCTTGCCCGCGATCTCCGCGACCCAATGAAGGTGGGTATCGTCGATCTGCGTGACCGACTTCACGCCCTCCATGAACTTTGGGAACTCCTCAAACTGACTCCACTGGTTGTAGGCGGTGCTCACGGTCACCTTGACATCAATGCTCTCGACAACGGAAGCCATCTGGTTCGTCCTCTCGGTTCAATGCGTGTGCTGCCTCCTCGGACGTTGCAAGGGTCGCGCCAGCCTCAGACTCGGGTCCGGCGCGCTGTACTACCGTTACCGCTCGTGCCAGCCCTCGTGCCCTTCGCCCCCCACACTTCGGGTCGTCATCGGCAGGCGCCGCACGCTCGCGGCCGTTCTGATCGGGCTAGCCGTCGGTGGCATCGGCTGCGTGGAGAGCAGGGAACCCGCACCCGAGGCGTGCGCAGCATCGGCGGTGGAGGTCGAACTGACACTGACCACGTCGTCGCTGAACCCGGGCGACCCGTCGGCGTGCCGCGGGCAGGTCGTGACGCTGCAAATCGAATCCGAGGTGGAGGGGGTGCTGCACGTCCACGGCTACGATGCGGAGCTGATCCCGATCGACGTGGGCCCGGGACTGACGACGGAGATCAGCTTCGACGCGACCCGCAGCGGCCAGTTCCCGATCGAGCTCCACTCCGAGCAGGATTCGGATGGCTCGACCGTGGGCATCCTCACGGTGTATGAGCCCTAGTTGTGGTGTCCGAAGACGTTGTTGACAAACGAGAGCCCCGCGACACGGTGTGAGGTGTTGAGTACCCATACCGGTCGGAGGCTCTCGTGGCACATCCTAGTACGCGGCTCAGCGTCTTCAGTCG
>Ga0136619_10000573_pt1 | contig 14027 bp, 14 predicted proteins | sample AntDrymUQ3532106_2_FD_104807 | JGI IMG/M metagenome (GOLD analysis project Ga0136619, IMG submission 104807) | Polar desert sand microbial communities from Dry Valleys, Antarctica - metaG UQ353 (21.06) | ecosystem: Environmental > Terrestrial > Soil > Desert | place: Antarctica: Dry Valley...
AGCCGCCGCCTCTCCAGGACTTTGCGTTTCTCTTCGCTCTTCATCGTCTCCTCCAGTGTAATCCCTGAAAGATCTGATCGATGAAAGCGAAAATAGTTCACTCATTATGCAAGGCTCAATAAGTCGTAGCGAGAGAGGGCAGCACCGCAAGTATGCCTTCCCCTTTTCAGATCTGCGTAACCCGCTATCTCCGGGGAATTGAACACTGCGCTATGGATGTTACGACACTCCGCTCTCTGCTGGGCCAAGCCGCGAATCGCCGATCACACCTCGCCTGAGGTCGATCGGATCTCATCGATCAGCTTCAAGGAAATTGGATCACCGGGTTGCGATGTTCCCAGCAACCACGCCATGATGTCTTGGTCGGCTTGGTCGAGTAGCTCGGCGAAGCGAAGTTGATCGGTTTCGGCAAGCTGGTGGTAGCGGCGATCGAGAAATCGCTGGAGAATAATATCCAGTTCCCGCATCCCGCGCCGGCAACGCCATTGGAGCCGGTTGATCGAAGTCACGGACTTAACGGAGTCTCACAGCGCTCGCGTTAGCAGCAATTTCTTGATCTCCCCGATCGCCTTCGCCGGGTTGAGGCCCTTGGGGCAGGCCTTGGTGCAGTTCATGATCGTATGGCAGCGGTACAGCCGATACGGATCTTCGAGCGCATCGAGGCGCTCGCCCGTGTTTTCGTCGCGGCTGTCGACGATCCAGCGGTAGGCCTGAAGCAGAATAGCGGGCCCGAGATAACGATCACCGCTCCACCAATAACTCGGACAACTCGTCGAGCAACAGGCGCAGAGAATACATTCATACAGCCCGTCAAGTTGGGCGCGGTCTTCCTTGGTTTGCAAGCGCTCGCGGGTGGGCGGCGGTGTGTCCGCCTGTAACCAGGGTTTGATCGAGGCGTACTGGGCATAAAAATGCGTCATATCGGGCACCAGATCCTTGATCACCGGCAGGTGCGGCAGGGGATAGACGGAAACGTCTATCTCGGCGTCATCGATGGCCTTGGTGCATGCTAAGGTGTTTGATCCATCGATATTCATCGCGCACGAGCCACACACGCCCTCGCGGCAGGAGCGCCGGAAGGTCAGCGTGGCATCGAGCTCATTCTTGATGTAGATAAGAGCATCCAGCACCATCGGGCCGCAGCGGGTCAGATCGATATCGAAACTATCCAATTGCGGCGGCTTACTGGCATCTGGATCATAGCGGTACACCTTAAAACGTTTGACCCGCCGCGCGCCGGTCGGCGCGGTTAAATGTTTTCCCGCCTCGATATTCTCAAGGATTGGCAATTTCATGGCACGCATCGCTGTCCCTCGCCGATCAGGTTGTTGATATCGTCAGTACACGCGCGCTTTTGGCTGAACGACCTCGACTTCATCCGTGAGGGTACGCAGGTGCACCGGCCGGTAGTCGAAGCGCGCCTCGCCGCCATCATCGAGCCAGGTCAACGTGTGCTTGAGCCAGTTTTCATCGTCGCGTCGAGGATAATCCTCGCGCGCATGCGCGCCGCGGCTCTCGGTGCGGTTATGAGCCGCGCCGATACTCACCATCGCCTGTCCCAGCAAATTATCAAGCTCCAAGGTTTCCACCAGATCGGTGTTCCAGATGAGGGACCGATCCGATACCCGCACTTCGGAAAAGGACTCTCGGATGGATTTGAATTTGTGAATTCCCTCGCCGAGCAGTTCCGCGCTCCTAAAAACCGCCGCGTGGTTCTGCATCACGCGTTGCATGTCCAGCCTGATCTTCGCGGTCGGGTGCGATCCTTGCGCGTGACGCAGTCGATCGAAGCGGGTCAGTACGGCTTCGGTGATTCCCTCGGGCAGCGGCTTGTGAGCCTGCCCGGGTTGAATATGGGCCGCGCAGTAGTTGGCCGCCGCGCGTCCGAACACGATGAGATCGAGCAGCGAATTGGACCCCAGCCGATTCGCGCCGTGGACGGAGACGCAAGCGCACTCGCCGATGGCCATGAGACCCGGCACGACCGCATCCGGATCGCCGTCCCTGAGCGTCACGACCTGGCCGTGATAGTTGGTCGGGATCCCGCCCATGTTGTAGTGCGCAGTGGGGATGACCGGTATCGGTTGCTTAGTGACATCCACCCCCGCGAAGATCCGCGCCGACTCCGCAATGCCGGGCAAACGCTCGTGGATGACTTCCGCTCCCAAGTGCTCCAGGTGCAAGAAGATATGATCCCGTTCCGGCCCCACCCCGCGCCCTTCCCGGATCTCGATGGTCATGGAACGGCTGACGATGTCTCGCGAGGCCAGATCCTTGGCGTTCGGCGCATAACGCTCCATGAACCGTTCGCCTTTTGAATTGGTGAGATAGCCGCCTTCGCCGCGCGAGCCTTCGGTGATCAAACAACCGGATCCGTAGATCCCGGTCGGATGAAACTGGATAAATTCCATGTCCTGGAGCGGTAATCCCGCGCGCAGCACCATGGCGTTGCCGTCACCGGTGCAGGTATGGGCGGAGGTGCACGAGAAGTAGGCGCGTCCGTAACCCCCGGTGGCGAGCACCGCGGTGTGGGCATGAAAGCGGTGCAGCGTGCCGTCATCGAGATTCCAGGCCAGGACCCCGCGGCAGACTCCCTCGTCGTCCATGAGGAGGTCCAAAGCAAAATACTCGACGAAGAACTCCGCGTTGTGCTTCAGCGCTTGCTGATACAAAGTATGCAGGATGGCGTGCCCGGTGCGATCGGCCGCGGCACAGGTACGCTGGGCAACCCCTTCGCCGTAATGCGTGGTCATCCCCCCGAAGGGACGCTGGTAGATTTTGCCGTCTTCGGTGCGGGAGAACGGAACGCCATAGTGCTCGAGCTCGATAACCGCCGGTACGGCATCGCGGCACATGTATTCGATCGCATCCTGATCCCCTAACCAGTCAGAGCCCTTGATCGTGTCGTACATATGCCAACGCCAGTCGTCGGGCCCCATATTGCCGAGCGCGGCGCTCATGCCGCCTTGCGCCGCGACGGTATGGCTACGGGTCGGAAACACCTTGGTGATACACGCGGTCGTCAACCCCTTTAGCGCCATGCCGAAGGTGGCCCGCAAGCCGGCGCCGCCGGCGCCGACCACGACGATATCGTACTGGTGTTCGACAATGGGATAGGCTGGCGCCAAGTTACGTCCCCCCCACCGCGGTGCGTAGAATCGCAATGCTGGCCACGAGAACGAGCGCCGAGATTATGAACTGGATCCCCACCAAGACGGCGACTTTCAGTCCCTCATTGTGCACATAGTCTTCAATGACCACCTGTACGCCGAGGAGGGCGTGGTAGAACAGAGACACGACGAGCAGGATGAGAAACGCGGCCACGATCGGGGATCGGATCCAGGTGACGACGGCGTCGTAATCCGCGCCGATCATGGTGATGATTGAGGCTGCAAACCAGAGCGATAAGGGGATTAGAGCGACGGCGGTGATTCGCTGCCACCACCAGTGGCTAACCCCGGTCTTCGCGGATCCCAAACCACGGGCTCGCCCGAGCGGGGTCTTCAAGCTCACGCGGGACCTCCAGAGAAAAGGATTCCGATGAACCAGGTGATGACCGTCAGCACGACCGTAAGAATGATCACGATATGTCCCGAGGTGTCCACGGTTTTCAGCTCAAAGCCATAGCCCGCATCCCAGAACAGATGACGTACGCCGTTACAGAGGTGGAAATACAAGGCGAACGAGCAAAAAAACAGGCCCAACAATCCGTACCAGGTACCCAGCAGCGCTTGTGCTTCGAGATAGGCGGTCTCGCCGCTCGCGATCGCAACCAGCCAATAAACGAGCAGCACCGACCCTAGCGTGAGGAACACACCGGTCAGGCGATGCGTGATCGACAAGATTGCGGCGAACGGAAGCCGGTAAATCTGTAGGTGCGGCGAGAGGGGACGGTGCGCCATGCGTTGATTGCTTTATGGAGCCGCTAGGACGTTTATCGTTCGCGACGGGTGATCGTCGCATGAGGGTTGCGAATGAGAGCGATAAGCTCTAAAAATCAATACAGCGCCCGCGCCGCTCCCAATCGCCGTAACGTGTCGGTTCCGGTCCCCCGGGCCCACCGATCTCCTTGGGTCTCCCGTTTTCCTGTTTCACGGGTGCTAAGGGTTGCGGGTTTTTAATGTCCATGCGCCTACGCTTATCTTGCTTTCTCATCGATCGCCCCCACCGCGGCACACTTGCTGCGACGCTATCTTACTTATTGGATCCGACTAATGATATTTTTGAAACGCGATACATTGCAAGCCTTGGTGCTTCGTGCGCGTATTATCCGATGATTTCCGCCACACCGCCCGCGAGTTTTACCGCGCCCATCCACCTCCGCGCCGGCGCTTCCCGGCGTCTCGCCTTGGGCATCCTGCTCGCGCACGGCGGGGCGGCGGCGATCGCGATGACGGTAGCCCTGCCGGGCTGGTTCAAGCTAGCCCTAGGCGGCGCGCTCTTGATGAGCTTCTGGTGGTCGCGGTATTGGCATATCCTGCACCGCGGTGATGCGATTACCGAGGCTGTGTTGTACACCGACGGCTCATGGCTGGTCACCACGGCCGAGCGAGGCACGATCCCGGCGGTGCTGGCGTCCGATAGCTTCGCGCAGCCGTGGCTGACAGCGTTGCTGTTCACCTTTGAGGACGGTAGGCGGCGAACGCTGTTGCTGCTCCCGGACAATACCGAGGCCGATGCGTTTCGCCGCCTGCGCGTGCGGCTAAAATTCTGGTCGCTTCGTCCCTCGTAGTTGCATTGCATGCGTCGGTCCTTAAGCGAGACCTATCTGGCGAGTGGAAGCGTAGCGTTGTTCACCCCAAACGGGTGCATTTCTGATTACCAACCTCCGATTTCGGTAGGCAGTCAATATACGGACGCTCCGGCGCGTGCCGACTGCCCAAGCCAGCGCCGCGGGTGCCGATTGATTCGCGATGCGGCAGATGTGACCATGAACGCCGCCGCGGACGCCCCGCCATCACAGCAAACCTCCCCTCAATGCGTGCTACTGCACTGCAAGGATCACGGGGTAAGGAGAAAGACCGCGCGCTTCCCTTGATCGAGACAGCGCCATTCCATGTGCCACTTAGTGAAACTTTCCGTGGTCCTTCAAGAGATCGTCTGAGGAGGCAATGGGCCCATCCAAACTTGGGGACTGTACGGGTGCCGTTAAACTCAAATGCCCGCTTGATTCTAGAATCCCAAACGGGATCAAAACAAGCCGCTGAGATCGACCGAACACTCGGATAAAGCCCCGAGCGTGCGCAAGCCCGGTTCGGCGAGCGTCTGAGTTTGTTGATAACCGGTTTCGGCGGCTTCGGTAAACACGTGCAAGCATCTGTTTTCGAGATCCACGATCCAGACCTCGGGTATGCCGTGCCGCGCATACAGCGGAAGTTTAAGGTCGCGATCGTAGGCCAAGGAGGTATCGGCGACTTCGATGATCAGCAGTACGTCGACGGGATGCGGGTGGGCCGATGCGTAAAAATCCTTTCGACGCCGGAGTAAACAGATATCGGGTTCTGGTTCGCAAGACTACCGGATTCTGTATCCAGATAATCGCTTGGTCCCCCGCGCTACGTTCAAGAAGTTTCTGTAAGCGGGCGACGTAAGCGGCGTGCTGGCTTCCAATGGGCGCCATCTCGATGATTTCTCCCTCTATAAGTTCCACTCGCTCATCTTCAGCGAAGATGCCGGCCCCGCCCATGCGGTGGTAATCATCCACCGTCAGGCGATAACGGCGATACGGTGAATGAACGCTACTTAACACGGTTGCGAATCCGATAACAGAGTTGCTTTCAATAGCATAGCGCGCGGGTGCCGCCCCGGCAATCGCGTGGCCGGTCCTGTTGTTATCCGCACTTCGACTCCCCGCAGTTGAGACAGGTCAAGCAGTCGTCCATCTGCACCATGGCCTTGGTGTGGCATTTCGCGCACAGCTCGGCGTCGCCGGGAAATTCATCCGCAGCGGATGGTCCACTCAGTTGTTGTGAGCGCTGATACTCGGCGCGCTTCTCGTCGATGAGTTTTTTCTGATGCGCATCGGGCTTGTTGTCCTTGAGCAAGCCGATCATCCGCAAGTGGCTTTCGAGCACGTCCCCGATCTCGGCGACTAGCGAGGGCATGAAGCGCCCGCCTTTCTTGAAATAACCCCCTTTCGGATCGAACACCGAACGCAGCTCTTCGACCAGGAAAGTAACATCGCCGCCCTTGCGGAAGACGGCGGATACGATGCGGGTGAGCGCGACGATCCACTGGAAATGATCCATGTTCTTGGAGTTGATGAAAAGCTCGAAAGGCCGCCTCAGCTCGTGCGCCGTGCCTTCGTTTAGCACGATGTCGTTGATGGTCACATAGAGCGCGTGCTCGGAAAGCGGGGTTTTGATCTTGTAGGTCGAGCCCAGCAGCATCTCGGGGCGCTCGACCTTCTCATGCATCTGGATCACATTATCCTGCGGCTCTGCCGCGGCCGAGGTTTCGGCAGTGACGACGCTGTATTTGACGATGCGCTGGTCGAATTTCTTAGTCATGGGCTGAAGTCCTCGCTCACTAGAATTTACCATAGTAGCCTTCTTTGAGGGCGTCAAAAAGGTTGGCGGCCGTGTGGATCTCACCGTCGTACTCGATGTCCTCGTTGCCCTTGGCTTCCTCGACGGTGCCGTCCTCCAGAATAAAGCGATAGAGGGTGTTTTCAAGATCCTGATCCTTGACCAAGACCCCCTGGAAGGCTTGCGGATTGAAACGAAAGGTCGTGCAGCCCTTGAGACCCTGCTCGTAGGCATAGAGATAGATGTCTTTGAAATCCTCGAAGGGGAAATCGGTGGGTATGTTCGCGGTCTTCGAGATCGAGGAATCGATCCAGCGCTGCGCCGCCGCCTGGATGTCGACATGCTGGCGCGGGGTGATGGTCTCGGCGGTGACGAAGTAATCCGGTAACGGCGCCGCGGACGGCCCGGCGCTGGGCTTGGCATCGGGGTCTACGAAATGGCGATAGGCGAGGAGCTCAAACGAATACACGTCGATCTTTTCTTTGCTCTTGCGCCGCTCGCGGATGACGTTGCGTGCATAATGGTGTGCGAAACTCGGCTCGATCCCATTGCTGGCGTTATTGGCCAACGAGAGCGAGATGGTGCCGGTCGGTGCGATGGAGCTATGATGGGTGAAGCGCGCCCCCGTCTCGGCGAGCGCGTTAACGAGATCGGGCGCCAGTTCGGCCACGCGCTGCATATAGCGGCTGTAGCGCGCGTGCAAGACTTTGCCCTTGACCACATCGCCAGCCTTGTAACCGTCGCGAGTCATCTCCGGGCGATGCTGCAGCATCGCGGCCGTGACGGTAATCTCTTCTTCCATGATAGGCGCCGGGCCCTTCTCGCGGGCGAGATCCAAGGCCATCTCCCAACCGGCCAAGGCCATCTCGCGGGTGACCTGCTCGGTGAAGGCGATCGAGTCCGGCTCGCCGTACTTCATGCGCAGCATCGTGAGCGTCGAGCCGAGTCCAAGGTACCCCATGCCGTGACGACGTTTGCGCAGGATCTCCTCGCGCTGCGTTTCCAAGGGAAGGCCATTGATTTCGACCACGTTGTCGAGCATGCGCGTGAACACCTGTACGACTTTACGGTATTCCGCCCAATCAAAGCGCGCTTGGCCGGTGAAGGGATCGCACACGAACTTGGTGAGATTGATCGATCCGAGCAGACAGGATCCATAGGGTGGTAGCGGCTGCTCGCCGCACGGATTGGTCGCCCGGATGGTCTCGCAAAACCAGTTATTGTTGAGATCGTTGACCCGATCGATCAAGATGAAACCGGGCTCGGCATAGTCATAGGTCGAGGCCATGATCATATTCCACAGATGCCGGGCGCGAAGGGTCTTGTAGATCTTGCAGGCGACTTGCCCCTCGCTGTTGCTGAGATAGCCTTCCGTCACCGGCCATGCGCGCCAGATCACCTTTTTAGAGTCATTGAGGTCTAAATCCTCGGTTTCCAGCTCCGCTTGCTTGAGCGGAAAGGCGAGTGGCCAGAGGCCGTTGGCCTTGACGGCCTGCATGAAGGCATCGGTGATGAGCAATGAAAGGTTGAATTGCCGCAGCCGCCCGTCCTCGCGCTTGGCGCGAACGAAGTCCTTGACGTCCGGGTGCCCGACATCGAAAGTCGCCATCTGGGCGCCGCGCCGACCCCCGGCGGACGACACCGTAAAGCACATCTTGTCGTAGATATCCATGAACGAGAGCGGACCCGAGGTATACGCGCCGGCGCCCGAGACATAGGCGCCCTTCGGACGCAAGGTGGAGAACTCGTAGCCGATACCGCAGCCGGACTTGAGGGTCATACCGGCTTCGTGGACTTTGCCGAGAATGTCGTCCATCGAATCGCGGATGGCGCCTGATACCGTGCAGTTGATGGTGGAAGTGGCGGGTTTATAAGCGCGGGCGCCCGCGTTCGAGACGATGCGGCCCGCCGGAATGGCACCGTGGCGCAGCGCCCACAGAAACTCGCCGTACCAGCGCTCGCGGATCGAAGGCGTCGCCTCGACCTCCGCGAGCGCCAGCGCGATCCGCTGATAGCTGTCGTCCATCGTCGCATCAATGGCGGTTCCGTCTTTCTTTTTTAAGCGGTATTTCCGGTCCCAGATGTCCAGCGAAGCGGCTTGGTAAGGAACCTCCGCGGCCGCCTCGGAAATTAGCTTGATCGACGCTTTATTCATGCTTCCCCCTTTTGTTGATGGTGTTCGGACTCATCCGGTCGTGAATACACAATATATTGCGTTTTTATAAACTTTACAACCCAATATTATGTGTATTAACCGGACAGGGGCTTAAGCTCCCGAGCGCACCCGCTCAACGAGGGACTCCTGTGCCTAACTGCACGCCCCCAACTTCGCCAAGGTTTCCATGGGTCAACATTTCCTCTGCGTGTCTTAGCGTCTGTTCGGAGATGTTGATGCCCCCGAGCATGCGCGCGAGCTCCTGTATCCGCCCTTGACCGTGAAGTTTGGCGACCGCGACGGAGGTGGTTTCTTGACCGCTATGTTTTGTGATCGAGTAGTGGTGGTGCCCGAGGGACGCCATTTGGGGTAGATGCGTCACACACAGGACTTGCCGATGCTGCGCCAATTGCCGCAAATGACGGCCGACGATCTCAGCGACCGCACCGCCGATTCCGGCATCGACTTCGTCGAAAATCAGCGTCGGGACTTCCTTCGCAGTGGCGTCCAGGACTCGGATGGCCAAACTGATTCTGGACAGCTCCCCGCCCGATGCGACCTTCTCCAGCGGGCGCGGGGGCTGGCCGGGGTTAGTGGTGACTTGGAATTCGATGCGATCTTGCCCGTTGGCGGCGGCATCCTCCAAGGCGTCCAGGCGGACAACGAACTCGCCGCGCGGCATGCCGAGTGTGCGCATCGTGGCCGCGATTCTCCGCGCCAGCCGCGGCGCGTACTGTGTTCTTAGCTCCCGCAACCCGGCGGCGGCGCACTGGTAGGCGCTCCGCAGTGTGTCTTGCGCCTCTTTAAGCTCATTCAAGCGCGCCTCGCTTCCTTGGATGACAGCTAAGCGTGCCCTAAGCTCCGCGAGCTGCGCGAGGAGTTGGGCGATGGGGATCCGATGCTTACGCGCCACCTCGGCAAGCGCAGCTATACGCGCTTCGACGTGTTGCAGCCGCCCGGGATTTTGGTCGAGCGTCCCGAGGTAGCGATTGAGCGTCACGCCGGCCTCCTCGATGTGGATCGCCGCCGTGGCGAGCAGATCGACGACCCCCTCCAGACGTTCGTCGAGCGCGGCGGCCGCGCGGATCTCGCGCGCGGATCGGCTGATCAAGTCATGGGCATTGTCATTGTCCTCGCGTAACGCCAGCAAGGCATACCGGCAGCCGGCGACGATCTGTGAGAGATTAGCGAGTCGCGTGTGCTCGCGCTCCAGCTCCGGCAGTTCCTGGGCAGTAAAGCTAAGCATCTCGATCTCATGGATCTGATAATCCAAAAGCGCGCTGTCGGCCTCGCGATCGTGGCCTTGCGGCTGCTCAAGGCGCAGCAGCTCACCGCTGATTTGTTTCCACTCTCGGAACGCACGAGCCGTTTCCGAGGACGCGGCCGTGGCGCCGGAAAAGCCGTCGAGTATGGCGAGTTGAATCTCACGACGCAGCAATGACTGGTGCGCGTGCTGCCCGTGAATGTCGATCAGGATCTCCCCGACCTCTTGCAGGGTGCGGGCGGGGACCGCGATACCGTTAATGAAGGCGCGCGTGCGTCCGTCGGCGCTCAATTGGCGCGTGATCGTGTACTCGTGATCACTCGCTTCGAGGTCCCGTTCCGCCAGCAGAGCGCGGGCTGGCGCGGACAGATCGAATACCGCCGTGACCGAAGCCCGCGGGCGCCCGGCCCGGATCAGGCTTGGATCGGCACGCTCGCCTAGAATCAGCCCAATCGCATCGATCACGATCGATTTACCGGCGCCGGTCTCGCCGGTGAACACCGTGAAGCCGGGATCTAACTCCAGGTCTAATTGTTCGATGACCGCGAGATTTTCAATATGCAGGTGCGTTAACACCGGCCGCTCAGCCCCACTGCAACTTGGCGCGTAAGGTCGCGAAATGGTCATGTCCCTCGGGGTGGACTAGGCGGATGGCGCGTTTCGCCTTCTCCACGACCACGCGGTCAGCCGGGATGAGCTCGCAGCCGATTTCTCCGTCACAGGTCAAGCGCGCCTGCCCGACCTCACGGGTGCCTACCACGATTTCAACGCGACTAGTGCCGTTCAGCACGATCGGACGGTTACTTAAGGTATGCGGGCACAACGGCACCAAGGCGAGCGCATCGATCGCTGGGTGCAGTATGGGACCACCGCATGACAAGGCATAGGCGGTGGATCCGGTGGGGGTGGACACGATGATGCCGTCGGAGCGTTGCCGGTGGACGAACTGTTCATTGACGTAAATGTCGAGCGTGATCAAGCGGCCGATGTTCCATTTGTGCACCAACACGTCATTCACGGCATCTTGTGCGTAGAGGGTTTTTCCGGCGCGGATGACGTGGCTTTGGAGGAGCATGCGTTCTTCTTCGACAAACTGCCCATCGAAGATCGCGTCCAGCCGCTCTGGGATCTCCTCGGGAGAGATGTCCGCGAGAAAGCCGAGATGCCCGACATTGATCCCCAACAGCCTGACCTTGTGGTTGGAGATCTGGTGGGCGGCTCGGAGCAGTGTTCCATCGCCGCCGACGGCGATCACGAGATCGATCGGATAACCGACAAACGTCTCGGTCACGGTCAAAAGCGGCGCCTCCAGTAGCTGCGCGCAGCTCTTGTCCAAGAAAACCTCCAGGCGCCGGCGTTTGAGGAATGACAGGAGGGTATGCAGCGTATCCGGGATGCGCGCGTCGCCGGTTTTAGCGATGAGACCGACTCGCTTAAACATCGAGATCGAAGACCAGCGCGCGCATGGATTAACGTTACCATGTCCATCCCGCCGCGCCAACCATGGCGCCACCCGCGACGATTTATTCACAACCTATCAGTCGTGGGTCCGCTCACGTCAACCGATACGTTCGAGAATCAAGCCGGCGTCGCGATAATTGTAAGGCAGCCGGCGATTTAATCCATTGTGTTCCAGGATCAAGCTTGGCAAACCGTCCGCCCCAAGCTTCCGCGACATACCAATCTGCTCCCTAAGTAGCGATTGTGTTTCGGCGCTGTTCAGGTCCTTGTGAAATCGCTCTGCGTCGAGCCCCAAACGGGTTGCAAGATCGAGGAGTGTCTCGTCGTCGGAGGGGTTCCGCGCTTCCCGGTAATAGGCTTCTTGGATGGCGAGGATCATGGGCTCCTCGTAGCAGGCCCCTTGCCTCTGCGCGGCAATCACAGCTCGGCACGCAGGGTAAGTCGAGCGGCGTGGCACACAACGGGTCCAGAAATCAAAGTTAAACTCTGTGCCGGGAACCACCTGCTGTATGCGCCGCCAAGTCTCTTGGAGAGTCGAGCGCATCGCAGCGGGCATCGGAACCTCGGAATCCGGGGCGAGCCCCCCAAGAACGCGTTGAGCCGCGACGCCATCCGGAAGACGCTTAACCACTTCGTTCCACACCGAACGAAATGCCCAACACCAGCTGCACATCGGATCGTGTACGTAGTACAGGCGCATCAATAAATGCTCGTCGATCGCAGTGTCACGGTGGACGCCGGGGATCAACAATAGCGCTTATTATAATGGGGATGTACTCGCTGCTGGAAAGGAGGGACCATGCATCATTGCTTTGCGCCTCTGCTCGCTTTGCTGTTGATGGCCTTAGCTTCGTCGAGCGCCGTGCTCGCTGCTGTTACAGGTAAGGATTCTAAGACCGTTAACAATGGAACGAGACGTTAGCTGGAAGCCTAAAGCGCTCCACCCGACGGCATCATTGTTATCACCCGATGGTCGGGAGGACCGAATGGAGCAGAAAAAAATGCGTCACCCGCACGCCGGGCTCAACATGATTAGCTACCTATCGGAAATACTGATGATCCGCTGAAGTTCTGGATAACGACGCCGATACACGGTGCGACAGTCCAGAGCCGGGAATAGCGCAATACAAATGGAGCGGCAGTTCCGCATCGTCGATGGGGACGCGGCCAGAATGACACAAGCCGATGCTAAAATTTGGAGTATCAATAGAGTAATGAATAACGCGACATTTACCGTTGCGACCATTGGCCTAGGTGAAGGTGAACTCCGATGGTTGCAGCAGATCGTGGAGACTTCGCAATCGCAGGCGCTGCGCTTTTTGCCTTATGTAGGGAGTCCTGAGACTGCGCCGGACATAGTGCTTATCGATTCGGATACGCCACAGGCTCTCCAGAGTTGGAGCGGTTTTCTCAAGGCTAAAGCACAAGGAAAAACGATCTCCGGTGTTGTGTTGGCGCGCGAGCAGCCCGCGGACAATCCGAAATATTTGATTCAGCGACCAGTGAGCGCAACGCGGCTTCTAGCCATGTTGGAGAAGGTTGCCATTGAGGAGCATGGTGCGCCGCGCGACGCTGCGTCGGTCTCTGCGGACGACACGATAACACGCACCGATACTGGGACGCGAGGCGTGCAAGGCTTGCCTGGTGTGAAGGCGCTCGTCGTGGATGCCAGTTTCCCGGTCAGGACGCAGCTAAAGAACGCACTTAAACCGATCGCCTCCCACGTCGATCTCGCACAGACCGGGGAAGAGGCGATCGAGTTCATCAATAACAAACGCTACGACATCATATTTCTTGACGTGATGTTACCGGGGATAGACGGTTACGAAATCTGCCGGATGATCAAGCGCGACCCTAAGAAACGAACAACCCCGGTGGTTCTGCTCGTGGCCAGCGCTTCGCCCGCGGAGAGTATCAAAGGCAAGATCGCGCTTGCGAGCTGCGATACCTATCTCGCGACGCCTGTGCAGCAGGCAGCCTTTGACGATGTCGTCAAGAAGCTGCTGCCTGTCCCAACACCCGCCTAGATCGTCTCGAACCGCAACGGCGCCGCTTTACGCGGCCCGGTCCAAACCATCAAGCAATTCAGCGGTGCTTTGGAATCGATCGTTGGGGTCTTTAGCAAGCAATGTGTTAACCAAGGACTGATAACGCGAGATTTCGGACGGAAGGCTTGGAATCGGAGTCTCGAGATGAGCTTGAAAGACCTCGTAGGGAGTGGCGCCGCGATAGGGCAGGACCCCCGTTAACATCTGATATAGGATGACGCCGAGGCTATAGAGATCGCTGCGTTTATCCAAACCCTGGCGGGTGATTAGTTCGGGACTAATATAGTATGCGGTGCCCAGAAGCGAGTTTGCCGAGGTGAGATCTCCGCTGGCATTGGTATCTTTCGCTATCCCGAAATCGGTGATAGCCAAGCGCTGCTCATCCCGGAACAAGATATTAGCCGGTTTAAGATCCCGATGGATCACGTCAATCCGGTGGACCGCTTCTAGCCCTAAGGAACCTCTGCAAAAGTCCGCGATCTGATCGGTAGGCGCACCGAATACAGCCGAGGATGATAATGAGCAGACAGATGACACTGGGTACGGGCTTCGAGAAGTACAGCAAGACGACC
>Ga0136619_10000574_pt1 | contig 14027 bp, 13 predicted proteins | sample AntDrymUQ3532106_2_FD_104807 | JGI IMG/M metagenome (GOLD analysis project Ga0136619, IMG submission 104807) | Polar desert sand microbial communities from Dry Valleys, Antarctica - metaG UQ353 (21.06) | ecosystem: Environmental > Terrestrial > Soil > Desert | place: Antarctica: Dry Valley...
TCGGTGTGCGGTGTGAATCGCGCCACGCGGCTATACCCCCTTGTCGGGTGGACGTTGTATTTTTCCGTCCTGTCCCAAACCTGAGAGTGTTACCCCGTCGGCGCTGGTCCGCGACCAGACTCTCCAGGACGCCCTCCGGCGCGCGGTCCTTCTGCCTGAGAGATTCGGCCCTCGGCGGCTATCGCCACCCGGACTTTTCACCTTCGGCGGCCGGTACGGAAGCTCCCCCACTCCCCGCCGGCTCTCTCCCGCGCCCTTCTTCGGACACGGTAAAGTTAGCACAGGCCATCTCGGATGTCTCCGGCTCAGGCGAAAGTAACGCCCTCCGCGAAATGCTCGGCTGTGTACTTCTCCAGGCTACTCGTGGGATGAGGCGCGCGCAGTCGCTCCTGCGGCGCTGCTCTTTATTCGTCGTCGCTCAGGGCCTCCGTGATGGCTTCATCGAGGTGCAGCGCGTGGCCCTTTGCCCACGCCGCCGCGAATGCTTCATTCCCCAGCGCTGCGCGGGCAGCAGCCACGGTACGGTCGTGCTCGGCGCGCTCGGCCGGCGTAAGGGGCCAGCCCATATCCTCGCGCAGCGCGGCGGCTGCCCCACAGAGTCGCGCTGTCCGTTCCATCCTCCCTTGCGCGGCCGCTACTCGGTCCAGCCCCTCCAGGCAGGGCAGGATTGTATGGTTGAGGCCCATCCGCCTTCCTAGCTCCAGGCTCTCTTCGTACAACCTCGCCGCCCGCGCATATTCGCCTGCTTCGCACGCCACGCTCCCGAGGCTGACGAGTGTGCGCGCGATGCCCCACGCGTGCTCCTTGCCACGAGATAAAGCCAGGCTCTCCTCCAGCAACGTTCTCGCGCGACTGAGATCTCCCTGCTCGCGCACTGCGTCCGCCAGCCTCACGTTGCTCCAGGCGATGCCAAACGTAGTACCAAACTCGCGGGCCAGGGCGAGGGACTGTTCGTGCAGGCGCACTGCGCGTTCGTAGTCTCCTTGCTCGTAGGCCACAGACCCAAGCCCGCGGAGTGACGTACTCACGCCTTTGTTATGACCCATCTCCCGATACACGCTCATGCTCTCTTCGTGCAACGCCACCGCGCGATCGTGATCTCCTTGCGCCATGGTCAGGATACCTGCTACGTGGAGCAGGTACGCTTTCGTGCGTGCGGACAGCGTGTGCGGGATTTCTCCGGTTCGGCCTCCCGCTCCGTCCAGCGCCAGGAGCGCCTCCATCCACCGGCGTCCATCGCTCAGGTAGCCACGCTCGAGCCAGAACCACCAAAGCGCAATCGCCAACCGCGCTCCCGTCTCCACTTCCAGATCTTGTACGGCCCAGCCCAGCGCTGATCGCAGGTTGTCGTGCTCTCTCTCTATCCGGGTGAATTTCGACCGCCAATCCAACTCGTCCCACCGCCCAGAGGCTTGAGGCTGTGTGGCCTCCGCCAGCACCAGATAGTACGATGCATGCTTCCGCCGTACTTCCTCCGCCTCCCCGCTCGACTCCAGGCACTCCTGAGCGAACTCCCGGATCGTCTCAAGCATCGTAAAGCGCGGCTCGTCTCGCGGTTCGCGCAGCGACACGAGCAGGCTGTTATCCACCAGTGCCGCCAGCCCTTCCAGTACGCCGTCCTCCCCGCACACGGCCTCCGCCGCTTCCAGGGTGCAACCGCCCGCGAAGACGGCGAAGCGCCGGAACAGGGCTTGCTCGCCGGCGTCGAGGAGGTTGTGGCTCCAGGAGATCGCGTCGCGCAGCGTCCGCTGCCTCTCAGGCAAGTCGCGCGCTCCACCCGTGAGCAGATGCAGTTTGCGATCCAACCGCGCGAGGATCTTCGCCGGAGGGAGCAGCTTGACCCGAGCCGCCACCAGCTCTATCGCCAGCGGCAACCCGTCCAGCCTGCGGCAGACCGCCGCCACGGCCCCGGCATTCGCCGCGTCGATCTCGAAGCCGGCCACGGCGGCCCGCGCACGCTGGCAAAACAACTCCACCGCCGGAGAACAATCATCCATCGGGTCCATCGCGTCGGGGAGAGGCAGCGGCGGCACGGGATACTGATGCTCGCCGCTCAGGCGTAGCGGAGCACGGCTCGTCGTCAGCACCGTGAGTTTGGGGCACGCTCCCAGGAGGACCGCCACTGCGGGCGCGGCGTCGAGGAGATGCTCGAAGTTGTCGAGGAGCAGCAGAACCGGCCTGTCCCGCAGGTGCGTGATCACGCCCTCCAATGTCCGGCCCTTCGCCTCCCTGACGCCGAGCGCGTCGGCGATGGCTCCGGGGCCGAGGTCGGGGTCCCGCAAAGGAGCCAGAGAGACGAAGTAGACCCCACCCGCGAACGCCCCGCGCGAACGCTCCGCCACCGCGACGGCCAGCCGGGTCTTGCCGACGCCGCCGGGGCCGGTCAGGGTCAGCAGGCGCACGTCCTCGCGGCACAGTAGACCCGCGACTCCCTCCACCTCCCTTTCGCGCCCGATCAAGGGCGTGGGCGGAGCGGGTAGAGTGCCAGGCGGCTCCGTCGCGCGACGGTTTGGGGAGCGGCGCGCCGACGCCTCAAAGCGCGCGAGGTCCTCTCCCGCAAGCCCCAGAACCTCCGCCAGTTTCCGCACGGTGTACTTGTGGGGACGCCGGCGCTCCCCGCGTTCGAGCAGGCTGATGGCCTGAGGGGTAAGGCCCGCCTTTTCGGCCAGTTCCTCCTGGGTAAGGTTGGCCGCGTCGCGGTGGACCCTGATTATATCCCCAAAGGTGAGCCCGGTGCCCACTCTGCTTGCCTCCCGCCCCTCGCCGCTTGATGGAATCGTAGCACGCCGTCTTTTCGACAATTGTTTGAGTACTTGTTTGGGTTGTCGCTGGGAGAGTGGGAGCGCGAAGAGCACCATGGAAAGCACGACGGACGCCGAAGAGGCGTAGCCCACCGACCGGAGGAGCTAGAGGATGATGTACGGGGACAGCAGCTACTGGGCAGCTTACTACCGCATCATGACGGAGGGCCCGATACGGTCGCCGGCCGGCCCGGTCAAGGATACCAGCAAAGGCTTGTCGGCCCGCGGCGGCGTGCTCATCGCAACGCTCGTTGCGAGGTTGTTCACGCGCCGTAGCCCGTCGGTGGGTTCTCCGGAAGAACGGTCTCGATGATCCGAGATAGGGACGGCCACGGGCCGGAAAGCGTACCGGCGATCCTCAAGAGATGGACGCTGACGACGCTGGACGCGGCGGTACCCGAGTACGCCGTCGGCGGCCCGGGCGAATTGCGCAAAAAGAGCGGAGAGGGAGGACGCCATGGCAACGGAGCAGCCGGGGAAATCCGAGGGAGCGGGCAACCCCGAGGAAGTGCTGTCTTTCTGGTTCCCCGAAGGCGACATCTGGCAGGCTGACCGCGAGACATTCGGGCGCAGGATGGGATGGTGGTTCGGGGGTGGGCCGGAGGTAGATAGAGAGATCTCCGAACGCTTCGACCATGTGCTGGAGCAGGCCCTGCGGGGAGAGCTGGACTACTGGGCGGATACGCCGCGGGGGAGGCTGGCCCTGATCGTCGTCCTGGACCAGTTCTCCCGCAACGTATATCGGGGTTCGCCGCTGGCATACGCCCAGGACCGGAAGGCCACGGAACTCGCCGTGGAAGCCATAGACGCCGGTATGGACCGCGACCTGACGCCCGCGGAACGGATGTTCGTCTGGATGCCCCTCGTCCACTCCGAGGACCCCGCACTCCAGGAGCGGAGCGTACGCCACGCCGAGGAGGTGGCGGCCGATCCCCCGTCCCACCTGCGCGCGGAGTCCGAGTTCGGGATCAGCCAGGCCCGTGGAGCCCGCGATGTTATAGCGCGCTTCGGACGCCACCCGCACCGCAATGAGGTGCTGGGACGTGCCTCGACACCGGAGGAGCTGGAATACCTGAGAACAGAGACGCCGCCCCACATGCGCCGACCGCCTTTTTAGGGAGAGCTGTTCACCGAAGCCCGGAAATATTTCTTTTCCGTCAAGGGGTCTGTACGAGCAAGAGCGGCGGGGACCCTTTGCGAACCTGACGCTGCTCGCGTTCGTCGCGCGGATCTTCGCCACAAGCGCCTTCCTCTCAAGGCTGCCGACCCTCGTCTGGCGCAACGGCAATGCCGGCGTCTGGCCGGCGGCGTGTCTCTTTCGGCTCAGGTGTAGTTCTCGGAGGTGACCCTTACCTTCTCTTTCTGGGCGAAGTGCTCGCTTATGTACTTCTCGCCCTCGTCGCAGAAGAGCGTGACTACCGTTTTCAGTTCGGGATAAGTTTCGCGCACTTTCCTCGCGGCGATCAGGTTGGCTCCGCTGCTGGGTCCGACGAAGAGACCGTGGCGCTTCGCCAGGTGGCGCATTGTCTCGACGGCCTCTTCGGACTCGACGCTTAAAGTGTCGTCCACGAGCTTCTTGTGGCGGCTGAAGATGCCGGGGACGAAGCCGTCGGCTATGCCTTCGATCAGGTGCTCCCCCACCTCGCCGCACAGGATCGTACACGACTCATCCGGCTCCATCGCAAATAGCCGCACCTCGGGATTGACCTCTCGGAAAGCCTGGCCGACCCCGACGAGCGTCCCTCCGGTCCCGACGCCCATCACCAGCGCGTCCGGGACGACGTCCTCGGGGAGCTGGGCCAGGATCTCCGGTCCCAGCCAGGTCCGATTCTCCTCCACGTTCCACTCGTTCTCGAACTGCGCCGGACAGAAGTAGCCGGGTTCGCGTCCCAACTCCCTTGCCTTTGCCAGCGCCTGGTCCACGTGGAAGTGTCCTACCTGCAATACCTCGGCCCCGAAGGCGCGGCTGATGGCGACCCGCTCGCCGGTCAACCCCTCGGGCATGACGACTAGCATCTTGTATCCCTTGACGGCGGCGACCATGGATAGGGCGTTGCCGGTGTTGCCGCTCGTGGCCTCGACGATAGTGTCGCCTGGCTTGAGCAGGCCCTCGTTCTCGGCGCGCTCGACCATGTACTTCGCTATGCGGGCCTTGACCGATCCCGAGGGGTTCAGGTACTCCAGCTTGCAGTAGACGCCTTCGATCTCCAGCATCGGCGTGTCCCCGATCGCATCGAGTACGCTCTCTGAGAGACTGCGATTGCGGGGTTCGTGATCCGGCATCTCGACCTCCTATTCCGGCGTAACGTATGCTCCGGAGAGGCCCCCGTCAACCAGGAAGGTGGAGGCGTTGACGTAGGATGACTCGTCCGAGGCCAGGAAGAGGGCAGCGTTGGCGATCTCGACGGCCTCCGCAAACCGGCCCATCGGCAGGTGCACGAGCCTCCGCCGGGCTTTCTCCGGGTCTTTGGCGAATAGCTCCTGAAGGAGCGGTGTGTTCACCGGGCCGGGGCACAGGGCGTTGACCCGTATCCCCTGCCGGGCGAACTGCACGCCGATCTCGCGGCTCATGGCGAGAACGCCGCCTTTGGAGGCAGTGTAGGAGATCTGGCTGGTTGCCGCCCCCATCACTGCGACGAACGAAGCCATGTTTATGACCGATCCACCGCCGCGCTCCAGCAGGTGCGGGATGCCGTGTTTGCAACAAAGGTAGACGCTCTTGAGGTTCACGTTCTGCACCCGATCCCAGGCTTCCATCTCCGTCTCCAAGACAGAGGCGTCGTCCGGCGGGGAGATGCCGGCGTTGTTGAAGAGCACGTCTATGCCGCCGAACGCTTCGGCGGTCTCCACGTACATGCGCCGCACGTCGTCGGGGTCGGTAACGTCGGCGTGTACGTAGAGGCCGTCTATCTCGGCGGCGATCTCTCTTCCCGGTTCTTCGGCGAGGTCGGCGACGCAGACCTTCGCGCCTTCTTCGGCGAAGCGGCGGGCCGTCTCGCGGCCGATGCCTCCCGCGGCGCCGGTTATGACCGCGACCTTGCCTTCGAGGCGTCCGGGCATGTCAGTCCTCCGTGGAGATGTAGACGTTCTTGACCTCGGTGTAGGCGTCGAGGGCGTGAGGCCCCAGCTCACGCCCGACGCCGGACTGCTTGAAGCCGCCGAATGGCGTAGCGACGCGCACGGAGGTGTTGGAGTTTATGGAGATGACGCCGGTCTCGATGCGCCGCGCCACACGCAGCGCCTTCGCGCCATTCTCCGTCCAGACGGAGCCGGAGAGTCCGTAGACCGTGTCGTTGGCCTGCCGGATGGCGTCTTCCTCGTCCTGGAATGGGATCACCGCGACGACGGGGCCGAATATCTCTTCCCTGGCCGCCTCGTCCTCATTGCTGACAGGGGCGAGCACCGTGGGCGGAAACCAGAAGCCTGACCCTTCCGGGGCTTGGCCCCGGATCGCCACCGGCGCGTCCTCCGGGACGTAGGCGGCCACCTTCTCCCGGTGATGCGCGGAGATAAGCGGCCCCATCTCGGTCGCCTCGTCGAACGGGTCCCCGACCCGAAGGTTCTCGACCACCGGCTGCATGAGGGAGAGGAAGTCGTCGAAGACGCTCCGCTCGACGAGGATACGCGAGCGGGCGCAGCAGTCCTGGCCCGCGTTGCCGAAGACCGCGACGGGCGCGGAGGCGGCTGCCTTTTCGAGGTCGGCGTCGGCGAAGACCACGTTGGCGGACTTGCCGCCGAGCTCCAGGGTGACGCGCTTTATCGTGCTTGCGGCGCCGGCCATTATTCCCCTCCCCACGCCAGTCGAGCCGGTGAAGGCGACCTTCGCCACGTCCGGGTGCTCGACGAGCCGTTGACCGACCTCGCTGCCCGGTCCAACCACCACGTTGACCACACCCTCCGGGATGCCGGCTTCCCGCGCGATGCGCTCGAACTCCAGCGCGGTGAGCGGCGTCAGTTCGGCTGGCTTGAGGACGACGGTATTGCCGGCGGCGAGGGCCGGGGCCATCTTCCAGCTCGCGATGGTGAGCGGGAAGTTCCACGGCACGATGAGCCCGACCACTCCGAGCGGCTCCCGGAACGTCACGTCCACGCCGCCTGAGACCGGTATTGTGTCTCCAAGCAGGCGTTCCGGCATCCCGGCGTAGTAGTGGAAGGTCTCGGCTACCATCCCCATCTCGCCCCGCGAGTCCCCGATGGGCTTGCCGGTGTTCCGGGATTCTAGTTGCGCCAGACTTTCCGTTTCGGCATCCAGAGCGTCGGCGAGTCGGCGCAGCAGGCGCGCGCGGTCAGCGGGCTCGACGGCCCTCCACTTCGGGAACGCTTCCTTCGCGCGGGCGATGGCGGCGTCAGCGTCTCCGGCAGTGGCTTGTTCGATCCGCCGGACGACCTCGGCGGTGGCCGGGTTCAAGACTTCGAGCAATTACGTTACCTCCGAAACCAGGGTCTCTATGATGCGACTTTTCTCGTCTTCCTCGGGGTGCCAGAGCACGCCGAGCACGAACGGACAGGATGGGTCTTCGATGGCTTCGACCGCACCGTCGTCGGACTTTCCGGTGACCGCGAGTCCGGTCCCGATCTCCCTCACTCCCTGGTGGTGGTGCGACCTGGCGAGCGTCCTCTCGGAGCCCACGGCCCGGGCGGCCACGGATTCCGGCTCCAGGCCGACCTTGTGGTCGGCGAAGGTTCCTGGCGTATGGCGGTGGTCCTCGTGGCCGAGTACGTCAGGCAGGTGCTGCTCGATGCCGCCGCCGTAGGCGACGTTGATGACCTGCATCCCGCGGCAGATGCCCAGAACCGGCATCCGGCGCTCGATGGCGGCGCGGACGAGCGCGAGCTCGTAGGCGTCACGTTCTTCTTGAACGGGCCCGGTCTCCGGGTGCGGCTCCTGCCCGTAGAGGGCCGGGGCGAGGTCACCCGCCCCGCCGGTGACGATCAGGGCGTCGAGCAATTCCAGGACGCCGTCAGGGTTCTCCGTATCCTCCGGGTCGGGGGGCAGCAGGACCGGGCGTCCACCGGCGCGCCGCACGGCCCGCACGTAGCTCGCCGGGCTGACGACGGCCGGGAGATCCCTCCAGGGACCGTAGCTGATGTTCTCGGTCGCCGCCGTGACCCCGATTGTGGGGCGTCCCTCGGGCCTCCCGTTCACAGGCGCTCGAAGGTCCGGTAACGCTCCCAGTCGGTGACGGCGGCCTCGAACGCCTCTATCTCCACCCGCGCCGCGTTCAGGTAGTGCTCGACGACCTCCTCGCCGAAGGCCTCACGGGCGGCCTCACTCTCCGCGAACAGCTCCCGCGCCTCACGCAGGTTGGTCGGGACGTGCGGCTTGTCCGAGTCGTAGGCGTTGCCCGCGAGCTCGTCCTCCAGGGGAAGCTCGTTGTCTATGCCGTGCAGGCCGGCGGAGATCATGGCCGCGATAGCCAGATACGGGTTAACGTCACCCCCGGCAAGGCGGTTCTCGACGCGCAAGGACGGGCCATGTCCGACGACGCGCAGGGAGCAGGTGCGGTTGTCGCGGCCCCAGGCGATGGCCGTCGGGGCGAACGAGCCCTTCGCGTACCGCTTGTACGAGTTGATGTTCGGGGCGAAGAAGATAGAGAACTCCCGCAGGCAGGCGACCTGTCCGGCCAGGAAGTGCCGGAACGTCTCCGAGAATCCTTGCCCATCAGCAAAGACGGTGTCTCCGTCCTCGCCGCGCAGGGACAGGTGGACGTGGCAGGAGTTGCCCTCGCGGTCGTCGAACTTGGGCATAAAGGAGATAGAGCAGCCTTCCTGGGCGGCTATCTCCTTGGCGCCGTTCTTGTAGATGGAGTGGCCGTCGGCGGTGGTGAGCGCCCGGCCGAACTTGAAGTTGATCTCGTGTTGCCCGAAGTTGCACTCGCCCTTCGCGTCCTCGACCGCGAGCCCGGCCGCCGCCATCGAGTTGCGGATGCGCCGCAAGAGCGGCTCGACGCGGGCCGTCCCGAGCAGTGAGTAGTCCACGTTGTAGTAGTTGGCGGGGTCCAGATCCTTGTAGCCCCTGCGCCACGCCTCCTCGTATGAGTCCCGGAACACGAGGAACTCAAGCTCCGTGCCGACGAAGGCTTCGAAGCCACGTTCGGCGAGGCGTTCTAGCTGGCGCTTGAGGGCCTGCCGAGGCGAGGCGACGACCGGCGAGCCGTCCTCCCAGACCAGATCGCACGTTACCATCGCCGTCCCCTCCTGCCAGGGTACGATCCGCAACGTCTCCATGTCCGGCTTGAACACGAAGTCGCCGTAGCCACGCTCCCACGAAGCCATCGCGTATCCCTCGACGGTGTTCATCTCCACGTCCACGGCGAGCAGGTAGTTGCAGCCCTCCGCGTCGTGCTCGACAACCTCATCCAGGAAGTGCGTGGCCGTGAGGCGCTTTCCCTGGAGGCGGCCCTGCATGTCCGTCATGGCGATGAGGACGGTGTCTATCTCGCCGGCCTCGACCGCGGCGCGGAGCGTTTCGAGGTCCAGACGTCCCTCTTCCCTTGTCTCCATCTCGTTTCCCTTCTAGCTTCCCTAGCTTCCGGCCAGCTCGGATTCGGCCTTCTCGATGGTTGCGAACTCTTCCTCCGGGGCCTGGGCCACGAGATGGTGGCGACTGTACAGGCCGAAGTAGAGGAGGAAGAGAGCGTACACGCCTACCATGATGAGGGCCGCCCGCACATCCACGATGAAGGTAGCCACGACCGCGAGCACCGCAAGCACGAGGGCCACGCCCGAGGTGGCGACGCCGCCCGGCGTGCGGTAGGGACGCTCCAGGTCAGGTTCGTTCCGGCGCAGCACGATATGCGAGAGCATCATCAGGGCGTAGCTTATCGTCGCGCCGAAGACGGCTATGTTGAGTAGCCTGGCGCCGTCGCCCGTTATCGACATGATGAGGCCGATGACGCCGGGGACGATCAGGGCCACCCACGGCGTCCTCCGCCTGCCGGTGAGCGAGAGAACCTTGGGGAGATAGCCGGCCCTGGAGAGGGCGAACATCTGCCGCGAGTAGGCGAAGATGATCGAGAAGAACGATGCGACCAGCCCCGCCAGCCCCGCGATGTTGACGAAGGAGCTCAGGAAGTTGGAGCCTCCATACGCTTCCTGAACGGCCAGGGGCAGGGGGTTGTCGGAGTCCTGGATGGCCGCCGATCCGGCCCCGCCCGGCGCGAACACGAGGATCAGGGCAGCGAACACCAGCAACGCCATCATGCCGGCGATGAGGCCCTTCGGCATGTCCGTCGCCGGGTCCCGAGTCTCCTCCGCCGCGAGCGGCACGCCCTCTATGGCGAGGAAGAACCAGATCCCGTAAGGCAACGTAGCCCACAGGCCCAACCACCCGAACGGCAGGAACGCGCTCGCCCCGGCCGCGTTGGTCGGCTGTATGTCGAAGAGGCTTGATGGGTCGAACACGGGGATCATCCCGACCACGAATACGATCAGGGCGACGACGGCGATGGCCGTTATGGCGAACATGACCTTGAGCGCCTCGCCCACGCCGTAGATGTGGATGCCGACGAACACCAGGTAGAAGAACAGGTACACCATCCAGCCACCGATGCCGATCAGGGCCTCCACGTATCCCCCGATGAAGGTAGCAATGGCGGCCGGAGCGATGGCGTACTCGATGAGGATGGCCGTCCCCGTCAGGAACCCGCCCCACGGCCCCATCGCCCGCCGCGCGAACCCGTAGCCGCCCCCGGCCGTTGGTATCGTGGACGACAGCTCGGCGAGCGCGAAGATCATCGTCGCGTACATGGTCCCCATCAACAGCGTGGCGATGAGCAACCCGCCCCACCCGCCCTCCGCGAGCCCGAAGTTCCAGCCGGCGAAGTCTCCCGAGATGACGTAAGCCACCCCGAGCCCCGCCAGCAAGACCCACCCGGCCGCGCCCTTCTGGAGCTGGCGCTGCTCCATGTAATCGGTTCCTACGTTCTCGTACTCGACCCCCTGCGTGCTCCGCCGCTCGGACTCACTCACCCCATGCTCCCTTCCCCGAAGATCCTCGCAACCGTCCCGGACAACCTACCAACCGCGGCTTCCCCACCACACTGGCCTGCTGGCTACAATCGCATCATAATTAATACCAATTTGTTATACAAGAGGATGAGCGTGTATATTCCGTCCGCGAACGTCGGATGAGGCGAGGAGCCGGGGATCGGACGCGACCCGCTGTACTTGCAGGTTGAGCGGCGCATGGAGGACCTGCTGTTGCGGGGCCGCTACAAGGCGGGGGATCGCATCCCGCCGGAGGCTGAGCTGGTGGAGGCCCTCGGGGTGTCGCGGGTGACAGTGCGGGCCGGTCTGGCCCGGCTGGTGGAGCGCGGGGTGCTGGAGCGCCGCCAGGGCAGCGGGACGTTCCTCCTGAGGCCCCCGGAGGGCGCGCGGCTGCGGCCCGGGCTGGAACGGCTGGAGACGTACACCGTTCACGCCGGACGTCTCGGGCTGGCGCTCGGCGCTGCGGACCTCCGCATCGAATCGGTCGGGGCGGGCGCGGACGAGGCGGCGGCGCTTGAGATGCCGGAGGGGAGTCCGCTGGTGCGGGTCTCGCGGGTGCTGCTCGTGGAGGGAGAGCCGGCGGCCTGGATGGTTGACGTGGTGCCGGAGAGCATCGCCGGCGCCGAGAGGTTTCGGGAGCGCTTCAGGCAGGACGCTATGGTGCTCGACCTTCTGGTCTCCGAGGGAGTGCCCGTAGGCTTCGGCCAGCTCTCCATCGAGGCAGCCCTGATAGGATCGGATGATCCCGTCGGACGCAAGCTCGGCCTGACGGCCGTCTCCGCCGCGCTCGCCCTCACCCAGACCATGCATCTTACCGACGGCCGGCCCGTGCAGTGGTCGCGCGACACGTTCCTGCCGGGTAACCTGGATCTCCGCGTCGTGCGCGAGCTCTTCGAGGTGCGCGAGCTGGACAGCAGGCATCAGACAAGGTCCGGGATCTGACGATCTACGAGGAGGAGAAGCTTTGGCGGAGATAACGTGGGACGACTTCGAGAAGGTGGAGGTGCGGGTCGGACGGGTCGTGGAGGCGGAGCCGTTCCCGGAAGCGAGGAAACCGGCCATAAAGCTGAGTGTGGACTTCGGTGGGGAGATCGGGACGCGCGGGACCAGCGCCCAGATCACCGTCCACTACGAGCCGGAGACTTTGATCGGCAAGCAAGTCGTGGCGGTGATGAACTTCCCGCCAAAGAGGATCGCGGGTTTCCGCAGCGAGGTGCTCGTCCTCGGCGTCCCAAATGAAGAGGGCGAAGTAGTCCTTCTCTCCCCCGACCGCGAGGTGCCGCCCGGTGGGCGGATGTTCTAGGAAACTTGTGGATCGGGGTTCCGTATTCAGGTAGCATCGTTTCCTACTACCAAGAGGGAGGTGGCGCGATGAGCGAGACGAACCTGGAGCAGTTCAGGGAGGTCACGCCGGCCGGAAGGTTCACGTTGCAGAACTCGGCCATGCTCAAGGTCAGTCTGGATGGGGATCAGGTGCAGGCCAAGCTCGGTTCGATGGTCGCCTACCAGGGGAGCGTGCGCTTCGAGCACAAGGGCGGCGGTCTCGGCCGCTTCTTCAAGAAAGCCCTCACCGGCGAGGGAGTTCAGCTCATGACGGCCACGGGGACCGGCGACGTATTTCTGGCGCAGGACAAGCGCAAGATCATGGTCCTGGACCTCGACAACGACCACATGACCGTCAACGGCGACAACATCCTAGCCTTCGAGCCCGGCATCGACTGGGACATCAGGAGGGTGGAAGGGGCCGGGCGCCTGGCAGGCGGACTCTTCAACGTCGTGCTGCAAGGCTCCGGCAAGGTGGTCGTCACCTCAGACGGTGAGCCCGTGCTACTGGACACAGGCACCCCCACCTTCGCCGACCCCGAGTCCGCCATAGCCTGGAGCGGCGGCGTCCGCACCAGCGTCAGGAGCGACGTCTCCTTCAAGACTTTCCTGGGCAAGGGATCGGGCGAGTCCTTCCAGATAGCTTTCGAAGGCCCCGGCTGGGTGCTCATACAGCCCTCCGAAGGCCCGGCCGTGCCGCCCCACTCCCACGGATCGAGCGGCGGTGGCGGTGGTGGATTCGACTTCGGTGGCGATGATTGAGTGAAGGGGCTTGGTTGGATCATTGAGTATAACCTCAAGCCATTTGTCGAAACGTTGTCGGGGTTTGTCGGCTACCGCTTCGACGACTGGGACCGGGATGCGATCCGCTTTGGCATAAAGGACACGGATGTCGAAGCGGACCGCTGGTATGAATACGGACCGATCGGAGAGAGGCCGGTCAAGCTACGCATCGCGCGAGATCCTGGCTCCATCGTCGTCTTCGTGCAGGTGGAGGCAGACAAGGATCTGGAGGAGAAAGCAACCATAGCGGCGGCTATCATGTGCGACTATTGGCTGACCGATAAGCCGAGGGAGAGCGGACAAGGTCCATGATTCGGTACAATCACTTGATACAAGAACGTCTAACGATCAAGGCACGAACGTGAAGAGAAACGAATTGCTAGACAGGATCTCGGTTGACCCTCGGATTTGCTTCGGCAAGCCCTGTATCAGGGGACACCGCATCTGGATATCTTTGATACTGGACCTGCCGGCCTCTGGTATGGACGTTGACGGCGTACTCGCGGAGTATCCGCAACTCGCGCGCGAGGACATCCTCGCCTGCATCGCCTAAGGCGCAGAGATGAGCCGGGAGCGCTTCGTCGAAGTCCCGGCGCATTCTGCCTGAAGAGATTCCCGATTGAGGTTCAAGCTCGACGAGAACTTCGGCAACGGGGCGATCGAGCTTTTCCGAGAGGGCGGGCACGAGGTCGCAACCGTCGTCGCCCAGAATCTTAGAGCTTGCACCAATAGGGAGCGTGTCGGTGTGTAAGTAGGGCACGGATGCTCGATCATCCGGGGAGTGTCTGAAGCTTCCCGAGGCGAAGGAGCAAGCCCGTTCGCCCACACTCCCACCATTCATCATCGAGCCCATCTGGGAGCAGTTCGCGGCTCTGCTCCCCCGATCCCCCCGAGGGGCGCGAACGTCCATCCGCTCGGCCGCCACCGTCGCCGGCCGCCCTAATGAGCATCTCGCCAACTTGGCGGAAAAGTTAGGGATGTGGATCTAGAACGACCGCCTCAGTAACAATTAAACGCTTGGTGTGAATTATCTGTACGGAATTTGAGAGGAAGGTGTCCACGCTCTAAAGTCGGCTTGCTCACCAATCCCGAAGGGAAAGGAACCGACTCCTCATGCTCGACTTAAGGACA